>Ga0315294_10001069_pt1 | contig 29528 bp, 22 predicted proteins | sample YL17G13_40_MG_FD_203626 | JGI IMG/M metagenome (GOLD analysis project Ga0315294, IMG submission 203626) | Sediment microbial communities from Yellowstone Lake, YNP, Wyoming, USA - YL17G13_40 | ecosystem: Environmental > Aquatic > Freshwater > Lake > Sediment | place: USA: Wyoming | collected... | reverse complement strand
TGTTGAAATAAAAGACAAAACTCCAACGGGGGAATTAATTTTGCAAAAATTGGACGAACTAAAAATTATTTAATATGGAAGGGAAAGAAGAAAAAAAAATAAATAAAGAGGTAAAAAAAATAGTTTTAGCAAGACTTGAGGTTTTTCCAGCAGATAGAAAAATTTCTATTGGTTCAGCCGGAGAATTTACTAAAGAAGAGATGATTAAGAACGTTGAGGACGAAACAGATATCGGTGAAAAGATAATGGAGATACAGCTTAATTATCTTCAAACCCTAAAAGAAGGTATTTTTTATGAACAAAATTCTTCTAGTCACGAGGCCAAAGCATGATGTAACGGTCCACTACCTTTTTTATTGGGCAAAAAAGATAGTAGAATTAGCAAAAGGAAAAAATATCACTGTTTTAGATCTAAAAGAGCAAAGAGCGAACCCTAGAGAAGTTATAAGTATACTCAAAATAAAAGAACCATCGCTGGTTTTTTTTAATGGACACGGTGATAGTGATTGCGTTATGGGACACGATAATGAAAAACTATTGGTTGCTGGAATGAATGAACAACTCTTAAATTCTAAAATAATCTATGCCTTATCTTGTAAATCAGGTAAGGTATTAGGTAATAAGAGTATCCAGGGTGGTGCCGTTGGTTTTATCGGATATGATGAAGATTTTATCTTTTTTATTGATCCAGAAAAAATACATGATCCACTAAATGATAAAACTGCAGAATTATTTTTAGAAGCATCAAATCAGATAATGATTTGTTTAATAAAAGGACATACCATTAAAGACTCTTCTGAACGGTCTAAAAATATCTTTAGAGAAAACGCCCTAAAATTAGCAAGTAGCAAATCTCACGAAAGTTATCTCGCTCCCTTTTTAATATGGGACATGCAACATCAAGTTTGTTTAGGTAAAGAAGACGCATCTTTTTAGGTAATTTTTTTTATCAAGAAAAATAAATTAAATAACGCTAAACATGCGTTTTTTTTATTAACTTAATTTTTTAAGGGCGGGACTTGTGCTTTTAATACGAATGACATAGATTGACCGAATCAAAAATCGCCAAGAAGGCGATTTTTATTTTCCTAAACCTTCACTTCTATCTCAAATTTAAGGTAATTAGTAGACCATTGTTCATGCTTTCTCGAGGTTATGGACATACGCCTACTTTACCTTCGTGTTTGGTCACTTCTGATATTGGAATGAGTTGAGTCCGCAAGAACACCTTGAATGTTTTATCATGACAGTCGATTCTTCCACCGCCTTATCCGGTAATCCAACGATATTAAAACAACGGAGACCATATGAAATATCGGTTTCTACTTCCACAATTTGGGCATCAAGGCCAATATTGGCAGCAGAATATATCTTAGAAGACATTATTTAAGTATATCAGATATCAATTGGAAACAAAAAAAACCACCATTGGGAAGTTTTTCGTACTATTATGAGGCACAGACAGCTGCTACTTTGATTCTTTTGATTCCTCGGGGACAATAAATATAGCGATTAGATAGGCTAAAATTCCGGGAAAGACAGCGGTAAAAACAACTATCACAACCCAGGCGAGCCTCAAAAAAAACAGGGTCAACGTTAAGATATTCGCCAATGCCTCCAATGATTCCAGCGAAAACTTTGTTTTCCTTACTTTTGTAAAGTCTCTTCATTCTCTATTTTTTACATTTCTGGCAGGTTTTGGCTTCAGGAAAAATCTTTAGCCTAGCGATGCCTATTGTTTTTTTGCATTTCTCGCATATGCCGTATTTTCCTTTGCCAATTTTCTCTAAAGCCAAGCTTATATCAAGAAGTCTTGTTTCAAGGTTAGCTTCTATCGGCAACAGAGACATATATTCTTCAACTTCATCAGCTGTCTCTTCTAATCCTTGGCTGCCAAGCCCCACGCCAAATTTGGGGTATTTTGTTTGCCAATTATTAGCCGAATTTAAATCTTTTCTAGCGAAGCCACTGAGCTCTTTTTCCAAATTGTCTTTTTCCCTTTTTAATTTTTCTTTAAATTTCTGGAGAGTTTTTTCGTTCATTTTTTTATTTGAATATTTCTATCATACTTTCAAAAGAGCTTGTCCAAATTAAGCGCTCTTTAGAAACGAAATAGCAAATGCCCAAATCATTTTTAGAAAACGTTTGACAGCGGAAATTTATACCTTTGTAACTAAAATCCTTGAAAACAGGGCTATAAGGTTTTCCTGTCTTGCCTAAAATCTTAAAAATTTCTTCAAAATCTTTTTCCATTGAAGGTTCCCAAGATTTTAAAATATCTTTCAATTCTTCGGAGCCATTTTTTACTTCCACAATAAAGCCAAATCTCTTTCCTTCTTTTTGCGTCCAGATAAATAAAGTTTCATTTCCTAATTTTTGATAGAAATTTTCAGGAGAGTTGACCTTAAGGGAAGAAAAAAAATCAGAAAGCCCCGCGATCTTACTTTCTTTTGAGTTTTTAAATAAAATTCTGGTAAATTGACCAATCTTTAAATCTTCTTTTATTACCGAAGTAAAAGAACTTGGGATGTCATCGTTTTTGGAAATTTCCAATTCTTTAGTTTCGTTAACTGAAATTAAAGAAGGCGGGATAGAAATTTCTTGAGGTTGGGTAGGTTGGATTTCTTCCGGTGCAAGAGGTAAAGGCTGGGAAGTTTTTTCTTCGGGAGGGAGGAGGAAATTTGATACTTTGGTTCTCTGTTTAAAATACCAATAAAAGAAAGCCGTAATAATTCCGATGATTAAAAGTAGGATGATTAAAACGATTACCCTGGTTAAAAATTTCTTCAGAAGTCCCGGGGGACGCTTAAAAGAGGCAGGATAAATATTTTCTTCAGATCTAGTGGTTGGCCGTGGAATTTCTACTCCCGGATCCCCCCCTTTTTTTTTGAATGTTTGTGGCGGACGAATTCTTTCATAAACTTCTTCTCTTTCTTCTATCGGTTCTGATTTTTCAACCTTTTCTTCTTTTCTCCCGAATTCTAATCTATCACGAAGTTTTTCTTCTTCTCTGCCCCTCTCTTCTGCCAATCTCTCTAACCTTTCCCTCGCTTTCCTTATTACATCATCTTCTGGTTCGGGGGCAAATTGAACCTCCCTTTTTGGATACTCTCTTTCTCTAATTTCCTCAGTCTCTTCTTTCCTTCCCAATAAGCCTTCGATTTCTTTTAACCTCATCCTCAAACGTTCCTCCCTTCTGACTAATTTTTGATAATTCAACGTTAATTCTCTTATTTGAAGATCTAACTTACTTTTTTCTTCTTCCCAGCTCCATCTTTCCTGCTCTAGCTTTCTTCTTTCTTCCTCTGCTTCCCATCTTTTTTTCTCAATTTCTTTCTGTTCTTTTAATGAAGAAATTAATTTTTCCTTTTCTTCGGTAATTTTTATTTCCTCTTCAACGGTCTTTTCGTCCCCCAATATTAACGAAAGTTCTCTTTCGTTCCCTTTTTTCTTTTCGGCTAACTCTTCGCTCTGCCTTCCAAGCGGTTCTTTTTCTTGGAGAATCATATTTAACTCTTCTTTTATTTTTTCTCTCTCCTCTTCAAGGGCTATTTCTTTTTCTCTTTCTGAAATTTCGTTAATCCTAGCCCTTAATTTATTTTCTTCGTCCAGTAATTTTTGGGAATTATCGTCTATTTTTTCAATTGTATTTTCTAGTTCTTCTATTTTTTCCTCTATTTTCCATTTCCTTGCTTCGATTGCTCTCCTTTCTTCTTCAACTTGCCATCTTTCTTTTTCAATCCCCCTCTTTTTTTCTAGAGAGACAGCTAATCTTTCCCTTCTTTCAACCTCTTCTTTCTTTTCATCAGCTTTTTTCTCCTCTTCTAAAATTGGCTGAAGTTCGTTTTTGACTTGCTTGACCCCTTCCAAAAGTTCATCCTTTTCTTCCTGAAGGGGTTTTTTTCTCAAAGGAAGCTCTTCCAGTTCTTTTTCAATTTGTCCTTTTTCCTCTTTCAGGTCCTTTTTTTCTTTTTCTCTGCCAAAAAACTTCACCTCCTCCTCTTTTTTAATTCTTTCTCTCTCGCTGATCAGTTTTCTTTCTGCCTCTTCGGTAATTCTCGTTACCTCTTCTTCCTCTCTTCCTCTCGCTTCTTTATCTTTTTGCAATTCTTCTTTTTCTATTGTTCGCTTTCTCGCCCATTCCGGTTTTTCTTCCTCTTTCCCCTTTGCCCTACCTTCGCTTAATATTATCTTCTCTAAGATTTCTTCTCTTTTCTTTTCTTCTGTTTTCTTCTTTTCCTCTTCTCTTTTTTGAAATTTTTCAAGCCCTTCTTTTTTTTCTCTTTCAGCCATTTCTTCCTCTCCTGTCCTGAGGTGTGAAATTCTTTCCCTAGAGATTTTTGCCTCGCCTTCTTTCAACCGATCTATATCTTTTCTCATTGTTTTAATCTCCATCCGTTCTAAAAAATCTTTTCTTTCTTCTTCTTGTTTTGCCATTTTATTTGCTTAAACTTACCTAAGTTATTTTTTTATATAATTTGTAAACGCCGGTTTTAAACTTGCCTTATCTAAAGATAGATTTATCCTTCCCAATTCATCGATTTTTATTACCTTTACCGATAAAAGATCGCCCACCTTCATTATGTCTTCTACCCTCCTTATTCTCAATGGGCTTAGGTCAGAAACATGAACTAAGCCTTCCTGTCCGGGCAATAGCTCAATAAAAGCTCCAAAATCGACAATTTTTTTGACTTTTCCCTGAAAAATTTCGCCCACCTTTATTTCTCTAGTAATATTTTTTATCCAAGATAATGCTTTCTTAGCTGTCTCTTCCTTCTCAGATGTAATAAAAATTAGTCCAGTTGGCTGAACATCAATTGTTACCCCGGTGTCAGCAATAATTTCATTGATTGTTTTGCCTCCGGGCCCAATTACTTCCCTAATTTTTTCCGGATTAATCTGAATAGTTAAAATTCTTGGAGCATAGGGAGAAAGTTGTGGCCTGGGTTCTGTCAGAACTTTTTCCATTTTTTCCAATATTTGAAGGCGGGCTTTTTTTGCCCGTGACAACGCTTCTTCTAGAATCTTTTTGTTTATTCCTTCAATTTTTACATCCATTTGCATCGCAGTTACTCCATTCTTGGTGCCGGCTACCTTTAAATCCATATCGCCGTGATGGTCTTCTGGTCCTTGAATATCGGTTAAAATTTTGTAATTTCCTTTAATATCTGTCATTAATCCAAGAGCTATTCCCGCAGCCGGTCTTTTTATCGGGACTCCGGCATCCATTAAAGCCAGAGAAGAAGAAGAGACTGAAGCCATAGAGGTGGAACCGTTGGAAGAAAGGATTTCAGAGACTATTCGCATTGTGTAGGGGAATTCTTCAAAGCTAGGGATTAAAGGCAAGAGAGATTTTTCAGCTAGCATGCCATGGCCGATGTCTCTTCTGCCGGGTCCTCTCATCGGTCTTATTTCGCCGACCGAATAAGGAGGGAAATTATAATGATGCATAAATCTTTTCTTGCCGACAATTTCCATGCCCTCCAGCAGTTGTTGATCCCCAGGGGCTCCCAAGGTTAGGATTGATAAAGCTTTTGTTTGCCCCCTGCAGAAAAGACCAGATCCGTGGGTTCTGGGTATGATTCCAACCTCTGTCTGAATTTCTCTTATTTCGTCCAGTCTCCGGCCATCCGGCCTTTTTTCCTTTTCAATAATATTTTCATGAATTATTCTTTCAACCTCTTTTTCCCAATAATCTAAAGCATATTTTATTTTTCCTTGGTCAGAATAGTTGCTTTCTACAAACGAAGATAATTCCCCCCTTAATTTATCAGCATCTTCCATTCTTGCTTGCTTTTTTCCTTGAAAGACAGCTTTTTCTAGGCTGTCTTTCAAGAATTCTTTGATCTCTCTCTCAAGCTCAATATCGGGAGATGAAATAACAGGGGAAATTTTCGCTTTGCCAATTTTTTCTACGATCTCCTTTTGAAAATCAATAATTCTTTTTAAATGAGGTTCGGCAAAATCAAAGATTTTTAGCAGTGAATCATCTTCTATTTCCTCAAAATTCCCCTCGATCATATTAATTAAAAATTCATCTTTTAATGATTTACCTCCGGCTAAAACCAAATCCACGGAGTTTTCTCCTCTTTCCTCATAGGTAGGATTTAAAACAAATTCACTATTCGATTTGCTGATTCTTACTGCTGCTATCGGGCCGGACCAGGGAATATCGGAAACCGAAAGAGCTAAAGAGGCAGCAATCAAGCCAACAATATCGGGGTCGTTTTGACCATCCCAAGACAGAACCGTAATAACTACCTGGATATCCCGTTTTAAATCTTTTGGGAATCTTGGCCGGATAGTTCTGTCAATTAGTCTGGCGTTACAAATTGCTTCATCCGAAGGCCTTCCTTCTCTTCTGACATATCGGGCACCCCTGATTTTACCTGCTGCGTAATATCTTTCTTCGTAATCAACTGTTAAAGGGAAAAAACTTAAACCCCCTCTTTCTTCTTTTGACATTACAGCCGTTGCCAAAACTAAAGTTTCGCCATAGCTAACTAAAACATCGGCGTTAGCTTGCTCAGCTAAGTTTCGGAACTCAACTTTGAGATTCCGACCGCCGACTCCAATTTGAAAATTATAATTCTGCATTTTATTTTTTCAAAAGATATTTATCCGGACTTTTACATAGGTCAATAAATTCATCAGCTACTTCTTTTAGGTGGCTAGAGGCTGACCTTCCAAAAGCAATTACTTCTGCTCTTTTACCCTGATTTTTTAAATATTCTACCAAGGGAATGAAGTCACCATCCCCGGAGATTAAAACTATAACATCAACCCCGGGAGCAGTCCTGACAGCGTCAATAGCAATACCGACGTCCCAGTCCGCCTTTTTTAATCCTCCGTAAAATTCTTGGAGGTCTTTAATTCTGGTTTCAATGCCTAATTTTGTCAAGGCCTCAAAAAAGGGCTTTTCTTCTCCAGTTTTTGTTCTAACAACATAGCCAAAAGCCCAAATTAATTTTCTTTGGGAAACAGCTAGCTTTAGAATTTCTTGGAAATTAACTTTAGACCTATATAGATGCTTAGCTGAATGATAAAGATTTTGGGCGTCAATTAATACACAAACCTTTTGGTCTCTGTGCTTCATAAAATAAACCTTAATAGATTACCTCTTCAACCCCATTCTCTTTAGGGTGTTTTGATATCTCTTTGCATCTTCTTTTTTCAGATAACCAAGAAGAGACCTTCTCTTGGAGACAATTTTTAACAATCCTCTCTTTGAGTGGAAATCTTTCGGGTGTTTTTTCAAATGCAGGAGCAATCTTTTTATTTCTTCCGTAAACAAAGCAATCTGGAATTCAGGGGATCCCGTGTTCTTTTCTTGCAATTTATATTTTTTAATAATTTTTAATTTTTCTTCTGGTGTGAGCATTGTTTTCTTATCTTACCTTAAATTATAAAAAAAGCAAAAAACCGGCGAGACCGGCCCTGTGCACCCAGTAGGAATTTTACCCCGCACCTCCCGACAGGTCGGAATGGTGATGGGCGAACCTGCAATCTTGGGCTTAATCCCGCACCTTTTTTTTAGTGCACCCAGCAGGAATCGAACCTGCAACCTTGGGCTTAAGAGGCCCCTGCTCTGCCGGTTGAGCTATGGGTGCAGGAAAAGGTGCGGGATGCCGGTTGCCTGTCCCGTAGTTCCCGCCTTAGGCGGGATACTGCGGGGAGCTATGGGTGCAGGAAAAGGTGCGGGATGCCGGTTGCTTGTCCGCCGAAGCCTTGGCGAAGGCGGGAGCTATGGGTGCAAAAAAATAGTGGAATAGGAAAAGGGTAACATTTAAAGAAATGTACATTCTATTTTGAACCAGCCTCCTCTTAATCCTGTCCAGTCAGCTACGCCAATTACCGCAAAAAAAGTATTTACAATTAACCAGGCAGTGTAGACAATTATCAAGCCGATAACCACAGAGGTGATTATGGACTTTGCCCTAGAGAGGTTTCCCGGATTTCCTCCCGCAAAAAAGAACATAAATCCGCCAATTACCAGCATTAAAACAGCGACAGGAGGGACAATACTGAACAAAACAAAATCAACAATATTTTTAAACATCTGGAAAAGATGGCAAAGAGTACAGGGCGGTTGGCCATCTCCCCCGCAAGGTGGAACCAATCCATTAGCTAGCGAAGTCAGAGGAAAAAGGAAGATTACAAGAAGAATAAATAAAAGAGTTATTGTCCTTAACATATTTTTATATCCCGTAGGAAATTAAATATTTTCAGTTGATAATATATTTAGACTTTTTAATAATATGTAACCTATGGCCATATAGGGAGTCTGGGATTTTTGGTAGAAAATATTTTAAATATACCGTATGTCCTGGAAAAATATAATATCAACGTCAAATTTCGTGGAACCAACAAGAACCATTTTTATTTCCTACGGGGAATAGTGCTCTATTCTTAAAATAGTCCGAACGCATTTCGCCGCCTGCGGTGGCGACGGCCAGCCCCCCAAAATTTGAGCGGCTTCGCCGCGATCTTTGATAATTTCAAGTTTTTCTATGAGTTAATAATAACTCATTACAGTAAATTTTTCAAGAAAAGAGCTTGAAAAATTTACTGCTTTGGCGGCAAATTCTTTTTCGGAAAAGAAAAAAGCGGCTTTGTCTTTTATGACGGGTGCCGCTAGACCCTTGTTGTTCAGCTCGCTTTTTTGCGAGCCAGATATTCTCTGCCCTTGCCAACATCCGTGTTGATTGGAACGCTTTTGGCACAAAGCGGACATTCCGCTTCGTCCCATGCGTCGAGCTTGACATTGACAAGCGCAAAGAGCTTCGACGGATTTGCCACATCCTGTGGCGTGATTCCTCCGCGATTGCAGAGAACGCCGAGACCGACGATGTTGCCGCCGAGAACACGAGTTGCTTCGACGACTTTCTTTGCCGAGCCACCGGTAGTTAAGACATCCTCCACCACCAAGACGTTTTTCCCAGCGACGAGTTTATCGTAACCGCGCTTGATGATGAAAGCGTCGCCACTCTCTGCTTTCTCGGCATAAACACCAAGTACTTCGCGTCCGGTGATTTCCGAGAGATGATGCGCTATCCACTGCGAAAGGATTACGCCGCCGATAGCCGGAGCAATGACTACTTCCACGCTATCGTCCGCAAACTGCTCGGCGATTGCCCGGCACAAATCCGATGTCTCTTTGGTATGTGGATATACCGCATCCTTGTTGACATAAGCCGTGCCGTGCTTGCCTGAAGTGTAGACGATGTGGCTGTTTGCAATTACCGCGCCGACTTTGCCGAGTACCTGCAAGACTTCCTGTTCGTTCATGATTTCACCTCCTTTCTTACAGAACTGCTGTGATTTCTTCCGCGATCTTCTTCGCTGCGTCTGCGGGTGTGCCGATTTCCGCTGGTGGCTTCGTGATCGGGCGACCGATGACCAGAGCTGTTGCGCCGGCCTTGATCGCTTCCGCCGGAGTCATGATTCGTTTCTGGTCGCCAGCGGCTGCCCATTCGGGACGAACGCCGGGCGTGACTTTCAGCAGACTGCCGAGCTCTTTCTGCTTTCCGAGAAGCTCGAGCTCCTGCGGCGAACAGATGATCCCGTCGCAGCCGGCGATCTTCGCGTCGCGTGCCAGTTGCAGAACCTTGGCCTTGCTCGGTCCGCCGAAGATCAAATGAGCGTTGTTCTCCTCAAGCGAGGTAAGAACCGTGACGGCGAGAACGAGTGACTGCCCCTTGTTGGCAACAGCGGCCATCATCGCCTCAACGCCTGCCGAGGCGTGAACATTGAACATCTTGACGTTCAATCCGGCGACTGCTTTGGCCGCGCCACCGACCGTGTTGGGAATGTCATCGAACTTGCCGTCATAGAAGACCTGTCCGCCAAGCGAATGAACGAACTCAACGACTTTAGGAGCTCCCACGGCCGTGAGCAACTCCAACCCGACCTTGAAACACCCGACATGCGGAGCAAGGTTTTCCACGAGGGATTTGGCCTTGTCCAAGCTGTCCACATCCAGAGCCACAATAATCCTGTCCTTTGCTTCCATAGCTACATCTCCTTTCGATATTTGGTTTTCGAGGTACAAATTGAGCCAAGCACCAGCTTGACCCTCCTCTGGCTTAAATTACAGCAAAACAAGGAAAAAAGCAAGGTTAAAACAAAAAAACAGAAATTCCTTAGAATTTCTACACTAAATGATATGAAAAAATTTTCTTTTACTGATTTAAAACCGCCAATTGATTTTTTCGCCCAAAATTCCCTACAATTTGGTCGCCGAGCGAAGCGAGGCGAACCAACGAAATTTGACTTTTCCTTACTGGTGCCCCCGGAAGGACTCGAACCCTCAACTCGAGTTCCGAAGACTCGCACGTTATCCATTACGCCACGGGGGCGTTTTTCTATTTTACCAGAGAGGTTGTTCTTCGGCAAGCTCAGAACAATCCTGATTTAATTGAACGGATTGAAAAAGGCAAATTTTTAAGCTAAAATAAAGCTGATGGACCCCGTACCAAATTTTGCGGGGGAGGCACGGCGACACCCTCTCTAAAAGAAAGGCCTATTCGGCCCCGGGTGTCGCTAGAATTTTACTAATAAGATTATCCATAAATTAATATGTCCGCAAACAAACAGCAAAATTGCTACGGGGCAAGTATTCCCCAAGAAGTAAAATTTATAATTACTCAATTAAAGAAGAACAGCTTTGAATCCTATATTGTAGGCGGTTGCGTTAGGGACTTGTTAAGAGGAGTAGATCCTGAAGACTGGGACATAGCGACGAATGCTAAGCCAGAAGAAATTGGAAAAGTCTTTCTAAAAAGCTACAGTGAAAACAAATTTGGCACAGTTACGGTTTTAACCGAATCTGATAATCCTAAATTGAAAGAAGTGGAAATCACGTCTTACAGAATTGATGAAAAATACAGCGATAAAAGACATCCAGATAAAATAAAATGGGCAAGAACAATTGAGGAAGATCTGGCAAGAAGGGACTTTACAATAAACGCCATTGCTTTTGATGGAGAAAAAAATATTATTGACCCATTTTTAGGACAAAAAGACTTAAAAGCAAAGATTATTCGGGCAGTCGGCAATCCAGAAGATCGTTTTTCTGAAGATGCCCTTAGGATGATGAGAGCTGTTAGATTCGCCACTGCCTTAGATTTTAAGATTGAAGAAAAGACTAAGTCTGCCATTAAACGGAATGCCGTTTGGCTTCGTGCCATTTCCAAAGAAAGAATCAGAGACGAACTTCTAAAAATTATTATGGCAGAAAAAGCAGCTGACGGTATTGAGCTTTTGAGAAATTTAAATCTTTTGAAATATATTATTCCCGAGCTGGAAGAAGGTTATAAAATTAGCCAGAACAAACACCATATCTATGACTGTTACGAACATTCCCTTCTTTCTTTCAAATATGCGGCTCAAAAAGGATTTAATAAATATGTAAGAATAGCTAGCCTCTTTCATGACGTTGCCAAGCCCCGAGTAAAAAACGGAGAAGGACTAGGCGCTACTTTTTATGGTCACGAGATTTTGGGAGCTAGAATGACTATTCAAATTCTAAATCGCCTGAAATTTCCCAAAAAGGAAATTGAAAAGATTGCCAAGTTGGTAAGATATCACCTCTTTTATTATAATGTTGGCGAAGTCTCCGAAAGTTCCGTCAGGAGATTGGTAAGACAAGTCGGGACAGAAAACATGGATGAATTATTGCAGGTGAGAATGGCTGACCGTATAGGATCTGGCGTCCCAAAAGCCGAACCTTACAAATTAAGACATCTAAAATATTTAATTGAGAAAGTCTCTCAGGACCCAATTTCGGTAAAGATGCTGAAAGTTAGCGGGAATGATATAATGAAAATTTTAAAAATTTCTCCCGGACCCAAAATAGGTCAAATTTTAGATATTTTGCTTGGCTATGTTTTGGAGGATCCCAAAAAGAACAAAAAAGAATTTCTAGAAAAAGAAACCCTAGAATTAGGAAAACCAACCGACGGCAAACTTCAGGCATTAGCAGAGAAATCCAGAACTAAACGTGAGAAATTGGAAATAAAAAGAGACGAGATGACAAAAAATAAATATTGGGTAACGTAAAAACAGGGCGTGGTCTAGCAGCTATGACGCCGCTTTCGGGAAGCGGAAATCGAGAGTGCAATTCTCTCCGCCCTGACATTGAACTGATAAATAATCTTTGAATTTATTTTTTAGATTATTATCTAAAAAAATTTTAGGATATAAATCTTTTGGATAAATTGCTATCAAGGAAATGTTTTGTTTTTTGCACAGCACTTCTTTTTCTTTTATGGAACGGTCGTAACGCGGACTATCATTAGCCAAGCCGAAATACTCAATAAAAGTTTTATTGCCTTTTGAGGCTATTTCCCAATCTGCTTTATGATTAGTTTCGGGATAATAGACATCTTTTTCGTGCAAAACTTTGTTTTTATAAAGCCAGTTGTCAATTAAAACTTCTGAAATAGAGTCGCAAAAATGACCATCTATAGCTTTGGCATTCATGCGTTTATACATTCTGTCATCATGAGATCTATTTGGAACAAGACCAGCTGCTGAGACTGCTTTGTTCCAAGAGCCAAAAAATCTTACACATGCCTTGTCTATTCCCCCAAAAAACTCACGTCTAGCTGGAACTCTTTTTAATTTTTTGGCAGTATTTTTTATAATTTCTAGAAGTTCTTCTGGATTGTACAGTCTTGCTTTATTAAAGCAATCCATTGAGCAATACTTTTTATTGCCCACCACCCATCTTTTAAAAGTTTTTCCGCAGTTTCTACATTTTATCTTTTTAGCGTTTCTTTCGGGACGTTTTTTATTATTTATTATTGCAGCGCAAGATTGGGAGCAAAAATTGTGAGGAGAGATCGAGTGAGGTGTTCGCTTAAATTTTTTACCGCAGTTTTCGCATTTTAAAGTTTTCCTCTTTGTTTTATATTCAGATTCGCATTTTCGAGAGCAATAAGAGTTGTGGTTCAGCTTTTTATTTTCTTTATAATGTCCTGTGTCTTTAAAAAAAGTTTTATTACAATTTTTACAATGAACTTTTACAAATTTAGACATATTTTTGTTTACTATTTTAGATTTTATGATTAGCATAAGATATATCCTCCTTTTGTTTAATTATACCATAAAAATGGAGGATTTAGTCCGAGTTCAAATCTCGGCACCCCGACAAGATTGGGCCTATAGCTTAATGGTAAAGCACTGCTTTCGCATAGCAGAGACATGGGTTCGATTCCCGTTAGGTCCATCCATTATATATATGAAGACGTCTCCAAAAATTTTTGGAAGTTTGGCTGAGAAAATAGCTACAGATTACCTAAAGAATAAAGGCTACAGAATTTTAGCTAAAAATTATATTTCCAAATGGGCAAGTTTTGACAGAAAGGAAATTGATATTATTGCCAAAAAAGACGATATTATTACTTTTTTTGAGGTAAAAAGCCTTTCTGCGCAGAAAGGCTTTTTACCAGAAGATAAAGTTGACTTTAAAAAGCAAAGAAAAATAATAAAAACTGCCGAGCGATTTCTACTAGAAAAGAAAATCTCGCTAGAGGAAAAATGGCAAATTGATGTTATCTCAATAAGGATTGACCCGGATTCTAAAAAGGCAAAAATCAGGCATCTTGAAAATGCAATTTGTGATTAGCTTGTTTTTTGATATATGGTAAAGCATATAAAGACCCCATGATTGAAAATTACAAAAATCTTCTAAATAAAGAGCTGCCTTATAAAAAACTCCTTTTTGTAATTGTTGGAATTTCGGCCATTTTAATCATTGGTTTTATTCTAGTAAACCATAACAAACAGATGGTGACTCTTTTACTACCGCCTCCAACGGTGGTGGATTATATAGATATGGATGTGGCAGTGGTTTATTATGACATTACTGATGATGGCTTGGCTAAAATGCAAAACGGATTGAAGCTAGCCAGAGAATTCTACTGGAGAAATAGCGGACTACGATTAAACCTCAATCTTACTTATATCCCTATAAATGAAATAGTATCGCCGGATTCCGATTCTATAGGAGATTCCACCATAGAAAAGGCAATAGCCGATGCCGGATACCAGATAAGCGATTTCGGTGGAATATTCCACATCTCTACCGATGTTGATGGAACGTGGTGTTGGGGTATTTATGGAAATTTTGACATAGGTTTATGTCATTCTGCGTGCGTTCCTTGTTCGGGTGGTTGTTATATACCCACAGGAGTCGTATACCCTGGCAACGATCCTTCTATAGACTATAAAGTCATCTGGGTATTTACGCATGAATTTCAACATACTTTAGATGCGATGTATTATCGAAATGACTATCCAGAAATGTTTAATGGAGATCAACCTGAGGCGTATGCAGTTAGAGGTGGAGAGCAGTTTAGCTATCAGGCCGAAGGCCTTAGGCGATTCAACAACTGGTTACACTTTGATTATGTAAATAAGTGGGAAGTCGCATGGGGAAGCCTGAAACAATTTGTGGATAATAATGGGAACGGAATACCAGACAATGATCCTGGTCTTCCTATTGATGACGTAAGATTAGGACCTGATTGGAACAAAGAAAAATACATGGCTGGTATCTACCAGGGCTCATTAACTGGTAGCCTTTATGACATCCCATCTAAAATCAACAAATTCTCTCCAATGGTAGATGGAGATATTGAAAATGGTTATACATTTCTGACTAATAAAGAAATGTACGACAACATAGATGTTTCATTTAATACATATTCTGTATGGGACACCAATAATATTTATCTCGCAGGAACAGTAAATAAGCCGGCAAAGTTGCATTTATGGTTAGATATGGACGGCGACGGTTGGTGGAATGGTAGGAACAATTTGGAGATTTTATACGATATTTCAACGGACAATGTGACCACCGCTCACGTGGCGGATTTTTCGGATGAAACTAGAGAACATCGATGCACTCATCTAAATGCTCACATGAAAGATGATGGTTTGTGTGATGGCATGTGGGATGATGAGTCAGGTTATCCGTATGGGCGGATAATTGCTCCGGCTGATATCGTGAAAGCGAGAAATTTAAGTGCGGGAATTTATTCTTTCGAGATTAAAATTCCGACTATCGCCCTAACTGAAACGCAAGAAATAGGCTACAGGATTGTTTTTGAGTCCGGTGGTAATAGGGCAACTGTTTTTGAAGATTATGAGCTTATATATAGAACACTTTTACGTTTTCCCTGTGATTCTTTTGGGGATATAGATGATGATGGTTTTGTAACCGAGTATGACTCACAAATGGTGTTGGATTATGTAGCTGGTAGTCTTACTCTTACCGAAGAACAAAAACGCAGAGCTGATGTAGATTGGGACGGAGATGTAGATTCTGTAGATAGCACGTTTATTCTACGGTATACGCAAGGATTAATAGACACCTTTTCTGTTTGCACCAAAGATACCGATAACGATGGAGTGCCAGACTACGTAGATTTAGATGACGATAATGATGGCTTCAATGATGATAAAGAAAGATATATCGGCACTGATCCCCTTGATGCCTGTTCTGATAATACTTCCGACCCTGCCTGGCCATTTGATATTAATAATGATACCAAGGTAAATGTGGGCGATATCCTAAAATTTTCAGCTGAAGGCGTTCTTTTAACCAAAGAAGGAGATCCTAAATTCAATCGCCGCTATGATCTCAACGCCGACAGGAAAGTTAACGTTGGGGACATCTTGCTGTATCCAGCTAAAAATGTACTTCTTACTAAGTGTAGTAATTAATAGAATTATACAAAAAGCAGGCCCGGAAGGCCTGCTTTTTGTTTCCCTAAGGCTTGACTTGCAGTTTTGATTCTGTTAATCTTAAATTAGTTTGAAAGAAATTACTTTTGTCCGTTGGAAAACGGGCATTTTTTGTAAAAATATCAAATATAATTAGAATTTATGGATATTAAAGCATTTGCGGCAGCTATAACCCAGGTTGCTGAAGAAAAAGGAATCTCTTCTGAAAAGGTAAAAGAAGTTATTGAACAGGCAATAGCCGCTGCCTACAAAAAAGACTATGGCAAAAAAAGCCAAATAATCCGGGCCAGCCTTGATCCAAAAACTGGTACGGTTAATTTTTGGCAGGTAAAAATTGTTCTTGATCCCTTAATGATTATTTCCGAAGAGGAAATAAAAGAGAAACAAGACAAAAAAGAAGATACAGAAAAAGACCAAGAAGAGAAAAAAGTCAGGTTTAACCCGGAAAAGCATATTTTAATAAAAGACGCTAAAAAAATTAATTCAAAAATAAAGGTAGGTGAAGAATTAATCGTTCCGTTAGAAACTCACGAATCATATGGCAGAATTGCTGCCCAGACCGCAAAGCAAGTTATCATTCAAAAAATCAGAGAAGCAGAAAGAGAATCGGTTTTCGGAGAATACAAATCAAAAGAAGGAGAAATAATTTCTGGCATCGTCCAGAGGATAGAAGGGAAAAATGTTTTTCTGGATATCGGCAAAACATTGGGAATTTTACCAAGAGAAGAACAGGTACCAGGAGAATTTTATCGATCGGGCCAGAGGCTAAAAGTTTACATTCTAAAAGTAGAAGAAAGCCAAAGGGGTCCGGTTATATTTCTTTCCAGAGCTTATCCAAAATTAATTTCAAAACTCTTTGAGCTAGAAGTGCCAGAAATTAGCCAGGGTCAAGTTCAGATTAAGTCAATAGCCAGAGAGCCTGGGTCCCGTTCAAAGGTTGCAGTTTTTTCTGAAGCGGAGGGAATAGATCCTATCGGGTCAGCGGTTGGGCAGCGAGGGACGAGAGTAATGGCGGTAATCAATGAACTTGGAGGTGAAAAAATAGATATTATTGAATATTCAAAAGACCCGGAAAAATATGTTATTAACGCTCTTTCGCCAGCTAAGGTTTTGGAAGTGAAAATTATGCCAAAAAATAAAGCTCTCGCAATTGTTCCAGAAGACCAGTTGTCTTTAGCTATTGGAAAAGACGGCCAGAACGTAAGGCTAGCTGCCAAACTAACAGGCTGGAAAATAGATGTTAAAAGCTCAGTTGAAGAAATTAAAGAAGTTGAAGAAAAAGAGAAACCTAAAAAATCTAAAAGTAAAAAACCTAAAAAATAAATAGTATCTTTACTATTTGGCTTTAGGCCAACAAATTTTATGAGTACTCTTTGCCCATTTGTCGTTTCTTTCGTCGCAATAATTTTTACTATTTTCCTCATTCAGAAAATTCAAAGAGCGCCCTCCGGAGATAAAAAAATGATTGCAATATCCCAGGCCATTCGGGAAGGAGCAATGTCTTATTTAAAAAGACAGTATAAAACCGTCGCGATAGTGGCTGTTTTTTTATTTTTAATTCTGTGGCTAAAACTAGGACCAATCACCGGAGTCGGATTTTTAATCGGGGCCTTTTTTTCCGGAATATCTGGTTTTATCGGCATGATGGTTTCAACCAGATCTAATACAAAGGTAGCTGAAGCCGCAAAAGGGGGATTAAAACCCGCCTTTGATTTGGCTTTTCAAGGAGGGGCAGTGACCGGACTTTTAGTGGTGGGGCTAGGATTGCTTTCAGTGGCTGGTTTTTATTTTTTTATTACAAAAGATTTAAAAGCCTTAGTTGCTTTAGGTTTTGGAGGCAGTTTGATTTCGGTTTTTGCGAGATTGGGAGGCGGAATTTATACAAAAGCTGCTGATGTTGGAGCTGATTTAGTCGGCAAGGTTGAAAAAGGAATTCCCGAAGATGATCCCCGCAATCCGGCAGTAATTGCTGATCTGGTTGGCGACAATGTTGGTGACTGCGCCGGTATGGCAGCCGACCTATTTGAAACTTATGTTGTTACAATAATTGCGACCATGGTCCTTGGAAATCTTCTGTTCCCCAATCATTCAGCTGTCATTTCCTTACCCTTATCGCTTTCTTCAGTTGCCATTTTAGCCTCAATTATTGCCCTCTTTTTTGTTAAGATAGGGAAAAATCAAAACATTATGTGGGCGCTTACCAAAGGACTGATTGTTTCAGGCGTTATTTCGGCAGTTGCCTTTTTCCCTTTAATAAAAAAAGCAGAATCTGATTTCGGTTTTCCCTGCTGGAATCTTTACTTCTCTGCTTTAGCTGGCCTAATAATTGCAGCCGGGATTTTTATATTCACCGATTATTTTACTTCTAAAAAATATCGGCCGGTTCTTTCCATAGCTAAAGCTTCCCAAAGCGGACACGGACCCAATATAATCACCGGTTTAGCTGTTGGAATGCGCTCAACCCTGCCTCCGGTTCTTCTCATTTGCGGCGGCATTTTGATAAGTTTTTGGCTAGCTGGAATATATGGCGTAGCTATTGCCGCCCTATCCATGATTTCTTTAGCCGGGATTATAATTGCCCTAGACGCCTATGGCCCTATTGCTGATAATGCTTCAGGCATTGCTGAGATGTCAGGACTTCCTGAGCAGGTCAGAAAGGTAACAGACAGCTTGGACGCCGTTGGCAATACTACTAAAGCCGTAACTAAAGCTTATGCTATCGCTTCGGCAGGATTGGCTGCTTTGGTTCTTTTTTCTGCATATACCCAGGAATTGAACAAAGAGCACCTTTTTTCTTTAAAAGATAATCCTCAGCTTCTAATCGGTCTTTTCATTGGCGGTCTCCTACCATATATATTCGCTTCTTTTGCTATGGAAGCAGTTAGTAAGGCCGGAGGAAAGGTTGTTGATGAAGTAAGAAGACAATTTCGGGAGATTAAAGGGCTGATGGAAGGAACAGCAAAACCAGAATATGGCCAATGCGTAGATATTGTGACAAAAGCTGCTTTAAAAGAAATGATTATCCCGGCTTTAATTCCGGTTGTTGTCCCGATTTTGATTGGTTTTACTTTGGGAGTGGAAGCTCTGGGCGGTCTTTTGATCGGGTCAATTATTACCGGCCTCTTTATTGCGATTTCAATGACTTCTGGAGGAGCAGCCTGGGATAATGCCAAAAAATATATCGAGGAAGGTAATTTTGGAGGAAAGGGATCGTTTGCCCACCAGGCAGCAGTAACCGGCGATACTGTCGGCGATCCCTATAAGGATACAGCGGGACCCGCCATTAACCCTATGATAAAGGTTTTAAATATTGTTGCCCTATTGATTGTTGGTTTCTTAATTTAAAAAATCATGAAAGCTCAGCTTAAAAAACTGCCAAAATGCCAGGTAGATATTGAGGTTGAAATTTCGGGAGAAGAATTTGATGAGACAATCAAAGAAACGGTTTCTAGCCTGGGTAAAGAGCTTGAAGTTGAGGGTTTCCGCAAGGGGAAGGTTCCTAAAGAAATAATTGAGAAAAAAATTGGCCAAGAAAAAATTTTAAAGGCAGCTGCGGAAAAAGCAGTAAGAGAAAATTACGTTCGGGCAGTTTTAGAAAACAAATTAGAAGTTATTGGCTATCCCGAAATAGAGATTCTGAAAATGGCCAAAGGAAATCCTTTTGTTTTCCGGGCTAAGGCCACAGTTTTGCCTATAATTCAGGTTCCTGACTGCAAGAAAATTATTACAACTCTCCAGAAAAGAGAAGTTTCCGTTGAAGAAAAAGAGATTGATAGCGCTTTAAAGTGGCTTCAGCGCTCCAGGGCAAAATTTAGCCAGATATCTCAACCGGCGGAAAAAGGAAATTTCGTTGAGATTGAATTTGAATCGCCGCAAATTGAGGAAGGCAAGGTTCAGAAGGACGGATTTTTACTGGACCAAGGGCATCTAATTCCCGGCTTTGAAGAAAAAATAGAAGGAATGAAACAGGGAGAAGAAAAAAAATTCACAATAGACTTTCCCGAGCAACATTTTAAGAACGATTTGGCTGGGAAGAAGGCAGATTTTAAAGTAAAAATGATTTCTGTCCAAAATATGGAACTGCCAGAGATTAACGACGAATGGGCAAAAACCTTGGGAGATTTTCAAGAACTAGAATCATTAAAAAAAAGCATTAAAGAGGGATTAACCGCTGAGAAGAAAAATCAGGAAAAAGAAAGGCTAAGAACAGAAATCTTAGAAAAGATAACAGCTAATATTTCTTGGGAGATTCCCGAAATCTTGATTGAAAGCGAAAAAAAGAGAATTTTAGAAAATGTTAAGACAGAAGTTCCTCAGCGGCTGGGAATGAAATTCGAAGATTATCTTCAGAAAATGAACAAAAGCGAGGAAGAGTTCCTGAATTCTTTTCAGGCAGAGGCAGAAAAAAGAGTTAAAAATTTCCTTATCCTAAAATCTATTTCTGAAAATGAAAACATCCAGGTAAGCGAAGATGAAATCAAAAATGAACTGAATAAATTTTTGAATAATTACACCTCTGTTGAAGAGACAAAAAAAGAACTTGACCTAGAAAAATTAAAAGAATACCATAAAGAAGCAATAAGGAACGAAAAAGCTCTTCAATTTCTAGAAAGTTTTCTAAAATAAATAATTATGAATCTTATACCCACCGTAATAGAAAAAACGCAACATGGAGAAAGAGCATACGATATTTACTCCAGGCTTTTGAGAGACAGAATAATCTTTTTGGCAGGGTCTATCGTTGATCCAATAGCAAATTCAATCATTGCCCAACTTCTTTTTCTGGCTTCCCAAGACCCTAACAAGGATATTCAGCTTTATATTAATACACCCGGCGGGTCAGTTACGGCAGGATTAGCGATTTATGACACAATGCAATATGTAAAGCCGGCAATTTCCACTGTTTGCATAGGATTAGCAGGTTCAATGGGAGCTACGCTTTTGGCGGCAGGCAATAAAGGCAAAAGATTTGCCCTCCCTAACTCTGAAATTCTGCTTCATCAGGTAGCAGGCGGAGTAACCGGAGCAGCTATAGAGATTGAAATTACCGCAAAGCAAATTATCAAAATAAAAGAGAAGCTTAATAAAATTTTAGCTCATCATACCGGCCAACTTTTAGAAAAAATAGAGAAAGACACCGATAGGGATTTTTATTTATCAGCTACAGAAGCTAAAGAGTATGGAATTATAGATGAGGTAATCAAACCGAAAGGATAAAAAAAGAACATTATAACAACCAAAAATCCTTGCTCTACTTGACAGGGATTTTTTATGTTATAATGTCCTAATCTTTTATAATTATAACTTCAGATCGCTGAACTTATTTCGTCACTTGTTAAATAATAAGCAATAGACGATATTAAGTAAGTGGTTTGTATAAAATAATGGTTTTTCTAAACCATAAAATCAGAAATATTCATCCTAGAAGTTATCTAAAATATTTTTTATTTTTTATATTAGGTATAACCTTAACTCTTTCTATGGGAACTATTTGGGCCAATTGGACACCGCCTCCCGCTGCTCCCCCTACTTGTGATCCGGCAACTACCCCAGGTTGTAATACTCCTATTAATGTTTCATCAATCGACCAGACAAAAACAGGGAATTTAACTCTGCAAAACCTTTGGCTTAATGCCGTCGGAAACGAAGGAAATATTTATCGTACAAACATAATCCAGGGCTATAATGACCTGTTGCTATATTCTAACAGTACTAAAAATTTACAAATTTACCTTGAAGGAAACCCAGTTGTTATCAATAATGATGCTGGGACAGGCAATGTTGGTATTGGGACAGCAACGCCGACAGCTAAACTTGAAGTTGCAGGTCAAATAAAAATGACAGGAGGTGTTCCAGGAGCAGGTAAGATTTTAACTTCGGATGCGGCTGGCTTGGCTTCTTGGCAAGCAGCAGCCGGAGGAGGCTACTGGACCCAATCTGGAAGCAATCTTTATCCAAATGATCTTGGGTGGAATGTCGGTATCGGAACAACAAGTCCTGCCCAGAAACTTCACGTTGCTGGCGTGGGCTATATTACAGACGGTATTCGATTAGACAGTGACAGAAAAATCAGTTTTCAGGGATCTGGAGATCCTGGTAATAACTTTGCTCTCTTTGGCTCAGGGGGTGAGACCGTGCTTAATACCCCCGCCAACGGAATAATAACTTTCAAAGTGGGTAACAGCGAGAAGATGCGGATTGGCAAGAATGGTCAAGGGTTTCTTGCGGTCGCCATTGATAAGGACCCTGCTGATAGCTGGACCGCTTTTCAAGTCAACGGTGCTGTAGAAGTAAAAACACAAAAATCTTATCAAGAAGGAGGTGGAGCGTCTTATTTTCTCTACAATACAACAAACGGATTTTATTGGCAGATGACGCACCTTGCTGCTGCTAGTGGTGGAGACATATCATGGATGACCTGTGGTTATCCAGCGGCGGGTGTCTGTAGCCAACGGGTAGTAATCACTAAAGATTCCAATGTCGGCATCGGAATACTGCCGCCAGCAGTACCTGCCCAGAAACTTCACGTTGCTGGGGCAGCCTATATTACAGACGGCATTCGATTAAATAACAACCAAACAATCAGTTTTCAGGGATCTGGAGCTCCTGGCAATAACTTCGCTCTCTATGGCTCAGGGGGTGAGACCGTGCTTAATGCCCCTGCCAACGGAGTAGTGACCTTCAAGGTAGGTAGCAGCGAGAAGATGCGGATTGCGTCAAATGGCGATGTCGGTATCGGAACATCAGGTCCTGCCCAGAAACTTCACGTTGCTGGGGTGGGCTTTTTTCAAGAAGGCGTTCGATTAAATAGCGACAAAAAAATCAGTTTTCTGGGATCTGGAGATCCTGGCAATAACTTCGCTCTCTGGGGTTCAGGGGGTGAAACCGTACTTAATGCCCCTGCCAACGGAGTAGTGACCTTCAAAGTAGGCAATGCCGAGAAGATGCGGATTGCGTCAAATGGCAATGTCACCGGCGTTTATGGAAATTATCACGTGGCCTCCGATATACGGCTTAAAAAAGATGTTGTTACAATTCCTAATGCCCTTGAAAAAGTTTTGGCTTTGCGGGGAGTTAATTTCAAATGGAAAGACCCAAATCAAGGCGACGAACTCCAGATGGGAATGATAGCGCAGGAAGCTGAAAAAGTGGTTCCTGAAGTAGTTCATACCGCTGATGACGAAATAGGAACAAAGGCAGTTGAATATCAATATTTAACGGGATTACTAATTGAGGCGGTGAAAGAACAAAACACAGAAATAAAAGCCTTAGAACAAAGAATCAAAGTTTTGGAGGAAAAATAAAAAAACAGGGACATTCCTCAAGCTAATCAACTAAAGAAGTATATATGCCTAAAAAAAATATTTATATAATTTCAGCAGTTGCTGTTTTAGTTGCTGTCGCCTTAGTTTTTCTTTTAATCGGGTTGAAATTCGGGAAATTGACAGAAAAGAAAGCTTGGCAAGTAGAAATCAGTAAAAAACAAGAAGAAATTAAAAATCTTCAGTCGTTTTTAGAGATATTTTTCCCTCCTCTGCCAGAAGAAATCTACAACCTTTCTGGAAAGGTAACCGAAACAAAAGATAATGCAATCAATGTAGAAGCTCAAATCCGGGTTAGCCGATTTCCCCTTCCCGGAGGCGCTGAAACAGAAAAGCAGAACATAAAAGTAATCATTACCGATCAGACCAAGATTACCGAGTTTGATTTAAATCTTAACCCTCTCTTGCCGGATGGAAAAATAAGACCGGAAACGATTTTGAACTTTTCAGACATTAAAGCTGGAGACGATGTTTCGGTTGTTTCAGCAGAAAATATAAAAGGCAAAAAAGAAATTTCAGCAAGTCAGGTCCAGATTATTAGATAAACCAGCTTTAATTTATCGAACCTCATTAATTTAAAATCTATAAAATGAGAAGGTATTTTTTACTATTATCTTTAATAATCATTTTGATAATTTCGGGTTTTCTTTTATCGAAAGACGCAGAGGCTGGTGCTGGCGACAATATTTACGGTTTCGCCTGGTCTTCAAATATCGGCTGGATAAAATTTAATAATTGCGCCGCTCCACCTAATCCAGCAACTTGTTCTGGCTCTGATTTTGGCGTGAATATTGATCCGGGCAATGGGCTATTATCAGGTTATGCCTGGTCAGATAATATTGGCTGGTTGAGCTTTGATCCGGCAACTGCCGGCTTTGACGCAGCCCATCCTCAGGCAAGATTAGACTTAGCCACTAATGAAATTTCCGGTTGGGCCAGGTTTTTATCTAATGGAGGCGGTTGGGATGGCTGGGTAAAATTAAGAGATCCGGCCTGGGCAGCAGATAGCGTAATGCGCAACGGCTGCGATTTGGAAGGCTTTGCCTGGGGGGATTTAGTTGCAGGGTGGATTAAATTTAAAGATACAGTCCCCGCGCCTTGGGGAGTAAAAACTACTGAATGTGAAGTAATTAATGATCCGCCAGTGGTTACTATCGGCGCTCCTTCTGTAAATTATCCTTGTCCCCCTTCTCCAGTTTCTGTTTTATTTCCTTGGGGGGCCGATGACCCAGAAAACAATGATATTTCCCAATGGCGTTTTCAAGCTGATGATTCTCCAGTCAATTGGTTAATTCCAGATATTGATAGATCGGGAGGGCCTGTTTCCGATCCCTATACCGGAGATAGGTTAGAATTAGTTAGTTCAGCTGGGCCGTTATTTTTTGGCAGAAATTATGAATGGCGAGTTAAGGCCATTGATGAATTAGGAGCAGATTCAGGCTGGGTTTACGGTCCTTCAATCAATAATATCCCAGCCAGTCCACGTCCGAATCCGAGCTTTGAATGTTCTCTTGATGTTTCCCCTAGGGATTGGAGGAGTGTCTGTGATTCACTTGGAATAGTTGTTAATGAGAAAATCTTTTTCCGAAATATTAATGATGGTTATAACTATTATGGCTGGGATTTTGATTACGACGCCATTAGCGGATTTATTCAGATGGCGACCGGTAGCGGTAGTCCTCCTGACCCCGAAGTAGAATATACTTTTACTGAAAGCAGACCTTATGAGGTAAGACATAAAGTAGACGAAGGCGGGCTACCCTGTGAAGGATTCCAGATTCTTAATATTTATGAAATATTGCCGATATGGCGCGAAATATCGCCCAGTTAACTACGTCAATTCCAAAGATTTAAAAATTAGGCAGGTAGCTTTATTCGCTTGTTGATGAGTGTTTTTCTTGGTAACATTAACAAAGATAAGTCGAAATTAGCTTTTCATTTTTATTCTTATTTTAATTATTGTATAATTAATAAAATATGAAATTCACTGATTTTAAAATCTCAATAGAAAAATCCTGGGGTTTCACCCGTCAGGTTTTGGTTTTAATAATCCTGGGAGTTGTCGCTATCATTGTTTTTGGGATTATTTGTTTTCCAAAAGATATTTATGCCCAAGAACAGCCTAAAGAGGTTCCGAAGCCGGCTCAGAGGATTATTACTCCCCAAGTTGATATAACTTCACTTTCTTTAAGCAAGACCGAGCTAAAAGCCGGAGAAGAAATAACGGGGGCTTTTACGGCAAAGGGCGTTGGCGACAAGGTTCTGCCAGGCATTATTTATCGCCTTGTTCTTTATAAATATATAGAGACGGGAGAAATGATAAAGGTAGGTGAAGAGGCGGGCAAGGAAATAACTGTACCCAAAAAAGAGCAGGAAGTTTTTGGAGAAGAGTATGGAGAAAAAACCCTGACAATAATACCGCAGAAAGAAGAAGCGGTTGATTTTTCGTATAAGCTTCCCCCAATTATTCCAAGCGACGAGTATTTCTTTGAAGTAGAACTCTTAAATGAAATGGGGCAGAAATGGACGAGCGAATATTTAAAAATAAAAATTGAAGGAGTAGACTCTTTTCTTTCTATTAGAGATGCCTGGATTCTTCAGGGCGAATCAAAGTTTGAACCGCTTATTGGCCGCGGATTTTCGCCCGGTCAAGAAGCTAAGTTTCAGTTTGAAATTATTAATTCTTCAGAAAAAGAAATTACTGCTGTTCCTAAAATAACTATCTACCCAAGGTTTAGCAATTCCCCTCCGTTTAAAGAATATTCGGAGGGAGAAATATTTTTAGCTCATCAGGAAAAAAAGGTTTTAACTTACAATCTTCCAAAGATAGAAAGCCCCGAGTCATATCTGGGGAATTTAGTATTTTATGATAAGACATCAAATCTCCCTATTTCCAATATCCAATCTTTCCGCTGGGTGATAGAGGGAGAAACAGGAGAAGTGGCTAAAATATTAAGCTTAACCTCTGATAAAGCAGTTTATAAAAAAGGAGAAAAAGCAAAAATATTCGTTTCTTACACCGGGCCGATCTTGCCAACCGCCCCCCGCCCCGGAGCTGAAAAATCAGGAAATTTATTGGTAACAATTTACGATAATGAAAATAAAAAAGTTGGCGAAGGCAGTTTGAACATTGACTTGGCCAGATTAGACGAAGTTACGCTTGAGATACCGATTAAAAAAGATGTTTTTTCTCCCAAAATTGAAGCAAAAATTTTAAACAAAGAAGGAAAAGAACTAGATAGTTACTCGGTGGTTTCCGAATCAAAAGAAACTCCTCCTGCCCCCCGGCTTAAAAATATTATGTACCTGATACCAATTATCATTATTGCCTTAATTGTTGTTTTTTGGATTGCCTACCAACAGTTTAAAAAGAAAAAACCCACCCTGCCATTATTTATATTTATCTTTTTCATATCTTCTCTCTGTTTATTTTTATTTCCCCAGATAACTAAAGCAACCCGACTTGTTTCTTGCACCTATACTGATAGTAGGGGTGGTTATTATGTGTGTGGCGAAGATGACCCAAATCTTACCGGGTTGACTTGGAACTGGAATAGTCCTTCTCATAGCCAGTCATTTATGCAGGGAGCAAATAGCGGTTCCGAACCACTGTTGTTTAGTGGAGATGTAGAATTCAGTACTTGCATTAACGCGTTTGATTCAAACGAGACGTCATTTTGGCTTCAGCACGCCAGAGATAATGATAGTAATAATTGGCTGAGTGGTGATTGGGATCGTCAAATCTCATTAAGGCTGAATACTGGCGACATAGTTGGGGATGGTATATGGGATGCAGATTTTGCAGTTCCTTGGGTAGAAGCTGGCTACTGGCTGGCTGTGGTTAAGATAAGGTTAAATACTGATAATTGTCCTTCCGGCTATGCTCCTTGTTATTATGATATAGAAGCAAAAGAACACATTATAATAACCCCCGCGCCGCCGCCGCCTATTAGCATCAGCACATATGCGTGGTGCCTTGATCCAATAGCCTCGGGAATAACAAATGGTGCCTCCTCAAATTATATAGGTTGGAGTAACGCGGCTTTGCCAGCCGGTACTACAAAAGTAGAAATTCACCGTTGTCAAAACCCTCCTTGTACGCCTGTTAAAATAGCCGAGGTGACTCCTCCAACGTTTACATATTATGATAAAAATATCCCCCAAGATACAACCACTGCTAATTATAGATATCAAATAAAGGCTATTTATCCAACAGGATCTAAAACTTCTGACCTTAGCGATGTTACTTCTCACCCAAAATATGGCGCTGATTTTTATGCCCAATGGTTTGATTTCACAGCGCCACCAGCTGAGATAGAAGTTTTACCAGGAAAGACTTGGGAGACTAGAATATTAATGCGAAATATGGGCTGCGCCCATTGGAATTGGCCAGGAGAAGCTGATGTCTTTTTCCTTGGTTCTCAAAACCCCCAAGAAAATTCAAATTGGGGACTGCAAAGAGTAGGAGTTCCCGAGACTACGCCGGGGAATGGGTATGATAGTTCTGTTTGGTTTACCTTTAATACTACTGCTCCTATGACTCCCGGCACTTACAATTTCCAGTGGCAAATAGTAAGAGAGCAGGGGGCAAGTGATCTTTGGTTTGGTAAAAAATCTTCAAACGTGACAATAAAGGTTGTTCCCCCTCCGTCGCCTGGATTCTCTATTTCTATTGCAAAGAAAACTGGTAGTGACCCAGCGCCGCCTGATAGCGGTGCAATGGCAAAAGTTCGTGCCGGCCTGACCCAAGAATACACAGTAACCGTGACTTCAAATAATGGCTTTTCCGGCAAGGTAAACCTGCTGGCCGCGGGCGGTTCTTCCACTAGTCTGTGCAATAAATGTTTGCAGGCCTGCGGAACAGATCCATTTGGCGGCTGTGACAGTTTGTCTATAGGGAACATATTAAATAATCCCCTGAAGCCGTTTTGCCTTCCTTTCAGTACCGGTCTCCCCTGCGACACATCTTTTCCTCCAGCAACAAATTTTTACCAAAATTTCTGGTGCCATAAATGCGATGTTGCCGGGGTGGGATATGTTCCACCACCTAATGGAATGTCAGAATGGGGGAGCTATGATTATCTTGCGTGCGCCTTCTCGACGCCAACTTACTATCCAGCTTGCTCAAATTGCTGCTCGCCTTTAACGGCTTTAGACGGTATTCATTTCTCGCCCGGCCCGAGAGATTCAGTAACTGTTCCCAGCGGCGGTTCAGCCACTAAAACTCTTTCTATCACTCCTGCCATAGATGATACGCCTTCTGGCATTTATGATCTTTATGTCCAGGGCGTCCATAATACTAACCTTTTACAAGGAGGCCAAGAAAAAATAGCTACAACCCAGCTAGAAGTAGTCGCTGACAGCCGGCCCATTGCTATAGGTCAAGTTGCAACTTCCCTGACCGGCGGCCCTATGGGTTCTTGGTGGGACCAAATAACAATTAATGCCGGGAGCACTGCCTATTTCCGGGACGGAGGTTCTTCTGACCCTGACGGAGGAACTATTAAGGAATATAAATGGGATTTTACCAATAATGGCTTTGATGTCTCTGATATTAAAGTAAATCCAAATAATGATTTTACCTCCAGCAGCAATGGGACAACCCAACGTGCCTATCTTAATACTGGGACTTATACAGCCCGGTATCGGGTAACTGATGATGAGGGTACGACTGGACTTGGTTCTGTGACCATAATAGTGACTGGCAATCCCCCCTTGGCTACAAATCTCAATGCTACCCCAGGAGATTATTGTTTCGCTGCTTCTCCCTCGGTCTCCCTAAACTGGACATTCTCTGACCCTGATGCTGGCGATACCCAGTCTGCTTATCAAGTTCAGGTGGATAATAATTCAGATTTTTCTTCACCAGAGGTAGATTCTGGGAAGGTTATCAGTTCTAACACTACCTACTCTCCAAATCTTTTCTTTGGTATTACCTATAATTGGCGAGTAAAGGTCTGGGACAGTAGTAATACCGATTCTTCTTGGGCAATCGCTCCTATTTTTTCTACACCCCGTCCTCCCTGGCCTGATTTTAGCTGGCTGCCTCTTTCACCAGCAGCCGGAAGCCTTGTTCAATTTACTGATAAAACAACTTTTTATGGTTCAAATCCAAGTTGGGCCTGGGATTTTGACAATAGCGGTGGGGTGCCTGATGCAACAGTTAAGAACCCATCTTTTGAATATCCCGCAGCTGGAGATTATACGGTTAAACTTACTGCCAGTGACAGCAAAGGAACATGCTCTAAGACTGTACCCATAAAAGTGATTAGCAATGCACCTTCAGCTGTACCTTTCAATGCTACCCAAGGAAATTATTGTTTCGCTGCTTCTCCTCCAATTTTCCTCAACTGGACATTCTCTGACCCTGATGCTGGCGATACCCAGTCTGCTTATCAAGTTCAGGTGGATAATAATTCAGATTTTTCTTCACCAGAGGTAGATTCTGGAAAA
>Ga0315294_10001068_pt1 | contig 29545 bp, 7 predicted proteins | sample YL17G13_40_MG_FD_203626 | JGI IMG/M metagenome (GOLD analysis project Ga0315294, IMG submission 203626) | Sediment microbial communities from Yellowstone Lake, YNP, Wyoming, USA - YL17G13_40 | ecosystem: Environmental > Aquatic > Freshwater > Lake > Sediment | place: USA: Wyoming | collected... | reverse complement strand
AGACTCTGGAGTCGTGAATGTCAAGGTGTGTTATTCCAATACGGACTATGGCGCTGGAGATGAGGGCTCGATCGAGTCTTGTGCGCAGCCGGCTGATTGGTTGACTCCTGACAGCAACGGCAATGCGGCCATTCCTGGAGGCTCGGGCCAGTACCGCTACCTGCTCTTCCAGTTCAATTCGAATGGATTGCAGCAGGCTTCCATCGCAGTCTCTGCGGACGGACAGGTGATTTCACTTGTTGGAGACGGAATTGGAGACGCGTGCGACAACTGCCGGTACGAGCCCAATGCCGGCCAGGAAGACACGTTTGGCCTCACTTGCCCGGCACTGCCGTATGCAACTGACCCGGCTTGCGGAGACGCATGCGAAATCGTCTGCGGCGACAACCTGGTCGCGGGCGGGGAGGCGTGCGATGGCACGAACCTCGTTGGCCAGACCTGCCTCACGCAGGGCTTCAATGGCGGCACGCTGGCGTGCTCCTCCACTTGCGAAGCCTTTGACACGGGTGCCTGCTGGAACGCGTTCTGCGGCAACGACCTGATTGAAGGCGGCGAGGCATGCGATGGCACTGACCTAGCGGGCGAGAGCTGCCTCACGCAGGGCTTCGACGGCGGCGCCCTGTCCTGCTCCTCCGCGTGCGAGGCCTTTGACACCAGCGCCTGCTGGACTGCGGTCTGCGGCAACAACAAGAAGGAAGGCCTTGAGGTGTGCGATGGCACGGACCTCACGGGCGAGAGCTGCCAATCACAAGGCTACTACGGCGGAACGCTGGCCTGCGCGGACACCTGCGGCGGTTACGATGTGAACGCCTGCTTCAACGACCAGTTGGTGCCGATTACACTTGACGATTACGGCTATGACAACATTTGGACCAATGCGGATGCGCTCATCACGCTCACTGCCACAGACCCCACGCCCAGCTCGGGCCTGGAGTGGACCCGCATCTGCACCGGCGCCGCAGGCTGCTCGCCCTCCACAAGCTACGATTCGCCCATCTCCCTCACAAGCGAGGGAACGACCTACCTCCGTTACCAGTCCAAGGACAATGCCGGCAACACCGAGGAAGTGAAGGAGACTGTAGTCAGGATTGACAAGACGCCGCCCACCACCACTTCGAGCTTCACCTCGAGCGAGTGGCAGAACAGCGACATCTACCTCGCGCTCACGTGCGCAGACCCGGCGCCCGGCGCTGGCTGCGACAAGATTTACTACTGCATTGACGCCTTTGACGCCTGCGAGCCGAACACGGAGTACACCGGCGCGCTGACCCACTCTGCAGAAGGCATCAGCTACCTGCGCTTCAAGTCAGTTGACGCAGCAGGCAACACCGAGCTCCCAGCCAACAGCCAGGTGCTCAAGCTCGACAAGACCGAGCCCACCATTACGGACGACTACCCGCACGACAACCGGTGGGTGAACACCGATCAGGTCATGTCATTCTACGCGCAGGACTCGCTCTCCGGCATCAAGGAGCTGCGCTACTGCTACGGCGACGGCTGCACGCCGAGCACGGTGCTCAGCACGGACAACCTAGTGTTTGACACGGACATGGACCGCACGCTCCGCTACACGGTCATTGACAATGCTGGCAACCCCTCGCAGGTGAAGCAGAAGAGAATCAAGATGGATAAGACCAAGCCCACGCCCGCGCTCCTCGCCGGCCTCCCAGCCTACACGCGCGAGGGCAAGGTGCAGCTCTCCTGGAGCGCCTCTGCTGATCCCTTGACCAACGGCGTGGCCTCGGGCATCAAGCACTACGAGGTGTGGCGCTCGAGCAGTCCCTTTGAGAAGATCTCCGGCGACCTGACCGAGACCACTTACGAGGACACGGCAGTAGCCACTGACACCACTTACAACTACAAGATTGTCGCTTACGATGTGGCTGGCAACTGGATCGAGTCCGGCGTGGTCAGCACCACCATTGACACTGAGAGCCCGTACACGCGCATCACCACTCCGTTCACAGGCCGCGTGTTCAACACGGATTCCGTGCTCCTGCGCGCGGACTACGCGAACACCTACACGGTGAACTGCAAGGCAATTGCTGACAGCGGCGTCTTCGTGGAAATGGATGGAGACGGCGCGATCTCCGGAACTGCCTCCTACACGTTCACTGGCCTGAGCGAGGGCCTGCACGCGTTCTCCGTCACCTGCACGGATGAGGCGGGCAACCCGCAGACTGATTCCGTATCCGACATCCGCGTGGACACTGTTGCTCCGACCACCACTTCGGGCTTCACCTCCGAGGAGTGGCAGAACGAGGACATTTCCATCACGCTCACCTGCTCCGACCCGACACCGAGCTCGGGCTGCCTGTCAGCCTACTGGTGCATCAACGGCCAGTGCGACCCGACCACGCCGTTCACTGAAACTCTGCTGCACACGACCGAGGGCACGAGCTACCTCAGGTACAAGTCAGTGGACAATGCGGGCAACGAGGAAACCGCGAAGTCGCAGGTGCTCAGGCTCGACAAGACCGCTCCTACTATCACAGACAACTACGCGTATGACGGAATCTGGGTGAACACGGATCAGACCCTTGCGCTTGACCCGCGCGACACGCCCTCCGGCGTGAAGGAAGTCAAGTACTGCACTGGCGACGGCTGCACGCCTGCCACTGCGCTTGCCCGCCCCTACGAGCTCTCCTACTCCGCGGACCAGGACACTGTTGTGCGCTACCGGGCGTTCGACCAGGCCAACAACCCGTCGCTGGTGAGCCAGTTCAACATGAAGCTCGACAAGACCGCGCCCACAGCGCCGGTGCTCAACGAGCCAACTGCCTGGTCCAACTCCGGAGACGTGGTGCTCACGTGGAGCTCGGGCTCCGACGCCCTCTCAGGCATCCAGCACTACGAAATCTGGAGGAAGGCCATTGCAGTTTCCGACAAGGGCCAGACCCACGACTGGGCTAAAGTTTCCAACAGCATTGCGCCCGGCAGCCTGACGTTCACGGACACGGCTCTCCAGACTGACACTATCTACTACTACAAGGTGGCGGCATTCGACGAGGCCGGCAACAGCGAGTTCAGCAACATCGTTTTCGTTAGCGTGGACACTGAGAACCCGTCAGTCCAGATCACTTCGCCTTACATTGACCAGACACTCAAGACCTCCACGGTCCAGCTTACCGCCGACTACGCGAACACCAACCTGGTTACTTGCCAAGCGCAGGCCGACGGAAGCGAGTTCGTGGAAATGGATGGCGACGGCGCGGTTTCCGGCACGGCTGCTTACACGTTCTCGGGCTTGAGCGAAGGCCTGCACACGTTCACTGTGGACTGCCAGGACCAGGCGGGCAACCACCAGGTTGACTCGGTCACCAATGTCCGCGTGGATACTGCCTCGCCTGTAACCTTTGATGATTACGCCTATGGCGGAGTTTGGACGAACCTGGATGCGGTGATCGCGCTCACTGCTTTCGACTCTGAGCCCGGCTCCGGCCTCGCCTGGACGCGCTATTGCATTGATTCAGATGACGTTTGCGAGCCCAACACGCCGTACACCGGCGCGCCCATAACCGTAGTGCAGGAGGGCACGTGGTACGTCCGCTACCAGTCGCAGGATGCTGCTGGCAACCTCGAGAGCGTGGTGTCGGTGCAGGTGAAGCTGGACAAGAGCGCGCCCACGCTGAACATCAGCCTGGCTGGCAGCGGCCTCTGCTCCTTCTGGCAGCAGGCCTGGACTGATCTCGCCAGCAACAGCCTGCAGGCGGTGCACGGCTGCAGCCAGATTGATGCGGTGATTGACGCTTCCCTTGCGGGCCTTTCCGGCTACACGCTCACGCTCAAGGACAGCCAGAGCAACGTGGTAGCCACTTCCACCAACACTCCGCTGCGCTTCGACTTCAACACCGCGCGCGACGCCTACCAGCTGGTGCTGGAGGCAACAGACCGCGCGGGCAACTTCAACACGTTCAGCAAGATACTCTATGAGGACGACGATCAGGACGTGCACGCGTTCCCGGCCGACGATGGCGGCGCGCCTGACGCATTCGACAACTGCCCGACGCAGGTGCCGAGCGTGGACGCGAACAAGAACGGCTGCCAGGACTCGACCGAGGCCATTGGCACTGGCGCGCAGTGGTGCGTTGACACCTACACCGGCAGCGCGGTCGAGAGCATATACCCGATTTCAGGCCTGCACACCTACGGACAGGACTTCACGGCCAACGACCGGCTGTGGAATGCCCTGCACTCCGAAATGAGCACGGGCACGAAGTACGATTACAGCATCAACCTCAGGCAGACTGTGGAGGACGGCAAGACCAAGGACCGCTGCGCCATCCAGCCCGACAAGATAGTCACCTCGACCAACTACCTGCTCAAGGAGACCAAGGTCACTTGGAGCGACCGCACTGCGCTCTCCCGCTACATGGACACTGCTGGCAGCACGCTGCGGGTGTTCGAGCACTTCCACGACTACTGGTGGAGCGACGGAGCCCACGTGTCGGCCAACATGAAGTACAACAGCCAGAAGGTCGAGTCCAAGCTCCACTTGGTCTACCAGAACAAGCCCAAGCAGGACGCGTGCGACACTGCAGCGCAGAGCCGCAGCACCTCGTGCCAGAGCGCCTGCGACCGCCGCGACAAGGCGTGCGCGAAGGCGTGCACGGACGCGTACAATGCGGCCAAGAAGGCGTGCCTGGACAAGAACGCCTACCAGATCAGCAACACCTACACGGGCTACAAGACGCTTTCAACCTATGACATTCTCCGGTTGACCGGCTACGAGGCGGGCTAAGATGGCAAAAAACGAAGAAACCCAGAAACTGATATCCCTCGCCTGTGCGGCGATTGTTTTGATTTTCGCAGTAGTAGTCGGCCTGTTGCTGAGTGGAGGACTTCCCCAGCAGGCAGCGCCCTATGCTGCGCCCACTCCGGCTGTGTTTGTTATCCGCCCGTCTGTTGTTCCAACAGCCGTGCCCACAGTTCCAGTCACTACGGTTTACACTGCCGGAGCAGCGGGCATGGTTAGCAGCGCGGCCTGCGCCAATGGCAAGCTTTCCCTCACGCTTACTAACATTGAACGCACGAGCTGGGCGATTGGCACGGACGTGACGTTCTACGTGAACACGGTGACGGACTCCACGCCCGGCTGCGGCAAGAGCACGCTGGCTCCGGGCGAGTCGACCACCTGCACTACGCTGGACTCCTCCCCGCTCGGCTACACGCCCAGCCTGATTGTGAAGACTCCGGAGAACCGCGACGTGCGCAAGGTTCCCTGTTAACAACCCTTTCTTCGCCTCGCTCACTCGCGTGGCTCGAAAGCGTTGACGGAAAAGTTAGGCACTACACTTCGAGAACTTTCGGAAGGCGTGTGAGGTTTATCGCTCCGCCCCTTTTCACGAGCGCCAAATCCTCCAGTCTTACCCCGCCCACTCCCTTGTAGTATAAGCCGGGTTCCACAGTCACAATACTATTTACTTGCAGGGGCCCGCCGGTTCTGCCGATGCGTGGTTCCTCATGAATCTCCAGGCCCACTCCGTGGCCAGTGGCGTGCGTGAAGCCTTTTTGTGTGCTGCCCTTGTGGCTCGTTTCAAAGCCCTTCTGCTTGAAGTATTCCACAACTGCTTGGTGCACTCTCTTTCCTTCCACTCCTGCGCGTAGTTTTGAAAATGCAAGTGCCTGCGCTTCTTTCACTGCCGAGTACATTCTCTTGATTTCAGGAGAGGCTTTTCCTTTGACAACTGTCCTGGTGAGGTCTGCATAATACCCGCTCTTTTGCGAGCGGGGGAACAAGTCCAGCACTATTGGCAAGTTAGGCACTACATGCCCTTCTCCCTCGCTGTGCGGTTCAATTGCCTGTTCCCCGCACGCTGCAATGGTGTGCTCTGCCGCGCAATTCCTGCGCAGAAGCTCCTCGTGCATCACCTGCTTGAGCCACTCGCTCGTGACAATTCTGCTTCCTTTCTTCACGCGCCTTCCCTCTACGTGCGCGCTTTTGAGGAGCGCAATGGCTTTTGCGAGTGCGGCCTCTGTTGCCCGCTCCACTCTCCTGATTTCCCCGATTTCCCACGGTTGTTTGCTCGCGCGCTCGGGGTAGAGTGGTTTTTCGCTCACGCGCACGCGGATTTTGCGCTTCCTCAGCCCCTCGAGCAGACCCGCAGGGAACGAGTTAGGCACTACAACTGCGCGCACGCGCGAGCTTTTGAGCAGTTGGTGCGCGTAGTCCGCTAGCTTTTGGTTTTGGGCGCCCCCTTGTTTTCGCATTTGCTCCTCAAGCTCTGCAAACCCGAGCACCCGGTTTACGGCGGCTTCCTTTCTCGCCCTCCCCAATTCGAGGTCCCGTACAACTAGAGTTTTCCTTTTTCCCTTCTCCAAGAGTAGAATCGGGTCTGGGGCGGCGAATTTTGTAGCATACAATAGATTGGCATCGATTTCGCTCGTGCCAAACTGCAGGCGTGCGGGCATCCGGCTCACCAGTGCTCCCGGTCTCCTTCATCGAGAACCTTTTTCAGCGCCTCGCGGATGTGCTCGGTAGTGAGCTTTTCCTCTACTTCCTTGTGCTTTTCCTTGAGCAATTGCGCGAAGTTCTTGAGCTCCCCAGTTGTGGGCACGCGGTCCCACTTCGCGAGCTCCTCTTTGGCCACTCGGACTATCCGGTCAGTGTGGGGCGCGAGCTCGGGGTGCTGGTTCTTGATTACCTCCCGGAGGTAGAGGCATTCGTTCCGGCCGAGCGGGGTCATGATTTCCTTTGGTCCTTCTTTTTAAAGAACGCTCGCTTGTTCTTTGCCAGGCGTTTTGAAGCATGCGTTCCCGCGGTCAGGGTTCTTTCGAGTACCTCCTATTGTTAGGTGGTATTCTCCTGATTGTAGTTCTCGCGCTCGTCATTTTGCGGGGAGGCTTTCTAGCGCCGGCGAACCAGCAGATTGCGGGTTCGATTCATACCTTCCGCTGCGTGGCGAGCGGCTGTCAGGCTATTTCAACTCTTGTGGTCCACCCGAGCGGTGCAAATGCGTCGCTTACCTTTTGCGAGTACGTTTCGCCGGCTTCCGTGCTAGTCTACCTCTACCCTTCCAGCAACCGCTCGAACGCCATTCTCTTCAACGGCTCGTCCGATTCGCCGGCTTCCATGTTTTTCTCAGCGGACGAGTCGGGAAAGACGCGCATTTTCCTTGACGTTATAGCCAAGAACGGAACCGCACTGAACGCGAGCGAGCCCCACTGCGTCTATGTGTTGGTGGATGGCGAGCCCATGGTAACCTGCTTGTGTGGAACGCTCGGCGAAACCGGCGGCGGCCCCCCGGCCAGTCCCCCACCCAGTCCCGACAACCCCCCGAATGTGTCGCTGAACTCCCCGGCAAACGGGTCTATTGTTCCTGCTGGCGCAGTCTCGTTTAATTTCACTCCAATAGACGACAATGGTTTTTCTTCCGCTACTCTGTGGGGCAACTTCACCGGCGTGTGGGGGGACAATGCTTCAACGCTCGTGGTGGCCAATGGGACTGGGAACGCGCTTTCCAACACGATTGCGCCGGGCTATTACGAGTGGAACGTGCAGGTGTGTGACAATGCCACGGTCCCCCAGTGCGTGTTCTCTCCTTCCAATTACTCGCTCCGTGCATTGGGTATGTTCATCAGTTTGGACCTGAATTCTACTCCGGTGCTGGCTAGCGGCCGAGGAGGCGCTTCTGGCCGGGCTTATTTTGCGGATGACTCGCCGGTTGCGGGCGCGCGGGTGCACCTCTTCCTCAATGAGACCGAACTCACCGACTGGCATGACGACCAGTGGAACTACCGTCGTTCCATCACCATCACCAACAACCTTCCCACTCCTTTCACAAACTACCAGGTGAGGCTCACGCTGACCGGCGCCAATTTCAACTATGCCGACGCGAAGGCGGACGGCGGCGACCTCCGTTTCACCTCAATCACGCAAGCTCCGCTCGACTACTGGATTGAGAGCTGGATTCCGGGCGGCACCAGCTACGTGTGGGTGGAGGTTCCCTCCCTTCCGGCGAGTTCGGACACGGTCGTCTACCTTTACTACGGCAACAACCTCGCCACTACTACGAGCAACGGCACGAACACGTTTGATTTCTTCGATGATTTCGAGAGCGGCAGCCTCAACCAGTGGGCGCTTTCGGGGAGTGTTGATATAACCTCTGCTACCATTTGGGACGGCTCGACCAGCGACGTGCTCCGCATCAAGGCCAACGCCGATTGGCCGAGTGCCGCCACCAACGCCGACCTGCCCAAAAATGGCGTTCTGGAGTTCTACGCCAAGCAGTATGTTGAACCCGTGGTTCGGTACCTGATGCGGCTTCGCGTCGACGGTTCGAACAACTTGGAGTACTACTACGATGAACTGAACCCGCCCTTCCGGAAGATATCCGAAAACGGCGTTAACAAGGCTCTTTTCGGCGGCTTTCAGACCGGGGTCTGGCGCCGGCACAAGTACGTCGCCAACGACACCTACACGGCCGGCTACATTGATGGCGTGCTCCAAGGCAGCACGTACGCTTTGACCGACGGGGCTGCGGGTCAGCTCCAGTTTTTGACGTGGAACAACAACGGCTTCTACTATGACAACGTCTTTTACCACAAGTACGCCTACATCGAGCCTTCGATTTCCGTTGGGCCTGCGCTCGCGCAGGCGGATAGTTGGTGGTTCACGAACGCCACCGGCCACTACAACGCTTCCTTTACCCCCGTTGGCATTACGGGCGCGTACGTGTTGAAGGTGAACACTACGTCCGCCTCGCTGACCGGTGAGAACTGGACTGCTCTCGCGGTGGAAAGCGCTCCTCGCACCGTGTGGTTCTCCGTGAATTCCTCAACCGGCGCCAACTATTCAAGCGAGGACTTGCAGTGCTGGGCGCAAGGCGAGGATGAGGAGCAGACCAGCCTCACAGCCTACTGGCGCTGGCTCAACGGCAGCACGCTGTTCCTCTCCGGCCAGACTCCGTTAGCCAACGCAAGCGCAGGAAGCCTATCCACCCTTTCCAATGCTAACACGCTGCGCGGCGAGACCTGGCAGTGTTCAGTCCTCTTTTCGGACGGTTTCTTCAATGAAAGCGACTGGAACACCGCCCCCCTCGCGGTTCTGAACAGTCCTCCGCTCCACTTCTCACCCATTCTCAACAGCACAACCAACAACAACCTCACTTCGGACAACCTGGAATGCTGGAACCAGTCTACGAGCGATGCGGACAATGACTCGGTGAAGAACATTTACAACTGGCGGAAGAACGGAACCAGTGCGCCGTTGTTGTACCTGCCGTTCGAGGGCGGTTCGAACTCCACGTGGACGCGCGACTACTCCGGCTTAGGCAACAACGGAACTGTTTCCGGTCCGGTTTGGAGCCGCACGGCCGGTTTCGACGGCCGGGGCGCCTATGCTTTCGTCAACAACCAGATCCGGGTGCCCCATTCGGTTTCCCTCAACCATGGCGGCAACTACACCCTGACCGCCTGGTTCTACCTGAACTCCTGGACCAATTTCAACGGCATACTCCTCAAGAGCAACTTTAGCCAGGGCGGAGCCACACAGTACCAGATGCAGATGTCCGACAACGTGGTCAAGTCCATGTACACTTATGCAGGTGGAAACGGAGGGGTGGGCGCGGCCGTCAACAGCGGTGCCAATTTCGTCGTGACCGGCCAGTGGATTTTTGCCGCCATCACGCAACGGTATGACGGGCCCAACACCAACGTCACTTTCTACAAGAACGGCGCCTACCACAGCACCGGCACCGCTGCTGGAAAGACCTTCAATTCGAACGCCGACCTCTACATTGGAAACTCCGTTTTCAATGGAACTATAGATGAGGTCCGCGTCTACAACTACACGCTCTCCCCCCAGCAAATCCTTGCGCTCTACCAGAACCGCACGGACCTGATTGTAAGCAACGAGCTCCGTTCCGGCGACCTCTGGCAGTGCTCGGTCACCCCCAACGACGGCTACAGTGACGGTGAAACCAACTCCTCGAACCTGCTGTCGGTTGTCTAGCCCGTCCGCGAGCTTTTTATTCCACCAACTGTTATTCTCTTCCATCGGCTGCTTGGCATTCTGATGCATGCCGCGGTTCCCGCGAGGTGGCGGGCTCCATTCGAGAGGTGAATTGTAGTGCCTAACTCCGCATTCCCCAAGCTTGAAAAGTACTCTGCACCCGACCTCGAGACGCGTGTGCGCCTCTACTGGGAGGAAAACAAAATCCCCCAGGAAATGCAGATGCGGAGGCGCGGGGAGGGCGCGAAGAAGTATTTTCTGCTCGACGGGCCGCCTTACGTGAACGCGCTCCCGCACGTGGGCCACTTGAAGACTACCGCTTGCAAGGACGTGTGGAGCAAGTTCAAGGCCATGCAAGGCTATGACTCTTTTCTCCAGCCCGGCTTCGACTGCCACGGATTGCCGGTAGAGGTCATGCTGCAGAAGGAGCTGGGTATTACCCGCAAGGCGGACATTGACAAGATGGGCATTGCCAAGTTCGATGCCCTCTGTTTGGAGAAAGTCAACAAGAATGAGCGCGTGTGGATGGAGGTCTACCGCCTCTTGGGCGCGTGGCGCGGTTACTTCGAACCCTACTTTACCTACAAGCCTTACTACATTGAAAGTGCCTGGTGGACGCTCAAGCAGCTCCACGAGAAAGGTTTCCTCATCCGCCGGCCGTACCCCACCCACTGGTGCCCGGTCTGTGAAACGGTTCTTTCCGGTTACGAGGTTTCAGACTCCTACAAGGACGTCTCCGACCCGAGCGTCTACTTGAAGTTCAAGGTGAAAGGCACTGAGAACGAGTTCCTGTTGGTGTGGACCACCACTCCCTGGACCCTTCCCTCCAATGTGGCTGTTTTCGCGAACCCCGAAGCAACTTATGTGAAGGCGAAGGTGAAAGTGGACGGCGAAGAGCTGATTCTCATTCTCGCCAAAGCCCGCGCGGAGGCGGTTTTGAAGGATTTGATCGGCCTGGACTACGAGATTCTCTCCGAATTCCCCGGCTCAACTCTGGACGGGGTGGAGTACGAGCCTCTCCTGGATGTGGAGCAGCAATCCGCCATTAAGGGCGCCAAGGCCCACCGCGTGTACCTCTCGATTCCCCTCCTGAAAATGAAGAAGTACAAGAAGCACAAGCCCTCTGAGGAAGGCAAGGCCAATGTGAAGCGCGTGGAAGGACAGGAAGTGGTCCTGCCTGCAGGCGAGGGCGAGGAATTCGAGGAGTTCGTAGTACTCACCGACGGTTCGGGCCTCGTGCACTGTGCTCCCGGGCACGGCGCTTCGGACTTCAAGATTGGCGAGCACTACGGCCTGCCGGCTCCCTCCCCGGTTGACGAGCAGGGCCGTTTCACTTCGCTGGTTTCCAGGTGGGCGGGCAAATTCGTGAAGGAAGCCGACCCCGAAATAGTTGAACTGCTGGAAGCCACTGGAAAACTTTTGCACTTCTCCAAAATTACCCACAAGTACCCGCTCTGCTGGCGGTGCAAAACGCCCCTCGTTTACCGCTTGAGCGAGCAGTGGTACCTCTCAGTTGAGCCCATCAAGGAGGCCATGCTGGAGGCCAATGAGAATGTGAAGTGGATGCCTCCCTCTGGAAAGGAATTTTTCTCCAACTGGCTCGAGCAATCTCAGGACTGGTGCATCTCGCGCCAGCGCTACTGGTCTACTCCAATACCTATTTGGATTTGCCAGAAGTGCAAGGCCTTTGAAGTGATCGGCAGCGTGGCCGAGCTCCGGCAGCGCGCGCTAAAAGACCCGGGAGAAATGAATGATTTGCACAGGCACAGCGTGGACTCGGTTGAGTTGAAGTGCGCAGTATGCAGCGGGGTTTCCAAGCGCATTCCCGATGTGTTTGACGTGTGGTTTGACTCCGGCACCGCCCCCTGGGCCTCGCTGGGCTACCCCTTCCAAAACAAGGAACTCTTCGAATCACTCTTCCCCATGCCTGTAATCAACGAGTCCCAGGACCAAATCCGTGGCTGGTTTTACTACTTGATGTTCGCAGCTATGGCAACTTTCTCCAAGCCGGCCTACAAAGGAGTGGCGATGATGGGCTGGGTGGTTGATTCCAAGGGCGAGAAGATGAGCAAGAGCCTCGGCAATGTAGTAGAGGCAAAAGACGGGCTCGCCAAGCTGGGCGCGGACGTGGTGCGGCTCTACTACTGCTCCGAAACGGCCCCCTGGGAAACTCAGAAGTTCAGCTTCCAAGTGGCAGAGGAAGTGAGGCGCAACCTCAACATTCTCTGGAACAGCTGGCTCTTTTTGGAAACCTACAAGCCAGCCAACTATTCCCCCAAACCCATTACTCCGGAGCGCGTGCGCTCGCTCGGTCCATCGGACAAGTGGCTCATCTCCCGCTCCAACTCCCTTGCTGCCGAAGTGACCGGCTATTTGGAGGACTTCGAGTTCCACAAGGCGGGCCGAGCTTTGCTCTCCTTTGTCACTGGCGAAGTCTCCCGCTGGTACATCCGCCTCTCGCGCGACCGCCTCTCTTCCTCCAATGAGAACTCCAAGGATTACCAGGATTGCGCGGACACGCTCCGTTACGCGCTTTTGCAAGCCACAAAACTCCTAGCTCCAATCACTCCCTACCTTTCCGAGTACCTCTACCAGCAGCTCGACAATTCCCGCGCGAGCGTGATTGAGGAGCAATACCCGGTGGAAGTTGGTTCGCTCAAGGACTCCCTTCTAGAGACGCGCATGGCTGCGGCCATTTCCCTTGTGGAGTCCGTGAACGCCAGCCGCGCTGAAGCCAAATTGAAGCTCCGCTGGCCGGTTCAAGAGGTTTGTGTGACCGGTCCAGCAGAACTCTCGCAAGCTGTTGACTCTTTGCAGGAGGTTTTGCGCGAAGCCTGCAACGCCCTCTCTGTTCGCTACTCTGCCCAACCTCCAGTTGGCTGGCCTGGCAAGCCCTTCTCAGTCGGCACACTAACCGGCCAAGCTTTCGTAAACCCCGAGCGAAACGAGGAACTCTTGTGCGAGGCGCTCTTCCGCGAGCTGGTGCGCGCAATACAATCCGGCCGCAAGGAAGCCGGCCTGAATGTGAAGGACCGCATCCGCCTGGCGGTTTTCTCGCCGAACGAGCAGGTGAAGAAACTCCTCTCCTCCCGTTCCACTGAACTGGCGAAGAGTGTGGGCGCGGCCGAAGCCTCGCTCGCCTCTTCGGAAGCCGAACTCGCCCAAGTAGGCCGGCCTAAAGTGGTGGCGCTCGAAGGACTCTCAGTTCTCGCCTCTTTCGCCCGTGCCTAGAGCGTTTATATTCTAGCAATCACTGGTTTGCTCGAGGAGATTTACTCGTGAATGGGGAGGAAGCACCAGCCGCACCCAAGCGCGGCGTTTATGGTTCGCTCGAGGACCGCTACTATGGTCTGATGGATTTTCTGCAGGACAAGCTCCACATTCCCATCTATTCGCTCATCAATCTGATTGAGGGCATGGGCATTCCCTCTTTTCCCGTGCTTTCCCTGCTCCTGCTGGCGCTCGCTGGTGGTGGCGGTTACCTTGTGCTCGCGGGAACTGCCGCTCCTGCTACTGTTGATTTGAGCGTGCTCGTTTTCACTCCCGGTGGCGAACGGGTTTCCCTCGCAACTGTCACTCTGCAGGACTCGGAGGGCGAAACAATTGGCGAGGCGAACACCACCGAAGCCGGCAGTGCGCGCTTCACCAACCTGCCACCGGAAATACTAAACCTGCGGGTTGCGCGCGAGGGCTATGCCTCTGCAGAGGATACTGTGGATTTGTCATCCGAGCGCACAAAACGCATTACGCTCACTCCAACAGTTTCTCTCTCCCCTGCCAAGATTTCCACTCTTCCCTTTGCTCCCACTCCTCTTCCGCCTTCGGATGTTGAACTTGCCACGCCCACCTACGAGCAGCGCGACCTTCCGGCTCCAAATACGGAATCCAAGGCCCGCCTCTCAGTCATGGTGAAAGAAAAGGGCACGGGCAGGCTCGTGAACCGCTCCGAAGTAAAGATTTACAACGCTTACACCGATGCCGAGCTTTCCGAGGCCGAAGCGTTGAACGGCATTGCGATTTTCCAAAACCTTTCCTCGGGCGTGCAAGTGTATTTGGTGGTGCGCTCGACAGGCTACATTACTTTCGAGGGCAAGTCAACTCCCTTCACGCTCAAGCCTTCCACCACTCAAACAGTTGAGCTTGAAACACTGAACCTAGCAGACCTCGTGACTACTGCGGTAACTACGCTTGACGAGAGCAGGAACAAGACCACCTCCTCAAAAGTGTGGATTCTCACTCTCGAGCAAATCATTCTCAACGAAACCCAGTCCGATGGGGAAACTTCCTTCGTGCTCTTCCGCAACCGCCAGCTGCACGCGCTCGCCTACAAGTCCGGCTACCTTCCCGCGCGCCAGTACTTCACTTCAGGCGCGAACGTAACTCTCTCCCTAATCAAGTCCAACTCGAGCAATTCCGCCACCTTGCGCGTGAACGTGCGCGATGAGGCGAACCACGCGGTTTCCAATGCTTCGGTTTCAATCTACACTTCCCAAATGGAATTCCTCTTCCCAGCCAAGCCCGCTTCCGGCGGTTCCGCTTCTTTCACCGACCTCCCGCTCGCTAGCACCGTAATTGTGCGCGCCTCCGGCACCGACCGAGTAGCGGAAACTTCTGTCGAGCTCAACGAGTCCAGCAAAACCATAACTCTGGTTCTCCGGCCCTTCAGCGAGGAGCTGACTGCAGTGGCAGTTCAGGAGGGCACGACCACTCTACTCTCCTCTGCCCGACTGGAATTCTGGCAGGACAATTCGAAAGTTTCCGAGTGCACGCAGGCTCCCGGCGCTTCCTGCAAATCATTGCTTTATGTTGACCGGCCTATTACAGTGAAAGTTTTTGCCGACGGCTATTTGCCCGGCGCCCGTTCTGAAACACTCTACAAAGGCTCCCCCAAAACGATTTCCATTCCACTAGTTGCGATTCCACCCAATGGCATTCAGGTGCTCGGCCCGGTTGTGAAGGATCTCAATGGCGAGGAGGTTTCCATTTTCCCAGCCGACTCCTCCTACTCCTTTGAGTTCACAATTTCAGCCGTGTCCGGAGTGGAACGCACCGGCCTCTATGTTCGTGTGGGCCGCGAGTCCTCGGCAAGCGGAAGCCCTGCAGCAATTTATGGTTTCAACCGCGCGGCGCTCGGAAACTCCCTGCTCGATGTGCTGGGCTCCGACACCTACTCCACGCGCACGTGCGCCTCTTCCACTCTCGTTCCCTCCGCTACCAATGCCGACTATTTCCCCGACTACCAGAAGTGGGTGGAAGTGCGCTTGAACGGGCCCGGCCCGCATGTGGTGTCCTTCAAGGTTCAAGGTTTCCCGCTCACTACTGCTGCTGATGTTTATGTGTACTCTCGTGGCTGGGCTCGCACCTCTGGCGCAAACAACACGCTCTTCTACAACCGCTCCCCCGTGGACTCCTCGTTCAATTTGGGCTGGAACTCCTCCTCGAAGGACTGGTGCTTCGCCAACGCCTCTGAAAAGATTCTCCGCTGGAACTGCGGTTTTCTCGCCGGCCGTTCCTGCTTGGGCGAGCCCGTGTGCGAATCCACTCTCCAAGCGAAAGGCGGTTCCTGCCTCTCTCCGGAAGTGTGCGGTCCTGACCGCGCGCTCTGCACTGGCAAAACTCAGTGCTGCAAGTTCGGGGATTCACTCGTATGCCAGGAGAACTGCCAAACCCCCGTGAGCTGCGACCCAGCATGCGAACTGGGCGAGTACTGCGATGCTTCAGCCGAGCCCGCCTCCTGCCAAGAATGCACGGACGCGACTGTTGAAGCGAACTACTGCGCCGCCAACTGCGGAGGGGAAAACGAGGCGTGCTGCGATGCTGCACTTGCTTCCGCAGGCGCAGGCTGCAGGCCTGGCCTTGTTTGCGGCGGCTGGCAGAAGAGTGAGAGTTGCAGCTTGACTGGTGTTTCCGCAAGTGTTTCCTCGGACAATTCCGTTGCCCTCAACTGCCCCGCGCTCATTTTAGCAGTGAACCCGGCCACGGGCGTTGGACAGGTTCGCTTCACTGCCGATGCCCGCTGCGGCACTCCTCCCTCTTTCACCGTTCTCCGCAAGGACAATGGCGCGACCCTTGATTCCACCTGCCTCTCCTACTCCAACGGTTTCCTCAAATACGACGGCAAGAGCGGAACCTGCGCGTTCAACGCCTCCACCGGCCTGGTGGAGGAGGCCTCTCTTACTTTGCGCTACCTCTGCCAAGCAGCCACCAACCAGTACGCGGAGATTCCCCTGACCATCATTGACGAATCCCTCGCCAGCCAGCGCCTCTACTCGGCAGTCCAGCTCACTGCGAAAGGCGGCTTCTGTGTGGCCCAAGAGGGCACGTGGAAATACCGCCGCAGGCTTTCTGCCACCAACACGGCTCCAACTGCTCTCTCCGGTTACCCGGTTCTCTTCGAGTTTGACAAGTCACTCCTGCAAGGAAAAGTGAACGCCGACGGCAGCGATTTCCGCATCCTCACTGCAGCCGGGCTCGAGTTCCCCTACTTGCTGAAGAGCACGCGCGACACCTGGCGCCTCTGGGTGCCGGTTGATTTGGACCCGACCGGTTCGCGCTCCGACCTCTACGTGTACTATGGGAACGTGGAAGCGGACAAGCCCTCCGTCCCCTACAGCCTTTCCTTCGAACCAATCTCCACAAACCAGCAGTGGGAGTTCAATGACCTGGACGGCTGGCAGGTGCGCGCCGCAGGTCTCACCGGTTACTCTTCGCTCGACCCCGCATTACCGCTAGCTGACGTGACTGTTGTCAAGACCTGCATTGCTCCGGACATGCAGATGTGCACCGAGCGCGAGTGCAAGCCCCGCGAGTGCTCCGTCAACACCACTTACCTCGCTCCTGGCGCGTTCAGCTACGGCCTCCCGCCCTTTGAGGACATGTGCACCGAGTACGGCTCGAAGGGCTGGTTCACAACCGCCGCGTGCTTGGAAACTATCCACTGCGCACTCCAAGCGGATTCCGCCTTCCTCGCCTTGGAGCGGGCGGAGAGCCTGCAAGGCGTGGCAGCCAAGATTGACAATTTCAAGAAAGACAGTGTGCTCGCCTACTGCCGGTACTGGAGCAGAGTTGAGCTGGGTGAGACCGTTGCCTACCTAACCGGGGTTAAGACTCTGCTTCATAAAATCGTGTTCCACTGCGAGAAGGCGGCGGAAAAGATGGAAGCAATGGATGCGAAATTGATAGAAGACGCCGGCGACGACCTCCGTTACATCGCCTCCCAGTACTGCCCCAGCCTCTCAGCTTATGGTGAGGTAGGATTGGGTCCCCAGTTTGCCGTAATTTGCAAGGAGCGTTTCCTTGATTTAGGGAACAAGGCGCACGACTACGCCAACCAGCTCTACGCGCCAGGCCCCCTGCAGCTCAACTACTCCTGTGCCGGCTGCCCGCCCTGCAACTGCATGATTGCGAACGAGCTCGCGTGCGGTGGTACTATGGAGCGGCCGGTGAGGGCGCTCTACCACGCGCTTTCAGTTCCCACCGGCGTGCTCTCGCTTACTCACTCAGGAACGGTTCCAGTTACGGATTCCACTGCCAGCGCGTACATTTCCAATTACTCCTGGCAGCTCTTTGCGGGCAACACGCCAGTGTGGACCTGGGCTTACTTGGCTGCGGGCAACGAGAAATACACGGATGTGCAAGTAGGCGCTGCAGGCGCGGATAGGTTGGTGTTCGCTTTCACCGACCGCCGGCCCACTCCCGATCTTCCTTACCTCCCTCACTTCGCTTCAACTGCGGAGCTGCCGAAAATGAAGGGCCTCACTCTTACAGTCCAATACCCCCCGCAAACCGCTTTAGGCGAGGAAGAACAGCCCTAAGCGGGCTGTTGCGCCGGTTTTTTAAGCCGGGTGCGGTAGGTTCAACGTGAGGTTGTGAGCTGAAAAATGGCAGACCCGTTAGCTCCATTGCTTCGTGCTTATTTCAAGTTGGAGGACAAGTACTACAAGTTCCTCGACTCGCTGGTTGAGCGCACAAAACTTCCGATTTACGAAACTCTAATCAACCCCATCGAAGGTTTGGGCATTCCCTCCCTGCCGGTTTACTCCCTTCTTTTGCTCCTGATTCTCGGCGTTCTTGGTTTTCTGCTGTTGATGCCGGCTCCCACCGGCGGCTTCCTGGTGCAAACCTCCTCTTCAACAGGCGAGCCACTCGATGGCGTGCGCCTCTCGGTTTACGCAGGCGGACAATTGGTTGGCACGGCACTAAGTGAGAGCGGTATTGCCGTCTTTTCGGGCATTCCGCTGACAACAGTTTCAATCAAGGCGAGCAAGGACGGCTACAACTCTGCTACTGCCACCCTTGATTTGAGCAAGGAGAATTCGATTACGCTTTCGCTGGAGTCCCTCACTCCCTCCGGCCCGCGTGCGCCAACAACCTTCCCTCCTTCACTCCCCATGAACGGTCCCGCTTTAGGTCTCTCTTCAGCCACGTTCCTCCCTCCGGGCACGTCTCCAATAGTTCCCTCGAAGAACGCGACCATTTACGTTACTGTGCGGAACACTACTGGTGCGCCTGTTGAAGCGCTGGTGCGCCTCTTCAATGCACAAACCCGCCAAGTGCTCGCCGAGCAAATCTCCAAGAACGGCCAGGCGGTTTTCAAGGACGTTCCTTCGGGCCTGAAAGCCTACCTCACCGCCTTCTCCTCGTTCTACCTCCCGCTGGACAACAGCCGGAAGGCATTTTGGGTGAACCAGAGCGAAATCAAGCTGGCCCTCACGCTCCGGCGCTTCAAGCTGCCGGACTACATGCCAGACGAGCTGAACATGACGCTCCTTGATGAGGACGGGAAACCCCTGTGCACGGAAATCAAGCTGTTCGGCCAGTCCGGCGTGGAGCTGGACTCGGAGGAGGCCTGCGGGAACGTGCTCCTGCCAACTCCCGGCGAGGGCACGCTCGCGTTCGTGAGCGACGGCAACCTCCCCCTGCTGGTTCCAGCGGAAGTTCTCTTCACGCTCTACAACCCCGATTACAATTACACGCTCCTCCAGCAGGAGCTGGCGGACGCCCCGGCCAGTGCTGCTATTCTCGAGGACGGTTCGTTGGTCTACCAGGCGGCGCCCGGCGTGATTTACAAGATAACCGAGGACGGCGCCCGAATTGTTGTTACGCAGGGAGACCCCGAGTACAGCCAGCTGGCTGCCGAGATCTCCAACCAAGGGCTCAAAGCGGTTATGCTGGAGGACGGCTCCATTGCCGTTCAGCTGGCCGATGACACGATTGCGGTCTATGATTACGCCAAAATCACTTTCGATAAGGTGACTCCTACCAACCAGGAGTTCGCCGAAATTGTAGCTGAAGCGGACTTCACCAGCTCTGCGATTGTGCGTTCCGATGGTTCGGTTGCGGTTCTGCGCGAGGACGGCACCATTGCAGTTCACAATGAGGATGGAACGGTTTCAGTTCTGACCAGCACGGATTCCGGCTATTCCGCGCTCAAGCAGCAGATTGACCAGACCGGCAAGCCCGCGGACGAGCTCTCCGACGGCTCGGTGGTGATTCAAAACGCGGACGGTTCGGTGACCATTTACACTTTTGGCTTAACTTCCGAAACCTACCGGCCGGGCACTTCCGAGTACACCGAGGTGACCGCTGGCGCGTCATTCACCGGCGAAGCGTTGGTAACTGGGGATTCCGTAATCGTGCTCCGCTCGAACGGCGACATTGCAATTCACTATGAGAATGGAACTGTGACCGTGGTCACGAGCACGGACGCGGGCTATAGCGCGCTGAAGACGCAGGTTGAAACCGGCGGTTCCACTGCAGCCGAGCTTTCAGACGGTTCAGTTGTGGTTCAGAACACGGATGGTTCGGTGACTGTTTACGAGACCGGCCTGCAGTCAGAAACCATCTCCTCGGGCAACGAGCGCTTTGATTCCATGTACGCTAACCTGGACTTCTCGCTCACCGGCCTTTTGCGCGAGGACGCGAACGGCGTGCTGGAGTCCTTGGTGGTCAGGGACGAGAATGGCGTGATCCAGATTCTGTACGCCAACGGGACTGTAGTAGTGCTCAACCCTGGCGATGCCGGCTACAACGAGCTGAACTCCACGTTGGAGCAGGACGGCTTCCCCACGGCGTTGTGGGAGGAGGAAGGCGCGTATGTTCTGGACACGCCTGCCGGCTACGTGGTGGTCAAGTTCCAGTACGTTGACATTACAGTCAATGAGGAGAACGAGCGCACGTGGACCGACCCCGCAACCGGAGGCACGGTCGCTGTTGACGGCGACACTGGAGAAGTGACCGTCACCGTAACCGAGTCCACTTCGGAAAACTCCTCCACGCTCAAAGTGAACGCGAAGCTGGAGAACAACTCTCCCGCAGCCGGCGCCGCAATAAGCGCGGCGCTGCCGAACCTGTTCGGAGTGTACGTGAACCTCTATGACGCCACAACTCCCGACACCGGAATAGTCCAGTTCGACGACCTCACGCGGGGCGAGTGGTGCCAGGTGCTGGGCAGCCTGAACACGCTCTACGGCCGCTTGGAAACGCTGCTCGACCAGCCGGCCAACGAAGTGACGCTCGTACTCTCCCTTCCGCCCGTGGAAGTGACTTATGGGGAAGGCGCCGGCGAGGATGCTGAGGCAATAGATGAAACGGCCGTAGGCAGCGATGGGACCCTTTCGCTCTCGATTGCCGGCCCGGTTTTCCGCGACGAGCTCGGCGCCCCGCTTGAAACCCGCACGGGCATGAGCTCCGGCTTCTACTACGTTGATTACACGCTGACTCTCTCCGGAACCGCCGCTCTCTCTAAGACCCCTTCCGGAATTTCCCTGGCCTCTGAAAGCAATCCGCTGGAGGTGGGCTTCTACTTCAACCCGGTTCTGTTGGGCCAGCCCGGCACCGAGTACGCGGCAGTGCAGTACCTGGACAAGGACCTCCTGCGCACCAGCGGTGCGGAGATTGCTGACATCCAGGCCGGCGCGAGCTATTTTGATGACGTGTTCGCCGACTATATGTCCGACCTTTGGACCGCCGGCTCCTCCTCTGCAGAAATGAAGGACTCCACCTCGCGTCTCTCCTTTGCTTCAATTTCGGATGCTTTGGGTGGCGCATGTTTCTCCGAAAAGGTGAAGTTCCTCAACGAGCTCATCGGTAGCGGCTGCACTACTGGCGCGTGCCTCAGCACGTTCTCCAAGGACCGCGAGTGGGTGGAGCTCAACATCCGACTCAAGGAGAACAAGCCCATCACGCTACGCTGGGGCATCCGTGTCAACGTTCCGGCTGATGCCGGCACGCGCGAGGTCAACATCAACGACCGCGGGTGGGCGCTCTCCAAGGGTGGCACATTCCTGCGCGTGCCCGCTGACGGTACGCTTTCCAAGGACTACCGGGCTGGCGGAACACGGAGCGGTCCAACGGACAACTGGTGCAAGGCGCTCACCCGTTCCTACTCCCGCAAGTGGAACTGCGGTAGCGTGGGCAAGGAGTGCTGCACGCCTGACTCCTCCTGCCCCGACTCCGGCGTTTGCGCACTTACCCTGCCCCGCGTCACTATAGACCGGGTGCTAGCCGCTCCTTCAACAGGCGGGAACAAGCTCTCCTATGCGCCGCTTATTTGGGACGGTCAACCCCTCCTGGCCACCACGTTATACACCGTGTTTACTGGCGGTCCGTTACTAGTTGATTCCCAGTTTACCGGTGTCACTTCCGACCTTCCGCCGAGGTGCGTGCAGCCCTCCATCTGCACCGGCGGGAGCCGTTGTACCGCCTTGTGCTCGCCCGAGTGTCAGTCCTCCCAGTTCTGCGATGCCCGAGCCCTAACAGAGCAGAGCGCATTCGACATGCAGGCGGATGTCATTCCCTTCGACGTCGGATTCACCTATTTCGATTTTGATCGCATTGTTGCCGATTACATGGCGGACTTTGACCCCGTTGGTGCAGATGCTTTGTGTTGGGACTATACTACTCTGAATGACCCGTCCGTGGTTTGGATACAGCGCAGCCCAACCAAGAAAGCCTCCCTTGCGATTGTAGGCGATGCTGACACTCCTCGGTTCATAAGAGCTTGGTCGCCTACTTCCGTGGCCACGTCCGGCACGTGCAACGAGTGCGACCCGCACGAGGAGCGCGCGGGCTTCTGCAAGAACTGCGGGAACCTGAACGAGCCGTGCTGCGGCACCTCCTGCAACGCGGGCATGCTGTGCGGCGGTTACTCCCTCCAGAAGCCCTGCGGAACCGACCCGAACAACCCCATTCTGCTCGGCTGGAAGTGGACGGACGAAGCTGCGGGGATTGGCGAGACTTACGCCGCGTGCGGCAAAGTAATCATCGGGCTGAAGCAGATGGGACCCACGTGGTACCTGGGTTCGTCCCTGGCGCCGGTTATGGCGGACGCCAGCTGCACGTCCATTACCGCCACTTCCTTCGACTACTTGGGCGGCACGCTTCCCCCCTGCTTCAGCCGTGACGCGCAAGGTTACATTACTTTCGACAGCACGCAGTGCGCGAGCGTGCTCCCGCTCCCGACCGGCACCAATACAGTTGAAGTGACCATGCGCGCTTCGTGCCAGGGCACGCCCTCCAGCAAGTACTCAGTCACGATTACGCTGGCCACGCAGGCCTACGCACAACAGCTCCAAGAGGGCACCGAGGTTTTCGAGGAGGCCACCACTTCCGCAGGCGGCATTTGCGTGGACGCGACCAAGCACTGGAGCCAGAAGAAAATCGTCTCCATCCACAACCCCTCGGACGCGCCGCTCTACAACTACCCCGTTCTCATCGAGTTCGACACTGCCGGGCCCATTTCGGCAGGCAATATGCAGGCCACCGGTGCGGACCTGCGCCTGGTTTCGGAAGCCGGCCAGCAGGAAATCATTCCCTTCCACCTGACCGCCGGAACCCTCAACACCGCGAAGACCAAGCTCTGGTTCAAGGTGGACTCCCTCCAGCCCGGCCAGGTGCGTGACTTCTCGCTCTACTACGGCAACCCCCATGCTTCCGCGCCCGAATACCTGACAAGCCCGGGCTTGAACCCCTCCACTTCCAACAACATATTCTGGCGCTTCCCCGGCCCCGCCAACCCCCTGCTGGCCGCCCTGCTCCCCGACTGGTCGATGTTCACTTTCGGCCTCAACTACTGGACTCTGCAGGCGCCTACTGGCATTGACCAGATTTTCTTCGCCATCAAATCCTCCTCCGACCAGTATAACCCCTACTGCCTCTGGGCTGTAGGCCAGCCTCCCGTTGGAGTACAACAGGAGAGCGGAACTCCAACCCAGTTGACGATTTTCGGCGCTATAATCGGCTCCCAGTTGAAAACTTACGCGGCCACCACTTCACTGGACGGCAAGAAGGCGGCCATGTACGCAATGTTGGATGAGAACTACGTGCCTGCCGGCTGTCCCTTCCAGCTGTCCGAAAGCCGCGTGTGCCTCAAGAACCCGGTGCAGGTTTCCGTGAACGGAGTCCGCCTTGCCGACGAGCCCTGCCTTCCCCTCCCCTCGCCCACGCCGCTCCCAACAGCGCCGCCGGCTGTGGAGATTCCACCAGTTCTCACTCCAACTCCCGCCCCCTGGCCCATGTTCGGCCAGAACCCCGGCCACATGAGCTACACCACTTCTCAGGTGCCAGCCGGGCCGGTCTACGAGCGCTGGAAGATTGACTTCGCCACTGGTCCGCCCGCAATAGGCGCGGACCGCGTTTACGCACCCATTGGCAACAAGGTCAAGTCATTCAACATGAACGGCAACCTCCAGTGGAGTTCCCCCGACCTCTCAGGCATTGTCCGCCTCACGCCCGCACTGGACAACGACCGCGTTTATGCGCTCACTGAGACCGGCCACGTCTACGCCTTGAGGACTGACACGGGCGCGCAAGTGTGGCAATACCAGCTGTTCCCTGTTGCTTCCGCCGCAGGCTCCAGGTCCCTGCAGTACGTTGCCTCAACAGACACCTACACCGGCGAGCCCACGCTCTTCTCCGGCTACCTCTACCTCACCTCCAGCTCGAGCACCTACGCCTTGGAGGCCTCGACCGGCACGCTCAAATGGAGCGCTCCCGTAGGCAGCCCCTTCTCCCCGGCCGTGCACCCCTACAGGGTGTTCGTCGCCTACGTGCACCAGGACTGGGATTCCGCGCTCTACTCCTTTGACGCCAGCACCGGTGCGCAGAAATGGTCAACGCTTACTGGCACCAAGCCCGCCTTCTCACCGGTTGTTTCCGGCGATTACGTGTACCTTGTGGACGCAGAGTACCGCAGGCCCCAGCGCTTTGACCGAGTCACTGGAAGCATAACCGTGCTCGGCGCAGTTGGCAACGAATTTTCCTCAGCTCCCGCAGTGGCCTTCAACAATCTTTACCTTGCCCGCGGAGTGCAGGCGAGCGTGCTCTCAGCAGACGGAAGCACGATTGTGACCAACAAGGAAATGCCCGGCTTTCTCTCCTCTATGATAACAGCAGGCCCAGACTCCACAAGCGGCCGCGCGCTGGTGGCTGCTCCCTACGACGGCCGGCTTTACTCGCTCAAGCTAGTGAACCTCGTAACTGATTGGCAGTACAACTTCATGGACACCTATTTTGACAGGCTGGAACCAGTTGGCGTTGCCGCCAATCTGGTGTTCGTCTACTCCCTGAAGAACAGCGCGGGCACCATCCACGCGCTCGGCCCCCTTGCCGTTTCCCCATCAGTCAGCGTTTCCCCTGCGCCGCCGGTCACGTCTGCAGTCAGTCTGACGTGCTCGGACGGGACAGCAGTCGGCGCCTGCTCAGTAACCAAGCCTAAGTACTGCGTTTATAATGTGGTATCCGACAGCCTGTTGCTGGTGGACAAGGCAACCATTTGTGGCTGCCCTCCGAACTTGGTTGTTTCAGGCGACACTTGTGCTGCGGCCGTAGTTTGGGACGTTGCCGTGCTTGACACTGCTACATCCTTCGTGGGCGGTCTTGGCAGCGCGGTCGGCGGTACTGTCGCTTGGGTGAGCGATGCGGTTGGAGACATGGGCACTGCGGTCGGCGGCACCTTCGACTCATTTTTGGGCTAGTTTTCACTCTCTCCGGCGGGAACCCGCCTCGGGCAGTTGTTTTTAAAGGCCGGCGGGTTAGTTTTGGACTATAGGTGCAACCAGCGAATGGTGGGTATCAAAGAATCCCTTTCGCAGTTTTATTCGGGGCTTGAGGAGGGCTATTACAAGCTCCTCGACTTTCTCGAGGACAAGACGCACCTGCCGGTCTACAACACGCTCGTGAACCCGATCGAGAACCGCGGGATTCCCTCTTTCCCCGTCTACTCCGTTCTTCTGCTCCTCTTGCTCTCACTCGCCGTTTTCCTCCTTTGGCCCAAAGGCCCGACCGGAATGGGCGTGCTGGTACAAACGTTCTCCTCCGAGGGCAACCCCTTGGATGGCGTACGCTTGACTGCTGCTGTGGACGGCACTATTGTGGCAACCGGCCTCACTCAAAGCGGCATTGCAGTTCTCGAGGGCCTGCCCGTTTCAATTGTTGAAATCCACGCGAGCAAGGAAGGCTACGAGTCCGCCACCGCCACTCTCGACCTCTCCGTTGAGCAATCCGTAACCCTCTCCCTTGCCCCTGCTGCCGAAGCTACTCCCACTCCCGCGCCTGTTTCCGCGCCCGCTTTCGAACCCGCTCTAGCAGACACGGGCTCCTCGCGCGCGGTAATCTACAGTCCTCCCGCGAATACTACTCCGGTAGTTCCCACGGCAAAGACCGGCTTCCAAGTGCTGGTAAAGAACGAGGAGGGCAAGCCGGTTGAAGCTTTAGTGGGCCTCTTCAATGCGCAGACCAAGCAGAAGATTGGCCAGTCCGTTTCCACCAAGGGCTCGGCTTCCTTCACCAATGTCTCCGTAGGCATGACCATCTATTTGTCTGCCATTGCTTCGGGCTACGCCAACTACGATGGCAGCAACTCCTCCTTCTCCATTTCGAGCATGGACATGGTGAAGAACCTCACGCTCAAGCGGACAGCACTCCCACCCGGTGTCCCCACTTCCCTCAAACTCGCCTACCGGGACCCGACCGGCGCTTCGATTTGCGCCTCCCTCCACACGTACAGTCAGGAGGGCTCGGAGCTCATGGTTCAGCGCTCCTGTGGCAATGCTACTGTTTCCACTCCGGCTGACGGCACGCTCGGTTTCACCGAGCCCGGCTTCCTTTCCTTCCTGCTCCCCTCGCAGGTGATCCTTCGCATGCTGGAGAGCTCGTTCTCGCCCACTTCCCTCGACTCCTCGCTCGCAGGCTCGAACGGAACCGGCGGCCTGCTCTCCGATGGTACTCTTGTTTACAAGGAGGGCGAGCTCGGCTATTCCATCAACCCCGCAGGCGTGCGCAAAGTAGTTTCCGCCACTGACATTGTTTCCGCCAACGGTTCTGCAGCCATGCTCCCGAGCTACTCTTTCGTGACCCGCTCGGCTACAGGCTACGCCGCCTCCGCCTTCCTTGGCCTCCTGAATGAGGTGCTACCTCCCTCGGACGGCCGCTACTCCTCCCTCAACGTTTCCACCCTCCCGCTCAAGGCCGCAGTGCAGAACAATTCAGTGATTCTGCGCCAGTCCTCGGGCTGGCTCTATATTTTCCACTTCACCGGAAATGTGGAAATAATCAAGACCGGCACCTCCCAATACCCCTCCCTGAACTCGCTAGTAGACGCAGGCTACCCTGCCGCAGTTCTCACTGACGGCACAATTGCGCTCAAGTCCCCGGACAATTCAATTGCCACCTACCGCTTCCTCTACCTCACGCTCTCCATTGACGCGAACAACGTGCGCACCTGGGGCACGCCCGCTAGCGGTTCCTTCTCCTTCTCGCCCGACACGGCCAACGGCACCGTAGTGCTCGTGCCTGCCACTTCCCAAAACACGGCCACACTCTCGGTCACCACCAAGGATGACAACAACGCAGTAGTGCGCGGCACTTTCGTGAGCCTGGCTCTGGCCGACCTTTCGGGCAACTACCTGATACTCTCGGATGCAAATGCCACGCAGGGAATTGCCGAATTCACCTCCCTCCCGCGCGGCAAGGCCTACCGCGTTTCCGCGAGCAACGACTATTTGGGTGGAACTTCCTACGGCACGCTTTCAGCAGCCTCGAACAGCATTACCATAACTCTGGCGCTCCCCAAAGCTGATGTAATCACGCGCTCGCTGGTAAATGGCCAACTCACGCCCCTGAACCACTATATCATTCAAAACGGTGCGGTAGTTGCCTCCTGCCCCAACTCTGCGGAGTGCCGTTTCTCGATTCCAATAGGCCAAACCACCATTCTGGTCAACGGCACGGGCTACATACCTGTGACCATTACGCGCTTCCTCGCCTCCCAGCGCTACGAGTACAACTTTACCCTGAATGCGCTGGGCACTGGCGCGCTCTGCACTGACGGCACTCCTTCCGGCAACTGCTCCGCAACTACTCCGGGCTACCTTTGCACGCAAGGCTCGCTGGAGCCCAAGGCCTCCCAATGCCCCTGCCCAACCGGCTTTATTGCCGTTTCCGAATACTGCGTGAACCAGCCGCCTGCCGGCTCCAAGTGCTCGGACGGAACTGCCAAGCTCGCTTGCTCTGTCACAAAGCCCTTCTACTGCAACGCCAATGCCTTGCTGGTGGAGAATGCCACAGGCTGCGGCTGCCCCCCAGGCTACACCAAGGACGGAGAAAGCTGCAAGCAAGCCGGCGCCAGCAATTGCACGGACGGCACTCCGGTTGGCAACTGCTCACTCAACAAGCCCTATTTCTGCGAGCTCAATGCGGATTGGTCGCTCAAGCCTCAGGACCCGCCCGCAGGCTGCGGCTGCCCCGTGGGTTTCTCAGCAGTCAACGGCCAGTGCCTCCCCAACCAGCCCGCAGGCACGCAGTGCACGGACGGCACTCCGATAAGTCAGTGCTCCAGTGAAAAGCCCCTATTCTGCACTTCCTCCGGCGGCCTCATTCCAGGCGCCACCACTCACTCCTGCGGCTGCCCGCAGGGCTTTGTGGCCGGGCAGGACGACCGCTGCTACCCCGAAGCTGGCGCGCCCCTCCTCCTAATCAGCGGCCCCATAATTGAAGACGAGGCGGGCGGAGTGGTGGAACCCACGCGCACCTCCCTCGCCAGCGGCTTCTACTACGTGACCTACACTGTTACTCCCATAGGCCCGGCAGGAACACTAGACCTAGGTTTCTACCTCGCCACTCTACTAGAGTCCTCCACAGGCTCCGAAAATCCGGACATTGCTATAGCGATTAGTCCTGGTGTTCCGCCTACCCTGCCGTCCTACTCCGTAGTCCAATATTTAGACAACAATGTTCTGAACAACTTAGGCGCCACGCGAACCCACCTGCAAGGCGGGGCGAGCATTGCAAGCGACTGCCCCTCCACTCCGATTCAATTCAAGTCAACAACAGGCGCAGCAGCCAACACGTTCTCGAGCGACTACTCCTGGGTGGAAGCGCGCGTGCACTCTACGGGCACGAGCCCTGTGACCTTCCGCTTCGGAATACGCGTGGCGAACCTCGACCCCTCGGACGGCGCGGTCCAATTGGACCTGCTCCACCACGCGTGGGCGCTCTACTCGGACAACACGTTCATGCGCCAGCCCGCGGACTCCAATTATGACTCCCGTTACGTGGCCGGCGGCTCGCGCAGCGCTGCTGCGGACAAATGGTGCCTCGCGAAAAGCTACGCGCTCAGCCGCCCCTGGAACTGCGGAGGCCTGGGCCGCGACTGCTGCCTCGCGCCTCCCTACTCCTGCCCCGAGTCCGGCACATGTTCCTATTCAGTACCTGTAGGTGCAACCCTTGTCCGGTCAGCTCCCTCCTCGAAAGCTTCCCTCTCCTCGCCTTACTCCCACTCGCTTTCGTTCCGTACAACTTCATGGATTAATCGCGCTGAAGTGCTGGCGGTATTTGCCGGAGATTCCACTTCCCTCTCAAAGGACCTTGTGAGTGAAGATGTGGGCGCTTTCGCTTTAACCTACCTCGCCGAAACCGAGAATGATGCCACCGGTGGAAGCGTGACTGAGTGGGTTGAATTTGACTTGGCGGCTTCAATTGATGCCGCAGCAGCTGCAGCCGCTGCTGCGGGTGCTGCAGGTGGTGCTGGAGGAGCTGGTGGCGCTGGCGGAGCCGGCGGTGCAGTCGTTAAGATTCGTATTTTGGCCAAGAACTCCGCAGCCTATGTAGGTCCGAGGGGCGTTTGCATCAACCCCACCACGTGCGGTGCTGCCGGCAGTGTGTGCAAGTCGGGCGAAGTCTGCTGCCCGGACACGGGCTCGCTCTTGTGCACACCTTCCATGAGCTGCGTGAACCCGGTTGGCTGCGAGCCCCTGTGCCGGGTTTCCGAGTACTGCGATGCAACCACTTCCACAGCGGCGTGCAAGGAGTGTGACTCGCCTTCGGAGCTGGCGGGCTACTGCAAGGACTGCGGAAATGAGGACGAGCTCTGCTGTGGAGGCACTACCTGCAATCCGGACTATTCTTGCGGAGGCTTTGTGCGCGAGCCCCCCTGTGGAGTGGACCCGCAAAATCCAATCAAGATTGGCTGGAAGTGGACGAATGCGGCTGCAGGAGAAGGCGAGCCCTATTCAGCCTGCGGGGAGACGATAATTGGCGTGGGCTCGAACGGGCAGGGCCAGTCCCTGGCTCCAATAAAGCCGGACACAAGCTGTG
>Ga0315294_10001067_pt1 | contig 29557 bp, 25 predicted proteins | sample YL17G13_40_MG_FD_203626 | JGI IMG/M metagenome (GOLD analysis project Ga0315294, IMG submission 203626) | Sediment microbial communities from Yellowstone Lake, YNP, Wyoming, USA - YL17G13_40 | ecosystem: Environmental > Aquatic > Freshwater > Lake > Sediment | place: USA: Wyoming | collected... | reverse complement strand
ACCTTCGGGAAAATCATCCAAAACGCATTTGTGCGCGTACTCGAAACCTCTGATGTACGCTTCTGGAAAAAGTTGTTTTGCTATGCTTGTTTTGCCTGATCCGCTGCGCCCAACGATCACCCCAACCTGCCAGTCATCCTCTTCAATGGGCAGGGAACCTTTGAAGTGCTTCTCCAATTTTACATCTGAGAGCGTGAAGCTGCCAACGACGCTTTGAGCCCTGAAACTGTCGGCTTGATCCCAGTGTTTTACAATGTCAAAATTCGTAGTTTATACCCCTCCGATTTTAGCTTTTCAAAAATGCTTTTTTGATTAGTTTCATCCTTGCATTCTACGATTATCTCGTAGGTCTCAGGAATAGTAAGCGAAAACTCGCGTTCATCTGAATCCTCTGGGAACCTTTCGCCCACTGATTCAAGGAGCGCCTTCAAATCCTCTTTCTCGCCTTGCTGAAGTATGCGTATGTACTCAGCGCTGTCGAGTTCCTTGTTGTGTTTACCCTTGAGCTTGTTAAGAATCTGCCTAAGCATCCTTCGGTCTACATCACTAACTGGTAAACGAAGAACCGGAGCAAAAAACTCGCCATGTTGTTTACAGATTTCCGCCCTCTGCTCTCCATCAGCGTAGGTGCCGTCTTTGTTGGTTATTATCGGATAAGCCCAGCCATACTTTTGTAGGCTCCTCCAGATTTGCTCTTGCTGCTTGAGCGTAGTACGGTTAGGGTTGTTTTGGTCTGCAGTTAAAAGACGAATGTCTTCTAGCAGGGAAACATAGGCTTCCGGGGCTCTAATCGTAGTTTTCTTTTCCATACAATAATCTCCTCTTTCTGTTTATCTAAATACAGACATTGCCTCCACTATCGGTTCGTTCTTTGCAAGCTCGTTTTCCGTTGCGGCTATTCTTTTTTCGGCATCTTGCTTTTCTTTTAGGGTTTCTAAACCCAGCAACGCTACTAAGCGATCTGTGACTTCCACCATTTTAGAGAGGTAAACGGGTTTCTGGGCTTCACTTGCCGTTTGAAAATGAAGGCTTGCTTGACGATAAAGGAAGTCATAGCGGTTAATCACAATAAGCCGCGCCTTATCCAGATCGAACAACTGCGTCAAGACGGGTTGCCAGGTGCCGCGGGTTTCAGCGTCATAGTAGAGGTTTCTCTCGGATGTTTGGTATTTTTCGCTTAGCAGCTTCACTATCTCGCAGAGGGAGAAGCCTTTAGCTTCGAGCTTTAGAAATTCCAGGCGTCTTTCTATGACTTCGTTCAAGCAAAAGCCTCCAAAATTGAAACGTGGATTTCAATTTCGCTGTAACTTGTAGTTCGCCTGAGCATATCGCCTTCCAGCTTTATCTCTAAGCGACGCTGCTCTGTCAGGAAGTAGTAGGGTTCCTCAAAAGTGGGAAGGTGATATTTTCTGCAAATCTTGAAGTAGGTTTCCACTATCTCAAAGATGTCGCCATCCGGTAGGACTTCTCTGAAGGATTTTACGTTTGGTGCATGGTTCCAGTTGTAGGTTAAGTGCCAATAGAGGCGCAAACAGTATTTTTCGTATTCTGAAGCGTTAAGCTGCAGAGCATGTACTTTGTCATAAATCGCTTTCATCTGGAATAATGCTTTAACGAAGACTCTGCTTTGCGGGTCCTCTCGTGCTTTTGCGACGTTAATTTGGTAAGGTTCCTCTAGTTCTTCGTCCCACTGGTGCCCTAACATTTTTGCTTCCTCTTGAGACTGCGGGTACTTCTCAAGTAAGTACTTGCGAGCTTTGGCATATGTTATCATGATTTCCCATTCTGCACCAGACATCAGAGACAAATCGTTGCCATCAGGGTCTAAGGTTTCTGGGAATAACTGTGCGAGTGTGACGGTTTCAGGGTCTAAGCCTTGACTTTGCAGTTTAGCTATGACTTCCGGAGGCAGAGATGGCGGTTCGGCTTTCTCATGGCTGTATGTGCGTACCTTTTCTTTCAGGTCCTCAAACAATGAACGAATACCGCCTCCTCGAATTTTGAACACGCCTTTGAAACAAATTTTTTCCGACCAACGAACGCAGTAACGAAGAGGGAATTAGTGTTTTCTGGATTTGCATACTTGCCATTACCGCGGAATAATGGTAGGGGGCACGTATGGTTTAAGACTAAATTCGTTTCATGCCCGCTTCAGCACCACTGCAAGAAATTGCAAAAACTTTTAAGCAAAACAATTCAGAAATGAAATGAGAGTGAAAAAAGATGGAACTATTCAAGAAGACGGATCCGCTAGTCAAAATATTTTTGGAAAAATATGGAATGAACTTGTTGAGTATCCCGAGAGAAGACATTTCAGTCGGCGACCTCTACGTATACAATACCAATAACAAAGCAATGTCCACCAAAGGAAGCATAGTCTTTTTCTTAACCCCTAAGCCCAAAATACCCAAGTTAACAATTGGGGCAAGCATGGCTGACGTAACCGCAACAATGACAAAAGAAATAGACTTCAACATTGGACTAAATTTAGTAAGCGGATTTCTAGAAAAATTCGGCGTTGGCTCACTATTTGGCAACATCAAAGCAGCCTACGAAGCGAAAGGAGCCAAAACAATAAAATTCAACTTCCCCAATGCAACCAAAGACTCGGTTGATGCAATGGAAATGGGACAAAACCTAATCAAAACAAAACCCATCCCACATCATCCTTTCTACAGCAAAGACAACAGATACTTTCTAGTAATGGCCGTAGCAAGAGCCTCAGCCTTCGCCATCACAGTCCAAGACAAATCAAAAAATAACGCAGACATCGACCTATCAGCGATGAACCAAAAAATAGTAGAAACAAAAGCAAAAATAGACAAAGACAACAATTCAGCAATAACCTTCAACGGCAGCAAAAACCTGGGCTTCGCCGTCGAACTCCAAGAACTATCGTACGACGGAGAAGAAAAAACAATAAAACTCAACCCAGCAAATGTAGACACAACACTCAAAGGCGGAACACATAAAGGCAAAGCTGCAATAATTAAGAAACAACCTGGACTAGAGGAACCATTCATAAATATAGAATAACAAAACCGACTCTTTCTTTCAACATCTTTTTCTATTTAAACAAACAATCCCAAACAAATCAAACACCAAACCTTGACAACCCCAAGGATAACCCTCAAAAAGCAACCAACAAACCAGAAAGCACCATGAATCAAACTAGAACGTGACTGAATGGACCCGGTTGTCTTCTAAAAATAGAGCCTTTAGGTAGTTGGCGGGAATTTGAAGATAAATCCGGAATGACTGTTCAATCACGAAGAACAGTTGCGTTAGGAGAACTTCGTATTGCTGAGAAAAATCAGCGTTGTGGACCCAAGTTTATCGTCAACGGGTGCGGACTAAGACTTTGCGAATAGGTGCAACCAGTGAGGCTTCTTGTTTAGTTCCAGAGAATCGAATCTCATCCAACAACTGCAATGCATCATCAATGACGCCTTTTTCACTGCAAATGTCCCGAGCCAACTCGTATGTTTCTGCCGCTTTGTTCAGCAAGTTACTCTGATCGTCTGTCGCTAATAAACCCAAGCCGGTCAACGCCAAACCCTTAGCGTAATATGCATCGTAATAGCTCCGTTCTCTTTCTATGCTCTCTTCAGCATATTTGAGGGCGTCAAGGAATAGTGATTTTGCCTCCTTAGTTCTACCTAATCGCAATGAAACCAAGCCATGCAAGGCTGCAGTGGCGTGACGATGAGGGATAGCATCATTTTTGCGAGCTTTTTCGATCACTATACGCGCATTCTCCAAATCTCCCAAATGCAAGTATGACAGCGCCAAAATAACCCCGCGTCTTTGATAATCACCTGGCGACTGCATTTCATGAGGCAAAGCATCTTCCTGAATAGGCGCCTGAAGATATGCTTCGGCAAAACTTACGTCGAGTGACAACGGCTTTTTCAACGACTTCGCCGAAATTACCAATGCCTGATTTATGTCGCTTTGTGCTTGCTCATATTGTCCCATGGCTAGCAAAGTGTCGGCTAAATCAGTGTAACGAATAATACTGCTATCAGGGTGTACATTACAAACTTTATCCAATCCCTTCTTTTGTAAATCCAATGCCTCTCGATAATTTCCTTTCTTCTTCAGCAAAATACCCTTTGTTCCCCAGATCCAATTGAGTTCACGGCTAAGCCCCACGTTTTCTGCTATTCTTTCGGCTTCGTCATAAGCTTTCTTTGCTTCTTCAAATTGACCAAGGTCAAGAAACAGATTGCCCAGATAGCTCTGTTGAACTGCCTCCTCGCGCTTCATTCCTGCTAGACTGGTGAAGAGTCTTAATGCTTCCTTATGGGCGTCAATGGCTAGGCTATACTTCCCAAGCCCACGATAATGAAAGCCCAAACCACTGTTTAACTCACCTTCCCAATTTTCCAAATTTGCTTTTTTAGCTACAGCCAAACCTTGAACAGCAGTCTTTATTGCAGCTTCATATTTCATTTCTTTTCGAAAAATCATCCCCAAGCGTACTACACAATCTAATTCTCTATAGGGGCTCTCTATGCTTTGAAACAAATTTCGCGCATTTGTCGCAAACTTTAAAGAAGAAACATTGTCACCACGCTGAAAATCAACAAACGCCAATCCCAAAAGGCAATGTGCTTCTAAATACTCGTCCCCAATTTGTTTGGCAAGGTCAAGCGCCTGCAAAAGATGTTTTTCCGCTTCATCATGAAGATTCGCGTTGTCGGTAAGAAAGTACCCTAATTCACTTAGACAGTAAATGAAGATTTTAGGGTCGGGAGGATGAAGATTAACAGCTTCAGTCAGGTATGCTTTTGCCTCTTCTTTGCGACCCATACGTCGACAAACCCAACCCATCGACGTTAAATTCTGCGCTTCTAGATTGCGGTCACCCAATTTTCCCTTCAACTGCGTACGCATTTCGATTGCCCGATTGCCTAAGCCCAAAGCCATTAAAGATGCAAGGTATTTGTGGTGATTTTCCATACTGTAATCCACGCGGTCAATTACCTGTAGTGCCGTCTTGTGGTCTTCCCCACGCAGCCTATGCGCAAATTCAAGTAGCTGGGGGTCAAGCTGTGCTATCCGAAACCAAGGTCTTTCTAAGCGCAGCTTCGCATAGTAATCGGCAGCCCGTTTCTCTAAAGCTTTCAAATTGTATGCCTTAGATTCGTCTGTCGAGATTTGTCTGTATACGCTCTTCTGATCAATTGGGTGAAGGGAAAGCCAGATGCTGTCCATCTTCTGGGTTAATATCTCATAAGAAATGGTATGAGTTACCCCTAAACCCTTCGCGACTTCCGAGACGTTTGAATCTGGAAGAAATGGAAAAAGCATAAACTCCACTGCAACCACTGGAACCGGGCGAAAGAAAACGGCGAGAGCTTCCAAAACGCGTTTTTCTCTGTCATTTAGGGATAGGTAAGTTTCTTTAGAGAGTCCCTTGATTACTTCTTCAGAGGAGCCTTCAGGAATAAGACTTAGCATATCCTCTGCCCTCATCCTTTGCTTATGATTTAGCAAACTTGCTAGCAATTCCAAAACCCTTGGCACGCCCTTGACTTTCTCAAGAATTCCAGCCAATGCAGCATCAGGTAAGTCTCGCAAACCCATCTTGTTATCAACGTCAAGCTGAAGCAAAAGCTCTTTACTTTCCGTCAAACTCAAACCCTTATCGAGAGGAATTGGGAAATAGAATTCCTTAAATTCACGCGGAAGTGAGAGAGGTTCGTTTGAAGTAATAAGCACAGCAGCCTGACTTTTCATTTCATACAAGGCATAAAAGAATTCTTGCAAATCATTGTCCTTAATCTTCCCCTGTGAGTCAATTAGCTCCTCAAAATTATCTAACAATATTAAGTACATTGATTCTTGCATTTCTGGCTTGCAGATCAACCTTTTCGCTTTTTCGCGCACACCCATTTTACTATCCCAAACACTGCGCAAATCATTCTCTTCTTGTATCAATCTAGCACAATCAAAAAAAATTCTTTCAAAACTAATCCCTGTTGTTCGAGTACTTAAATAGAGTATTCCCTCAGGCTCTATACAATTTTCTACGTAAGGGAGCTTATCCCCAACGTTGACGTCTCGTAGGAATTTTCGCGCTAACGCAGTCTTGCCAAGGCCAGAACCCCCAATAATTGCAGCAATCCGTATTCCACAAGATGTGCTAAAGTAGTCCGCAAGGTTACTAAGTTCTTTGATTCGCCCACAAAATAAATCAATTGGCGGGGGTGGTGCCAAACCGAGAACTCTAGCGTTTCCTTGATCTCGCAGCCATTTTCCCGCTTTCATAGTCTCTTCTGCAAGAACTTTCCTAACTTTTTCAATATCATCTAATATCCCTTTGAATTGGAGGTCTGATGTAGACAATCTTTTTCACTCCAACGTTCATTTCAATTCAAATCCGCAGACAACGCGAAATCCAATGTTGGCTCTGGATGACCCGGAATTACATGTAAATATGGGGCAACTTTCCGTCAACGTGTCAAAATTCGTTGTGAAAGACCCACCAACAGCAACTCGCCGTGACTGAGGGTCTGGAGTTACTCCTACATTTTGAAAAGGATTGGCGAGACTTTCGTCTTTTTCATTTAGACACCACTCGTTGACGTTACCAAGCATATCCATCAAACCGTTCACAGTCTTTCCCTCAGGATACATCCCAACAGCAATGGCGCACCCTAAATTTGACTTCTCGGTGTTTGCCATTCGTTGATCCATTTTTTCACCCCAGGGGAACTTATTGTTAGGCTCGCCATTGGTCGATGCTTGCTTTCGTTCCCAAGCAGACGGCAACCTTATCACGACGTTTTCGCCGATCACAAATGGCTCATTAGGCATTTCGTCGTGCACCAACCAACGTCCTTTATTTTTTGCAGTTAACCACCGACAAAAAGCCACAGCTTCATGCCAATTTACATTAGTAACTGGGTAATTAACCCTTTGAGTCTTAAGGCGTTCATCCAACAGTCTTTGGTAAGAAGTCTTATGAATGCCTTCCCACCACAAATCAGACTCAAATTCCACACGATTTGTCAAGAAAGACCTAAACTGAGCGACAGTAACTGGATATGCGGCAGCAAAGAAAGGCTTCACTACCTCAGCAACTGGATTCTGACCAGAAACAATAGTAACCTTTCCCGATATCACACTCTTCCAACAAATATCAGGCAATCCATCTTCCTTTGTCAATCCTACGCCTGGACGAGGATCACCCATCAATTCCAATTCGTTCCCAATATTCTGACGATTTAAATGGGAGAGGTCAATGTTATTAAGTTCCTTAATTAGCTTGTCAGCTTGGGCTTTTTTCGCAATTTCAACACAGCTCAAAAGACTAAAACTGGTAAAATATTCGCCCTTAAACTCAGGTCTTTGTTTCTTCTTTTCCCAAACCCTTGAGGCGACATATCTATGAAGCGATTCTGGAGTTACATTTCCACCTTGGTCAATTGATCCTGTATCGGGATTTGGTACTCCGTTTGCGTCGTTGCTGCAGCTAACGCCCCTAAGCCCTTCGAGCAAATACTCAGTAAATAGACTATTTCTCTTACCAGAAGCCGCTCCTGTCGAAGCTGCATCGGATTGACTGGAAAGTAGAAGGAAAATCCCCTTTGGCTGATTCTTCCAAATTCTATTAGCAGTGTTTAGAGCTCTCTCCGCGCTATTTGAGGGACCTTTTTCCTCATCAGAAGGAGGCAGTTCAGCAGTTCCGCTATAGCAAGAATCAATGATTCCAACAATCCGTTTCGATGGGCTTTGGCTCATGCATAAGGTTAAGTCTGATAGAGAAAAACCACTGAGCATCGGCTTCTTAGGATCAACTTGTGGACTTGCCAGATAGACTTCGTTTTTGTAATTAACTCCATGACCTGAAAAGTAGAAAATCAATATTTGACTCAATTCCGCATCTGCAAAGAAATTGATAATGGCTTCACGCATTTTATAGAATCCGTATTTTTCTTCAACTATTTCTGACCCAATTACCGGTGATCCTGTGACAATCGTATAACCTTTCTCTGAGAGCAAATCGCAAATATCAGAGGCATCATTCTTACAACAGGACAGGGGCTTGAGGTCTGTATTCTGATAAACATCCATTCCAATGACTAATGCCAACTTGTCAGAAACTGGCATGAAACCCTCTTTGTTGGTGGGCTAATAAATATTTTTCCAGTTTCCAACTCAGCCGCTAACTTAAATCTTAGGAAAAGACGGCATTTACGTTATCTCATGTCGTTTAGATCACAAAAGTGAACTAGCCGTTGAGAAGGTAGTGCTATTGCCATTTTCTTCGAGTCTCAGGATAATTGTGGTGTTTTCCTTTGTCGCTGCGAGGTCCTTGCTTGCGGGGTTTGAAAGGCTCAATCGTGAAATCTAAGCCTTGCTCCATCCAATGAGCCTCCATTCAATTTTGAAAAAAGAAAAAGGGATGGTAAAGATTGCAGTATAAATGTACCCGGGGGGTAGCGCCGCCGAAAGGACTTGAACCTTTGACCGACTGGTTAACAGCCAGCCGCTCTACCGGGCTGAGCTACGGCGGCACAACATTCCGCATATGCACTTCCAGTCCCAAAAAGACTATTTAAGTTTAGTCATTCACTTGGAAGCGCAACAACCTCTTGCTGCCTCGCTTTACGTTTGGCAAGGTGCGCAAAAACTTTGTAACCGCCTTTCAATGCTGGACTGTACCATTTCCCCGCAAAAGCCATGTCCAAAAGGTTATCTACCCAGCGAAAATCGTGCTCCGCACACTGAACAAGCAATTCCTTGTGCAGTTTGGTTAAAGCTGTTTTTTTGAACCAGTCCTGACTCTTCAGCCTACCCAAAGGAACAAAGAACAACGGCACAATCAGGCTTCGGCAGTCTTTGAGGTCATCCATCATATCCATCGTCTTCAACAAGTCCTCTTCCCGTTCATCAGGAAGCCCAACAATCAACGTGCCCGCAGGAACCAACATGTTATCATGCATTAGCCCCATACCCTGCTTGACGACTTCAGGCCACTCTTCAGCCTTAAACGGAAGCGCCTTAGCAGGCATAATCTTCTTTGCAAGCTCAGCAGAGCCAGTTTCAATGCCGATTTCCGCGCCCCACCAAGCCTGCTTAGTCCGAATAATCTCGGATATCTGCGCGAAAAGCTTCGGCTTCGACGCAACCGCCGCAAGAGAACAATGGCTCCAGCTCATGCTGTCAATCTTTTTCATAACCATCTCATGAAGCCTGAGCAGTTTTTCATCGTTAGGCGTCACATTGTTGGAGCCGTAAAGCATGACATCTTCACCGTGAAGACATGCACCGTGATTCTTACCCACTTCAATGTTGACGTCTATTTCCCGCATAATCTTTTCATACGGATACCACCGCAACGGTTGAAGCGTCACATTGCAGAACTCGCAGCCCCTGCAGCAGCCACGCCCAATCTCAACCAACCCATTGACAGAAGGCAAAATAATATCGGGAATATCCTCAAGCTTAGGCACATCGCCAACGCTGACCTCGTAATGCTTAGACAACTCTTCACCGTTCAAGGCTGCCTTGACTACCTTCCCGATGACCCTCTCAGCTTCACCTTCAACGATGCAGTCTATACCGTTATTCTCAACGAACTCTGGCCTGAACTGGAACTGCCACGCTCCAGGACCACCAACAATTACTTTTAACCCTCGTTTCTTCGCCTCTACAACTTCAGGCTTACTCAGCAGACCTTTGAAGTGCTTCGCCAAAAACGGCTCTTTCTTGAGCAAAGCGGCAAGCGTGCTTGAAGCTGGACCTAAGCCAAACGGGTCCATTGTGTGGATGCCCAAAACTTTAGCTTCGCCTATGAAGCGTTTCAGGTGATTCGGACTAACAGTGGCAACGTTAAATCCTTCTTTCAGAAGTTGCGCTTCTGTTTTCCTCAAACCGTAAGGCGCAGCCGAAGGAATCCCATGCTTTGTCTTCATGTTTGGGAAAAACAGGTAACTGTAAAGCCGATCAGGAACAAAATACGGAGGAGCACAAGTCCCAAAACCCAAAAACTCGTTGCCATGGTAATCACTCATTAATGTTCGGTCACTCGTCAAAAGCACGTCAGGCATGTTTCCCGTTCCTCTAACTGCTAGTTTTTCGTCTCAGCGGTAAAAACCTTTCGCGCAACCTCACTTACCTAACCTCAAAAAACCAGCAATATCTGCAACAAAAAGAATGTGTAAGACTTATATTAGCCAACGCTGTTTCACATAAAGTCAAGGTTGGCATATCCCTGTGAAACACACAACATTACTAATTGATATGTCGAATCATGCGTTTTCAAGAATAATGTATATGTAGGAACCAAAGCATTAATCTAAAAACAGTTTAGGGAGTAAGGGACAAAATTGAAAAAACTGCTAGAATTCAGATGGCACGGTAGAGGAGGACAAGGCGCATGGACAGCAAGCGAACTCCTAGCAAGAACAGCAATTGCCGAAGGCAAATATATCCAGTCTTTCCCAGAGTTCGGTCCAGAAAGAATGGGTGCACCCGTGACAGCCTTTACCCGAATAAGCACTGAACCAATAAGAATACACTGCGCAGTCTACGACCCTGATGTGGTCGTAGTTTTAGACAACACTTTGTTGAAAACTGTTCCAGTGACTTCCGGACTAAACCGGAATGAAGACATACTCATAGTAAATTCTACAGAGGAGCCTGCTTCGCTCAAAGCGAACCTCAGAGTGGAAAAAGGAAAAGTCTGGACGGTACCAGCAACACAAATCGCACTGAAAATTTTAGGAGCACCGATAACAAACACAGCACTCCTGGGTGTTGTTGCACGCGCCACAGAAATAGTTTCCATGGATGGAATAGAGAAAACAGTGAAAGAACGGTTCAGAGCGGACATTGCCGAGAAGAACTGGGCAGTCATTAAAGAGGCTTTTGAGGAGGCAAAAGTTGAATGAGTCGCGAAAAAAACTGGAAAGAAATCTCGCCAGCTGGAGTCAGTTCAAAGTCAAGCATTGGCTTCTTAACTGGAGATTGGAAGACGTTTACACCCATAAGGGACTTAGAAAAGTGCACCACATGTTTACTGTGCGTGCTTTACTGTCCTGACGGAGCCATACGTTGGCGTCCAGAATTGGGAAAGATAGAGTTTGACTACAACTTCTGCAAGGGCTGCGGAATATGCGCCAACGAGTGCCCAACCAAAGCGATAACCATGAAACTGGAGCAGGATGAAGAGTAACATGAAAAGCATTTGCAAACAAGAACTTCTTGCGTTAAACGGAGACGAATCCGTAGCGTACGCCGTGAAACAATCAGACGTGGATGTCGTGGCAGCTTACCCGATCACTCCACAAACCATCATTGTTGAGAAGTATAGCGAGTACGTAGCTAACGGCGAAGTACAAACGGAATTTGTCTGCACAGAATCCGAGCATAGCGCAATAACCGCTTGTATAGCTGCATCTGCCATGGGGTCAAGAACTTTCACTGCAAGCGCTTCTGCTGGTTTAGCCTTGATGCACGAAATGCTCTTTGTAACTTCAGGTTGCCGCACTCCGGTGGTGATGGCAGTTGCTAACCGTGCGTTGTCTGCTCCATTGAACATTAACGGTGACCAGTCAGATGGTATGGCGCAACGTGATTGCGGTTGGATTCAGATTTACGTTGAAAACGCGCAGGAAGCATATGATTCGATGCTGCAAGCTTTCCGGATAGCTGAAGACAAGCATGTCCTTCTGCCTTTGATGGTGGGTTTGGACGGTTTCACTTTGAGCCACACGCTTGAAAACGTCAAAGTGCTCTCTGACAGCGTCGTTCAACAGTTTGTCGGGGAGCGTCAACTGCCAAACGTGCTCACTCACGAGGGTAAAACTGTGCCTTTCAAGCTTGACCCTGAGAATCCGATGACTATGGGTCCAATTGCGATGCCGAATTACTATTTCGAATTCAAACGCCAGCAGGAAGAAGCCATGAAGAACGCGCTTTCAGTGATTCAGCAAGTCCACGACGAATACGCTGAAGTAACCGGTAGAAGTTACGGGAACGGGCTTGTTGAAGCTTACAAGCTTGAAGACGCAGAAATCGCAACCGTTTGTGTAGGTTCAACTGCTGGCACTATGAAAGTTGTTGTTGACGAGCTCAGGCAAGAAGGCGTTAAAGCTGGGCTGCTGAAGCTTCGCACTTTCAGACCTTTCCCCCTCGAAGCAGTTCGAAGCGCCCTAAAGAACGTGAAAGCTGTGGCTGTTATGGATAAGAGCATGAGTTTCGGTGGTAACGGTGGTGCAGTTTTCCAAGAGGTTCGCCATGTGATGTACGATGCTGAGGTTCATCCTTTCATTGTGGATTTCATTTACGGGTTAGGTGGAAGAGACACCAGTCCGAAGGAGTTCCGAAGAGTGTACGATGACTTACACAAAATCGTGCACGCTGGACGCGTTGACAAACTGGTGCACTTCGTGGGCTTAAGAGAATAATGGAGGAAATGGACAAATGACAACTCAAGAATGGAAATTCAATACACGAGACATCGCGGAGAAACCCGATTTATTCCTGTCAGGGCACAGAGCGTGCGCAGGCTGTGCGCCAGCAACGGTTCTCAGGATGGTCATGAAAGCCACGCGTGGACCGACAATTGTAACTGAAGCTACTGGCTGCATGGAAGTTATTTCTTCGATTTATCCGTACACGTCTTGGGCTACACCTTGGCTGCATACGGCTTTCGAAACCGCTGCGGCAAACGCTTCAGGCATCGACGCTGCACTTAAGGCACAAAAAAGAAAGGGACAACTGAAGCAGCACATTGACGTGATTGCTTTTGCTGGGGACGGCGGAACTTACGATATTGGCTTGCAGGCGCTTTCGGGTGCTGTGGAGCGTGGTCATGATTTTCTGTTTGTGTTGTATGACAATGAGGGTTACATGAACACGGGTATCCAGAGGAGCAGTGGTACACCGTTGGGTGCAGCTACAACGACTACGCCTGCTGGTTCGGTGATGCTTGGGAAGCTGCAGCATAAGAAGCCCATAAGCGACATTATGGTGGCGCATGACATGGAGTACGTTGCTACTGCTTCGCCTTACTACTGGAAAGACTTGATGACGAAAGTGAGAAAGGGCTTGGAAGTTGAAGGTCCAGCGTTTCTGCACGTGTTTTCGCCTTGTCCGCGTGGATGGAGAAGCGACCCCGCAAAATCCATAGACTATTCGAAGCTAGCTGTGGAGTCATGCGTGTTCCCGTTGTGGGAGGCAGTGAACGGGCAATACCAGTTGTCTACGCCTAGCAAACTTGTTGCACTTGCACCGCAGAAGAAGAAACCTGTTACAGAGTACTTGAAGGGTCAGGGACGTTACAGGCACTTGTTCACGCCGCAGGGCAAAAAGGTGCTTGATGAGATTCAACGCTGGGCAGATGAACGCTGGGCAAAGCTCCTCAAAAAATGCGAACAAACCCCTTAAACCGAACTTTTCCTTTATCGTTTTTTGAAATAAGACTAGCGCGTGAAAAAACACTATACCCCCTTTATTTATAGGTTCAATCTCTGCTTGATTTTTTGATAAGCTGGAGTGACTAGCTGCTCGGGAAAGACTATACCCCCTTATATAAAGCAGCGAAAACAAAATAGAGCCAGCAGGCAAAAATATCCAAGGCGCGTCAAGTTTTTCCTTTCAAGTATTTTTCTATTTCTTTTTCTGCGTTGTCTGCCTTGATGAATATGGGCACGTTCTCTATTCCTGTGGCTATGTAGCTGGAGAGGAGCCATTCGCCTGGCGCAAACTCCAAAGTCTTCTCCAATATGCCTTTGTCTATCATGAAGGTCTCGCTTACCAGTGCGCGGTCGTATGGTCTGGGTAGGGTGCCGACGAAGTAAGTGTGCAATTGTTGAAGCGCATTTGTGTTCAAGTAAGCTATACGCTGTGTGGCTATGCATACGCCTAAGCCGTACTTGCGTCCCTGACGGAGCAGCGTTTCCACGTGCTGGCTGCATTTGCCATCTATTCCGCCTTCCTTGCTGCTGATGAACTCCTGTGCCTCGTCGAATACTACGAGTATGTAGGGTTTCACGGTGAAGCGACGTTTCCTGCGCACGAGGAGGTCCTGAGTGAGGCTCATGGCGAGTTCCTTGATGGTAAACGGGTCCGAAATGGACAGGATAACGAGGTTAGTGGTCTTGTCTTCGAGAAGCTCACGTATTCCTTCAACAGTTAACCCAGCTGCTGCTTTGTCTTTCTTTTCGCTGCGTTTCTTGAACAAGTCCAAAATGACGCTTCTCGTGGTAGCCCACGCGTACAACCCGCTCTTATCATGAACCTTGAACTTCTCCACTGCTTCCCTTGCTATTCCATCTATTTGCGTGACGAAGCTTTCGCTAACTTCCTGGTTCTCGCTCAACCCTTGCTTCTCAACATATTCCCGCACTGCATCATGAATTTCATCAATCGCGTTAACGTAATGTGCTTTGCTCACGGAGTCCTTCCGCTGGTCATCCAGCTCATCCATGAACTGGCTGTAGGTCGGGATTTTCTGCTTCGGCTTTGTGTAGTAAGAAAGCTTACCTTGATCTATGACATGCTGCAGCCCGGCTTTTGTTCGTTCATCAGATTCGTACTCTCGTGGCTTAACGACAGAGTTGAAGAATTGGTCTATCGAGTCGATGCGGTGCTCTAAAATGAGCTTAGCGTTCACATTCGGGTCAGCAAGCACATCCAACAAGAGAAAAGTGTATTCACAGCTAATGTCGAACACCACAATCTTCGTGTTATCCGTGTGCAGCAGCATCCGCCGAAGCACATTAGACATCAGGTTGCTCTTGCCGCCGCCCGTAAAAGCGAAAACGCCAAAGTGGTAACGCACCAGCTTCTCGAAATCCACGTAAATCGGAATCGCCATCTTGTTCGCCTCAAACATCTTGATTAAGCCAAGCCTCGGGTCTGCACGGGCATCTTCCACAGTCTTGGAAGTGTCTATGCTAAGCGCATCGGTGATTTTCTTGTTGTACATGCGATTAATCATGTCACTACTCAGCAAGTACACAGAACTACCCACAACAGGGTAACTGAAGCCCTTTTCAAACTTAAACTCGCACGCGCGGTCAATGAATAAATCGTAGTTTACGGGAATCGCGTCAATCTGAATCATCATCGTCGACTTATCATCAGTCTGCCAATCCTCTTCGCTTTGCTCGATAATCTCAAACTGCATCGGGTAATAACCATGATCGCTTAAACCGCGCAAGCCAAAATGCTCAGGCCACACCCGACTAATCTCCATAAGCGTATAACGCTCAGCGCCTTCGCCTGCTTGCTTAAAATTCTTAACCGCTAGCAACATGCCCTCTTCCAGCAAACCCATCAAATCTTTCTGGTACTCGATTTTGACGCGGCATTGGTAACGGGCGCTTGTACCCGTAACCTTAGCTTCTTCCCCGCCGCCGAAGAAACGCGGAACAACCGCTGCTAAACGCGCGTGAAACTTGCCATCGAAATCCGTGAAACACTGGGTGTTAAGTGCTTTCTCTTCTGGTTTGTTCAATTTGGCTTCGCCTCTCTCGGAAGGTACTCATGTAGAATATGAACTTTCTCAATTTAGGATTATTCAAAATCCAAACTGCCGTGGAATCAACCACGCACTTGAACTGGCTGTAATTCCACTTGGCAATCTTGTCTGCGATGAAAAGCGGCTTGTTGTGCCCGAAGGCTTCAGGAATGTTCGCAGGAGCCATCGCAATGAGAATGTTCATGGTTAAGTTCTGCATTTTGTTCAAAACTGTTTTGTCTCGGTACAAAAAAGCTTCAACGGGTTCTCTTGTTCCGTCACTCATCTCATTCACAAACGCCACAGTGCTCTCGGGATTGCAATCAAACTCAGGATACGCTAAACGGTCAATGAGAAGAACATTGCTCCTCAGCAGGGGGTCTGTTTTGGCTTGGCTCAACTGCACATACGTCTTCAAAAACGCCTTCTCCAAACTAATCTTGTTCTTAATAATACCAGAAACGTAGCCTTTGCCCCGTTCTTTATTAGGCTGCATGGTTCGGAATGCGCTGTCGTACTCGATGAGGCTCCAAGGCGGCTGCACTTTATCCGTGTTAAAGACACTTGCAGACTGGAGTATCATGCGGTCCGTGTTTGGCAACTCAGCCAACGCTTCCAGTCGCATTTTTGTCTTCAGGTAGCCTTCCGCGTGCATTATGGGGACGAGTTGGCGTTTGAAGTCGCGTGCTGCCGTGTCCTTTGTTATGCCGACGAGGAGGATGCGTCTTCGCCAGCACTCTTCCATCAGCATCTGCATCGTAAACAAAGTAAGAAACGCGATGTCAAGTGTGGTGAGCCAGTGCTCTTGCCCGTTCTTGATTATTTTCATTGAGCTGGCTGTTTCTGCGCCTTGAGCTTTGGCGAAAAACAGTTTGTCGCCTAAGTCTAGGGTGAGGTTTCGTATGCGCTCCCAAGTTGCAGCGTATTTCGGATTTAAGTTGTACGCGCCGTCTTTTTCCGTGAGGACTTGCCTCTCAGTTAAACTCGTAAGGGCGCGTTGTACTCTTTGCGTTCTCTTCTCATCTGATATGTTGAACGTAGTTAGGATTTGCTTTGTGGTTAGTGTTTTTTCTTTTTTGAGCAGGACAATTATTGCTGTGCGGAGGTAATCTGCTCTAGGCGGCGGCAAACCCAACGTTTGATTGCTGACGTGCTGCCGCGCGATGGTCAGGTCGTTCCTGTCAATCGGCTCGTCGTCACTTGAAGTCTGGTAGCCGAGAATAGTGCATTTGGAATGCCAGAACGTTGTTTTTCTTGTTTCGTAGAGGAGACTTGCGCGTTCCGTGCTTAAACTACGGTCCAGAAGGATAACGCGCATGTCCTGAGTTGGGTCCGTGGCGAGTTTGTAGGCTAAATAGTACTCGCTGAAGGTCATAATCGCGTTTGCTATCAGACTGTTGTTGGCTATTTCCTCCTCCGTCACAGGCTTGGATGGGTTGACTTCGTTGGGTTGCTCTTGCGCCGCGAAGGTGTGGTCCACGTCTGGGATTTCGTTGATGTAGATGGGGACGACGCTGCTTATGCCCATGTTCTGCTGGATGGTCTTCGAGTCATACTTGACTTTAGGCTGAGCGTCTGGCGAGAACGTGACTGTGCCAGTTGACGCGTACGCGCCCCCGAAAAAGATAACCATGTCAAACAGCGGGCGCGAGTACAATGTGCCATCGACGCCTGCGAAGCGGATGGTGTCTGAGCCGAAGAATTCCTTGGCGGTTTCCCACGCCTCCTTTGAACTGAAGCCTGAAACTATCAGGTTTTCTAGCAAGTCGCCGTAAAGGTTCTTGAGCGCGCTGAAGCGTTGCTCGTAGTCGGTGACTTGTTTGGTTGCGCCTTGCCTGAGCGAGTCACATGTGTGTTTTATGGTGTTGCTGAGCGTGGGCGCCGTCAACCTGTTCTTCACCTTTCGGTGAACTGTTTGTTTTTGCGGATAAAAAGGATTGTTGACACGTAAACGCTTAAAACATACCCGCAGAAACTCTGCAGAGACAAAACCGAAGGAACTGGGTAAACAAAATTTATCTAGTAGAGAAGAATCCATTACTGTAACTGCTGATGCACAAAGCTTCAGGAAACAACGGGCGGGGTTCCCCAAGCCTGGTATGGGGCAGGCCTGCTAAGTCTGTGGTCGAAAGGCCGCGTGGGTTCAATTCCCACACCCCGCGCCATACATTCTCTATCATTACGGCTTATTTCTTGCCTATTTTAGGCAAAAAGCTTGCGTAAACCTTGCTTTGTTTTTGCATCTGTTCTCTATTTCGTTTCAAGGTTTAAATTTAACGCGAAAACTCTTAAAGAGTTGAGGAGATGCGAAATGACAGAGAGAGTGGATCAAAAAGAGAAATTTCATTGTAACAGGAATTGACACAACAATCAGGCTATATGACAACACGTTAGAGAACATCAGTAAAGCACAAGCTGCTATTAACGAAACTATCGCTTCAGTGAAGAACGACCAGACACGTCTTTGGGGAATGAGGCAAATTTATGCGTCCGATGCCTACCTTCGCCTCAATCCAGTTAGACTTAGGAATTGCAGGTAAAGTTGTTCGTTTGGTCTAAGAACTGCCCTTGCGTTCTTGTACCACTCCATTAAATCTGAGCTAGGGTTGGTATACATGCGCATGAATGAACCAAAGGCATCAACTCTGAATAGTTTAATTCCGTAGCTTTTCAGGGATGCTTTGAACTCTTCGTGGATGCCCAGGTATTTTGACAGAATAACGAGTGCTTTGATTGAGGTGTTTTTGGTTTTAGGCGAGATTTTGTCTATTTCTTTTATGTCTCCTGACAGTAATATGTGGCTGTACTTTTTCGAGTAAGTCATAACGGTTGGAGCCCACGACTTAGCATACTTGTGGAACACCCAGCCTTTGTATTCAGCCCAATCTACTGTTAAATTCGGCGCTTGACGTGCAGAAGGTCTCCGGTCCGAATCCGGTCCTGCTCATCTGAACTCTAACGCGCTCAATAGACTGTTTTTCCAGCGTCTTCTGATCAGTTTGACTGTTTTTCAGTTCTTGTACCCGACCCCATTTGGGCTCAAATCCCAAGAGACTAGCACCGTTCAGGGTGTAGAACAGATAAAACCAAATCTGTGCGTTTCAGTTTCCAGGCTCTTCCAGTATTCCAAATTGATTGTTAAGCAAATAGTTTTATTCATGGTTCTACTCGTCAACTCTACTATCACCTTCATGAGGCGAATGTATGGCAAAATGTAAGACATGCGGAACGGAAGCTGCTTCACCGAGGAAGAAATGGGTTATGGCCGGCAGAGCCGATAAAACAGGAAAGAAAACCCAGCTGGAAATTGGACTTTTCGACTGCACCAAATGCAAAAAAACCTTCCGCACTACCCTAAGCAAAAAGAAGATCTAAGACTACTTGAAACTGACAGCACACCAACCCCTTCTTTGTTTTCCAGAGAGACAATTCATCTCTTCTAATAATATGCATTTTCCGCCGAAGTCTCTTCAGCGCTCATATTTTTTGGGGTTTAAGTTTAGGGATCAAAAAGATAAGAAAGGAAGTTAAATCTTAGTTTTTCTTGTTTACTGCACTTGCCTTGTTTGATATTCGTTTTTTGTGGTTCTTTTGTATTGTTTTATGGTTGAAAAATGCTTCTTTTGTCAGGGAACAGACAAAATAAGCCCATCAGATATGAGATTTGTGCGTACACTTATCGAAACTCTTCTTTTTCTACATAAGTAGCTTCCTCGAAAAAAAAAGCCTTAATATGAGAACAAAGTCACTTGGAGTAAAAACGGAGACTAATGGATGGCACGAAGTACAGCTGCAAACGCTTCCCTACACGCAAGATCAGGAATCACTGTCTACTTGCGAGCCCTCAGATGGCGAAGCTGGATAGGCTGGCTGTTCTTTTTTGGACTCGGCAGCACTTTATTTGTAATTCCACCGTACAATGTGCTTCCGCTATCGATTTCCTTTTCCCTAGTTACTGGAGCCATTTTTGTACTCAATCAATACTTTGATAGAAAAAGCGACAAAACAAATCCTCAGAAAAGACACTTGCCAGTCGCTGCTGGAAAATTATCTCCAAAGCAGTCATCAGTTCTTTTCGTTTCCTTGTTTGCAGTAGGATTGCTTGTTACGGCAGTAGTGGACTATACTCTTCTATTCTTATTCGTGACCTATATTGGAGTGGGAATAGCTTATTCGGCTCCACCTATCCACTTCAAGAAACGACCAATAATAGACCTCGTCGCCGTAGGGATTGGCGCTGGAATTCTCCCTTTCCTTATCGGACTACAGGCATCTCATCAACTAACAATCGATTCTTCGTTGCCGTTGATTTGGAGACGATACCAAGAGATGCTCCTATGCATAATTCCACTGTTTTTCTTCCAAATCGCCACCCACATTTTCCAGGCAATCGGAGACTACGAGGCAGATAGGGGAGAAAAAATCACTACTTTCGTAGTCAGGTATGGAAAAGAGAGATCTGCTAAAATTGGAGTGCTGTTTTCCTCGTTGAGTCTGATTCTTCCAATTATCTATGGGGTACTTAATCTTGCAGTAGCAAACGAGTTTGTGTACTGGTATTTGCTATTGCTTCTCTTCTTTTTGCCTTTCGTCATCTACCTGATGAAGCTCTCGGTAAACCCAACAATTAAGAACATCGACAAACTTATGAGAGTTTCTCGCAGGTTAACACCTATCCTGTTGTTGGTTCTTTACTCATGCGTACTAGTCTTGAGAGTCTACCTGAAATAGTCAGGCAACAGGCAACGAAAGCGAAGCGAGAATTACATGTAGCAATGCTCCAATAGAAGGAGAGGAAACGCGGAAGAAATTGAGATAGAGCAAAAGAAAGAAGAAAAGAGGAAGTGGGAATGCGTGCAAGTGGATCACCAATAGGAGATAGGTAGAACAGTTGAAGAGTGGCAAAAGAATGGCTGGTGTCTACATACTTACACTTGCGCTGGACCCTACGGAACTTTAGGCGATGCTGTTAACCATTACTTGCTGTTTGAGAGGAGCGAATAAACAAGACAAATGAGCCAATTGGATTCAGTAGAGAGGCTCCACACTTTTTCCCCGTGAATGCAGAAATTTGAAGAGGTTGGTTGGATCAAAATTTAATTCCGCACATACCTGACGGTATAAAGAAAAATGAAGGTGGAGTATGATTTGCAAGTTATTCATCAGCATGTTCATCAGCATGATGTAGCAATTCATATTGAACAATTCCAAGAGCCATACTCTTATCCGCGTATGTTAATGTTTTGTCGAATTGGTGCAATGTTTTCCATATAGATTTTCTCAGGTTCTCAAGCTCTACATCCATATGAACTATTAATTCAGTTTTTGTTATTTCTTTCTTAACTGTACTTTTCATTCGTATCACCTCTCCAGATTAGAAAAAAATTAACTATTCGTCACGGGGCACTTATTAGAATTCGTCCAAGCAATTAAAGATAGTCAGGACTACTTTGTGGTTGAAAGAACTGAGTTTATTAAATCTTGAAGCCCGCCTTGTGTTTTTATTCGTAACTTGCGTGACTTCTGTGGCCAGAACTTTCAACGGTAAAAAAGAGGGAGAAAGACACACCGAACGCTTGCGGGAAACCAAGCCACGAATACCGACTGAGAAAACTTGAAAAGCCAACTTGAAGTACCCAATCGTGAATCTCATTTGAAATCACTCCGTCTTAACTTTAAGAATCCATTTTCCTTTGGAATTGCCGTCTAAATCTACCCCCCTGCCCTTTAACACTTTAAATTCGCCCTGTTTCAAACCCAAATTTTGCATGGCATAAACTGTTGCTTCTTTAATCGTACAGAATCCAGCTGGTTTCTTTGCCTCGGTCTTAGTAAATCCCCATCCTGGCGGAACTAAACTGTCTATCTGCAAAACTCTTAATCTCATTCCTCTCTTACCTCCTCAAGGGAAAATGCGAAATATTCTTTGACGCGACCGTCTCGTCACTTGATGTCTTCGCTCCAGCCATTATAGAATGGAAATCGCTGTTAAAGCTTGCTTATCCCTCTAAGAGGGCTCCTTCAAGCCAATTTTATGTACTAGCGAAAAATAGGGAATGTGCAGGTCGCTTCTATACACTGGCAACATTAAGGCTTTTGTGAAGGGTATTTAGGTATCCGCTACACAATAAGAAGTGGTTTCTAATGCCGAAGACTAAAGCGATAATAAACATTCAGAACGTTGTTGCTACGGCCACTCTAAACCAGAAAGTTGACTTAAACGCGGTTGTGAAGAGTTATCCAGGCGTAGAATATCGTCCGGAACTGTTTCCAGGGTTAGTGTTTAGGCTTAAGAGACCGAAGACGGCTACGCTGATTTTTAGCACTGGTAAAATGGTTTGTACTGGAGCAAAATCGGAAAAGGAATCCCGCAGAGCAATCATGAAAGTTGTTAAAGAACTGAAAAAGGGCGGAATAATCATCATTGTTAGCAAGCCGGACTTGAAGGTTGTGAACATCGTTGCTTCTGCAAGTCTAGGCGGAAAGGTAGATTTGGAGAAGACAGTTTCCACGCTTAGAAAAACGATGTATGAGCCGGAGCAGTTTCCAGGCTTGGTCTACAGGATGGACGAGCCTAAGGTGGTCATACTGATATTCGCAAGCGGGAGCCTTGTTTGCACCGGAGCGAAGAAAGAACAGGACGTTTATGACGCAGTACATAAGCTTCATGGAATATTAGAGGAACAAAACCTCATATTCTACGAATAAAACTTCATACGTTAATCGCCTATCGCCTTCGTTTGTACATTCCTCATCGTGTAAAGTAGAACGCGCTTGTACCCGAAAACAACTGAAAGTGTTTTATCCATCATCATTAGAAACCATGGTTACCAAAGAGATATCGGACGAAATTAAATTGGAAAATGCAGAAATGTGGAACAGTTGTTTCACCGCCTAGAAAGAAGTGGACAATGGCCGGGCGCCCATCCAAAGCTGGAAAAAGAACTCAGTTAGAAATCGGCCTTCTTGACTGCCCAAGTGCGCGCGCTATCCCTTCCGAGAAATACTGAGCAAGAAGATTGTTTTGACATTGCCAGATGGGGACATGTTGCGCTTCGCCAAAAAGGCATTTGTGCCTGTTAAGGCTCTTAAAACCTAAAGTCCTAGGAAAAACAAAAAAGGTCAAAAACTTGTTTTCAAGGACATTTAGAGACCTAGAACATGCGGTGCCTTAATGTTTGCTTAGCGCTCATGTTTCGCAAGGTATTCCTACTCTTTTGTAAGCATTATTTCAATTGTTGAAACCATCCGTGCTCGGGTTTCGCCCTCTCTTGGCGGCATCTCCTCTGTTCCTATTGCGATTTTGCTTACTTTTAGGTCTTTTAGGAAGCGGTTTCTCGTTATTTCAGCTGCGTCAACAGCTGTAGTTATTGCTTGTCCTCTGGCTTTCAAGGTTATTCCTTTAGCATTGCTCGCCGATAGACCCGTAATTATCGCTAGAACATAGTCCATTGGCATTTTATTTCCGACAAAAACAATTCTTGATTTTTCAGCCATTCTCCATCACCATTTCACCATAACGCTACTGCCCCATACTACGCAACCTTCCTTATAAAGCGATTAAACAACAGAAGCACCCTGAGGATGTTTCAGTGTGGCTCCCTTATATCATAGATTCTGGCTTTAGACACGGCACGCGGATTGTGGATTTGTTGCATTTTGCGCAAATGAACTCTTTACTTGGTATATCGTGTAATTCCATTCTTTTTTCGGTTTATCTGAAGTTCGGCTCCACGATTATAGCAGTTCGTCAACTATTACACCATGAAGCTGGTCTTCGTTTTTTCCTCATAAAACTTTCTACAAGATGCAGAATAAAAATGGAAAAAACTAACCGTATAACTATCAACGGAAAAGTAACAGGGAAAAGAAATTAGTCAATCAACCGGCGAAGTAACAGAACCATAACATTGTCACCCGATAGTTAACAGACTTCTCCATCGCCTATGAAGTTACCAGAAGCTTAAAACCTAATATAGAGGACTCACTGAAAACATGTGATTGAGCGATTTGAAATGTCTGAGAATAAGTGTGAATATCCAAATTGCCAAAATAAGGTAGAACATGTGGTAGCCAACAGAAAAATGATGTATGGAACGATGTTTGACAAAATCGCTGTGTGCAAAGAGCATTATGACTTATTATTATTCATTGATCATGCTCGCGAAAAACGTTAAAAGTTAGAGACTTGTAATTGGTTGTCCCACGATAGTTAACAGTTGGATACTCATAGAAAATAGAGATTTAGACGAAATTGAGAAAGAATGGGTAAAATGAAAGCAAAAACACCCGATGAAAAAACAATAGAAAAAGAGCAATTCGATAAAGATGGAAACTTTGTTTGTCCGACATGCAAGAAACCACTAAAAGGTGTACACACCACCGTTATGGATTCGTTGATTGCATTGGACAAACACACAACCAGAAAACATAACGTACAGTGCTGTTCTGAAGAATGCACAGCTAAATTCTATGAGAAACAGCTAAAGAATCTTGAGGAATAAGAGCATGAACAACGAAAAAATAAACGGACTATACAAAAGCGATTTAATCGCTAAATCTACAACGCACCATAAAATAGGCGATTTAATAGTAACATCCATTAATAGTAGGCAAAAAAATAAATTACTTCCAACGAGTTGAAAAAGCTTTAATTTTCAAGCCTGAAGCACAGGGACTCATACCCGTTTGGGGTTAAGTCCGGTCCGGCCCACCAAACAGCCTTATTTCTAGTTGGTTCAAAGTTGTTTTGTTTTACACACCGTAAGATTGAGTGAGTAATTGTTTTGTCGCGTAAGCATTAACCTATTTTAGACGCACATGCTTGTCTTTTTAGCATGCAGGGCAGTCTATTGTGGAAAAGAAAAGTTCTTTCGAATGGTCTGACAGTGCTGCTTTTTCCTCGATCTTCTGGAATGACTACCCAGTTGGCTGTTACTATAAGGTATGGTTCAAATGCCGATTCTGAAGACAAGTCTGGGACAGCCCATTTTCTTGAACATATGATAGCGGGCGGGTCACCTGAAAGGATTGACTTCTCTAGGAACATAGAGCGTTTGGGCGGATGTGTTGATTTTTTCACCACCCACGATTACACAATGGCCGTCGCTGATGTTGTTTCTGAGAAAGCAGATAGAGCGTCAAAGATTTTGTCCAAGTTGCTGTTTGACTCGTGCTTTGTGAAGGAAAATTTTGAGCTGGAACGCAAGATAATACTGCATGAGATTGCAGAAGCCTCCGACAACCCTTGGACACAAATGGATGAGATGCTTACAAAATGTCTTTTTAGAATGCATCCTGTAAGGAGACCAGTATCGGGGTATCGGAAAACCGTAAGCAACTTGAGTCTCAAGGACATAGAGGAGACACATAAAGCATACTATGCCTCTCATAACATCATTTTGACAATCGCAGGCCAGTTCTCAGAAGGACAAGTAGAAAATGTGCTTCAAAACTTTTCTGACCCCGCAGAAAATGGGAAAAACGTTTCCAAAGGAATCGATTGCCCCGAGAATAGCCAACCCCGAAAAGAAATGGCAACGATGAAGTCAGGGCTCTCTCAGGCTTACCTAAGCATCGGCGCAAGAACGGTGTCTGGAAAACACCCAGACATACCCGCATTAGAGCTAATCAACACAATAATCGGAGGAGGTACCAGCTCTCGACTGTTCATCGAGATGCGCGAAAAAAGAGCCCTTGCATACAACATCCAATCATGTCAGGAATGCGGATTAGACTACGGATACTTTCACATCGATTGCGCAGTAAAAAACAAAAATTTAAGCCAAACATCCAATCTTATCCTTGAAGAGCTGGAAAAAATAAGAAACAAAAAAGTCCCAGAAGCAGAACTCAACAAAGCCAGAGACATGATAATAGGAGCAATATATCGTGAATTTGACAGCCCAACAAACCTCCCTGAAACCCTTGCAAGCATGGAAATGCTATTCAACAACGAAAACGCCCTAACAGACTACATCCAGAAAATAAAAATAATCACCCAAAAAGACATCACCGAAACCGCAAACAAACACCTCCAAGAAAACAACTACTCCATAGTAACTCTCACACCAAAACCCTAACACCCCCCTTAAGGGATTCTCTGAATTTTTTGGTATTTCTTCTGGACGAGATTCCGGATGCTTGATTTGTAGAAGGTCGCCGGTCCGAATCCATTTTTCAATGAAATTAATTTTGGAATGCTTGGGCGTGTCTGAACCTTTTAGCCACAAGTATGGTGGCAATTGGAAATAGTACACCCCAAGTAAAACTGGCGAGTATGTTTGCCATGAAAATGCCCAACGCATTGGCTGACAATATATACCTGCTATTTTGTTTAGGTTTTTTCAGAAACTGAAAATTGGATTATACCCTAGAAAAGGGTAAGGTTTTAGAATACCGCTTGTTCCTAATGCGTATTAAGGTGAATAAATCTTGTCAAGAAAAGAAAAGAAAGCAGAGGGTCTAGAACAGCACAAAAAATTACAGCGCGAAAAAGACATGAAAAGAAAACTGAGAAAACAGGTTTCACTTCCTGCAAAACACGCAAAAGGCAAAAAATAGTTCACTGTGCAGGTATCTGAAAAAATATCATGTACTTTCTTATCTAACCCCCCAAATTTAATACTTGATTTTCCATCAAAGCTTTGAAAATTATTTGGCAACCAAAAAGAAGGTTACGCAAATTTAACTTTGAAAACTCGTGTTCAAGACTGTGGCTGCTGGTGTGCGCGTTTTGGGCTATATGTTCAAGGAGTTCAAGAATAACCAGAATTCTTCGACAGTCCTGATTTTTCTCAGTTCTAAGTAGCTTGGCTTAAAGCTTGCGTCTTCTCCAGAAGATTCTTTGAAGTAACCTACCGTGTGAGGGTAATGCTGTTCAAATTCCAAATCATCCAAGACTTCTCCAAGTTTGACACGGTTTTCTGATTGAGATATTCCTCTTTTAAGCACTACGCTGTAGTTGTTATATTTCCCCTCATTTCCGCAGCTTGGAAAATAAATTAGCCAGCCTATTTCTTGAAAGTGAAATTTTTTGAATTGGTTATTCAAAGGGCTCTTCAAATAACTTCTGTCTCAAATCGTTATTTAAGCGTTCACGCTCAGGATTCAATGAGATTTCCTTGTTGCTGTACATGCACAGTCACATACGTTAAAGAGAATAGTCGTATCAAAAATTGTCTTAGGTATCCTTAGAGAAAAATAGGAGAAAAAAGAAAGATGTCAAACAATTCTAAACAAAAAATTCGAGGAAACAAAACACTATTACTATCTACAATCGCTTTGATTCTAATGATGACTATAGCTGTTACACTCGTTGCTTTACCAGCTACTAACGCGCATACCCCTCCATGGACTATTTCAACCTATGCATTCATCAAAGTTCAACCCGACCCAATAGGTGTTGGTCAAACCGCCTACATTAGCGGTTGGCTTGATAAGGTGCCGCCAACATCAATAAGTAACTTTGGCATGGTGTGGCATAACATGAAAGTAACAGTAACGAAGCCTGACGGAAGCCAAGAAACCCTAGGACCATTTAATTCCGATGCTGTAGGAGGGATGTGGGCATCTTATGTGCCCAGCCAAATCGGCACCTACAAGTTCATCCTTACCTTCCCTGGACAAATCGTAGTGGAGGAGAATACCTATCCTTATCCGCTTGTCGTTGATATTGGCAGAGCTTTCATCAACGACACTTATACAGGCAGCACCAGCAAAGAAGTGACACTCATCGTGCAGCAGAAGCAAATCGAAACGGCTTATCCGACGCTTCCACTTCCAACAGACTACTGGCAGCGCCCAATAAACTCAATGAATAGGGAATGGTACTCGATAGCGGGAAATTGGCTTGGACTTGCAGCCGCAAATTTTGGCTACACTGGAATGTACGACAGTTACAACGGAAACTTTAACCCATACACCACGGCGCCTAGCAGTGCTCACGTGGTGTGGACCAAGCCGATAGCTTTCGGAGGCCAAATTGGCGGAGAATTTGGCGAAAGTGATACAAGCCTGTACGCAACGGGAACAGCCTACGAGTCCAAGTCTAGTTTCGTAATTCTGTACGGTATACTTTACTACTCTCAATATCCAGGAGCAGCCACCAACAGAGGACCTTTGACCGCTGTAGATCTACGCACCGGAAAAACGCTGTGGGCTGTCAATGCTAATGATACGCTAAAATGCGGTATGATATACAATTTCAAGACAGGAGACCAATACGGGGGTATTGCATACCTATTCACGGAGCCTCCAGCAGGCGGCGAGGGATTACTCTATCCAAAGGTGGCCTCTAAATGGTCGATGTATGATGCTATGACGGGAAACTGGATTTTGGACATTGCCAACGCATCTAGTGGTAGGCTTATGAGGGGCGAAAACGGAGAGATTTTAAGTTACTCTGTTGTCGCAGGCAGGTTGACTCTGTGGAACGTAACCGAATGCATCGCGAATGCATCCCAAGCGATTCACACCTATCGAGCTTATAGCGCTGCAGAAATTTGGAGGCCTCCACAAGGAGCCACAATTGACTGGAAAGGTGGCATAGAGTGGAGTGCACCTGTAGCTACTGGTCTTGGCATCTCAAAGGTTTTCGACGATGTAGTGCTTATGACTCAATCAGCTCCTGCTGTTCCAGGTGGGCACAATGCGGGTTGGAGAGTTGATGCAGGTTACAGTGCAAAGACGGGGCAACTGTTGTGGGGTCCGATAAACCGAACGCTAACACCTTGGACCGGAGTGGTTTTGGGTGCTGCGAGGGATGGAGTCTACACTGAATACACAAGACAGACGTTAACGTGGATAGGCTATGACATCAAGACTGGACAGAAGCTTTGGGGTCCAACTGCGCCTAAAAGTAATGCTTTTGGATACTATGATTACACTGCTAACAGCGTTATCGGCTACGGCAACCTTTACTCGTGGGGCTTAGGCGGAGAGGTGTACTGCTATGATCTCAAAACAGGGACGCAAAAGTGGATTTGGAACGCTGGAAGCGCGGGTATCGATTCTCCCTATGGTACATGGCCTCTTGGCACTTGGATTGCGCAGCATATTCTTGCTGACGGAAAGCTTTACGTTCGGGCAGGCCACGACTACACTCCGCCCGTGTTTAAAGGCGCCAAGCTATACTGCATAAACGCCACTACTGGAAAGGAAATATGGAGTTCCTTATCCTTTAACATAGCCGGCGCGCCTGCTTGCACTGACGGCTACATGGTTTGGTTTAATGGTTACGACAACCAGATATACAGCTACGGCAAAGGTCGATCTGCCACCACAGTCAGCTACTCACCGGTAATCGGAAGCAGCTCTAGCGTTGTTATCAAGGGAACCGTTACTGATCAGTCGCCTGGTGAGACATGCCTTGGAATTCCCGCAGCTGGCACGCCAGGCATAGCTGACGAGAGCATGAGCGCATGGATGGAGTACCTCTACCAGCAACGACCGAAGCCGACAAACGCAACTGGAGTTCGCGTGCATCTGACTGCTTATGACCCGAACGGCAACTTCCAAGACATAGGCACAACCACTAGTACAGCAGATGGAAAATACGGCATCACCTGGACGCCGCCAGTTTCAGGTACATATTACGTAACAGCAACATTCGAGGGCAGCAACTCTTACTACAGCTCTGAGGACTCAACCTACTTAGCTGTCGGTCCAGCACCAGCGACACCAGCACCTGCAGCAACTCCAACACCTACACCTGCAACACCACCAACTGCCACTCCAACCGCAACCGCTTCGCCTTCGCCGGCTCCGCAGCCTGAAGCAGGTCCATCAACTGACATGTACATCATAGCCGCAGCAGCCGCAGTCATCATCGCAGCAGTAGCAGCCGCAGCAGTCTTCCTAAGAAAACACAAGTAAAAACACAAAAAAACCAAAATCAATTTCCTTCCCTTTTTTAGTCCTTCAGGCATCAAATGGGGCTGAGTGGGCTTTGGCGGTTAAACTTCTAAAGTGGTAGCAAAAGGGTTTTCATTCTCTCTCCGAAAATTCCATCTAACCAAAGCCCCAGCAAACCCAAATCGATTTCTAAATTCTAACAGGCAACCCGCAGATAAT
>Ga0315294_10001066_pt1 | contig 29572 bp, 22 predicted proteins | sample YL17G13_40_MG_FD_203626 | JGI IMG/M metagenome (GOLD analysis project Ga0315294, IMG submission 203626) | Sediment microbial communities from Yellowstone Lake, YNP, Wyoming, USA - YL17G13_40 | ecosystem: Environmental > Aquatic > Freshwater > Lake > Sediment | place: USA: Wyoming | collected... | reverse complement strand
CGTTTTATGAATAATAAGAGGATATCACTGATTTTTTTTCGTTTAAGGGACAATTGAGATGGTAATCAAAATGTGTGAAGGAAAAATAAGTAGGTATGACTGTAGGTAAATTTTTTCCTGTTCGACGATGTCTGAATTGCTGTAAAAAAATACGATTAGATCTTTAGATTTCATAAATATATATTTTTGTATACGAGAACGATATCGCTGATTCCCTACGTAATAGAAAAACATTCATAGTTACTTATACTCATCCCAACTCTTTATCTTTAGATCTGAAAGAGTTACCTGCGAGATTGCTTCGACAAAACGTTTCGCGAGCTGAATGTTTGTGATAAGCGGAACGTTGAAATCAACATCCTTACGACGAATCAGATAATCATTATCAAGTTCTTCTTTCTCGATGTTTTTCGGGATGTTAATGACTAAATCGATTTTTCCTTCAGCGATATAGGTAAGTGCGTTTGGTTCCTTCCTTTCTAATGGCCAGTGGAGCACCTCGACAGGGATTCCGTTTGCTACCATGAAATCCGCGGTTCCCTTTGTCGCATAGAAGGTAAATCCTAAGGTTTTCAACATCCAGGTACTTTTAATGAAATCCGCTTTGCTTTCAATTGGTCCTGTTGAAAGAAGAATCGTTTTTTTCGGCAGTTCGAACCCATGTTCAATAGTATATAAATGAACTGACCTCTTTTTGATCATGACTTATAGATAGAGAATAATCATGTGCAACCTAACTATTATCTTTCTGTCGCTTTCCTGATAAAATTCTTCTCTATATCAAGCAATCTGTGTAAAGTCCCATTCCTTTGCTGGGGCTTTGGTAAACTTATAGAAGTGTATTCTCTTCTATTCTGTGTTTCTTTACTTGTTGCAGTGCCTCTCCATCGACCTATCGTATATAGAACAGTAGCATGAACGCTTCTCGCTCTCCAATATCTATAGAATAAGCGGTCTCTGCTGATACGGTTATCACTGTTTTTCCGAACCCAAGGATGAAACCAGAACTGATCGCTACTTCCCCCCCAGCAGAAATACCCGCGATCCTTCCTGAGGTTTCTTTACCCGAGAGGATGAAACCGCCATCGAGAGAGATACTCCAATTGACCCCAATCGCGTCAACACCACCGGTGTTTTTGATCACTGCGTTTACCTTGAACAATCCCCCAGTGATGTTGCCTATCTTAAGGATTGGCCTATCATGAATATGGATTGTCGTAGGAACTGACCAATTGCTTTCAGCATCATGTATATCTTTTGCTTTCACCATTACTTTATAGGTTCCCTTTTCAGCCCACCAATGAGACGCGAATACTGTTGTTCCTGAATTGTAGGGACCGATCCATTCACTAAAACTGCCATTGCCCCAGTTCCACTTATAGTAGACTTGATTTCCTTCAGGATCGATCGTACTCGTTGAGAACGTATAATTATAATCAACGATTCCTTCCGTGGGTCCATCTGGTCGCTGTGGTGTCTCCGGAGGTTTCGTCGTCGTCCTCACCCGTTGCGCAGGATCGCCGAATAACAAACAACCTTGAATGATGCCCCGCCAACCACCAGGTGACCCAGAATATGTCCAGTTGATCGTAGGAGCCGTCGCATCCTTCGACCAAGCATGCGCTTTCCCCAACTGCCAATCCATCGTACTACCCGAGTTATTCACGACATCAAACAGATAGTCCCAGAAGAGCTTCATCAGCAAAGCACTAGAGGAGTTCGTATCATAAAAGGAACCCCATCCGTAACACGTATTATACACACAAGCGAAGGCAAGTTCGGTATCGCTATGAAACAACATAGAGCCAAGAACCCCGTCATCTTCCGCATCCATGTCGCCATTATGACACCCCATATCATAGATGAAAAACGGCTTCGTATTATGATAATTAGACTCCCAGCTATTCATATTAACATCCAAGGACATTTGTGCATTGGCATGCGCAATACCACTGATCAGCGTCACCTGACTGTTGTTAATAGCGTTCCTCAACCCAGCTGTCGCCGCTGTTATATTCCCACCTTGCCAACCAGTATTAGGAGGTTCCGCAGTCCATTTCACCGAGAGGTTATACTCCTCGCTAGGATTCACACTATTCCAGGTCTCAAAACCATAGAGGAACCCAAGCCACGATGGGTACGAACCATGTTGACCGGGAATAGGACCAAGCCAGTTATTGGTTCCTTTAATCGCACTGAAGTCAATAAAATCGTCTCCTTCGCACGCCCATGTCATATCTCCTCCATAGAATGCTGCGTTATCCAGGTAATTCGAATCGTTTGAATTCGCATAATAGAAGCTCTTCGTCATCCAGTTCGACACATCCTGCGGCAGATCACACGTGATACGACCGATAAACAGCTCAGAGTACAAATCAAATCCAGAATCACCCCTCTCGCCCCAAATACTATTATGATTGGCATTGAACGTATTATCGAGATTACTCCAATAAAGATCAGAATCGACATTCTCTTCATACTCATACGTCATATGCCGCGCAGGGATCCACTCATCATCGCCACCAACAAGGACATACTTGGCCCCCCAGTCCTGATACGCATCCTTACAGAACTCCCGGATATGCGCCTCAGTATCATTAAACAAAGGGTCTGAATTATAATAATCAGAGCATGCATTGATATCCTGAATCGTCACCAACGTACATTGCAACCCATCATCCTGCTCATGCTTCACCATCAGACTCGACCAGTTATACGGCGTCGAACCGCCTGTCGGCCAGTAATCAAGACCATTCTGAGTCGTTGTAATAATTACATAGTCGTAGTCATCACTCGGATCACATAACCCGCCAAGATACTCAAATGTTGGCAAATTACTTGTATACGACTCTGCCATTTCAGGATTATATACGAGCTTTTCTACCCAAGTCTTATCATCAGGGTTGTTTCTAAAAAATGGATTGACATATCTTGTCTCCTCAAGATATATGGTAACAGTAATTTCAGGATAATAGAAAAGCCTGCCCTCACTAGGGAGGTACTGTACAGGATTCAACGTGATATCGAGGATAGCGTAGCCATGAGAGTACCCGATGTGATACCCGTCATGGATACCAGAAGGATACAATGAATCTGATGCATACAATGCAGTGTTAAATCGGAACTCCTCTGGTTCAAAACCAATAGGCACCGGGTTCTGATAGGGATACACCGGATCTTCAATACTTGCCAACTCAACAGCATCACCAGTGACAGTGACACCCGTTACCGTCGTCATCGCTGGGAGCAACAGTTTAACAGATTTCACCGGGAGCATCGGAGCGCCCGCCTGCTTTCCCATCGCCATGCACCCAGGCATCTGGAGAGATGTATAATCCGAACCATCTGCCCGGATTGTCTGAAATCCTAGTTCGATAAAAGCAAACGAATAACTCATCTGGTTACCCGTTGCCTTCTCACCATCCGTAGCATTAAACGCTGCTGATAGAGAGGTCGCTATCAAAAGAAAACAGATAGCTACACCTAGCCGTCTGCTTATGTTATATCTACTGAATCTGAATTTTCCATAATTCATATCCTTTCGCCTCCATAATCTAAAAAATAGAGAGATGGGGGGGGGTATTACCCCCACACAGGTTTAGGTTTTTTGTCTTCAATTTCTTTCGTGCTTCCCTGTCATCACCGGTTAAATAACCTATAGAACGACCGTAACAATGTGGACGTTGACCCCGTGTTCTGACTCTGACTTTGGCTACCTGATACTACCTGGTTATTTGTTGCTGACTTGCTGTTCAGATCGAGATCTACACTGAACGGTATCGCATCACTTATCTTGCTATTCCCTGCATTATCATACACGATCGCCTGCGCCGTGCCCGTCTGAGTGCAATTCCATTCATATGGTGATTCTGTTTTATTACCCAGTAGTACGCCGTTGAGATAAAACTCTACCCTGGCGATGCCACTCGTGTTATCGTTGACATTTGCGGTGAGTCGCCATTTACTCAGCAGCCCTGTCTTCTCGACTGTGAGGTTGATCGTTGGCTTTGTCTGATCGATCTTCAGAGTCGCTTCCTTCACCGATTCCGTGTTCCCCACCTTGTCAACAGAGTAGTACGAGAGAGTATGGGCAGCAGCATCCCCGGTTATAAGAAATGCTCCTGTATACGTCGTCCAGGCACCAGCATCGAGCTTGTACGTTGTAGAGGCCACGCCAGCGGAATCATCCACTGCACTGAGCGTCACCGTGACAACGCCAATAAACCAGTTGTTCTCACCCATGGTTCCGTCGAACTCAGAGGTTGTCACCGGTGGCGTTACATCGTGCTGTATCCTGAATGCTACCTGTTTGGTTGCTTCAGTGTTTCCTGCGAAATCAACCGAACAATAATACAGAGTGTAATTACCATCTTCCGTGACGACAAAAGACCCATTATAGACTATCCAGCTGCCATCATTGAGCTTGTACTTGGTATAGTTTACCCCCGAGGTTGCATCACTTGCACTCAGCGTGACCGTCACATTGGTCACATACCAGCCCTGACTGCCGAGTAAGCCATCTAATGTACGTGTTGTTGTAGGTGCTAACGTGTCAATCTTGAAGCTCACAGATGTAGCATTTTCTTGGTTTCCAGCATTGTCAAGTGAGCGGTATTGAACCGTATGATTACCGTTGCTGCTCACTGTAAATGGTGCAGTGTAGATGTTCCAGGCGCCAGCATCAATCTTATACCATTTCGATTCGACACCTGACAGTCCGTCAGTTGCCGATAAGGTCACATTAACGACACTCACATACCACCCTTGCTGCCCATCAGGTGTGACTGGATTAAGTGCCACGGTTGTAACCGGTTTTGTTGTATCAAGACCAGTGGATGCATCCGCAGTCCCTGGTGGGTTCTCCGTGATCCCATAGATATTAACAGCGATAGAATAGAACTGGTAGTAGCCATCAGCTCCGGTAAACGGCCAACTCCACGGCGCTGCTGAATCCACACCATAGGATGTCCATGCTGTCCAGCTTGTTCCATTACTGGAATACCTAGAGTACAATGTAACATTGTTCACACCATTGAGATCGAATGCTGTTGCGGTGACAGTAAACGGTGTTGTCGTTTTCCACGTTGGGAGCGGATTTACGGCAGATATCGGTAAGTCCGATATGATAAAGGTATAATTATTTGAGACTGCGATATTCCCGTGTGTATCATTTGCTTTTATGAAATAATGGTAATCACCTGCTAATGCGTACGTTTGATTGTAGTAGTAGTCGCGGCTGTTACCCTTTCGTGTCATTAGGGCCTCTATATTGAATCCATAGGGGCCGCTGATGTTTGCTTTTACCTTGTTAACCATTATGTTATCTGTCACATTACAGGTTATATTCACCTTGGCACTTGTAACTTGTAATTGGGGTTTTGCCTTAACCTTTGTTATAATCGGCGGTACACTATCTCGTGGGTTCATTAATGGGTATTTGTCCTTATTAGTTCCTCCAGTTATGCTGTAGGGGGTGTCACCGATGCCGTCACTTCCGGATATATTTTGTCCAGGTCCTGAATAAATGTCGACTCCAGTATAGTCGCCCCAGTAGTTTCCACCAGACGGATAGCTATCGTTCCAAAAGTTTGTTGTATATTTGTCATGGGCATTCTTCGTGACAAGATTGACAAAATTGTTATGATATATCCGGTTAGATTTTCCAGTAAACGCCAGGGCACTGAATTGGATACCATAACCCCGATTATTGAATATAGAGCAATCTACAATACGGTTAAAACTAGAAGTACTACTGAGTGAATAACCATTGCTATTGTCGTATGTGCTGCAGTTTGTGACGTTGTTGTAGAAAGACGCGCCGATATTCATGCCATAATTCGTATTATTATATGTACTACAGTTCATAATAACGTTGTGGTATGCATACGTGATAGCCATACCATAGGCATTATTGTATACATTGCAGTGTGTAATACTGCTGTTTGAAAGCCAAGGGGCAGTGATGCCGAATCTACAGTTATGGGTGTTAACATTAGATATCGTTGAATGAGTAACATTTGCCAGTAATATACCATATATATCCAAATTTTTTACTGTTATGTTCGTACAATTGATCAGCCCTAAAAAACCGATATTAAATGTTTCATCGTATGTTTGGTTACTGAGCCCACGGAGGTAGTAGACGGATTTTCCATTGACCATATTTGACGTATCTATGTCATTATCGGCGTCACTTAAAACTTGCACTGAAACAACGAAGTCCCAGGCATGGTTATAGATGGTATTATCTCGTAGCGTATTGTGTGTAGCAGAGGTGAGGTAGATGCCATAATGTCTGTTGTTGTATACATCGCAGTTTGTGATGTTGTTGAATGAAGAACTGATAACATAGATGCCCATAGATTGTACTGAACTCCTAGTATTATTATATACCATGCAATTTGTAATACTGTTGAATGAAACCCCATAGATCCACATGCCACAACCATTGTTGTATGTAGTGCAGTTTGTGATGGTGTTGTTGTATGACTCCGAGTATTTTAATTCGATGCCCGTACCTAAATTGTCGTGTACATTGCAGTTTACGATGATGTTGTCTGAAGAATGATCGACTTTGATGCCATTGTTCCCATTGTCATGGACAGTGCAGTTTGTGATGGTGTTGTTGTTTGACCAAACTAGATAGATGCCATAATCAGTCTTGTATGCATTGCAGTCTGTGATGGTGTTGTCGTTTGACCAAAGTAGGTAGATGCCATACTTATTGTTGGTCCAAGCAGCACGGTTTGCATCACAGTTCGTGATTTCGTTGCCTGCAGAATGATCGACTTTGATGCCATGGAGTATATTGTTATATGCATTGCAGTTCGTGATGGTGTTATTTGAAGAACCTGTAATGTTGATACCGTATTGGCCATTTGTAATCTTGAATGTACTTATGCTTACTCCAGTTACCGGGGTAGTTATATTAAAAACATTTCCAGTTCCGCCACCATCTACAATCACGTTATTTCTACTTTCACCAATTAAGACTATCTGTTTGGTTACTGTCACGTGTTCAAGGTATGTCCCATTATAAACATAGACCGTATCACCAGCTGTTGCATTGGTTACTCCTTCCTGAATCGTATGCACATGCGTCGCATCGTACCATCCTGGTAGTTGATTATCATCAACATAAACAGTCCCTCTTGCAAGTGGCACTGCAGGAACAACAGTTTTTTCTGTCAAGATACTATCTTCTCTTGGGGTATCGCTCATGATAGTTCCGCCCATATTATTGTTGATGTCAACAGTATTCTTACTATTGGATGTTCCTTTAATCGTTCCCACGTTAGCAGACGCGGTTACCGGCATCATAAAAGCCAGGACAACGGCGAATGCTACTATAGCCGTCCACATATTTTTTTGTTTCATGTTCTTTTCACCCTTATCTTTCCATTTTTTATTTGCAGGGATTCCGCCCTACCCGTCTACATCTTTATGAAGAACAATAACACGGACGCGTTTCGCTCTACGATATCTGAGGATCCAGCGGTCTCTGCTGATACGGTTATCACCGTTTTCCCGAACCCAAGGATGAAACCAGAACTGATCGCTGCTTCACCTCCAGCTGAAACACCTGCGATTCTCCCTGAGGTTTCTTTACCCGCTAGGATGAAACCGCCATCGAGAGTAATACTCCAATTGACCCCAATCGCGTCAACACCACCGGTGTTTTTGATCACTGCGTTTACCTTGAACAACCCCCCGGTGATGTTACCTATTTCAAGAGTTGCTTTATTAACGATATGGATCGTCTTAGGATCTGACCAGCTACTTTCATGAGAATAAATATCCTTGGCTTTTACCCTTACCTCGTATGTTCCTGCCCCCGTCCAAGTATGGTGTGCTAATACGACATCTCCTGAATCATAGGGACCAAGCCAATTGCTAAAGGTACCATCGTCCCAGTTCCACTTATAGTAGACTTGATTTCCTTCAGGATCGGTCGTACTCGTTGAGAACGTATAATTATAATCAACGATTCCTTCCGTTGGTCCATCTGGTCGCTCTGGTGTCTCCGGAGGTTGACTAATAGTATAAGGAATAGCAAAACCATCTATCTCAGCATTTCTCTGGAATCCACCAACAATCGTTAAGGCTCCAGTAGTAACATTACATGTACACAAATATCCGTTACCGGTAAAGGCAGCTAGGTACAATATACTATTATCTATATCATATGCCATATCCTGGGCATAGCCTAGATTCATACCAAACGGTCCGATTAGTGCCGCTGCGCCTGTTAAAGTGTTAATAGAATAAAGGCTGTCCGTTCCTATGTCTTCCCCATACAAATTGCCCTCGCCATCGAACGCGATACCGACAATTATACCACCGGTATTGAAAGAACCAACGTATGTTTGGCCGCCATTACTCATATTAATAACATAAAGATCATAGCTACCAGCTCCATACATCTTACCCGTGGTAGGATCGTAAGCCAAACCATTTAAACTATCGCCTCCCCCTCCGATTAGAGTCATGTTACCGGTTATTTCATCTATTGTCCATAACCAACCATTGTCGAATTGGCAACCGTACCACGTGCCTTCAGCCCAAGTACCACCAGAAATAAAACTAGAGGATACTGTCTGTTTAAGAAGGGTTATGGTACCCGGATTATCTGATTGAAATGAAACAGGGCCTTCTGGCAAAACACCACCCGCATCATAACAAATATAACCATAAAACGTCTCCCCTAAAACTCCAAAATTTGAAGTATTCGGTGTTGATGATATTATAGTATCATCGTACTCCTCGATATTATGAAAAAAAGGATACAACTCGGCTGAATTTATTTCTACGGTCATCTCGGAATTATTCATTGATTCTTCATCGTAAGCAAACACAGCTGCCCCTGGTAATACAAACGCCAAGGCAACGGCAATTGCTCCCACAACCTGCGACATATTTTTTCGATTCATGTTCTTTCCACCTTTATTTTACCAAATTTTTTTTATTTGTATTTTTATCTGTAGGGATTCCGCCCTACTCGTTTATCGTATAAAGAATAATAACACGAATGCATCTTGCTCTACAGTATCAGAGGAATCAGCGGTCTCTGCTGATACGGTTATCACCGTTTTTCCGAACCCAAGGATGAAACCAGAACTGATCGTTACTTCACCCCCAGTTGAAATACCCGCGATTCTCCCTGAGGTTTCTTTACCTGATAGGATAAAACCTCCATCGAGAGAGATACTCCAATTGACCATAATCGCATCAGCATCACCAGTGTTTTTGATCACTGCATTCACTTTGAATAACCCCCCGGTGATGTTTCCGATCTTAAGGATTGGCCCGTCAATGATCTGGATCGTTTTAGGAAATGACCAATTGCTTTCTGCCCCCTGAGGATCCTTGGCTTTCACTTTAATTACGTAGTTTCCTTTTTCAGACCAACTATGAGACGCCGAGACCATCACCCCTGAATCATAGGGACCAAGCCATTCGCTAGAGGCACCATCACCCCAGCTCCACTTGTAATAGACTTGATCATCCTCAGGATCGGTCGTAATGGTAGAAAACGTATAATTAACACCAACAACTCCGTCAGTTGGTCCGTTTGGCCGCGGTGGTGTCTCTGGAGGTTTCGTCATAGTTTTCAACCGTTGCGCAGGATCGCCGAATAACAAACAACCTTGAATGATGCCCCGCCAACTACCAGGTGCATCAGAATAGGTCCAATTGATTGTAGGAGCCATGGTATCTTTAGAATAGGCCATCGCCTTTCCCAGCTGCCAGTTCAATATACTACCAGAGTTATTCTCGATATCAAACAGATAGTCCCAGAAGAGCTTCATCAGCAAAGCACTGGAGGAGTTCGTATCCTGAAGCGATCCCCACCCATAACACGTATTATACACGCAAGCGAAAGCAAGTTCGGTATCGCTATGAAACAACATAGAGCCAAGAACCCCGTCATCTGCCGCATCCATGTCGCCACAATGACACCCCATATCATAGATGAAAAACGGCTTCGTGTTGTGATAACCCGACTCCCAGCTATTCATATTGACATCCAAGGACATATTTGCATTGGCATGCGCGATACCACTGATCAGCGTCACCTGGTCACTGTTAATCGCGTTCTTCAACCCAGCAACAGCAACAGACTGTAACCCGCCCTGCCAACCAGGATTAGGAGGTTCAGCAGTCCATTTCACAGAGAGGTTATATTCATGGCCAGGATTCACATTATTCCAAGTTTCAAACCCGTAATTGAACCCAAGCCAACTCGGATATTGCCCGTGTGCACCAGGGTTCGGACCAAGCCAGTTATTGGTTCCTTTAATCGCACTGTAGTCAATAAAATCATCTCCTTCGCACGCCCATCCCATATCTCCTCCATAGAATGCTGCGTTGTCGAGGTACTCCTTATCAGTTGCATCCGCATAATAGAAGCTCTTCGTCATCCAATTCGACACATCTTGCGGCTCATCACACGTGATACGACCAATAAACAGTTCAGAGTATAAATCAAATCCTGCATCCTTTTCTTCCCCCCAGTAATTGTTATGATTGGCATTGAACGTATTATCAAGATTACTCCAATAAAGATCAGAGTCCACATTCGCTTCATAGCTGTACTTCATATGCCGTGCGGGGATCCATTCATCATCACCACCGATAAAGATATAACTGGTTCCCCAGTCCTGATACGCATCCTTACAGAACTCCCGGATATGCGCCTCAGTATCATTAAACAACGGATCTGAATTATAATAATCAGAACAAGCATTGATGTCCTGTATCGTCACCAGCGTACATTGCAACCCATCATCCTGTTCATGCTTCACCATCAGACTCGACCAGTTATACGGCGTCGAACCACTTGTCTCCCAATGATCAAGACCATGTAATGTCGTGGCAATAATCACATAATCATACTGATAGCTAGAGTCGCATAACCCGCCAGGGTACCCGACAGTTGGTAAATTGCTTGTATATGTATCTGCTATTTCAGGATTATATACGAGCTTTTCCACCCAAGTCTTATCATCAGGGTTATTTCTATAAAACGGGTTGATAAATCCTGTCTCTTCAAGATCGATAGTAACAGTAAGTTCAGGGTAATAGAAGAGCCTCCCCTCACTTGGGATATACTGTACCGGATTCAACGTGATATCCAGGATAGCATAGCCACGGCAATAGCCAATGTGATACCCATCATGGAGATTAGAAGGATACAATGAATCTGAAGCATATAACGCAGTATTGATTTTAAACGCCTCTGGTTCAAAACCAATAGGCACCTCGTTTTGATACGGAAAAATAGGGGTATCAATTCCTGCTAACTCTACAGGATTACCAACTACATGAATATTCGTTACCGTTGTCATTGCCGGTAGCAATAGCTGAACAGCCTTCACTGGCAACATCGGAGCCCCAGCCTCCTTCCCCATCGCCATACACCCAGACATCTGAATACTACTATACTGAGACCCACCCATCTGGGTCACCTGTACCCCTGGCCTGGTAAACGCAAACGAATAACTCAAACAGCTACTACTACCGCCAGGCACGCTGCCTGCGACATTAAAAACCACCGACAAAGAGGCCGTTATCAAAAGAATACAGATCACTACACCCATACCCCGGCCCATAAATCGTTTTTCAAAGCGTATTTGAATCATATTTTTTCCCTTCCTGTTAAAAAAAAATTAAGAGATGCGGGGGGGAATGTTGCACCCCCCGACAAAGAGGCGAGGTTTTTTGTCTGCAATTTTTCATCCTTCCCTGTTATCACCGGTTAAATAACCTGCAGAGCGACCGTAGCAATGCAGGCGTTGACCCTGTGTTCTGATTCTGACTTTGGCTACCCGGTGCTCCCTGGTTATTTGTTACTGAGTTGCTGTTCAGATCTAAAATGACTGGGACTGTATTACTTACCTTGCTATTCCCTGCGTTATCATACACGATTGCCTGCGCCGTGCCCTTCTGAGTGCAATTCCAGTCATACGGTGGTGCTGTGGCATTACCGAGTAGTACGCCGTCAAGATAAAACTCCACCCTGGCGATGCCACTTGTGTTATCGGTGACATTTGCGGTGAGTCGCCATTTACTCAGCCCTATCTTCTCTACTGTGAGGTTGATCGTTGGCTTTGTCTGATCGATCTTCAGAGTCGCTGTCTGGATCGGTTCCGTGTTCCCTACCTTGTCAACGGAGTAGTATGCGAGAGTATGCACAGCATCTTCGGTTACAAGAAACGCTCCTGTATATGTAGTCCAGGTACCAGCATTGAGCTTGTACTTCGTAAAGGCAACACCAGCGGAATCATCCACCGCGCTAAGCGTCACCGTAACCGGGCTGACAAACCAGTTGTTATGACCCATGGTTCCGTCAAACTCAGAGGTTGTCACCGGTGGCGTTACATCGTGCTGTATCCGGAATGACGTCTGTTTGGTTGTCTCGTTGTTTCCTGCGAAATCAACCGAGTAATAATACAGCGTGTAGTTCCCATTGGTCGTGAGGACAAAGGATCCATTATAGACTGTCCAGTTGCCGTTATTGAGCTTGTACTTGGTATAGTTTACCCCTGATGTCGCATCACTTGCACTCAGCGTGACTGTCACATTGGTCACATACCAACCCTGACTGCCGAGTAAACCTTGTAATGTATAGGTGGTTATCGGTGCTACCGTGTCAATCTTGAAGGCTATAGATGATGCAACTTCTTGGTTTCCAGCATGATCAATTGAATAGTATTGAATTGTATGCTGACCGTTGCTGCTCATTGTAAACGGTACAGTGTAAAGTCTCCAGACGCCAGCATCAATCTTATACCATGTCGACTCGACTCCTGACAACCCGTCGGTTGTCGATAAGGTCACGGTGATAGCACTCACATACCATCCTTGCTGCCCATCAGGTGCAACTGGATTAAGTGCCACGGTTGTAACCGGTTTTGTTGTATCAAAACCAGTGGATGCATCCGCAATTCCTGGTGGGTTCTCCCTGATCCCATAGATATTAACAGCGATAGAATAGAACTGGTAGTAGCCATCAGCTCCGGTAAACGACCAGCTCCACGGCGCTGCTGAATCCACACCATAGGATGTCCATGCTGTCCAGCTTGTTCCATTACTGGAATACCTAGAGTACAATGTAACATTGTTCACACCATTGAGATCGTATGCTGTTGCGGTGACAGTAAACGGTGTTGTCGTTTTCCACGTTGGGAGCGGATTTACGGCAGATATCGGTAAGTCCGATATGATGAAGGTATAACTATTTGAGACTGCGATATTCCCGTGTGTATCATTTGCTCGAATGAAATAATGGTAATCACCTGCTAATGCGTACGTTTGATTGTAGTAGTAGTTGCGGCTGTTACCACTTTTAGTCATTTGTACCTCTATATTGAACCCATAGGGGCCGCTGATGTTTACTTTCACCTTGTCAACCCTTACGTTATCTGTCACATTACAGGTAATATTCACATATCTACTTGAAGCTTGTATTTGAGGTTTTGCATTGATTTTAGTGATAATCGGCGGTATACTGTCCCGTGGGTTCATTAATGGGTATTTGTCCTTATTACTTCCACCGGGTATGTTGTATGGTGTGTCACCGATGCCGTCGCTTCCGGTTATATTTTGTCCAGGTCCTGAATAAATGTCGACTCCATAATAGTTGCCCCAGTAGTTCCCACCAGATGGATAGGTATCATTCCAAAAGTTTGTTTTTGGGTCACTGGCATTCTTTTTGTTGTTTACAAGAATGTTATGATATATCCGGTTGGAGTTTGCAGTAGCCGTAGTAGCGATAGAGATACCAGTAACCGTGTTATAGAATATAGAGCAATTGACAATACGGTTATATTGAGCAGGAGTGGGGCCACCAGCAGAGAATTGACAACCTAGCTTATTGTCGTATGTACTGCAGTTTGTGACAGTGTTGTAGAAAGACGCGGGGCCGATATTGATGCCGTAATTCGTTAGGCCTGTGGCATATCTTGTATTGTTATTCATAGTACAATTTCTAATAATGTTGTAATATGCATAAATGATATTTATACCGTTCTGATTATCGTATATTTTGCAGTTTGTGATACTGCTGTTTGAAAGCCAAGGGGCCATGATGCCGTATTTAGATTTATGGGAGTTAACATTAGATATCGTTGAATGTGTCGTATTTGCCAGTACTATGCCATATACATCTGAATTTGTTACTGTTATGTTCGTACAAGAAACCAGCCCTAAAAAACCGATATTATGTGTTTCATCCAATGTTAGGTTTTTTTGATTGATGAGGTAGTATATGGGTTTTCCATTGACGATATTTGACGTAGATATGTCATTAACGTAGCCATTTACATATGATGACCCGTCAACAACGAAGTCAATGTCATTGTCGTAGATGGTATTATTTCTTAACTTGTTGCCTGTAGAAGGGCCTGAAATAGCGGTGAAGTAGAAGCCATACGGCTTATTATTGTATACACTGCAGTTTGTGATGATGTTATTTAAACCATTGTTTAAGTAAAGACCAGCAAAAGTAGTTGTTGGACGCCCATTGTTATATACATTGCAGTTTGTGACGTTGGTGTATTGTGCTTGATTGAGATAGAGGCCACTATTTTTATTGTTATATACATTGCAGTTTGTGATGACGTTGTTTTTTGAACCTTCGTATGTTAGCTGAATGCCGCTATTCTGCTGGTATACATTGCAGTTCGTGATTTCGTTGTTTGCAGAATTATCGAAGTAAATGCCATAGTTAAAATTGTTATATACATTGCAGTTTGCGATGGCGTTGTTGTTTGACATAACTAGGCGAATACCATAATCATCCTTGTATGCATTACAGTTTGCGATGGTGTTGTTGTTTGAAGAATATAGGTAGATGCCATATTTATTATTGGTTAAATTATTGCCGTATGATGCATCGCAGTTTGTGATTTCGTTGTCTGCAGAATTATTGAGGAAGATGCCATGGACTACATTGTTATATGCATTGCAGTTCGTGATGGTGTTATTTGAAGAACCTAAAATGTAGATACCGTATTGACCTTTTGTTATCGTGAATGTACTAATGTTCACGTTAGTTACCGGTGTCGTTATATAAAAAACATTTCCACTTCCACTACCATTCACGATCACGTTGTTTCTGCTTTCACCAATCAAGTTTAACCGTTTGGTTACTGGCACATGGTCATAGTAGGTTCCATTGTACACATAGACCGTGTCACCCGCGGTTGCATTGGTTACTCCTTCATGGATCGTATGCACATGCGTAGCATCGTACCATCCTGGTAGTTGATCATCATCAACATAAACAGTTCCTCTTGTAAGTAGTGTGATAGTTCCTCCTATATTATTGTTGATGTCAACAGTATTCTTATTATTGGATGTTACTCCAATCGTTCCTCCGTTAGCAAACGCGGCTACCGGCATCACAAAAGCCAGGACAACCGCGAATGCTACTACAGCCTTCCACATATTTTTTTGTTTCATGTTCTTTCCACCTTTATCATTCGATTTTTTATTTGCAGGGATTCCGCCCCACCCGTCTAAACCTTTATGCCGCAGGAGGCACCATCACTGACAGGAACATGCAGACAAAAACGCCTTGTATCTTTCCATACTGGTCATGTGTGACCTCCCCGTCAATATAACTAATTACAGAGGAACACCTTATACGGTGTGAAGGGGGACCCTGTAATCAGCTACTAACAAAAATTAATAATATAGGATGGTCTATATAAAACATGTGACACAAATCACAGAAAAATTAAATATTCAGCATAAATACAGAACTTATGGCAAAAAGCGAAATTGTAGTGGAAAACGTTTGGAATTTTTTAGATAGAAATCCTTGTATAACCAGGAATATGAGTTGCGGCTTATTAAACGTAAGAGCTCCTGCTAAATATTTAATTAAAGAAGAAAAGATCGACGCAGCCCTGGACGCCGTCATAAGCGCAATTAGAAGATATAGGATTGATATCAATAACGAGATATTTGAAAAGGCACGCAAACTCATTCTTAGAACCACTGCTATATCTACAAGAAGCCCACTGGCAAATATCTCCATTGTCAAAAATGCCGAAGTTCAAAACGTAATATCACAACTTTTTTCTATCGTAAACTATAACTTAGGAGATGTTTTAAGAATCATCCAAGGAGATGAATCCATCAATATCTTTGTTGACGAGAAAAACCTAGACCACATAAAGAGACTCATCCCGAAAGAAAAAATCATACGAATATACACAAATCTCGCCAGCATCGATATACGAATAAAATTAGATGCCCAGAGAACACCAGGAGTGACAGCGATTATAGTAAATAAACTCTCGATAAACAACATCAATATTATAGAATTTATGAGCTGTATTCCTGAATCGTTATGGTATGTAGAAGAAAAAGATCTCGTACAAAACAAACCGGAGACAAATCCTCCTATCGTGAACACTGTTTCTATAATTACAACTGAATTGAAAAGATTGATAGAGGGTAATGAGGTAGAGCAAAGCAAGGGCTGAAATTACACGACAGATTTTGGAAAACGCAGTTTTCCTTTCCTTGAGTCTACCTCAATTTCCTAGATATATATAAGAGGAACTTACAGATTAGCCCGGTTTTCGCTTTTCTCACATAAAAAGATACCGCTTTTCACCCAGGTCGACACACAAAAAAAACTGTGTATCCTTATCAACCTCCAATGAGGCTACATAGAGCCTCAAAGGAGGGATGGAAATAGGATGCATAGACATAGACAACCAACTTAAAAACTATTTGAAAAGGCTGGAGATTTGTCTCGCCAACCAGAATGATCACCACGGTTTCATCAACCCAACGCCAGACTCTCTTCCTTCGAACATGTGATGAGAGGATACGATAGCAACATTCTCTTGAAATCTAGAAAAACATGATGGTCATCTGACCAAATTCCCATAATCAACGTGATGACTACCTTCTCTGCATCATTTCAGACACAATGTTTTGCTGAGATATATGCTAACCCAAATCAAAATACAGATTTCAAAAAGAGTAATCTGTGATCCCTATACAATATATGTAACAATTAACAAAAAATTTAAATATTAAACATAAATACATGGTTTGTGACAAAAAATCAAAATAGTTTAACACTAAAAGTGTGGAGATGCTTAGATCAAGATGCCTGTTTACGAAGGGAAATGATTCGGGGATTAGTCAACGTTAGAGCTCTTGCTAGATACATTATCAAAGAACAAAAGATGAATGTATCTATTGATGCAGTCATCAGCGCAATACGACGATATAACCTTGCTCGCTCTGAAAAAACATTTGAAAATGCAAAAAAAATGATCGGGCAGGTCATTAGCATCTCAACAAAGAACCGATTAGCAAGTATCGATGTGACTAAGGATTCAGAGATCCAACGATTATTACCCAAACTTTTCTCAATCATAAATTATAATCAAGGGGATGTTTTGAGAATCATCCATGCAGATGAATCCATTAATATCTTTATTGATGAAAAGAATTTAGAGCAAATAAAGAAACTTCTTCCACAAGGGAAAATCATACGAATTTATACAGATCTAGCCGGCATTAACATTCGAATAAAATTAGATGCACAGAAAACACCAGGATTAGTAGCGCTCATTGCAAACGAACTTACTATAAATAATATCAATGTGATGGATTTTATGAGCTGCGTTTCTGAACTCCTTTGTGAACTCCTTTGGTTTGTAGAAGATTCAAATCTCATGAAAGCGTATAACGTTATCAATCAACTCTGGAAACAAAACCTAAAAACAACTTCCTAAATATACTTAGATTAATCTTCGTCTTAGGATCTTACAAAGGAGAAAATAGGAAGTGAACTTCTACATCACAACCAGTGGTTCTATAAATGCAATCTATCTCCTTACCATTTTGGGTAGTGTATGGGACTCATTGAACAGGCACCTTGAATGTGAGTAGTTCTTCCAGAGTCCATACATGATCTGCCAGTCCTTCGGCCATCAGCGGTGTTCTCTGTTTCCATTTCCGTATCCCATCGTCAACCCTTACCCGAAGGGATTGATGTGGTTTGACGAGGTTGTACCACGCTTGGAAGAAATCGATCGCATGAGCATGCATCTGCATCTCTTTACTGAAGTTCATGGTTCTGCGTATGAATCGTGCAAGAGAGTTCCGGAAGGTGAGATTCAACCGTTCGACATACGCAGTGTTGATCGTACCACTACAGTCTGCACCAAGAAGATGCATCACTGCCTCAGGATCGCCAAACACTACTCGTTGTACCACCTCCACTACTCGGCCTTTCTTTCGTTTCTTACACACCTGCGCATACCTCAAATCACAGGGGGGAACCAAACGGGGAAATGGTTTTCTTCCCTGCCCCTTGTAGGGTGGCTGTTCTATCACCCCGTATACCCTGAGTAGGCTGTCTTTGATCGGATCCCAGTTACCCGAGGTGAACACAGGAAGCGGACTCTGCAATCGTCGTTTCTGTTCTATATCAGAGAACAACGCAGTGTAGTCTTCTGTTGTCCGTGTCCCTTCAATGTGAGAAAGGAAGACTCGTGTCCCAGGTTTCATCGCCGTGGAAGTATACATGGTCCCATAGTCAACAGGATCATCATCGGTGATGTTTCGCTCCTTTTTTTATATAACTCCAGATCTCATCCACCTGCACCCGATCCAACTCCAAATCCTGGAGAAAATAGTCATTGACCTCTTGGCAATGTTGTCCCGCGATGTTAATCCACTTCATGACCATATTTTTATCATGACCAGTTGCACGACTGATCCCACGGATGCTGCCTTTTTCTGGAAATAACGCCAGGGTGCGAAGCACCTCATCTCGTGGCGTTTTCAGATGAAAAAACACAGTACCGTGGTTCTCACTGAAACAATGACCACAGGTTTTACATTTCAACAACCAGATACCATGCTCACCGTATTGTTCCTTTGGAATAATATTCCCTTTGTTTTTCTTTCCGTAATCCCGGCAGTGTTCATTCCAGCACCAAAACTTTGAGATATCAATATTTTTTTTCTTAGAGTGCATACCTATCCCTCAGTATAGGTATCACACTCTTCATACAAAATGTTTTCAGTCAGTTACAGACACGGCCTGATAAAAAAAGGATATGATTTTTCATCTGCGAATCCTCCGCTTAGGTTTCAGACCGCGCAGTATTCCCCACTGTAATTATAAATATGCTAGAAATAGCACAGATATCGGAAGATTTAAATATTTTAATTAAATATGTTAATTATGACAAAATATAGCGATTTGTCGAATACAATCCAGAAAATTCTAGATCAGAGCCCAGCTATAAGAGTAAATATGAGTCAAGGTTTAATCAACATCAGAGCACTTGCTAAATATATGATTAAAGAGAGAAAGATTGACGCTTCATTGGATGCTGTTATCAGCGCAATAAGGCGGTACAATGTTGATGCCTATGACCATATTTTTGAAAATGCGTTAAACCTTATAAAAAAGTCCCTTTCTATTTCTTCAATGAGTTCGCTAGTAATTATCACTGCCACTAAAGATGATGAGATTCAGAAATTATTACCAAGACTTTTCTCCGTTATACACTATAGCCAAGGAAATGTCCTTAGAATAATCCAAGCAAATGAATCTATAAAAATAATTATAGATGAAAAAAATCTCGAAAAGATATTAGAGTTTTTTCCTCGTGGGAATATCCTAAACATCGAAAAACATCTCGCAGAGATTAATCTCTGCGTGCATCCCGAGGCTAAATATACACTTGGAGTTAGCGCAATTATATCGAATGAACTCGCGATAAACGGTATCAATATTATCGAAACTATGAGTTGTTTTCCGGAAGCGATCTGGTTCATTGAAGAAAAAGATCTTCTGAAGGCATACAGTGCACTTGATCGATTACGGAAATAAAATGCCATCCTTCTCTAATGAATCCATCTCAAGATCGGAGTATCCAGCAAGGTACATTTTTGATTGCGTAATATGAATAAATGCAAACTAGTCCGTTTACAACATTATGACTTTGAAAAGGTCGAGTAATATTAAGCGATGGTTTGCTCGAACCAATTCTTCGTATTATATTTATATTCATACAACATTATAAACAAATATAGGTCGGATATCATTCTGCAGGTCAAGAACTGATTCAATCACAAGAAACTCGAGACCACCATGAACTATATCAGATATGCCGAACAATACTATTCACAGGCACAGTACGACTGGATTAAGCGTGTCCTCAAATACCATAAAAAGAAGGTAGAGGAAAACACGTTAAAACTAAGATCAAGCCCTTTTACCTCGGTTCCGACTGGAAACTCTCCTGAAGACCGGTATGGGCCAGGCCGGATTCGAACCGGCGGCCTTCGCCGTGTGAGAGCGATGTCATAACCAACTAGACCACTGGCCCTTGATTATTCAAAAGGTACAAGTGTGAATTTAGGAACCAGATAAATGCTTTTCGTTCATACTGACGCTCGTGATTGATTCTTCGTAAGGAAAACCTTATCAAGTGTTAAAAAGATAGCCTCTCCGAGAAAACAAGAATCGAGGGATTCTCTGTGGCAAAATGGAAGTTATTTAACCGGTCAAAAGGAAAAGAAGAAGCGCCTACAGAAGTTGAGATGACTACTGAACATATCGGAGAATCTGAGGAAAAACCGAAGATCCCTGAAACAAGAGAAGAATCGAAAGAAGTGCCAATCAAAGAATACAACGAAACGTTATACTCAAAGGGTTCTGTACAAAAACAATCTGCGACAACGTTTCCAGAAAAGAAACAACCCTTGAAACGAACAAGCTGGGAAAGTCCGGGTACGATTGAACATAATGTTGACGACATGGGACGCAAACAAACAAAGCTACCAGGAACTAGAACACAAACGAGTAGTGATACCGACAAGAAAGTTGATCGCATCCTGTCCAAGAAGAAAGTGAGGCGATAGAAAAACTCTGGTGATATCGGAGTGTTTTTAAGACCTCTTTTCTTTTACCGATTACAAGGATGGTCGGGTAATAGTGATAGCAGTTCTGAGAATTGGACATCGGATTGATCGTGATAAACGGATTACTACACATGTCGCGTTGGTTGCAAGAGCATTCGGTGCAGATACGATATTTATTACCACGAAAGATGAAAAAATTAAGAAAAACATCCAATCAGTCTGCAAGCGGTTTGGTGGTGATTTTCAGGTAGAAACCGGTCTTGATCCTAAAAAAATCATCAAATCATGGAAGGGTACAATTGTTCATCTTACGATGTATGGGGCGGAGCTGGAAAAAGCAGTCGACCATATTGATACTGATCGCGATCTGCTGATTATCGTTGGAGCAGAAAAAGTTCCTCCATATTTTTACGAGATTGCTGACATAAACGTTTCAGTAGGGAATCAACCGCATTCCGAGGTGGCTGCGCTAGCACTGTTTCTTGACCGCTATACAAAGGCGGCTTGGCTGAGAAAAGATTTCCACGGAAACATTCAAATTATTCCCTGTGTTAAGGGTAAAAAGGTTCTTTCAAAGGGAACGACATGAGCACGATTCCAAATCCGGGACAGTGTCTACGACTATTGAGAGAGACAGGGTGTTCTGATGACGTTATTAATCATTGTAAGGCAGTGCGAAAGGTCGCAGTCAGGATAGCGAAGAAAGCCCATGCGAATATTCAGCTTGTTGAAGCAGGTGCATTGCTCCATGATATCGGACGGTCGAAGTCGCAGGGGATCATGCATGGGGTTGAAGGAGCAAAGATTGCGACAGAATTAGGTTTACCGTTAAGTATTGTGAACATTATCGAGCGGCATTTAGGTGCCGGCATACCACTAGAAGAAGCAGCGACGTTAGGCTTACCTCCGAAAGATTATATGCCGATAACATTAGAAGAAAAGATAGTCGCACACGCTGATAACCTGATTGATAACGACCGAGAACATCCAATTGAAAAAGAAGTTGAAAAAGCATTGCAGAAAGGGCACACGAAGCATGCGGAGCGGTTGATGGAGTTACATCGGGAACTGAGCCAACGATGTGGTATGGATCTCAATGATATCTGAGAGAGTCACCCGAAAAGATATATAGGTTATCCTATATTTACTGGAAAAAAATACTTGCAGGGGTAGCCAAGCATGGTCAACGGCGCAAGGTTGAGGGCCTTGTCCTGTAGAGGTCCGCGAGTTCAAATCTCGTCCCCTGCACTATTTTCAAATTTTTACAGGAGAAAACACACAAACGTAAGAAAATGATTTGAACTCCTGTTTACTAGTAAATCTGTAACAAAGGGAATAAAGAAGGATAAAAAGAAAAAGGTGGGGGATTTTAGTATCCCAATAAGCGTTGCAGTATTGGGAATGCATGTGGGAATCGCTCGAATAATCTTTCCCAGAACGACACGAATGGTATATTATAGGAAAACGGCATCGACACTTTCAAGGTTCCCCTTAGACTATAGAAACCATTGGTATCTTGTGCTTTCGCAGTGATGTTATATGTTCCTTTAGTATCCCATTTATGCATTAATTTAATATCTGTACCCGAAGTAATAAAATCAGTTGATTGCTGATTTCCATCGCCCCAATCTATGAAAAACTTAACCTCATCTGTATCTATGTCTACTGCATTGAATGTGTATTCATATTCTTTATTTACTTTCCCATCAAGTTTTCCTGATATTGAAGGAGCGTTTGGTGGTTCATTATTGGTGTCGATTATATAGGCATAATAAGGTAAAGCAAAGTCGTAATATGGCCAGTAATCTGGCAACCACCATTTTACCTCTGGGTAATTTGGACACGGAGATCCAATCGCCACATCATAAATGTCATATGATACATATTGTGCGTCATTATGACTCGGTCCACCAGGGTCCTCAATATCCCAATAAGGATCACAAATTGCAATTTTTTGTTCTTCTAAGTTTACTCCTGCACAGGTGAAAGCATGATCTACTAGGAGTACACATTGTCCACCATCATTCTTACCTAAGTAAACTACAAGAATAACACTTTTACCTTGCTCAATTTCTCCTGCAATAAAACCAAATGTTGGAACAGTGTAAAAATTTACTTCAAATAAATCCTCAAGACCAGCATCGGTAAACCAATTCTCAATCGCATCTAGCCAATCATCAAAATAGTTGTATCCGTTTTGTGTGATGTTTGTTGCTCGTGCAAGGTTTTCAATAAGCAATAGAGCATTTGCGGTTGCATGATCATCACCCGTGCCATAATCCTCAACGAGTAGGAAATCGTCCTCTCCATCACCAGGGAAGCCATCAGGATCATCATATTTTGAATCAAGCCACCAAAAGCAATTCGCTGTTGCTACCGCAGCACAAAACATCCACATTTCACGATCATCACCACCATGTGTCGAATCCAAAGCACAATTTAGACCTGGTGCTACGACATAAGGTATTAACGGATCTACTACTGGTTGACCTACAGGAATAACCTGTACATCATCCCCCACCGCAGTTGACTCTGCTATACCATTTCCTCCATCTACTATGCTTTTCCATTGACTTTGTTTTTGGTAAAAATCAGGAATACCACTTGGTGCATAGTTTGGATATGATGGTAACCAATTCCACCCCCTATTCAAAGGACTTTTTGTATACGAATCTTTTTGTTTCATCACATATTCCTCAGAGTGTTGGTAATATGGAGCGAATGACAACATTCCTATCACAGATTCATTTTCATCAACCATATTATTTGGCTTGTCATCTGTAGTGCTTGTCGAAATGGGTATAACGGTTGCAATTACTAGCATACATACCAAAACTCCTATGATTTTCTTTTTCATGTTTTTCCTCCGTTCTTTCCTTCATCTTTTTTCTTATTATAGTTTTGAGAGAGATGGCAGATCAACATTAAGATAAGGGGCAATATGAAGAATGAAAATATCTGCCAACTTCCCTTTCCTCGTTTTTTATTCCTCCCCCAAAACATGGGTTCTATAAAATTAAAATCCCCTAACCAGTATTTATATGTTTTCTTTTCATTTTATTCGCTAAAAGTAACAATTATTTTATTATGAACTTAAGAAAGATGGTTTTCTATCTGCTAGTAAAAATATTCTAAGATCAGCAGAATAGGGAAATTTACTAGTAAATTATTTTACTCTTATATTGAGGTTTCAAACAAAAATGATGATGGAAAATGAACAGGAGAAAAATGAGGAGTATACTAGTAAATTGGTGTTCACATCTCGTCCCCTGCATTTTTTTACCATTTCAAAAGGAGAGAAAACCTTTTTTGTAAAAACTGTCCCTCACTCATTTTTCTCGATACATTCTTGTCTAAATCTTCATTCTAAGTCCTTGCACTGGATACTTCTTCCTGGTAATTTATTCTTGACAAATTTTTTTTCTGCTCCCTTTTTATACGAGAACCTAAATCTCCTTTAGGTGAACTGATGAAGTATGTCATCGTGTATTGGTCCCGTTACGGGAACGGGAAGAAGGTTGTTGATTCCCTGGCGGGAAAGCTGAAGGAGAAAGGGGCAGAAACGAAAATCTATAAGACTGATGAAGCAGACCCTACCGCGATGCCCAAGGCAGATGTCTATATATTCTCCGCTGCAACAGAGGCATTCAACATCCAGAAGGACATGAGGAATTTCATGAAGAACCTCAAGGAAATGGAAGAAAGGAAATATGGCATCATCAATACCCATGGAATGAAAAAAGACCGCCTTCAGAAGATGCAGAAACTCCTCTCCAAGAAGAAGATGGTAAAGGTTACGAGTGTGGATTTTCAAGTTGGAGATGGTTCTCAAACCGGAAACGGACTTATGGAAGGCTGGGAAGCAAAGCTCGACGAGTTCGTGGGACAGTTATAAATTTCTAGTACCTTCCTTCCGAGAGACGTCTCGTACTCTGTGTTCTTATCTCTTTAGATAATCTGCGAAATCGCAGTATATCAACCGTACTGAAAACAACTGGCCAACCATTCAATCTTTTTTTTTAAAAAAAAATGCTAAAAAATAAAGTGAATTGGAAATTCACTTTCTTGGTTCAAAATCAGGACAATTTTCTAGACAACCACCTAAAGGTATTTCATTGCCCAACCGACACCGTTCGCTTTCCACATACTCTTTCCCATTAAGTGTAACCGTCGGAATACGATACTGTTCAAGATATTTGCATTTTATCATACCCTTTCACTCCCCATGTCATATTTTTGTAAATATTTACTTCCTTAAAAATATATCTCATCTATGAAAAAATTAGGATTTCATGAAATCGATAACCTTATTATCCTTTATTTTATCATTTGATCGTCGTATGAAAAGAACGCGTGGATTTGTCTTTTTTCTTGAAAAAATGTTCCCCTATCGGTTCCTTGCCGCAAAGATGACACGAGTGCCTCTTATGAGGGAGATCATCAATAAAATGTTCTTTGATCAGACAAATCTGACAGTTCTCCCCAAAGATACGATCATTGAAATCAAACTCGAGAAATTGATTCAACCTCCCGATAACATCGTGCTTCCCTCACAAGTGGTTGAATATTTCATACGCAAAACCAACTATCGTTTTATCATGAATTTCTGTTTGTGTCGTGATGCGATGCATTGTAAGAACCATCCGATTGAATTAGGTTGTTTGTTCCTGGGAGATGCCGCACGAGGTATTAAACCTGAGTTCGGCAGAGAAGCAACCATGGAAGAGGCGCTTGCGCATGTGCGGAGGTGTCGTGCGGCAGGGTTAATTCATTTGATCGGAAGGGATAAGATCGATGAGACATGGCTTGGTGTTGGATCTGAAGGAAAACTCTTGACAATCTGTAATTGTTGCAGTTGCTGTTGTCTCTGGAAGATACTGTCTGACCTTGACCCGCAGATAAGCTCCAAGGTTAAGCGAATGCCAGGGGTAGAAGTGACGGTGACTGAGAAATGTACAGGATGTGGAACATGTATGGAGAATTGTTTTGTGCATGCGATACACGTTCAAGATGGTCATGCGATCATCGGTGTTGATTGCAGAGGGTGTGGACGGTGTGCTGATCTTTGTCTAAATAAAGCGATTCACGTTACCATTGCTGATAAGCAGTTTCTTAAAAAGACAATAGATCGTATTGAATCCTCTGTTGATGTTTCCCTCAGCTCTTGACCAAATAGTATTCTCCATCGCAATTGGAAATAACAATTTGAATTCTTTTTTGACGGTAGAATCATCTTCCCATTCTGACGCTAGAAGTGTGTTTGTTAGTTGATCAAAAGTAGATGGTCACTTGATTTTTTACACTACTTTATTATTCTAGTGTATCGATGGATGTTTATAGGTTTTTCAAGGTCGAATTGATACCCGAACGTTGTTTCAGATAGTGTTTCATTCGGAAAAAGATTAAGGGATGTGATGTTCGATATCAAATTAGTATGATTTGTATGAAAAAAAATAAATATCACTATTTTCTTACGAGCATTGGAAGTTGAAGATTTATGAAAGGAATGAAATTTTATGGCAGTACAACAATGGGTGAACGAGGGCAAATAGTTCTACCCGTAAAACTACGAAAGGATTTTAAATTAAAAAAGGGAGATAAACTCTTAGTTGCTGGAAATCCCGATTTCTCTCGTATTGCCTTAATCAATGCCGATACTATGGATGATTATCTCGATATAATGAGTGAAAAAATCAATCAGATGAGATTAAAAATTAAGAAAAAGGGATATGAATGACAGAGAATTCAGCTCAAGCAATGAAGATCACAAATAATTTTAAATGTCCTCGTTGTGGTACCATTGGAACATACGATGGACTGCCTGGTGAACCACGCATGGTTACCTGTGCTTCTTGCGGTTTAAACGGAAGGGTGACTATAGCTAAAGGGACGATTTCAACGAATTCAACAAATGGTAATGCTATTGAGATCGCCCATCTGAAGAAAGCATTCGGGGATTTCACTGCAGTGGATGATGTCTCGTTCTTAGTGAAAAAAGGAGAAATTTTTGGGTTACTCGGGCCGAACGGTGCTGGGAAATCCACTATCATCAGGATGCTGTGCACCCTGAGTACACCTACTGGAGGCTCCGCAACAGTCGCTGGCTATGACATTATAAAACAGGACAATAAAGTAAGAGAGCACATCGGTCTCGTCTCTGAGAAAATGATCATGTATGATGAATTAACCGCCCGGGAAAACCTTAAACTATTTGGAAAGCTGTATAATCTTCCAGATCACAATTTGAATAAGCGGATCGATGAACTATTAAACCTTGTACGAATGGAAAAATGGGCAGATCAAAGAATAAAAACATTCTCAACCGGTATGAAACAACGGATTAATGTCATCCGTGCGCTTGTCAATCAACCTGAAATTCTGTTTCTGGACGAGCCCACCCTTGGATTAGATCCACAATCGACTGCAGAGATACGGGAACTTATCAGGAGAATCAATGCTGAAAATGGGACAACAATCATTCTTACGACACACATCATGGGTGAGGCTGATATGCTGTGCAAACGGATCGGAATTATTGACCATGGAAAAATTGTCGCTCTCGATACATCCGCAAACCTGAAAAAGCTTGTCTCCGGGACAGATAATTCTGCATTTGAAATCGAGGTATCGAATCTTGAACCTCGGATGATGTCGTCATTGCAATCTCTGGGTTTTGTGAAATCGCTTGTTCAGGAAGATCCGACGCACCTTATAATTCGAACAAACGGGAACGATGCTTTTGATAAGATCATTGACAACTTACGGACAAATGATGCAAAAGTAATGATGATGAAAAATCTTGAGCCCTCCTTGGAAGATGTCTTTCTGCATCTGACGGGGCGTGAAGCACGAGAGAAAGTCTCAGAGAATCCAGTAAGCTCAGGGCCTAGACGTGGACCAGGTAGACGACGGAGAGCCGCGAGAGTAAGGTAGGTGAAAACATGAGCGTAAGAAATGTAGTAAGTCATAGTTTATGGATTTGTTGGAAAGATTTGTTGGAGTTTAGCAGGAGTAAATTGAGACTGGTCATGTTAATTCTGATGCCTTTGTTTATGATGGTCATGATCGGTTTTATTTTTCCCTCTGGAAATTCTATCAGTAATACGCCTATCGCGCTCGCAAACACGGATACGGGTTTGACGGGCAATACGTTTGTGGCACAACTGAATGCGATCAATAACAAAACAGGGATGATGAAACTCAGTAATGCAAAAGATTTTGAGGGTATTAAAACCAAGCTTCAAAATAGCGAAATCAATGGCGGGATCATCATACCGGAGAATTTCTCATCGAATCTTCTTTCAGAGAAGCAGGGTTATATAACGATTGTTATCGATCAATCTAATCCACAGATGTCCATGACGATTCAAGGCGTTTTGTCGCAAACAATCGTAGCGATGGGTGAACAAATGGCTATCCATCAGCTCAACATAAAATACAATGTTTCCACAACCCAGGCAACCTCAATGGTAAAACCCTATACTGTTCAGTCTAAAGGAATCGTTTCTGGAGAACCAAACTACTTCCAGTTTGTCGCACCGGGAATCATCGCCATGGTCGTCATGATGGCGCTAATGACGGGACTGCCTCATGCGATTTCCTATGAAAAAGACATGGGGACGCTTGATGGGATGCTTACCGCACCTATCAGCCGACTCTCGATTATCCTTGGGAAAGTGATGGCTCAGACGATTCGAGGCATGATTCAAGGGTTTATCATCCTTCTTCTTGCCGTGGTTCTCTTTGGTGTTGTCATCGAGGGAAGCATCCTATTGGTGATTGCTCTTATCATTCTCACTGTCTTTAGCTTTGTCGGTCTTGGTATCTTGATCACGTCGTTTACCGATAAAGAAGAAACCGCAACTATGGTGATGATGACATTGATGTTCCCGATGATGTTTCTTTCCGGCGTGTTCTTCCCCTTGCAACAGATGCCCGGGTATATGCAGACTTTTGCACATTTCCTTCCGTTGACCTATGCAACAGCTGCATTACGGAAAGTAATGGTGCTTGGTGCGGATATCCCTGCAGTAGGAACTGAGATACTGATTCTTGTTGGATTTGGTATCGTGCTGCTGTTAATTGCCGTGCCGATGTTCAAGAGAGCGATGAGTAGGTAGTTTTTAATCTTGCTACTTTTTCTTTTCCATTTGTATTTGATTTCCTCAGGTTCTGGTGCTGTGCGAGTGACGCTACGATGACCAACGGGTTCTCCACGTTTTCCTCGTGGATTAGTATTTGCACAAGTTTCCTTTGAATCGTTGCTGCGATGGTGGCGTATGAGGGTTCTCCTATGCTCGTAGTTTGTTTTCGAGGGGGATGATTCTTTCTTTGAGTTCTTTGTTATTCTGTTCGAGTTTTTTAGATATTGTACCTGACGTCTTCAGGTACATTCTGTATCACATCCATGCAGAACAGTATGGGTAAAGGTCTTCACGGATTTTTCGGTTTATACAAAAGAATTCTGACTGGCTAATCAAATATTCTTAAAATATATATAGAAAAAGATTTAAATACTATTTCATTGTGTACTGTCAACTGACATCGCTAACATTCATAATAGAATGATGCGGGTATTCCCTCAACACCAAGGGAATATCGCACATTGTTGAACCATTCTATGTATTCAGACAGAAGAAGTGAAACGTTTTCGAAA
>Ga0315294_10001065_pt1 | contig 29595 bp, 53 predicted proteins | sample YL17G13_40_MG_FD_203626 | JGI IMG/M metagenome (GOLD analysis project Ga0315294, IMG submission 203626) | Sediment microbial communities from Yellowstone Lake, YNP, Wyoming, USA - YL17G13_40 | ecosystem: Environmental > Aquatic > Freshwater > Lake > Sediment | place: USA: Wyoming | collected... | reverse complement strand
AAGATCCTCTGGCTCATGCCTCCCTCGAGAAAGCCAGGCCAGCTGCCTCTGGTGAGCCAGAACAGATGGTTCAAATACATGCCCACTCGAACAAACATGATCTATCCAGTCCTGGCCAGTTATGGAGTAAGCATGCTCCTGGAGGCTGGGTTTGATGTGGATTTCTGTGATGCTCCAGCTGAGGATATCGGCATGGGTGAAGTGCTCTGCTCGATCCATAGTTACGATCTGCTGATCCTCGAGTGCAGAACGCCTGTGATGCCCTGGAGGTTTGATATTGCCAGGATCTTGAAAGCTGAACATCCCAGGCTGAAAGTGGCTGGTTATGGAGATCATGTGATGATCAGAGCCCAGGAGGCCCTCGAGAATGGCTTTGATTATGTCATTGACTGTGGAGATTGGGATTGGGGAGTTGTCATGCTGGCCAGAGAGATCTCCTCTGGAGGCTGGGTTGATCCTGTATTCAGCTGGCCCAGGATGCCAGATCTGGAGACTCTGCCCTTTCTGGATAGGGAGATAGTGCCCTGGAAAACTTACAGAGAAACCTGGAGGCACAGGGAGGAATTTGGCTGGGTTCAATCTGGGAGAGGTTGCTTTGGAAAGTGTTCATATTGCTCCTGGAACTACACCTATTATCAGTGCCACATGAGAACGATGAGCTCAGAGGCTGCTTTTGCAGAGCTGGAGCATGCTGCCAGGAAATATGGGATTAAGGAATTCCTAGATGATGCTGATACCTTTATGCTGAACCCTCTGGGAGTGGAGCTGGCCAGAAAGATCCTGGAGGAGCAGCTGGATGTTTTTTGGAATATTCAAACCAGGGCAGATCTAGTGGCTGCCACATCTGTGGAGAATCTCAAACTCATGGCCAATTCTGGGCTGCATGTTGTTAAGCTGGGAGTAGATGGAGGACATAACTCTACTCTCCAGAGAATTCAGAAAGGGCACACCATTGAGGATGTGAGACAGGCTGTAGGAAAACTGAAACAGGCTGGCCTCGAGATCCACATCAACCTGATCCTGGGCTGGCCCTGGGAAACAAGGAAAGAGGCTTATGATGCAGTGAAATTTGTGAGAGATCTGAAACCAAACCAGGCCCAATTCTCTCTGATCCAGCCTTTCATTGGCACTCCTCTCTATCAGGAATCTTTGAGAGAGGGCTGGTTTAACATAGATGCTGAGGATTATAGTGCCTGGAACATGAAAACACCTCTGCTGGCCGGAGAGATGAACAGCCAGGAGATTGTCGATCTGTATAAGTATGCCTGGAGCAGTTTCTATTTCTCTCCCAGTTACGTGGCTAGGCAGCTGCTCAAAGCCTCCAAGCTGGCTCTGAGGGAGCACAATCTTGATGCTTTCAAACATCTATGGAGAGGATTTAAAGGAGTCTATTCTGGGCATCTCAGAGCTGTGGATTGAGCCTCTACGATGTTGGACTATGGATCAGCCAGATCCAGCTCTGGGGAAACAGACTCAACATTCTGGGCCTAGTCTGGCTCTTTGGCCTCACCTATTACAGTTACAGGCAGATCCGAAAACCTATCACTGAGCTGAGAGCTACACAAAAACAGAAACGCCTGGGCATGATTAGGATGCTGCTCCTGGCACTGATCCCTGTGGTTCTCACTCATTTCATCACTGATGAAATCTGGACATTAATGACTGTAACCTTTGGGAATTGGCCTCTCACCTTCTGGCAGCTGCTCTATGTTAAGGCTGATGTCTATTTGGCCATAGCTGCTCTGAGCCTCATGTTCATTCAGCTGGATCTTTACGCCAGGTTCGGAAAGCCAGGCTGGAGGTTTATTTTGTTCTTTGGACTGTGGTTCCTGATTCATGTGTATTCTGGGATTGTCAACATTGGAGATTATGCTGCTTTCCAGGGCTGGGAAAGGTTCTGGAGGTTCTGGCTGTTCTATCCCAGCGTCAAAGGGCTCCTGGCTCTCTGCTATCTTTCTCTTTTAAAGAGAAGCTCACCTTTCACCTGGGGATCTCTTACTGGAGGAATCTCCATCTCTGGGATCAGGATCACAATTTCTCTCTGGCTGGCCAATGTGAGAGCTCTACGATACAAACCTAAAAGTGCCTCTTTATTCAGATCCTTAAACCCTTTTCAACTTGAGATCTTTCCTGAGCTGATCAGAAAGACTCTGAGCCACTTTGGACTGCACTTCTATAGATTACAGTCTCGATCAGATCTGAAAATTGACAGCTATCTATTTGTGGATGGGCAGCCCATCCTCTTTTACTGGGATGATAGGGCTGAGGTTCTAGCCACAATTAAAGAGATCATGACTGAGCATTATTATGGGCCTCCTCATCCTGGCGTCACTGTAGATGTTGGAGCCAATGTGGGAATCTATTCGCTTTGGGCCTCCAGAGCCAGCAGAGTCATTGCGATAGAGCCTCTCGAAAGAACCTGGGAGACTCTACGTTTGAATACACGTTCAGAGAATGTTCTGCCTCTCAAATTGGCGATAGGAAAGGAGCCTGGGCAGAGGAAACTGTTTCTCAGTGAGGTTACAGCAGCATGCTCTCTCAGGAGTCAGGGCCTCAGCTCCAGCTATGTCTGGGTTGAAACCAAAAGACTAGATGATCTGTTCGCTGAATTGGGCCTGGATCGAGTGGACACTTTGAAAATTGATTGTGAGGGAGCAGAGATAGAGATCCTTGAGAGTGCTGGCCTCTTTCTTACTGGGAGAAAGATCGGACGTCTGATTATAGCGTCTTACCATTATCCCTCAGAGGTTCAGGAGGTTGTGGATCTCCTCAGATTCTGTGGCTACAGCACAGTGATTCAGAAAAGCTCAGAGGTTATAGTCTTTGGATTGGCTCTGGATCATTAAGCAGCCCTGGTTTGATGTTTCTCCAAACATCGTGGCCCTTGCCTGGTATTGTCTTTGTGCTGTCATTGGAGCCAGGCAACTGCTGAAAAAAGGAGCTCACTATAAACGCTGGCCCAAATTGATTGCTTTCACTGATGGGCTCTTTCTCATTGGCATCATCGTGGTGATCCAGGACACTGGCTGGCTCCTGTTCAGCACTCTCAAGTGGTATAGCTTGTATAGCTCTCAGATGAGTCTTACAGGATACTGGATCAGATATCCCCAGAACCTAGTGGGCCTCTGCCTCCTGGTTTTGCTCAGTTACGGCGTCTGGACAGCCAGGCTGGTTTCTCTCACCAGGCACACTGTTTTCTGGATGTTCATCATCTACATGATCATGGGCATCAACTTCATCCTGGCTCCAGATCCCAGCTGGACAGACTACACTTACGCTGTAAGAGTGCATGCTCCAGACTGGCAGATCCTCTCTGGATTCCTGGCTTATTTGCTCATGAAAGTGCTTATGAGCTTCGCTTTCATTGGACTGTTCAAGGCAGATTCCATAGAACCATCTTCTGGAACAGTCTTTCAGAGCACTTATAAGGAGAGCCCAGCCATTCTTTTGATCACTGAGGAGATTGAAAGCATGGGCAATGCCACTAAGGAGTGGGGAAAGAGAACCAGGATACCTGGGTTCAGAAAAGGAAATAGGAAATTCTGCACTGCAAAAGGAACAAAGAACCCAGGAGGAACATGCCCTGAGAAAAAGATTGGGAGAGCTCCAAGAGGGAACAAAGGCATCTACTATGTCTTTTGCATGGCCAATGGTGAGTGCAGCTGCCAAAGCATATATCCGAAGATCTTGAGAATTCCTGTGATGGAAAGACTAAAACCTCCACTGCTCAAAGTAGTGGGGAGGAAGAGGAGGTGATAGAGTGAACAAGAAACTGATGATTAGAGCTACAATCGCTCTCATGGCTTTCGTGCTGTTCTGGAGTGCTGTCTATGGTGTCTATACGATTTGGAGCAACAATCTGCCTGTCATTGTTTCACCAGCTCAAGCCACTATGTCTCTAGTGAGCAACTCAACGAGTGTCACTGTTGGAGATCACGTTCATCTCATAGCCACTTTGAGTGATGAAGCCAATGGAGTCTCTGTGACTTTCCTCATGGATGGAGGCCAAGTTGGAGTAAATGCAACCTCTGGAGGAGGCATAGCAACCTGTGATGTGCTGATGGGACATGCTGGCTCTTTCAATTTCAATGCCACGTGCACTCATTCATAGGAGGTGAATAGATGGATTTCACAACGATCCTTTTTATTTTTCTGGGAGTAGCTCTAGCCATCTATATCATCGTGATGGTTGAGGCAGCCACAGATAAGGGCCTGATCAAAGACAAATTGAAAAAGCTCACATCTGAAAAAGAGGAGAAAGGAAAGGAGGCCCAGGCAGAGGAGAAACCCTGGCCTCCCAAAGAGGAGGAGAGCTGAATGAGTGAAGTATTTTATAGCCTTATTGTTCAGGGCTCTGATGGGAAAACATACTATGTCAGCTTCAAAGATAACCTCAGCTGGATACAGCAGAGAATGGGCATCTGTGAATTGAAACAGAGTGTCAGGGAGCTGGAGGAGAAAAACAGAAAACTGGAGGCCAGGCTCCGTACTCTGGAGCAGCCAATGAGGATGAAAAAGATCCTGGATCTCTTGAAAGGCCAAAGCCAGGGTAGAACAGAAAGATGGATCGGGTTCAGGATTCCTGATCTGTATTATGATGATTTGGTGATCCTGAAACTGGAGGAGCGAATTCAGGCTTTTGTGAAGGGCAAAACTCATCTCTATGTCTTGAAGGAGGTTCGATCTGAATGAGTGATCCAGGAGAGGAGAACGACTTTGAGGAGGAGGATTGGCCAGAGGACTGGGATGAGGATGATACTGGGCCTGATTGGTGAGAGCCAATGAATGACAGAGAAAGAGAAATCTGCAATAGGGCTCTGAAAACCTGGGGTGTTCAGGCTCAACTCGATATGATGATTGAGGAGATGTCAGAGCTCACCAAAGCCATCATCAAATATCGGAGAGGGAAAGGAGACAAAATGGATCTCCTCAAAGAGGGAGTTGATGTGCAGCTTATGATGATGCAACTGGAAACCATGTTTCCAGCCAGTGAATGGTGTATAGAGCTGGGAGCAAAACTCTATCGAACTGAGAAACGTCTGGAGGAATGATGAGACTGAACTATTCTCCTGGATTCCTGTTTGCCCTTGAAGGCTTGAATAGGAGGAGATCTCAAACTGCTTATGAGGTTCAGAATGAGATTAGAGCTCTGGGTAATTTTGAGGTCACAGTGGATTGTGGGGATATCAAGTTTCTCGAAGGGGCTAAATCTGATGGAACCAGAACTCTCTGTGTCATGTTTCAACAGGGGAGGAGTGATGTCTGGTTCAATATTATCCCCTCCAGGAACCAGGTTGAAATCTTCGCTGAAAAACTGAAACCTCACTATGAGGAGCTCGAGAAACTCAATAACCTGGGCCGAGCTAAATTCAAAAGACTAGCTGATGGAGGCTCAGGGTGATGGGAATATTACGACTAGCATCTTTTAACTTGAAAAGCCTAGCTGTTTCGTGTAAAAAGAGGTGATGTGTTTGGCACAGGAAAAGCAGTGGCTGTTCAGCCCAGAGCTCAGGGAAAACCTGAAACTCTATCTCGATGTGATACGTGGGAGGAGGCAAAAGGCTCCAAACGTGGATTATCAGGAGATTGGAATTGCGCTCATCATAGACGCTTTACTGGAGATGTGAGAGGAGGTGAGTGTATGAATGATGTAGAGAAAATGAGGCTGACAGCTTTGGCTTTCATTGCTCTCTGTGGGTTCTTTGGTCTGGTAGGTGTCGGTGTTGCCTATCTGGAGCACACCTGGTTTGGCCTGATCTTTGGAGCCATAATCGCTGCCATTGCAGCTGTGGGCTGCTCTCTGATCGTGGTCAGTGCCAGGCCTGAGAAAGAAAAAGAGGAAACCACTAAGGAACCAGGAGATGAATGATTTGCCTAAATGTGACAAATGTGGAAAGGAGTATGAGCTCTCCAAAGAGGATGAGAGACTCAGGAAACAGGCTCATGACCTAGCGAATAATTGGCTGTTCAAAGGCATGATCCATTCGATAGCTCCAGGCCTCCAGGAGGCCATCAATATCAGTGAGCACTACTGCAATGCCTGTTATCACTCAGAGGTAGATTTCTACACTCAAGCCATCACTGGAGCTCTACAGAAAAAGAAAGAGAGTGGCCCTGAGCCTTGAGGGCTCACTCTTTACAAACTGCCTGGGATCTGGCCACAGATTTGGCTATGAGCCAGCCTGTCTCTTTACAGAGTAGTGTTTGGGGATCTAGCGGTTTCCCACGCTCATCTTTTTCTGAGATCTTTGGACAGTGAGTGCAGCTCTGAGCCCTGGGCCTGTATGGTTTCTTTTTAGTCATGCAACATCACTCTCCTGTTCCAGGCCAGCCTAATCTTGAGATTCTCAATAGTCTGCCTGTTCTTCAATACCTCGAGATAGAACGTGATCTGACTCCTCATGTGTTTCTGCAATCGCTCGTAACTGTTGATCATTCTCTCACAGAGCTCTATGTCCTGGCCCAGGAGATCCTGGATCTGGGCTCTCTGCTCAGGCGTTAGCTGTTTCAGGAAAGTCATGCTTTGGCCTCCAGGTTGAATTTGTGGCACAGTACATAGTAGGGGTATTTGGGGAGCACTTGTTTGGCCATTAACTCATCCCTGTGCTCCTGGAGAAAGATCTCGAGAGCCTCTGGATCTCCAGCCTCTAGGATCTGTTTCAGTCTGGTGAGAGATCTCTTATCGAACAGCTCTCCCAGGGCCTTGCTGCTCCAGCCAGGCGGTAAAGTTGTCATGATTTATCTGGGCCTCCAGGCGTCTTTCCAGGGATTGTTGAACCTGGCATCTTTAGGTGTGAATTCTACTCCACAGTTGTTGCAGAGATAGAAATCCAGCACTCTGTTGATGCTCGTATGTTCACACGTTTTTGGATTTTCCATGCACTTCACCTCCTAAATACTCCATAGGCTCTCAGTAGCCAGATTGCCAGAAAACCCACATAGATCATGATGATGGCTATGATGCCCATGGCCTCTTTCACTTTGTTGCTCATTCTCTTTTACCTCCTCTTGATTGTCCTAGTATGGACTTTCTCATTTTCCTCTGTTTTCTCAAAGATCACAGGAGTGATGCCCTGATCCTCGAGCTCTCTGATCCTTTTGGCAGTAGCCTTGTTTTTCCAGATAGGCATCTCCACTCTTAGTGGCCTGAACGCATAGAATATGGCTGGCTTGAATTCTGGTTCCTCCTGGAGCTCTGCCCATCTGTATTGCGTTCTGAAAGGAACCTTTTTGTGAGCCAGCATGATCCAGGTTTCTCCCAGAACCAGAGCTTTGGGGATCTCTGAGATCTTTTTGCTCACGCCTAGAGTTATGGCCTCTTTCACGAAACTGTCTGGAGTATAGGCAATGCTGCCAACCCACATCAGCCCATATTTTCCCTCTGGAGCTGGCCAGCATACTGGACAGTTTGGAGGGCACTCGCACTCCTTAACAGCACTGGCTCTGTGATTTCTGGCCGGAGGCACGAAATACTGTTTTGCCAGCCACATGAAACCCTCATGCCTGGGGATCTCAAACCCACAGTGAGGACAGGGCTCCAGGGCCAGAGGGATCATGTCACAGGATCTGCTGAGCCCTGAGCCCACTAGATAGAGGCTGCCCACTTTCCGATATCCACACCCTCTTTCACTTTCAGCTGGCATATTCCTTCACCTCTACGTTTTCAGGATCTTTGAATTCGGGAAAAGTGGCATTGAGCCAGAGCCTGTACGGTTTCAGAGTGGCCCAGGAGCACAGGCTGAGGAGGAATTTGAGCGCTTTGTTTCTGCTCCTCTTTTCGGTGTGGTCTAGCCAGAAGGTCAGATCCAGAAACACGTTCATAGGTAATTCACTCCCCTGAAATGGAGCTCCAGAGTGGCTTTTGTTTTGACTTTGCCATGTCTCTCTGTGCCACTGGCCACAACGTAAACTCCTCTCTCTCTATTGGCCAGCCTTTCCAGGATTCGTATTTCTGATTGGTTGAGGGCTGTGAGCATGAGAGTGTGCCTCTTTGGATTGTATTCGACCAGCATCTGTGTCTGCATCAGGTCACGCTCCTAGATCCACATTTGCCACATCTCTGCTGCCTCTCTTTACTGCCTGGCCTCTGGGCTCTGGCTTTCCAGGTGTGCCCACAATTAGCGCACTGTTTCAGGTGTGGAGTTTTCTCGAGCAGCTGCTCAAAACTCTCTGGCTCTTTCAGATAGTCTCCTCTGGGTTTCGGGATCAAGGTTAGTTTGCCTGTTTTGATCAGCTCATTCACTTTGGTTTCCACATCAATGATGCCCTTCTGTGCCAGATGTTTTTCAACGGTGAGCCTTTTGGCCATATCACTGTGCCAGTATGCAGCATGATCTCTGACCTCTTGTAGAATTCTCTCAGTCTCACTCATGTTCTCTGGCTCCTTTTTCTGAAATCGTCTAATATTGCTCTTTTCTCCTGTTCGAGTTTGTCCAGGTTGATCTCAAAATATTCTGCCAGGAGGCTCTCAATGTTGATGTGTTCAGGCATCAGCCTGTCTTTCATCCATCTGGCCATCGTGAGGCCCTTTATGCCCTGGAGCCACTCGATGAATGCTCCAATGGCCTGGCTTTTCTCCTTAACTGCCTGGAGTTTGTCATGCTCTGGATACGTCATGAATGCTCCAATGGCCTGGCTTTTCTCCTTAACTGCCTGGAGTTTGTCATGCTCTGGATACGTCATGCTTTGAAAGCCTCCTCATGTTTGGTTCTGAAATCTCTGCTCTCTGAGGTGTTGAACACTTTGAAATCATAGACTAGAATGCTAAGCTCTTTCTGGGTTGAGAGCAGCTGAGCTTTGAGTTTCTCCACTTTCCTGGCTAGGGCTGCTGCCTTGATCTTTTTCCTCCTCCTCTCCTCTCTCTCTTTCCTGTAATTGATCTGCCAGATCTCCAGCTCATAGAAAGCAATGATGTTCTCTTTCTGTTTTGCATCGTATTGAGGATCTGCTTTGACGGACTCGATCTGCTCCTGATACATCTTGATGGCCTCACTCATGCTGAGCTCTCCTGTTCCAGGCTGTGACTCTTTTCCACAGTTTGAATTCTTTGAGAGATTTGGGATAGAGCCAGGCAAACACCACAATGCTCCAGAGGAATTGAATTACAACCAGATCCATTCTCAGATTTCTCCTTTACGTTTCCTGGCTAAAATCCAGATCACGATGAGGCCCATGCCTATACCAATTACTGGCAATCCGAAAGTGCTGAAAACTCCCCAGAACGCTGGAAAACTCATTCAGATATCCCCTCTGAGAGAGCCTCACAATAGGCTCCGCAAAACCCTTTTTCCAGGGCCTGAATCTCCTGGCTCAATGCACTCCCATGAGCCTCTAGTTTGGCCAGCCTCTCCTTTTTCCTCTGGAGCTCTTTCTGAAATGCTGGCTCTGAAATCTCAGCAGCACAGTTTCTGCATTTCATTGATCCAGATCTCCTCTGAGTTTCCAGATCTTTGACAGGTTTATGCCTCTCTCTCTCGAGAGAGCGCACTGGATCTCCAGGGCCTCTGGGCTGCCAGCTCCTTCTCTGGACATGCTGAACAGGATCTCTCCCTGGATCTCTACCAGGTTCATGAGCTCCTCCAGCTGGGATGCCCACGCCTGACAGGCTCTGTGAGGACTGAGGATCTGTTTTGCTATGGGATGGTGTGGGCAAACATCCTCTAGGGAGAAACAAAACTGCCTTTTACACATCACTCTCGAGTCATATCTGCATCGAGTGGGCCAGCCCACTGATGTTCTTTCTACAGTTTCCATTCAATCAACCTCTTTCAGTGGTAATAAGGGAGTGGTAATAAGGATATAAACATGCCTGAAAAGCTGTTCTACATTGATACAGAATAATGGTGAAAACTGTATATTTCCCTCGAGCAGAAGTGTTAAATCCTCTCCGAGAAATAATTGGAGCTCCCTGGGGAGGAGAGACTGAGCGCACTAGCTGGGCCTGAGAGAGTCACTGTCAGGATCAATCAGGAGAAACTGGCCATCTATCCTGAATTCAAAGAAATCGTCACGAAACAACTAGGCTCGGATGTCTGTTATGTCACTGTAGAATTGTGGGAGGCTTTTAACCAGGCCATCAAAAATGCTCCAAACCCAGCTGCTCCTCACACTCTGAAATTTCTAAGACAACACATCCAGCTGAACATAGGCTGCAATTTCAACTATAATGTGAGGAAATCCAGGAGGCTGCCCACAGGGCCGGCCCTCCCAGAGATCCAGCTGGATAGAAATCACATTCTCCCAGGACTGCTCGAAATGTGGCCAACTCTCAAACCTGAGTCAAAAAAATGGTGGAGGAAAGCTCTCAGAGCTGCTGGAGTGCTCGAGCCCAGGCCCAGGAAAAAGCACACCCTCCCCTCTGTTTCCACTGGAAAACGGAAAGCCACAATCTCTGAACTCAAGAGATCAATGGATCAGAGTATGACTTTTGTCACAGGTGAGAGTCTCAAAAGTGTCGGAGGTGTCGGAGATAAAGAGAGGGAGGATTATTTGGCTGGTAGAGGAGAGTTTTGATGTGGAGGTGAGCTGACATTGCCTAGAAAGAGGAAAAAGGGCGCTGCTGTTTGGAGGCCTGAGAGTGTGAGGAAAGCCAGGGGAGTTGTGAAATATGTGCCCAGATATAGGAAACACCAGCCTGTGAGGGAGCCTTGAGATTGTGAATTTGGAGAATGGTCGAGTATATGCCAGGTTTGAGGCGCTCAGGAAATTGCAGATTTGTTCTGTTCCTGGTTGCCTGGAGCTGGTAGAGTTTGCTCATAGGCATGACAGTGAAAATGGTAGTGTGCTCAATGGGAGAGGGAGAGGAAAGCGAAAGAGATTCTATGATGTGATCAACCATCCTGAGTGTTATGTGCCTCTATGCAAACCTCATCATAAGAGCTACGATAAGGGAGAGATCCAGGTGAGTGGAGCTGTCATGTTTGGCTGGCTGGTTCCTGTTGTTAATGTCGATCAGGGTTTACAGGTAATTGGCAGCAGCCTGTGAAAATAATTTTATGAGAGGAGGCTGCCAGTTACAGGTAATCATAGATCCATGATTACGGGTAACGACACTCGAGTGACAGTTTCCCATTGTTTTTCCATCGTTCAGAATTGCCTCGAGCGAAATTACGCATAAATAGAAGATCCTGCATTTACGTGTAATTAGTGACGTCTAGGAGGTTGAAAACAATGGAAAAACTGAAATGTGAATGTGGAGCAGATGCTGAATATTTCAGTCTTGGAGGTTCTCTGTTCTGTAAAAAATGTGCAGATGAGCTAGGCCTGTGCTGTGGAGCGAGCAATAAAATCGAGCATTATTCTGAATACCTGAAACGTAGAGAGGCAGCTCGAAAAGGGAGGTGAAAACTTTGGGAGGACAAAAACAACAATATCTCCAGAACGTGATAGATCTCTTGAAAAAGCTGGGAGAGATGCCGGCCTCAGAGAAATACAGGAGGAGCCCTGGTTATGAGCATGAGAAAGCCACTTTGTTCGATGAGCTCTCAGGCTATTCCTGGAATTGGAGTGGAGAGCACTGGGTTAGAGCCCTGGAGCAGATCCTGGCCAACTATAGGGCTGAGAGTGAAAGAGTCAAAGCTGCTCAAAAGAAAAAGAGAGGCTGGTAGATGAGCTGGATCAGATGGGAGGCTGTGGCTCTAGTTGTGGCCCTGGTTCTGATCTTTCTAGGGCTCGAGCTCTGGAACAGGCGCCTGGCCAAAAGGCTCCCTATTCAGGAGTGATCTGATGAGACAATGGCCAACTATGACATTCAGGAATTACATTTTGAAGTTTGCACTGGAAACCAGGAGGGGAGAATTCTTCTGCCAGATCTGTCAGTGCTGGATCAACAAACAGAGATGGAGCCACTTCAAACGGTTCCATAGGTTCAGGGATCTTTCAGGGCTCTGAGTGAGTATCTTTCAGCTGAGTAGTCTAACTAAAGCACTACATATTTCTCAGGAATGTTCATCCTTTCCAGCGGATAACTCTGCCTCAAAGCAGAGGGGTTAAATACTTAATCATCCTCAACATGAGGATTGATGGAGGAGGAAAGACAAAAGTGAAAGAGCGTCAGAAGTCTCTATCAAAACTGGAGAGGATCAGGTTTGATGCCATAGTTGAAAGTAGAACAGTGAAAGATGCTGCTCAAAAACTAGGGCTCAATGAGGGCACTCTCTATAATTGGCTGGCAGATCTCAGGCATAGACTCCAGAAAGAAAGAGCTCACATCAATGCCTGTTTAGGACAGGCCAGGAGATCCCTTTTGTTGAGGAAAGAGCTTTCGATCAGGAAAACTGTGGAGCTCCCAGTGGGAGATCTCGAGATCAAAGGGGAGGAGGTTGATGAATTTGATGAACAGGAAAACCCAGCGGATTAAGCATGCTCTAGCTTTCCTTTGTTTGCCAGGAGTGCTGTTTCTTTTGGGAATAGGCCGTTTTCTCTATGTGACTCAGGATGGGAAACCTGGGAGGCTCGAGATCTGGCTGAGAAAACTGGCCAAAGGCAGCTGGTGAGTTTCTTTGAAACCAGAAAATGAGACTAACTATCTGGCCCTGGCCACATTGCTGAGTGCTGAGTCAATCACAAAAATGAGGGAGCAGCTCATCAGAATTCTGGCTCAACACATGACTCGAGACATCTCAAATATCGAGTGCACAGCCATTAAGGATCTGTTCGATGTGGGAGCTCAGTATATCCTGGAGGTAAAGGAGATCCTAGAGGGCAAACCTGAATGATTAGTGTCGGGAAATGTGAGCTGGGCTCCTGTGATGATAATATTTTCAGTGAAAAATGTAGAGTAACGGTGAGAACCTCTAGGTGTCCACACTTTGAAAGTGAACAGGCTCTCGATACAATTCCTTTGAAAAGGATGAGGGAGAGAGAAACATGCGCGCGCGCCTGGAGTATAATGAGTATCTGAGGAGAGAGGACTCTTAGTGATTGTGTTTGGAACCTGTAAGAAAGACGGTCAGCTTTGTGATGGTGAGGCCATGATTTGTCGTTTAAATCCTGAGCCCAAACCCACGTTTGTTGATGAGCTGGGAAATACTAGGCCTCTATTCAATCGACAATGTTCCAATTTTAGGAGGAAATCAGATGAACAGGTATGATAGGATTTTCTGGAAAACTCCAGCTCAATGAGTGCCTGTTCTGGGTTGAGGGTGAACTGGATAGAATGAGGAGGCTCCTGGAGGAGCTCTTGAAAGATCAGGCAGAACTGAGGAGGTTGTCTCATGGAGTTGAAAGCTAGGATCTGTGAGTGGAAAGGCTGTGGGAAACGTCTAGGCAGAAATTCCAGGAGAAACAAAACTAGAGGCTGCACTAAGCACTGGAGAAATCTGCTGTAGAAAAAAAGGGGATCTGGTTAGGTTCAGTGGAGTTTGAGAACGAAACGCCTGTATGAAAGATAGCCGATGTATGTGATGGCTCCGATTAACCAGAGGCTTAGCAATGCCAGCACTGTGAGAGGAAAGATTGATATTAGATAGAGCAGCCCTATTGTTCCTGTCATAGTTAGAGGCAGTGCCTCTGCCAGGATCAGCATGATCATCAGCTGGTTCTGGATTTGTTTCTTTGGTTTCCTCCCAGGCATCCAGGCCTCCGCAATAGCCATCTCATCTTTTAGTGACATACGGTAGATCTCCGCTAGAGTACATCTTGCCAGGCAAACCATATCCAGAAAGTTGCAGCCACTACCCAGGCTGAGGAAAGAACCAACATGATTCTGGTTTTCAGCATGTTTTTTCTCCTTTTGTTTTTGATGAGCCCAGATCAGATTTGGGGAAATAGGAGAATGCTCTCTTGTTGAAGAAAGCATACTTCTGGGCTCACCAATTCTCACTCAGTCTTTGTCATATAAAAATGTGTGTAGATGTGGAGCCTAGACGATTGTTCTATGTGCCAGGGCAGCGCGCGCTAGAGTTGGATGAGCCAGGTGTTTCTGAAACGGTTTGATGTTTTGAAACTCTTTGGTTTGCTTGATCTCCTCCTGGTAATTGAGATAGGCCATGTATCCAAGGATGCCGGCCAGGATGGCAATGATCACCAGGAGGGCTGCTGTCTTATTGAGTTTCATGTGGGCTCTGCTCCTGGTTCTGTTGTGGCAGCTTAAAACGATTGCCCATGAATTTGAGGGCCTCAGTTTGTTCATCTTTGGAGATCCCTAGATAGGCCTCGAGACTCCTGATTGATCTGATGCCACTGAAAGATTTGAGTCTCACGATAGATGCTGTTTTATCGCTGCCAATTTCTGTGAGCCTGTTGAGTCTTAGAAAATGGGGATAGAAATCTGGGCCCAAAACTCTTTTCGCTATTCTCCAGGCCTCTGTGCTCTGGATGTTTGGAAAGAGCCACTTATCTTTGACGAGTCTGGAGCGTCTTTCTCCACACTCCTGATAGTAAATGAGTTTCGTATGGGCTCTCTGTTTCTGAGCTGCCTCTTTCCTTTTCACCAGGAGCTCAATGCCAGGCCAGTTTCTGGGCAGCTCGAGTGGATCTACTCTGGCTCCATTCTTTTTCCTCTGGTGAAAATCAATGATGAATAGAGTGGGAGTGACTACAGCATCAGTGACTGTTCTTTCAAAACCCTCACTCTTTCTCACTCCAGTGTAATAGAGGAGCCAGATATAGCACTCCTGTTCCTCATCCAGGCTGTTGTGAGCTTTGGCCACACACAAACAAAAATGCTCAAAAGTGATGAGCCTCTCTTGTTTTCCAGCCTTGTATTTGGAGTGCGTTTCATTGGCCATCTGTTTTGGTTCCTCCTGGCGTTTCATAGGACACTGACTTGACATGCCATCCTTTTTCTCCATCCCATGTTTTTGGCAACCTTAAATCTTCTCCACATTTCCAGCACACTTTTGCAGTGGGCCCATTCAAATGGTTCTTTGAACACTTGATCATTCTGGTTGCCAGCTTCGATCTGAGATCTCGATCCAGGCTCCCAGATTCTTTCTGGCTTTCTTTCAGGTTCCAGGCTGCCTCAGTCACTCAGGCTCCCTCTCTCCATGCGTTCATCAAAGTTTGCTCCACAAAATTGGATGGAACAATACCCACATAATATTCCAATAATGTGCGTTTAAGGCTTTCCTTTGTCTCTGATCAGCCTTTTACATTGCCTCTATGATAGTAGCATATAGAATAGTGCACACACACTCAGGAGGACTCCTCGATCAGCTCTGGATGGGAGATCTCCAGAGCCTTCTTGAGGTTATAGGCTTTCCATGTGCTGATGTAGATGTGCTGGTTCTCTCTGAGATACTCCTTTACTCTATGCATGTCTATCTGCCCTTTCTTGTTCTTGAGCTGAGCTGCTATTGGAATAATGAGGGCCAAAAGTTGCTGTTCGGTGAGCTCCATGCTTTCTTTCCTGGAGGCCTGATCCTTAGCCTGTTCATACCTTTCCATTTGAATTGATTTCTTTTTACGTTCATACTGGGCTCTGAATATCTGGCATCTCTCAGCTGCCTTGCAGCCCAGGCATGTGTCTCTGTTGCAGCGATCATTATCAAACTGCCTGTAGTAGAGCTCACAGATCTGGTAATGATATATTTTCTCCAGATGCTGGCTGGCTTTGATCCTGTAAACCAGGGCATGGCCTCTGCCCACTACATGAATTCTATACTGGATGAGATAGGCTCTGATCGTCTTATCCAGCAGTGCCTGATTGATGATTGGAATGAACAGGGGATGAACCAGGAACCTCTGGCTCTCGATAGTTTGAACCAGCACTTTGTTGAGATCCTTATACCAATCTCTCTTTCCCATTGCATAGCTGGGTTCATCGAACACGATGCTCTTTCCCATTTTCAGCCTGGTGAGCAATTCCATGTAGGCAGAATAGAAATACACGATCTGATCCACTTTAAATCTGTCTCTGCCCTTATAGTCAAAACCCTCAAAGACTCTGGCAATGTCTGTGGCCTGGTAGCTCTTTCCTATTCCAGGCTCCCCAGTGATCACAACATTGCATGCCAGTTTGTGCCTCATTCTGTATCTGAGCATGCTGGAAAAATAGGGATAGATTGCCAGCTCTTTACACACCAGAGTTTCCCAGCCACGAAAATTCATCAACTTAATGTTTGCTTTGTGGCTGATGCTCGAGTCACTCTGACTCAAAAGCCTCTGCCTCCTCGAAAGGTTCCATCTCTGGAGCAGCCCTCCTCCCTGTCATGATCTCCTTATACTGTGGCTTTGTGAGCATGTGCTTTCTCTGGAGCAGATTGATCACAGCATTGAAAACTTTGAAATAATCAAACGTCTTAACCAGCCTCTCAGTGGGGATGCCATTCTGTTCACAAAAGCTCTTATCCGCTGAGATCCCACAGAACACTGGCCTGAGATCCTCATAGATCAGAACCTCAGCTGCCCTGAGCTCTACCTCGAAACCATCATCTCTCCACATGGCTGGCACATGATTAACGAAAGCCTCAACAGCCTCCCTGAGCTCCTCAGCAGAATATTGAATGTTGAGAACAGCTTTCTGGAAAGTGAGGATCATCTGGCTCAACAGAAAATGATAGGGCAGCCTGTCTCTCATGGTAAGTTGAGCTTCTGGAAACTGCTCGATCAGAGCTATCTGAGCTGCATTGTCACTCATTCTATTGCTCCACTACCTTGCCCTCTTTCTCAGCTTTCTCTTTCCAGTCTCTGTTCCAGATGCTCCTAGCCAAAAGGTTTGGAGCCCTGGCTATGTCAGTAGTTTGAACACCAGCAGCATTGGCTATGGCTGTGAGAATGTCTCTTCTCCCTCTACCATCAATGCCCTGGCTGGCCACTAACTCCCATCCAACAAGATGTCCCCAGAACCTGATGTGATCAACCTCAGATCTGTAACTGAAATATCCCAGGGCTGTTGCTGTAAACTCATTAAGCACTGCCACTTTCCTCTCATCAATAACCATTTGGCTGAGATGCCTGGGATCTGAACCCAGCTGAGCAGCCAAAGCTTTAGCCACTACCACTGAACCTGTTTCATTAGATGCTTTGGCTGGAGCTGGCCGGGAATAAGGAACCACTGGAATGTTTTTGGTTACAACAGTTGGAGGCGCCTGAGCCTGGCTGCTCATTTGAGTGCCTGGATCTACAGTGACAGTGCTGGCCTGAGCAGCTGGTTTCTCCTGAGCTGTTTGTTCACTCATCCTAGATCACTTTCTGGATCAGCCACATAAACCAGGCTAGAGCTGCTGTAGTTTGATTGCCTGTGGGAGCAGGAGTTGTGGTTTGACCTGATGGAATTCTGAGGATGCCCAGGATCATGGCTGCACAGGCCACTCCGAATCCAGCAACAAAAATGAACACCCACTGTATCCATTGGCCTTTCACTAGAGTTTTCTTTCCCTCCCAGAAAGTCTCTGAGGCTTTTCGATCCTCCTCTGATTTGATATCCTCCTCTGAGATAGGATGGAATTTCTCTGGAGTAAGTGGGCCCTCCTCGAGCTGAACAGTGACTCCCAGCTTTGACTCCTCCAGGAGCTTTTTCTGTTTAGCTGGCACACCATCATAGAATTCCTCTCCCCACACTGTTCTGACAGCTGCTCCCAGATCTCCAGGATCTAACTTGATCTCTTTTCCAGCCTCAATTTTCCAGGTGTAAGCAGTGCCCTCTCTCCCAAAGAACCTGGTTACTGGCTTTTTCAGAAACTTTCCCACAATGCCTGTATAGCCTGGCCTATGTTTGAAAAACCTTTGAGGAGGCATACCTTTCTTATCCTTACACTCAATGGAAACAGCGCTCTCCTCCTCGATGTCGAGATCCACAAAGCGAAACTCTCTCTCGATCAGTTTAACTACCTGGTTTCCAAACCAGGGCCTGAGAAAGATTCCTCCCAGGAGCCCGATGAGCAGAAAGATTATCAACATGATGTCAAAAACTAAATTGCCAAAGATATCGAGAAAAATAGACTCGATCCCCAGGGCCACTGGCCACAACAAGCCTAGAGCCTCCTCTTGATTTTTTCAGCTATCTGTTTCTTAGCTCTTTCTGTTCTGGGCCTGGTTGCGTTCTTAGCAGCCTCAAGCGCAGAATTTACTTTCTCCTCATACTGAGACAATTCACAACCTCCATGAGACTCTGCTCAGTAATTCTCTGGCTAATCATAAAAGACTTTCCTCAACTCGAGCTCTATCAAAAAAGTTATATGTGTTACTCGAGAATGTTAGACTGAGATGTGATGGCTCTGGAGTCTATGTTTTCAATCAACCTCCTCAGTCAGTTATCCTTTAATTCACCACTGGGAGCCATCGCGTCTTTCAGTCTCCCTGGGAGGCATGATCAATTTGGGTAAAGGTTCAACATCAGGCGGAATCGTCACTGCAATCAAGACTCCCCTCGGGATTATCTTGATGCTGGTGATCTGCCTGGTTCTCGCCGGCCTCAGCATTGCATCTGCAATCTCAGGCGCACTGACCACAGCAGCTGTCTCGGCAGCTGGCCTGTTGGTTGTGATCCTTCTGGTTGCCATGCTCAACGCTGTGGGCAAGTAAGGTTCCTGGCTTTAAGGGCCAGAGCTCACCTCTGGCCCATCTATTTCACACCAGGAAATCCCCTTTTATAGTTGAGTCATTCCTCCTGTTGAGCGCTTAGGAGTTGAGTTTATGCCACAGGATACATGTAAAATTCATCATGGTTCTAGGGGAGGCAGCTATTATCTGAAACGAAAGAAAGGGGGAGGCACAAGGAGGGTTTACAGCTGATGGCTCTCAAGGACTCTCTCCGTTCTTTCAAACAAGATCCCTTTTCTTTTATGGATAATCTCAATCTCACTTTTCATAGAAACAATCTGAACCTATGGCAGAAGTATAAGAGAATTCAGAGAACAGCCCTCTACATGAGCCTGATCTGTCTAGTGCTCTGGGTACTCCTGGGTTTCGACTCAACTCCCCTCCAGTTTATCCACGTTCTCTATGAGGGAATTCCTGGGCTCATCCTGGGCCAGAAAGGCTGGGGAGATCTGATCTCCATTTACAATTTCAATTATGGAAAGGAGATGCACTATTCCGCTTTCGTGATCTATCTGTTGGTGTTCTATGGGCTCAGCAAACACTGGGATAGCCTGGGCGTCACGAAATCAAAGAACCTGTCTTATAGCTTTGGAGTTACTTTCCTGGCTATTGGTGTGTTCGAGTGGTTCTGGATCTCTGCCTTTGGAGTCTTTCAGGGCCAGCCCTGGGTTTACACCTGGGCCATGCCTCAGTTGAGGATCTTGATCCAGAATACAGGGTTCACTTTCATCGGGATCATCGTGTGGCTCTACATCTGGCTGGATAGTTTCGTGTTGAATGAGCAGAAGGAAATAGTGAGGAGGTTATGGAGGTTCAGGGTTAATGGGATGGCAGCTCTCCTCATCTTTACCTCTGTGGCCCTGGCTCTTTTGTGGATTTTCTATCCTTGGCCAGTGCAGCAGATCTCAGTTGCTCTCAAAGATGGCACAGTGTGGCATAGCTCCAGGCTGTTTCCTCAAACCCTCTACACTATCAAAACAGATCCGGCCAGCTCTATCAATGCTGGAGAATGGTTCTGGGTTGAGGACAACTGGGTTCATGGCCTGAATACTTTAGTAAAAGTTATTTGGGCTGTCACAGTATATTGGATTGGACGGGTGAAAGCTGTTCATGTATTTCCAGAGAACTAGAAAATCTTTGTTCAGCTTAATGCTGGTCATCTCCATCTTGATCAGCGTTTTTGTAGTTATCTATAAGCCAGAATTCATGGTTCATGGAATAACCTGGGCTCATGGTGACAATTTTGAAACAGGAGCTCCAGCCTCTTTCTGGGTTAGGGCTCAGGCTGATCCATACATAGTGACCAGATCTCCTGATAGTGTAAAGTCAGGAAATTATGGAGCAAACAGCACTTATGGAGATCAATTCTATGTTTGGTATTACGATCTGGGAGGAGGAACTGGAACAATCTGGTTCAGCATGGAATTCAAAATTCTGGGGAATCTGAACTATTTGGGCAGTGGAGGTTGGATCTTTAACTTTAACTGCAATGATACAGTCGATGATTACGGTTCATATCTCTACCTCGTTATGGGCACGGGTTACGCTCTTTTTGAATGGCAATCAGACACTGGACAATGGATGGATGGCTCTCACATCACTAATAACACTTGGTATTTTCTAAAGATCAAAACCACGATCACTGGCTCAGCCATGAATTCTACACTTTATCTTGACAATGTAGAGGACTGTAACGTGACCACAAGTCACGCTGGATTGCAGTATTCTACTGTTTCTTTGACCTCAGCTCCAGGCTGGTATTTCCAGATGGCAGTAGATAATTACGGTCAGAGTGGAGAGGAACCCTCATCCAGTTATGGTTCTCCATCCTTGATGGATCTGACTGTGAATTCCTATCCATCAAGCCTCCCAGTTTCATTCACTTATAATGGAACATTCTATGATGCTCCCCACGATTTCACTCCAACAATGGGGGATATAATCAATCTAGTTGCTCTGAATGACTCCTATGTTTCTTGTAAATGGGTATTTGAATATTGGCTCCTCAACATGACGACGCAAATAGTTTCTAACAGTGCCACGATCAACGTGACAGGAGACACAACGATGACGATGTGGTATTCAGGGTATGATCCAACATTTCCTGGCAATTACACTACGCTGAATGTTGATGGGAATGTCAGTGCTACATCAACTTTGAACCACACTTATTATTGGAACCCTCACTCCATGAACACTGTTAATGGAGCTTTGGTTTTGGCTGATCTGAATTCCTGGAGCATTGATTTCTTAGAGGGCTATGCTCGGCTCATATTGGATAGCAATTCCACGGATGCCGGCCACATTGCAGCTGGGAGCTGGTATAGCACCTGGAATACCTCTGATTTGTTTGGCGTTCAGGCCAGGCAACCATTAGCGAATAGCACTTATATGCTGTCTTTTGACATGAGAATTGTGAATGTGACTTATAATCCAACATCCTGGCTGAGGATTGCTATGGCTGTAAGTTGGTGTGATCCAACGAATAACACTGGGTGGGCTGTCAAATATGTGGAGAGAGATCTCTATGACAATTCCATCGCTCTCAATCATTCTCAGGGCAATGCTGGACACGCTGGAAATTTAGTGTTCAAGGGAGGAGATGTTATTGAATATCAGTATGACATGCTACCCATGAATTCCTGGAGGCACTTTGACTGGAATATTTCACAGTACATAGAGGCTGGATGGGGAAACGTGTCAGCAGATGCACGATTGGAGTCAGCCTATGTTGTGATCGAAGTGGAAAACGTGACTCATTCAGAGGTCGATGTCAATAATCTGTGGCTGAGAGTAGCCAATTCTTCAACAGCTGCTGAGTCCTATTTCTGGGATAGCCGAGTGAGTAGATCAGAGGGCAGCCAAGCTGAGGTGCGCTGGGTTACAGCCTGGAGGAATGGCACTGATGGGTATGGCCTTTATGCAGATATTCGCGCGGATGAATGGTATGACACAGGCACTCATCTGGTCTTTGCTGATGATAATCAGGATGCCTATTGGAATGTTGTCACTAACGGAACATCCACATTGACCGCTGATGTAGATGCCTCTTTCAAAATGAATGGCTCAGACTCATTAAAGATCACTGGCAAAAGAGGGAGCTCAAGTGATGAATGTTATGTCAGATATCCGTTCTTGTCAGCATCTCCACTGAGAGCTTGGAGTAACTATGATTTCTTTGTGTTCTTTATGTATTTCAACTCATCAGATCTTTACTTTCACAGGTTCCAGGCGATAGACAACGACTCGAAAACTATGGAATGGGAGATCCTGGACTACTTTAACAACATCACAACATCAGGCTGGAGCATGGTGACATTGCCAATAAGGAGGCCATCCCTGGGAAACTGTACAGCCTTCAACTATGCCAATGTTTCTGAACTACGTTTCTGGCCTGACAAAGCCTATGAAAACAGAACAGAGGCATACAACAAAGATTTTACAGTTTGGATGGACAGTGAGTATCTCGACAAAGCAACAATGGCATACGTCACGTTTAATGCTCCTTTGAATTATGCTGCAAACATCACGATCTATGGTAAAAAAGAAATCACTGGCTGGGATAGTCAATATCTCCCCATTGTCTCAAGCACATACATTGTGAACGGAACAAACTATCAGCTGCTCAGGCCCAACTGGATCAAAAATTGGGCTCCAGCTAATCCGTTCTCAACCAGCTCCTCTGATGCGGTTGCTGTTGGATATAGTGAATATGAAAGGGCTTTCAGTGGAAATCTGGCTGATGTAATTGGAGGAGAGTCTTTCTCGGCTGTTTTAGTGAATGGCACTGCAATGGGCAGCTACAGAAAATTAGTGCTTAGGCTGAAACTGGCTCCAGTAAGACCTGAATACTCTCTCAACAATGTTGATGGAGATATCTGTCAGGATTATACTTTTGGTGACGCTGGAGAGCTGAAACTCATGATCTATTTCCAAACGGATATGAGCATTGATGTGGGTTTAACTCTGGATGTTGAGGGCTGTGGCAACTGGGTTTTTGTCAATGAACGATATTACAACTGGACACTTACAGTTGTGCACTCGATCAGTGCCTCAATGGTGAACCTGACTCAAATGAGGTTTTGTGTCTCTACGAGACAGGGCCTCGTGTTCAACACTCTCACATATGATGGAACAAACTGGACAGTGGCCTATGAGCCAGCCAACATCACTGACTATAACATTGTACCTGTTAGAACCCAGAAGGGTACAGCTGCTTATAGTGGAGATTTGATCACAGTAACATTCACGTTTAGAGTCTATTTCACGCAAGACTGCCTCGATGAATATAGAAATCCCTGGGATGTCACAGGCAGACTCACTGATACTGATGGCCACGATACAGGCTGGAGCATGCTGATGCCTAGAGCATTCAAGATCTATAACAAAGGAGGGTTCTCGATGAACGCAACAGCTGGAGCAGTGGGCCCAGGCTCCTGGAGTGCTGGCGTCAACACTGCCAGAACGCCTTTCTCTTTCTGGGCAGAAAACAACAGCTGGGCCAGTAACGATCTCTACTATCGAGATCTGGTTCATCTGAAAATGCAGCCATCAATAGTGGCTCTCCTGGGCAGAGCCACTTTCTATGTGACTTATGGAGTTGATTATTGCATCCAGGGGGATAGTGCTGAGTGGGTTACAGGCCTCAAGGTTATCCTGGGAGCTGTGGCTGTCACTATAGGCTCAGAGCGCTGGTGGAATTGGACAGTGAGCTGGTTTTTCCAGGGAGCCTTTGTGAGACAGGATTATGTCATGGCTTTTGAAAGGGCTGGGATCTACTGGGTTCCTTATGAGGATAGCTCTCTGGTTGCGGAGACAAAACTCTGGATTGACATCTGGTTTGACAATGCCAATGGCTCCACAGTTGTGGCTGGCAGAGTCTCCTCTTACGAGTGGCCAATGGAAAACAATGCTCCTGAGCTCATCAGATATCTGAACAGTGCCTGGGGCCCTATGGACACTCAACCGACATCCAGTGAATGTTTCCAGCCCATCACTGCCTCAGACAATGTGACGATAGAGCCCAGTGCCAAGATTAAGATGATCAAATACTGGAGCTCTGTGGAGGTGGCTGTTGATGATGAGGATCAGCTGGTTTACGTGCTCGATTTCAACGTGTGGGATCTCACGTTCAGCCAGACGCCTTTTCCTCCTCTCAGCGGAATTCAAACACCTGTCTTTCAGCCTCCACTCTTTCCAGATATGCCTGGAGGAGGATTCTTTGGAGCATTGTTCAGTGGGTTCAGTTACATAGGCAAAATGCTGGGAGATAACGCTCTATTCGGAGGGCTGGGCCTCTGGACAAACTTTGTGGGATTCCTGGATACCATTGCTGCCTGGTTTGGAGCTCCAGGAGCTTTCACCCATTTCATTACCTGGCTGAGCACTGAACTGAGTTTCCTGTGGATAGGCCTTAGCTACGTGGGCTCCCTGTTCCTCAACATATTCGTTTTCCTGGCCTCGATCATGGATTATTTCATAGCTCTCCTGGCCCAGGCAGTTTTGACTTTTGCCAATATGATTGGGATGATAGCGAACATGCTCACAGGCGCCTATGGCACAGGAGCTAACCTCTGGGTTTCTCTGGGAATCTGGAACTGGGTTGTTCTGGGCCTGATCTGCTATCCCATCTACCTGTTTGCTCTGTGGGATGCTGAGGGCTCAGATGCTGTTTTCAACCAGCTCATGTTCATCTTCAACATCGGAAACATGCTGGTTCACTACCTGATCAGTTTCATCCAGATGGTTATTGGAGTGATTCACACTCTGGTGGAGAGCATCCCTGTTGTGGAATAGAAAGCAGCTGCTCACTCTATCCTGTCTCTGCCTGTTGCTGATCAGTGTCACGTTCAACTATTCAAACCTCAGATCTGCCTTTGGTTCTGGAGAGGCCTGGCTCACTGGCTGGAGCTATAGGAGGAGCCATGTGATAACGCATGCCTCCAATGCTGGCACAAACTATCAGATGGTGTTCATCATCAAAAATGCTTCTGGCTCAGATAGTGGAAACGCCATTTACATCAACAATCTCACGAACAATGACTTTGGAGATCTACGTTTCACTGCATCTGATGGCTCAACAGTGCTGGCTGCCTGGAATTCAAGCACGAACATGGGCATCAACGTGACATGCTGGGTAAAAATCACTGATAATCTGAGCTCCGATGATGTGACGATTTATCTTTACTACTGCAATACTGGAGCCTCAACTCAGTGGAGTTTCTATTCTGTTTTTCCCTTTGGAGATCCCTGGGATAGTGCATCGTTGAACACCACGACCTGGCCCACTGTCACAGGCACTCCCACATATACGATCAGCACGACCACTCATTCTTTGAAAATCACAAACTGTGGAGGCACATGGTATGGAGGCATGGGGTTCAGAGGCTCCTCAGTCACCTTTCCAACTTACTATCGAGTTGATGATCCCTATCTATCTAACACTGGAAACTCAGGATTCAACATGAGCATAGTCACTTCTGTTGCTGGACTTGGAGGCATAACTTTCATGATCAAGAATACAACGACATGGAGTGGCTCTTACTATGGAGCTGTGGGCATTATCCTGATGGATTACTGGACAGGCTTTGCTCACTATGACTACAGCATCTATGTCGATCAGGTTTCCAAATACGATACAGGTGAGCTGAGCCAGTCTAGTTTTACCACTTTGGAAAGAGTCACAAAGATCCAGAACAGCACAACTCCCACATACAATTATACTGTTCAGGACACTACAGCTCTCAGAGCCAATGCCTCCACTACCTTTGGAACATCACTGATTGAAATAGGCATCAACAAACATGGGAGCTATGCTTTCATCACCAATGTGCAGATAGGAGCTTTTGCTGTGAGGAGCTATGTGAGCCCTGAGCCAGCTGACTCGACATGGGGAGCTCAAGAGGGAGCTGTGCCAATCTGTGATGAAACTAAAACAGCTGTCAATTCGACTGACTCTGTTTCTGTGGCCAGGTTCTCAACTTTCTGGTATATTCTAGTGGGTAGCCTGAGTGGCTACATCTTTTCTTACAATCAGAGTGGCAGCTATGTTAATGATACCTGGGTTGCTTTTGGCAGCTCCAATGAGAGCTGGGCCAATGCGACTCACACGATCAGTTTGACTGTGGGATATGTGATCTCCTCACTTGTTTATGCCAACAATTCTGAAAATGGCTGGGCCACATCTGCTTTGAACAGTTTTACTGTCACAGCCACTTTCACCTATTACTTTGATACAGGAGGATCACTAGAGGTTAATGGAACCAGCAAAAACAACGGAACCAGCATAGTCTATAATTCCCAGAGTACGATCCATCTCTCAGCTCTCCCATCCTATGGCTACACTCTGCTCGATTTCTCATCCTCTTACTCGAGCTCAACAGATAATCCCTGGGATTTCACATTGGTTAATGTCACATCAATCTGGGCTCATTTCGGACAGGTGAGCTCATACATCCTGGCCTCTTTTACCTGGAGCCCATCAAACCCAGCTATTGCTGAGTGGGTTACTTTCGATGCCTCTGCCTCAGGCTCCAGTGGAGCCATAGCAAACTACACCTGGCAATTTGCAGCTGGAGACTCCTGGAGCTCAGGAGTTTCTTCAACAGCCCAGCACTATTATTCTGGCAATGCCACTTTCCTGGTGAGCTTGATTGTTGGAGGAGATGTCGGAAACTCCTCTACTTTGACGCTGGCCATAGTTGTGGGCTGGGGAGCAAACCACACCTGTGTGGCTGCTTTCACTTATTCGATCTCCAGGTTTGAATTCTCTCCTTCAAACCCTGGCAATACGACTGTGATCATGTTCAATGGATCTCAGTCTTACAGCACAGAGGACATCACTGATTTCTCCTGGGATTTTGGGGATGGAAACGTGACGAGCTCAGGAGCTCAGGATTGGATTGAGCATGGTTATGGCACTGATGGCTCCTATGCTGTGACTCTCACAGTGAGCTCAACAGCCACGAATACCTCAGCCATGTGTTTCCAGGAGCTTACTGTTGAGGCTGGAGGAGGAGGATCTGTCTCGAGAGCTGGGTATGCAGCATACTGGCTGGCTGGAGCCATAGTAGTGCTTTTAATACTAATTCCCACGATAGTGATTGTTCTGAGGAGGAGGCACTGAGTGAGTAAATTTGAGGCACTCACAGGCTACATCGTTCTTTTAGTGTGCCTGTTCTCTGGCATCCTAGTGATTCTGGCCTGGGCACAATTCTATGGTTCAACTTACACTGAGGTAGCAATAGGCCTCACTAAATTCCTGTTCTTTATCGTCGGAGTGGCCAGTGTGATGTTCTGGCTTTGGTATCTGGTTTCCAGGAGGGGATAGTAGCTGGATGATAATCTGAGGCTGGGCCTGATTGTTCTGGCTTTTATGCTCCTAGGCCTGGTTGTCACTGGCATTGAGAAAGTGGCTTATGACAATGGGTATGTGATAGATGAGTTGATGCAGAGCCCATCAACAATAACCCTGGCTGATCTGATGATCATCACTATTTTGATGTTCACTATGCTGGGAGTGGTTGTGGCAGTGGTGATGTCGAAGTGAAAGATCTCATCAAAGATCCCTGGAAAAAGAAAGAGCCAGGCTCCAGGCTCTCCAAAAGAGCTGCTGTTGAGGGAGCTAAGGGGATCATCGAGCATGCTCAGATGGAGGAAAACTCTAGGAAATTTGCCAGATGCTGGTTCCTGGGCCTAGGGTTCAAGATCAAGAAAGCCAGCAGTTTTCAAGTTTTGCTGAAACGAGATCTGCCTGTTGAGGAGATAGACGCTAGAATTCAGAAAGCCTTTGGAGATCTGGTTTAATGGGCCTCATTGCTCAGATGCTCAGAGCAGCTAAACGGTTTCTCAGGAACATTTTTGGGAGGTTCAGGAGGAAACCAGCCACAGAGGAGGTGGAGATCCCAGCTGGCTGGGCCAAAGAACCTGAGAGAGGTATGGAGAAAAACCCTGAACCTATGGCAGAGCCCAGGCCAAAGAGCCTGGTTATCAGGCAAAAGAAATACAGGATCAGATGGCTGCTCACATTCAAAAGAGGCCTAGCGATTTTCCTCCTGTTCGTCAATCTAGTGCTGGCCGGTTTCATGCTGAGCACTCAGAATTCAGGAGCTGGTGTGTTGTTCCTCCTGTTTCTGGGCAATGCTTTCCTCCTGGCAGATTATCTTTGGAAAACTGGGAGTAAGTAGAATGAATGAGATGATGCTCTGGAATATTGTGGCCATGGTTGTGCTGGCCTTTCCCTGTAGTTTAATATTGAGAGCCTCTTGGGATGCCATGTTCTCAGGCCTCGATCCCAAAGTGTATCTGGGCCTCTTTCTGTTGATTGGTATAGGCTATTCTGTTCTGATCGTCAATGTAGCTCACTTTCGAGAGGAGGGGAAAACGTGACTAGACTGGGCCCAAAAGAGAAAGGAAAACCCAGGCCCTCTGCCAGGAAAGACTATGATGGGAAACCAGACGAATTCACTAGCATGAGAGCTCTGATCTGGAAAGCTGCAAACAAACTGAACCTGGGCAGCGTCTATGTGAGACTTTGGAACCCAGTAAATTATGCTCTGATAGGAGGCCTAGGGATGGGCATCAACTATCTGGTTAATGCAATCCTCCTGTTCTATATGCCCTGGTATTTCAGTAATTTCCTGGCTATTCTCATAGCCTGGAGCTGGAATTGGGCCAACAGTGTTGGGCCTCTAGGACACTACTGGGGATTCGAAAAGAGGGAAAAAAATGACAAATAAGAGCCTGGCTGATCTGGAAAAAAAACTGATGCTGAATACCTGTATCACTTTCTTTCTAGCTATCGTTGTCTTTCTGATTGAGTCTGTGTTCATGAACGTGAGTGGCTTTCTCTCTAGGCATCCCTGGGCTCTTTTCGTCATTGCATGGGATGCCTCAGTGTTCTATAACGCCAGAGAATATCTCAAGGACTGGGATTATTTCGTTAGGATGAGGGAGCTGATCTAGTTTGAATCTGGCTCGAGCGAAAGATATGATTCTGGGCCTCTGGCTGCTCTATACCATTATGTTCATAATGTGCATCAATCCAACTTTTCTCCTGGCTCTCTGGGCTCATGAAAATGCCAGGCAGAGAGTAAAGCAGTTGCTCAATGCGCGCGCGGATCTGGGAGGATTGAGGAGGTGAGCTGCCCTGGTTTTACAGGTAATCAACCGATTGATTACAGGGAAAAAACGCGCGCGGAAAAAGAGATCTCTGAGAAAATACTCACCGTCATTATTCCTCATGACTCCAGGAGGCCAGATCACTTGATTGAAAGATGTAGAGCCTCAGTCATAAAGGAGGCTGGATACCGGCCTCTCGAGCTCCTAGTTGTCAGTCAGGGAAACACCAGCCAGGCTAAAAACATAGGTGTTGAGAAAACGATTGGCCAGCTCATTGTCTTTCTGGATGATGATGTGGAGGTGAGGCCTGGCTGTTTCCAGGAGCTTCTGGCTCCTTTCAAAGATCCTGATGTGGGTATCGTGGGAGGAGTCAATCTGCCCTTTGAGAATATCAGTCTCCAGGAGAAAGTGGGAGCTGCTCTGCTGGCCTCTCCTTTCACTATGTTCAAAAGTGCTGCCAGATATGGGCCCAGAGGAGCCCTGAGAGAGACAGATGAAAGTGAAATAGTGGGCTGTATCATGGCAGTGAGGAGGGCAGCTTTCGATCAGGCTGGAGGTTTCCCTGTTCATATTATTCCCTGTGAGGAAAACGTGCTGATCAATAAGATCCAGAAGCTGGGCTGGAAAGTGATCTACAATCCTTTTGCAGTTGTCTATCATAGGAGGCCTCAAGTGTTCAGAGAGTATGCTGTGGCCATCTTTCGCTATGGCAAGGGCAGAGGCGTCATGATGAGGAGAACAGGCAGAGCTGGAGGGCCCAGGATGTTTTGGAGGCCAAACAGGATCTGGCTCTATTATGTGGCTGGTTTCATAGTGCATTATTGCTCTTACGTCACTGGAGTGATTTGGGGATGGCTCAAAGGTGAATAGGGATCTCAAGATCCTCTGGCTCATGCCTCCCTCGAGAAAGCCAGGCCAGCTGCCTCTGGTGAGCCAGAACAGATGGTTCAAATACATGCCCACTCGAACAAACATGATCTATCCAGTCCTGGC
>Ga0315294_10001064_pt1 | contig 29610 bp, 25 predicted proteins | sample YL17G13_40_MG_FD_203626 | JGI IMG/M metagenome (GOLD analysis project Ga0315294, IMG submission 203626) | Sediment microbial communities from Yellowstone Lake, YNP, Wyoming, USA - YL17G13_40 | ecosystem: Environmental > Aquatic > Freshwater > Lake > Sediment | place: USA: Wyoming | collected... | reverse complement strand
CCCGGGCTCGGCCCGCCCCCCCCCCCCCCTTTTCCGCGCGCCCCCCGCTCGCGCCCAGATGGCCGACGACGCCGCGCGCCTGCGCGAGCGGCGCGCCGCCCTGGAGGCCGAGCTAGCCACCCTGAACGAGCAGCGGGCGGCGGTGGAGCGCGCGCTCGCCGACCTGCGCGCCGCGCTCCCCCCCGGCAAGGGCCTCGGCCCGGCGAAGGGCAAGAAGCGGCCGTCGCTGCCCGACGGCCCCGCCGGCAAGCGCGCACGCGTCGAGCACGACCGCGAGCGCCGGGTCAACCTCATTTGGCAACAGTGCGCGACGGTCGGCCGCACGCTCCTCCGCCACCGCGACTCCGCGCCGTTCCACCGCCCGGTCGACCCCGTCGCCCTCAAGTGCCCCGACTACCTGAACATCATCAAGACGCCCATGGACCTGGGCACGGCGCTGGCCCGCCTCGAGGGGCGGGGCGGGCGCCGCGCATACGCGCGGCCGCACGACTTCCGGGACGACGTCCGCCTCATGTTCTCCAACTGCCGCACCTACAACAAGGCCGGAACTCCGGTGCGCCGCATGGGAGACGCGCTGTGCGAGCTGTGGGAGCGCAAGTGGGCGGGGAGCGGGGTCGAGGCCAAGTGGGCGGCCGAGGCGGAACGCCAAAAGGACGAAGACCTCGACCTGGCCGGCGCGCCGCCCGCCGTTCTCAAGGCGCGCGCGCTCGACCGCGACCTGCGCCGGCTCACCGACGCCGCGCGCGCCGCCGGGGAGCCGCCGCCGCCGCGGCCCGCGCGCGGCGACGAGCGCGACATGACGTTTGACGAAAAGCGGCGCCTGTCCGCCGCCCTCGGCGCCCTGCCCGCCGACAAACTGGCTGCCGCTCTGGACATCGTGGCCGCGGGCGTGCCGGGGCTGGGGCTTGGGGGGGAGGCCGAGGTGGAGGTCGACGTCGACGCGCTGCCGCGGGAGACGCTCTGGGCGCTCGACGCGTTTGCCGCCGCCGCCCTGCCCGCGCTGCACGTGGTGAAGGAGCGTCCGCCGACCGCGGGGGCGACGGGTGGTGGCGGCGCGCCGGCCAAGGCGGCGCCCGCGCCCGCGCCGGGGCCCGCGCCCTCGCCCGCGGCGTCGGGTGGCGGCTCCGCGTCCGGGTCGCAGGGCGAGGTCGGATCCAAGGCGGCCGACGCGTCGAGTGCGTGGGATGGGAGAGAGGAGAGAGAAGAGGGGCGGCCGCGCGCGCCGCGGCCACCCCCGCTCACCACCGCCGCCCACCTCCTCCCTCCCCAGAATCCGCCAACGGCGGCGCCGACGGCGACGGCATGTCCACCCTCGTCTCCGCCACGCGCCCGGGCGGCGCGCCGGGCATCATCAAGCACACCGCGTCGAAGAAGGAGGTGACGCTGACCAACACCGCGGCCTGGGCCGACCTGACGGCCGGGGGTGGCGGGGAGGCTGCCGGCGCTGGTGGTGGCGCTGGTGGCGCTGCTGCGGCCACCGCCGCCGCGCCCGCCGCCGCGCCCGCCGCCCCCGCCGACGACGCTCTCTGGTCCGAGTTCCAATCCCGCGAGGAGGAGCAGCGCAAGCGCGAGGGCGAGGCGCGCGCGGCGGAAGCGGCGCGCGCCGCGGAAAAGGCGGCCAAGGAGGCCACGGCGGCCGCCGCGCTCGACGAGCGGCGCAAGGCGGCGGCAGCCGCGGCCGCCAAGGAGGCCGCCGCGCGCGCGGCGGAAGAGGCGGCTGCCAAGGCGGCGGTCGAGGCGGCGCGCGCGGCCGAGCTCGAGGCGATGCGGTCGGAGGCCGCGCGCGGTGGCGACGCGCGCGGCGACGGCGACGCTGCGACGCGCGCGCTCGAGTCCCTGGGCGCCGGCGCCGGCGCCGCCGCCGCCGGCTTTGGCCTGGTGCGCCGGGACGACGACGACGACGACGATGACGACGAGTCGGACGACGACACGTGACGAGAAAGGAGAGGGACGAGGGGGGGGGGCGGCGCCCGCCCGCCCAGGCGGGCGTGGCGCGTGTTTTGGGGGAGAGAGTCGCACGGGCGCGTCGGTCGCGTGCGCGCGGGAGGAGAGTGGGGGGCGGCGGATGTCATTTGTGCGGGTGGAGAGACAAATATAAAAAAAAGGTTGCCGGGACGGATCGACGCGACACCAAACGCCCACCACCTCCCCGCCCCCCTCATCCCGGCCGCGCCTTGGGCGACCGGCCTCGCCTTTTCGCGGCCGCGGCCGGCGGCGCCCCCGCCACGCCCCGCGCGCCGCCAAACGCGGCCGCCGCCGCGGCGACGGCCGCTTCCTCGAGCGCGTCGGCCGCCACCACGCTGCTCGGCGTGCCGGCCGGGCGGTGGGGCACGCGGCCGGCGGCCAGGGCGGAGACCGGCAGGGGCTGCAGGCGCGGCGGAGCTGCGGCAGCCGCCGCGCTCGGCGCGGCCACGGCCGCCGCCGCCCGCCCCGCCACCCCGGTCAACGACATCCCGGACCTCATTTCGGCCCGTATCGCGTCCAGCTGCCGCGTCGTCGCGCGCAGGTCGGCGGCCAACCGCGCCGCGTCGGCCGCGCCCGCCGCGTCGACGACGCGCGCCCGCGCGTCGGCCAGCGCGGCCGAGGCGCGCCCGGCGGCCAGGCCGATCGAGCGCGCGATCTTGGGGACGTCGCGAGGGCCTAGAGGAGAGGAGAGGGTGAGCACGGCTCGCGGCGGCGCCTCGCCCACGCCACCTCGCGCCCGCCGCTCTCACCGACGACTATGGCGGTCGCCGTGATGACAAGGAAGAGCTCCGAGTAGCCAAGGCCAAGCATTGCCGGTGCGCGGAATTGCGCGGGGCGGCGGGGCCTCAGGCGGCGGCGTCTGGCGGGCGGCAGCGGCCGCGAGGGTGGGCCGGCGGGCCGGGCGGCGCCCGGGGACGGGAGTGGAGAGGCAAAAGACGGCGCCCGCCGGCCCGCCGCTTGTCGCCCAGGCCGCCGCCGCGCCCTCCCGCCGCCCGGCTCCACCCTCAGGAACATTGCAGCGCCCCAAAATCAGACCCCGCGACCGCGCCCCTCCTTTCACCTCAAACGACGACCAACCCGTCGCCGCCGCCCTCCGCCTCGACCGCGCCCGAGTAGAGCGGCATCCTGTCCCCCGCCACCACCCGCCGCTCCGGCCCGTCCTTGGTGACGGTGACGAGGCGCGCCATCCCGCCGGACGAGCCGTCGGTCGACACCGCGAGCGCGAGCGACGTGATGACCAGGCCTTCCGCTTCCGCCCTCGTCAGCCCGTCCCGGTAGTGCGCGTCCAGGTAGCCCCAGATGTAGGTCGACCCGGAGCCGTCGGTCGCCCACGGCTGGGGCACGAGCGCGCCGCCGATGGGGACGCCGAAGATTTGGCCGCCGCCGCCGGCGTCCCAGCCGGCGACCAGCAGGGCGCCGGAAAGGGCGTCCTTGTTGGTGTAGCCGATGGAGCGCACGACGGACGCGATGGCGCGCACGGTGGGGGGGCGGCCCAGCTCGGTGGCGAGCTGGCCGGCCGCGTGGCGCACTGTAGGCGAGAAAGAGGGTCGCGTGGGTGATTGTGGGCGAGGCGCCGCATCGCCGCGGCGTCCGGCGCGCCCCCGGCGCCGCGATCGGGCATGCGCGCGCCCCGCCCCGCCCTTCCTTCTCCCTAACCTGCGTCCCCGATCGCTTGGCAGTCGGCGGCCGACCCCGAGCGCAGCATCCACACGGCGTCGGCCAGCGGGTGCAGCTTGTCGGACGCGCGGTTCGACACGTACGCCCCGGTCGACACGCGCGAGTCGCAGCCGAGGACGACGCCGCCGGGGAAGGACACGGCGACGATGGTGGTGCCGGTGTGGGGGGAGGGGTCGTCCATGGTGGGAGGAGGAGGGCGGGCGGGTGTGGGCGGGGCGCGGCGCACGCGCCGCTGTCGCTCGCCACAGCCGCTCCGGCCCGCGAGGGCGTGCACCTGCGGTGCGCCACTCTCAACATGGTGTACAGACGCGGCGCGAGCGCCAGCCCGCGCCAGCGCCGACCCAACCCCACAACAACTCCTCCTTCCCCCTCTCCCCACGTCAACTCTTCCAGTGCTCGTAATCCTTCCACACAAACCGGACCGCCCCCGCGTCGAGTGCGGCCGCCGCCGCCACCGCGCCCGCGGCGGCGGCGAGGGCGGGGACGGCGGACGCGAGGTCGGGCGCGGCGGCCGCGCCGGCGGCCGCGCCCGCGGCCGCCGCCAGGCGCAGGGCGGTGGCGGCCCGCTTCGCACCGCGCAGGGCGCCGGCGCACGAGGGGCAGTGGGCTGTGTGGGAGGCGCCGCGGTCGAAGAGCGCGGCCCGTGGCACGCCGTGCGGCGGCCGCGCTGCGACCACCACGCCCGGCCCGGCCCGGCCGCGCCCGTGCAGCCAGCGGCGCCAGGCGACGACCGAATTGTCGGCGCACGCGGGCATGAAGTAGGCTTTGGCCCAGGCAGACGAGGAGGAAGAGGGGGTGGTGGAGCCGGGCGACGACGCCGCCGCCGCCTCGTCGCGCCCGCTGCCGCCCGCCGCCGACGTCGCGTCGGCAAAGTTGGCGCTTGCCTGCGCAAGGTAGGCGAGGTCCCCATCGAAGACCTCGTTGAGCAGCAGGTGGTCGATCCAGCGCGGCCGCGCGGCCGCGAGCGCGGCGACCCACGGCGGGAGCGTCGGCGCGACGATCCAGGCATGATTGAAGACGCGCGTCGTAGTCCCGTCGAGCGGCACCGCCAGGAAGAACAGCAGCGTGCGCCAGTCGCCGTCCGGCGCGCCAGGCGCCGCCGGCGTGCGGTACTCGACGTAGCAGGGCGGGCGAAAGCGGACGCGCTGCGTCACGGGCGGCGAGGCCGCGTCGGGCGACCACTCGAGGTCGAAGCTGACGCCGTCGGCGCCTTCCGCCGCCACCGCAGCTCCCACGCGCGACACGGTAAAGTGGGCGGCCCAAGGCGAGTCCCGCTTGGAGGCCACATTTGTGTGCGCGAAAGGGACGTGCGATTGGTCCATCAGGTTCTCCACCATGATGTTAAAGGGGACCGGAAAATCGCGCACATAGAATTGCTGGGTCGTGAGCGTGGCGCGCGCGTCGGGGTCGGCGTCGCCGAGCGCGGCGCGCAGCGCGGGGGTGCTTCTGTTGGTCGGAAGCAAGGGGGGAGGCGTGGCGTGGGCGGGTGAGGGGGGAAGAGGCGCGCGCGCCGCGCGCGCCCGACCCCGTGCCCCGCGCCCGCACCTGGCTGCGGCCGCCGCCGCGCCAGCCCCGGACTCGCCCCACACCCACACGACGCCCACATCCACCATCACCGGCCGCGTCGCAATCGCCCCCCGGCGCGACGCGCACGCGGCGGCCTCGCAGCGCGGCGAGTCGTGCGCGGCTTGCGGGATCGACGCCGGCACCCCGTCGCCGCCATACGCCCACCCGTGGTAGGAGCAAACGATGCGCCCTTGGCCGTCGACGCGCCCTTCAGAGAGCGGCGCCAGGCGGTGGGAGCACACGTCGGCCGCCGCGCGCCAGGCCGCGCCGTCGTGCCACAGGACGAGGCGGTCGCCCAGCAGGCGGCTGGCGTGCGGCTTCTCGCGCGCCAGGTCGGCCTCGACCGCCACGGGCCACCACTGCGCCGTCCAGCTAAACAGGTCGCGCGCGGCGTCGGTCGTGGGCGCGGGGTCGATGGCGCTGGCGCCAGCAGGTTGAGGCGGCGTCGTTCTGGTGTCGACAGCGGTGGGGGTGGCGTCGGCCGCGGCCCCAGCGGGCCGCGCCGCGCGGGCGACGCATCGGTGCGGCGCCGCGACCGCGCGGCGGGCGCCCGGGGCGGCCCGCCCGGCCGCCGGGGGGCGGCCCGCCCGACGGACGGCCATTGAGAGGGAGACGAGGGTGGCGGGGGCGAGTGTGCGCGGTCGCAGACCGACTCGACGCCCTCTCTCGCTGCCTTCTCTTCACAGCGCGCCGCCCGCCCCCTCGCCCAACGTGGACGGCGACACCATGCAGCCGCGCCAGCCGCTGCAAGGGGTCGCCCCCGGCCGTCTCGCCGTTTATTTCTCCGCGCACGTGCCCGCCGCCGGTTTCGCGCCCCCGCCACCGCGCCGCCCGCGCTGCTCGCGCTCCGCGCTCAGCACCGTCTCCAGCGCGGCCGACGCGCGGCGCATGCCGCCGACGTCGGCTTCCAGAGCGCGGCGCTCGTCGTCCGTCAGGCCGGGCGTCGCGGCGGCGGCCGCCGCAGCGGAGACAGGGTCGCCGCCACCGGCTTCCGCGTCGCCAACGACAACAGCAGCCCCATCAAAGCGCGCATCTCGCGCCACACCGACCGCCGCGCGCGCCGCGCGCAGGCCGGCCTCGGCCGTGCGCAGCGGCGCCGGGTCGCGCCCCGCCGCGACCGACGCGCGCGCCAGCGACGCGGCCTCGCCCTCGGCGCCCGCCGCCCGAAAGTCGAGCAGGCGGCCCTCGACCGCGCCGCCCGCGCCCGGGGGGGCGGCGGCGAAATCGTGCGCGCCGCGCGCGCCGACGAGCGCGCCGGTGCGGTACTGAAACAGGTCGAACCGGTCGATGGCGCGCCACGCGGCGACCTTGAGGGCGTCTTGCACGAGAAAGAGGATCACGCACCAGAGGAGCCCCCAGAGCGGCCAGAGCGTGTAGCGCGCGAGCGCGTCGCGGCGCGCGAGGCCAAGCAACGGAATGCCCGTCAACACGTTCGGCGGCCAAAACGACGCCAGCAGCGTCGTGATCGTGAGCGACGCGACCGACGCCGTCGCCAGCGCGGTGTGCGGCGCCGACGACCAAAAGGGGCCCGTCTCGCGCGCGGCGTACAGGGTGAGGAAGGAGGAGACCGAGATGATGAGGTACATCAGCATGGTCACTGGAAAGAGGGGGTGTCGAGGGTGGGGAGGGGGGCGAGGCGGGTCGGTGCTGGAGCGCGCGCGACCCCGTCCCTCCTCCACGCTCTCTCCCTCTCCCTCCTTCTCTCCCACCTTTCTCGTACGCCATGCCCGGCAGCCCCAACCGCGCAAACAGCCCCGCGGGCGAGTGCGAGTCGAGCGCGCCCCAGAGGGCGACCAGCCCCCCCGCGAGCGGCACCGCGGCGAGCACGGCCGACACGCAAAACGACGCGCGCAGGTTCCACTTGTCCGGGCGCGGGTTGGGGCGCACGTTGTCCCGCCCAATCGTGATGAACGTGCCGTCGTTGAGCAGGGTGATTAGCATGAGCTGCAGGACGGGCACCTGAAAGTAGGGCGGCCACCCGCCAGCCGCGGGGTCGGCGGGCAGCAGGGACGTGCCCGCGACGCGCGAGTATTTGGCGGGGGGGAGGGCAAAGGCGGAGATGAAGAAAAAGAGGACGAGGTAGAGCGTGGCGGCGACGCTGGAGTGGGGGGAGGCGTGTGGGTGGTCGCGCGGTCGACGGCCCCCGCTCTCGCCCACCCCTCCCCCCTCTCTCACCGGTAGACGACAAAGTTGCTGATGCGCCTGAAGATCATGCGCGCGATGGTGATCGCTTCCACGATGGTGGAGAGGCCCTCGGTGGTGAACACGATGTCGGCCGCCGCGCGCGCCGCGTCGGTCGCGCCCGCGACCGCGATGCCGACGTCCGCCCGCTTGAGTGCGGGCGCGTCGTTCACGCCGTCGCCCGTCATGCCGACGCAGAGGCCGGCCTGGTGCAGCGCGGCGACGAGGAGGAATTTGTGCTCGGGGAAGACGTGCGCAAACCCGTCGGCCCGCAGCGCGACCGGGGCCAGGGTCGTGCCCAGGTCGCGCGGCACGGGCGCGCCGGGTTCGAGTTTGGGCCAGGACACGTCGTCCGCGGCGACGACGCGGACGCCGAGGCCGAGCGCGCGCGCGGTCTCGCGCGCGATGACCGCCGAGTCGCCCGTGATCATTTTCACGTCCACCCCCATCTCCATCGCCCGGTCCAAGGTGGCCTTGGTGTCGGGGCGGGGGGGGTCGAGGAAGGTGAGGAGGCCGGCGAGGCGCCAGGGGGCGGCGGCCGCCGCGGGCGCGTCCGCGACCCCGTCGGTGCGCGCAACCGCCATGCAGCGCACGCCGCGCGCCGCCAGCGCGTCCACGTCGGCCGCCATGCGCGCGGCGGCGGCCGCGGATTCGGCGTCGCCGGCGGGCAGCAGCTCGGCGAGCGCGGCGGCCGCGCCCTTCGCGACGCCAAAGACCGCGCCGCCCGGCTCGCGCACGACGGCCGACGTGCGCTTGACCGCCGCGTCAAAGGGTTCGAACGAGAGTTGCTCGTGGGAGGTCAGGGCATCTAAATCCGCGGCGCCAAGGGTCATCGTGTCGAGCGCGTCGGCCGGCGGCTCGCGCCACTTGGACGCCAGGGCCGCCAGCTGCAGCAAATCCCCCCGCCCGGCCGCCCCGCCGCCGTACAGAGGCGCGTCATCCTGGATGACCATCTTGTTGAGGGTGAGGGTGCCGGTCTTGTCGGAGCACAGGACGTTCATCCCCGCCAACTCCTCGACCGCCGCCAGGCGCGCCACGATGGCCCCATGCCCCGCCAGCTCGCGCGCGCCCATGGCCAAGGACGTGGTGGCCACAATTTGGATGGCGATGGGGATGGAAGCGACGAGGAGGACGACGACGAAAGAGAGGACGTCCCGCGCGTCGCCGCCGCGGGCCAACAGGTAGGCGAGCACCGCGCCGCACAGGCACAGCGCGAGGATGGACAGGACGAGGGTGACCCGGGTGAGGATGCGGGTGATGTTGTCGGGCTCGCCGCCGCCCTGGTTGAGGAGCGACGCGGTGCGCCCGAAAAAGGTGTCGCCCCCGGTCCCCGTGACAACCGCTTCCGCCTCGCCCCGCACCGCGGTCGCCCCCATTTGCGCCGCGCCGCCCTGCGTCAGCGTGACGGGGAGCGACTCGCCGGTGAGGGCGGACGCGTCGACTTGGACGGTGCCGGACCGCACCTCGCAGTCGGCCGGCACGGCCGCGCCGGCTGCCAGCTTGACCAGGTCGCCGGGCACGACGGCCGCGGCGTCCAGCGTCGCCCACGCGCCGCCGCGCTTGACCGTCGCGCGCGGTTTGAGCGACGATTTCAGGGCGGCGACCGCGTCGGCGGCCTTGGTGGATTCGTGAAACGCGATGAACGCGTTGACAAACTGTGCAGGGAGGGAGGGGGTGGGGCGCGTGGGAGGGGGTGGGCGTCGGCGAGCCGCGGTCCTGCCACGCGCCCGCCCCCTCTCTCCTCCGCACCTGAATGAAGAGCAAGATGCCGACGTCCATGTAGTGGCCCACGCCAGCTTCCACCGCGATGGCGACCCAGAGCGCGCACGCCATCGGGGCGTACATCTGATCAGAAAAGGGAGAAGGTTCGGGGGGCGTGCGGTCCGGCGCCCGAGAGGCCGCGCCCGCCGGCTGCGGGCCACATGGGTCGGGCCGATGGGGGGCTGAATGCCACCGCGGTGGCGTGGATGCCAATGCGGCGCCCGGGCGGGCGCACGGCGCGTCGCGGAAAGCTTCCCCGCATGCCGCAACCCCGCGCTCCGCCCTCCCGCCCTCCCGCCCTCCCACCCTCCCCATCTTCCCGCACCAGCTTCAGAAACACCCTCCACTTGGACATCGTGCGGTCGGCGAGCTCGTTGGGGCCAAAGCGCGCGAGCCGAGCCGTGGCTTCGGCGTCAGAGAGGCCTCCCTCGCCCGTCGGCGGCAGGGGTTCGGGACCGCCGGCCGGCGGCTTGATCGAGTCGGCCATCGTGGAGGGGGAGGGCGCCACGAGAGTGACATGGCTCCCAGCCGACCGCCGACGCCTGTCACACCCGCATCGCCGCCTCTGGCGCCGCGGCCGCGACCCGCGTCGGTCGCGGCGCATCGGCCTCCATGGCGCCGCCCAAGACGGGGAAGGCGCCTGGCCCGTCCAAGACGGGCAAGGCCGCCGCCGCGGCCGCGGCGCACGCCGCGTCGCGCCACCGCGCGTCCACGCTCGAAGTCACGGCCGCGTCCGAGAGACGCGTGCGGGAGCTGCTGCAGGTGGGGGGAGGCGAGGGATGGGGTGGACGGGAGGGAAGTTTTTAAGTCGTTCGGCGCGCCTAGCCGCGCTCCTGCCCACCATTTTCAGACGCTGGACCTGCCCGCGGACGCGCCGGCCGGACCGATGACCGCGGCCGACGCGGCGGCCGCGTACGACGCGGTGGTAGACGCGGGCTTTGCCCCCGCCGCCGCGCGCGACGCGCTGCGCGCGCTCACGGCCGCCCGCCTCGCGGTCACGCCCGACGCCGCCCTGGACTGGCTCTGTCTGCACGCGCCTGCGGACGCGCTGCCGGCCCGTTTTCGGGGGGCGGCGCGCGCGCGCGCGGCGGCCGCGGGGCCGGTCCGCGTCGTCGCGGCGAAGCCCAGGGGTGGGCCGCGCGACATGCCGTCATCCTCGAGCGAGAGCGAGAGCAGCGTCGACTCGGCGGCCGCGCGCGACGCGGAGCGCGCGGCGGCCCTGTCCGCCGCCGCGGCTTCTGCGGCCGAGGCCGCCGCCTCCAAGGCCTACACTCTGCGCTACCTGCAGGAGGCGACGTCATCATCGTCAGATGACGATGGCGAGGGCGGCGGCGCACCGGAAACCGCTGCCGCCGCCGCGGCCGCGGTCGCCGACTCGAAGTTTGAGTCCTGGGCCGACCCCGCTGCCGCGGCCGCCCGCGCCGCCGCCCGCAAGCGGGTCGCCATGCCGCCCGCTGAGCGGGCGGCGGTCGTCGTGGCCGAGTGGGGCGTGGCGCGCGCCGAGGCCGCGCGCGCGAAAGCAGGCGGCGACCGCGCGCGGCAGGGGCTGGTTGGGCGGCTCATGGCCTCGCTCAAGCGCGAAGCGGGCGAGCTCAGGTTGACCGACGCCCAGCTTGAGGGCGACGAGTGCGAGGGCGAGCGCTCCGACGCGCCTTCCGGCTCGGCGTCCGACGACAACGGCGCGGGCATGGCCCTCTTTGCCGGTGACGGCGACGGCGACGCGCCCGGCCTGGCGTGGGACGCGCCGACGGTCAAGGCACCCACGGTGGACGAGCTGCTGGCGCCGTGGGGCGCGGCCGCGGCGGCCGCGCTGAGGAAAAAGGGCGCGCCGAAGGCCGCCGCGCCGCCGCGCGCCGAGCCGAAACCCCCCAAAGCCTTGCTCCAAGCGCTGTGCGCCAAGCGGGGCGCCCCCCCGCCCCGCTTCCGCAAGCTGCCCCCGGGCGGCGACCGCGGCGGCACGACGCGGTACGCGTGCGCGGTCGACCCTCCCCCCCTCCCCCGCGGCGCCCCCAAGCCGGTCGCCCCCCCGCGCGCCACCGAGCACGCCATGCCGGTGTCCGATGACGGGTGGGACACGGTGCAGGACGCGCAAAACGGGGCGAGCCTGCGCGCGCTGCTGCGGCTGACGGGCGGCGGCCGCTCGGCCGACGGCGCGGATGTCTTGAGGTCCCTGGGCGAACCGTGGGCGTCGCTCTGGGTCTCTTGGGTCGCGTCGGGGCCGGGCGACGACGCGGGCGACGTCGGGGGCGGCGACGCGGGGCGGGACGAGTTTTTGGCGGGGCTCGCGGCGGCGGAGGGAGAGGGCGGCGCGCGTGCGCCAGCACCCGCCGCCGCGCCCGAGCCCGAGCGCGCGCCCGATGCGACCCTGCGCTTGCCGACGATCAACACCGCCTCCGTCGCTGCCGAGTCGGCGTCTCTGGCCGCCGCCAACGCGGCCTTTGCGGCCTCCCCCGACGGCGCGCGCTGGCTCGCCGCGCGCGCCGCGCTCCCCGTCGCCGCCATCCAGGCCGACCTGCTGGCCGCGCTCGACGCGCACGACGTCGTGGTCGTCGGCGGCGACACCGGGTGCGGCAAGACGACGCAGGTGCCCCAGTTTTTGCTCGACGCGGCGATCGAAAAGGGAACCGGCGGCGGCACCCGCATCCTCATCACCCAGCCCCGCCGCATTGCCGCCGTCTCCGTCGCCGACCGCGTCGCGGCCGAGCGTGGCCAACCGCCCCCAGGCGCGCCCGGCGGCGTCGTGGGCCATCACGTGCGCCTCGACCCTGCCCACACGCGCGCGACGCGGCTCCTCTTTTGCACGACCGGCATCCTCCTGCGCCGCCTGGCGGGCGACCCCGCGCTGGGCGACGTGAGCCACGTCATCCTGGACGAGGTGCACGAGAGGGGGCTGCAATCGGACTTCGCGCTCGCACTCCTCCGCCGGCTCGTCCCGGCGCGTCGCGCCGCGGGGCGCCCCCTCAAGCTGGTCCTCATGTCGGCCACCCTGGACGCGTCCCTGTTTGCCAACTATTTCGGGGGTGCGCCCTCGCTCGCGGCCGCGGGGCGGACGCACCCGGTCGAGATCAAATTTTTGGAGGACGCGCACGCCGCCGTCGGGTACCGCCTCGCCCCGGATTCCCGCGCCTGCCTGCGGGAAACCGGCAAATCATTCGATCGCAAGCGCCTGGAAAAGGCGGCGGGCGGGCGGGCGGCGGCGGTGGCGGCGGGGTGGGGCGACGACGCGCGCGACGGGCCGCCGCTCAACCGCTTTTTCGACGCGGCCGACTTTGCCGCCCACCCCCCATTCGTCGCCGCCAACATGGCCCGCCTGGACGAGATGGTGGTGGATTTGGACCTCATCGAGGAGCTCGTGGCCCACATCGACGCCGAGGCGGGCGCCGACGACGACGGCGCGGTGCTCGTCTTTCTCCCCGGCTTTGCCGACATTGCGTCCCTCGCCGACCGCCTGTCCGCCCTCCCGCCCGCCTGCCGCGACGGCCGGTGGCGCATCGTGTGCCTGCACTCGTCCGTGTCGGGCGCCGACCAGCGGCAGGCGTTTGTGCGGCCACCGGCGGGGGTGCGGAAAATTGTGCTGGCGACCAACATCGCGGAGACGTCTCTGACCATCGACGACGTCGTCTACGTCATCGACGCCGCCAAAGTGAAGGAGCGGCGGCACGACGCGGGGCGGGGGATGTCGCTGCTCTGCGAAGACTTCGTGTCGCGCGCGGGCGCGCGCCAGCGCGCGGGGCGCGCGGGCCGCGTGCGCCCCGGTGTTTGCTACACCCTGGTCACCAAGCGGCGGCACAACACGCGTCTGCGCGCGTTTCAGGCGCCGGAGATGGTGCGCGTGCCGCTGGAGGAGCTGGTGCTGCAGATCCACGCGCTCGGCGTCGGGCCCGCGGCCGCGTTCCTCGCGGGCTGTGTCGAGCCGCCGCCCGCCAAAGGTACGATGTGGGATGGGAGTTGGTTGGTGATGTGTGGGGCTGGCCGACGTCGCCGACGCCTCTCCTCTATCTTCCCTAGCAATCGATGGCGCGGTCGCCGCGCTCGCCGCCGTCGGCGCGCTCACCGTCGACGAGACCCTCACCCCCCTCGGCCTCCACCTGGCCTCCCTCCCCCTGGACTGTCACCTCGGCAAGCTCCTCGTTGTGGGCGCCCTGCTCGGCGTGCTCGCGCCCGCGCTCACGATCGCGGCGACCCTGTCCGAAAAGTCGCCCTTTGACGCCGGCTTTGCCGCGGGCGACGCCGTCGCCCGCGTCAAGGCCGGCCTGGCGGCGCCGGGGTCGGGGACGCTGGCCGCGGGGCAGCAGTCGGACCACTTGGTGGCGGTCGCCGCATTTGACGGCTGGGCGGCCGAGCGGCGCGCGAGGGGCGCGGGGGCCGCGCGGGCGCACGCGCGGTCCCGCTGTTTGAACTCGCAAGCGCTCCAAGCTCTGGCCGACGTGCGGCTGCAGTTTGCGGCCATGCTGGCGGACGCGCGCCTGGTGCCCGGCGCGGGCGGCAAGGGCGGACCGCGCGGCGCGTGGGCCGACGACGCGGCCGCCCCCTGGAACGCGCACGCGGCCAAGCCGGCCGTTGTCAAAGCCGCGCTCACCGCCGCGCTCTACCCCAACGTGGCGGTGTTGGACGCAGAGGAAAAAGGGCCTGCAGCGCGGCCGGCGTGGCACGACGGCGGCGGCCCCGTGTCGCTCCACCCGTCGAGCTCGCTCGCCTCCCTGCCCGCGTCAGCGTTTCAATCGCCGTTTGTCGTGTACCTGGAGAAAGTGCGCACGGCGAAAGCCTACCTGCGCGATGCGACCGCCGTCCCGGCCGCCGCCCTGCTCCTCTTTGGCGGCGACCTGGCCGTCGACCACGCCGCCGGCGTCGTGCGCGTGGGGGACTGGCTGCGCGTGCGGGCGGCGGCGCGCACCGCGGTCCTGGTCAAGCGGTTGAGGGGAGCGGTCGACGCGCACCTCGCGGCCGCGGTTGGGGGGGGGAGGGGGCAGGGCGGCGCGCCCGCCGCCGGCGGCGGCGCCGCGCTTGTGGACGCCATCGTGGCGCTGCTGACCGAGGAGCAGCCGGCGGCGTGAGAGAGGGGCAGTGAGAGGGAGAGGAGGGGAGCACTGACGCGGGCGGCACGCACTCTGAAACCGTCGCAGCCGTAGGCATCGAAACAAGGGTCATGAATCACAGGGCGCTCGCGGGGCGGGCGGCCTCAGCGCGGCGGGAGGAGGCCAAGGAACGGGGCTCTCTCTCTCTTTCTTTCTTTCTCTCTCTCTCTTTTCTTCTTCCCTCGCCCCGCCCCGACGAAAGGGGGGCGCGGTGTCGACCCGGAACGCATGGTGGGCAATGTCGACACGGCGGCAGGGTAAAAAAGGGCGGCCGGCGGCGGCGCGGCGCGGCGTCGAGCCCGCGCGCGCAGCCGGCCCGCCTCTCACGCAACCACTTTTCACGATACCTGCACCGGTGCCGCGTCCGAGGGCGGCTTGGCGGGGGACGCGGCCGGCGCAAAGTCGGCTGAGACGAGGGAGGGAGGAAGGGCGTCGTCGTCAGCGGCGGGATGAAGCTGCCGCGAGCGCACCCTCCACCACCCCTCCTCCTCCCTCCCTCCCGCCGCACCCAAATTATACACTACGCGGATGAGCAGCGAGCAGGAGGGGCAGCGCGCGATGTCTTCCCCGGTGGCGAGTTCTTCCTAAAAAAAAAGGGGGGCGACCGGGCGTCGGCCGCCGTGAACGGTGGTGACGCGGGCGACTTGCGTCGCGGCGCCCGCCACCGCGCCCACGCGGTGTGTGCGTTGGGTTGCATGACCACGCGCGGGCGAAAGGCGGCGCAGGGCGCGCGCAAAGCGGCCGGGGCGGCCGAGCCGGCGACGATGCGCGTGCAGCGACGCGCTCCGGCCACCGCCGGCCGCGCCGCGCCTCCCACGCGAAAGCCACACGAGAATCGCGGCCGTGCGGGCGGGTGGCACTGCCACTCGCCAACCGCCGCAAGGCGCGGAAGGTGCCGGCGCTGGCCGCCGCCGCCCCAACCCCCACCACACCACACCACACCCGCACTCCTACCTTCGTGATCTGAAACACATCCCCGCACGGGCACGCGTACGTGTACGCGCCGAGCGCGTCCGACCACTCCATGTCCTCGATCTCGACCTCGTCGTACATGAGGGGCGAGGCCAGGGAGGGCTGGAGTCGTGTATGGAGCGGCCGGGAGGCAGGAAGTGGGTGGGCGCAGGCGCGCAAGGCCTGGCGAGGTGTGGAGGCGCCGGCCGGCGAGCCGGCGGCAGCGCACTCTCGACCGCCGCCGCACCGTGGCCCACGCCAGCCGCCCCGCGGCAGCCGCGCACGAGAGTGGTGTACAGAGGGACGAGCGACAGCTCCGGCGCCGCGCCCGCTTTCGCGCCCGCCGCCGCGACAATGGCCGACGACGACGAGCTCTGGGCCGAGGTGAGGGCGTGCCGTGGTGGTTGTGGCGCGCGATCGCGCTGAGGAGGCGGGCGGCGGCGTCGATCGGGGGCTGGGCGGGGTGCCGCCGCCAGCGACCCCAGCGACCCCGCTCCTCGCTCCTCCCTTTCCTCCCCCAGCTCTACGGCGAGGCCGCGCCCGAGGAGGAGCCCGCCCCGGTCAAGCCGGAACCTGTGGTGGTGGCCACGGTGGCGGCGGCACTCCCGCTGCCGCCGCCGCCGCCACAGGAGCCCAAGGCGGGCTCGCCGCCCCCCCCGCCGCCCGACGACGACGACGACGACGAGTTTGACGTCGTCCTGGACGAGCCCGCCGCGCCCGGTGGTGACGACAAAGCCGGCGGCGAGGGCAGCGACGACGACGACTTTGCGGTGACGCTCGACGAGGACGCCGTCGCGGCGGCGGTGCCCGCGCCGCCGCCCTCCGCGCCCGCGCCCGCCGACGCCGCGGCCGCCGCCCCGCCGCCACCGCCGCCTGTGGCTCGGCCGCCGCCTCCTCCCACCGCCCCTGCCCGCCCCAAGGCGACGCTGCCGCGGCACGAGGTGAACCTCGACCTGCCGCCCGTGCTCCCGTCGCAGGCGCGCCCGGGGCAGCGCGTGCGCCTGCCGGGCCAGTCGCGCGTGACGCAGGAGGAGTACCGCGAGTTCCTGAGCCTGGGGCACGGAGAGATTTTCAACCTGCCGATCGATTTGTGAGTCCAAAGGAGAGGGGGGTGGGGAGCACGACCGCCGCCAAGGGCGACCGACTTTTATCGACGCCGCCCTGGCGCGCCCGGCGCGTCGCAAATGCGTGTTTTGATGCCGGACGCTCTGCGTGCCAACGGAGCGGGGGTGGCGAGCGGGGTAGCGGAGGTGGCGGGTCGGCGAGCACGGCGCCGCGGCAGGCGCGGCAAGGCCCGCGCCGCCGGCCACTCCGCGCACCTCCATTCGCAGCATCGCCGCGCCCATGCGTCGCACGCACTCTTCAACGCGCCCCTCGCAAACGCCGCGCGCAACCGACGCCCTGCTCACCCTCAACTCTTCTCCGCAGAGTCGTCGACCCTCCCTGGGAGGCGCCCGGCATCGACCTCTCCGACTTTTTCAACTACGACCTCAACCCCGACACATGGAAAGACTATTGCGCGGAGATTCACCGCTTCCGCATGGAGTTTTCCATGCAAAACCGCATCCACCGGGTCGACACCGGCGCCGGTCGCGCGCCCGTCTTTGTCGACCCCGACCTGCCACCCGAACTGCGCGCCGCGGTTGCGGCGCAACGGTTTGGGGGCGGCCCACGCGGGCCGCTGCAGTTTGCGGTGCGGAAAAGGGTTGTGTGGGGGTGCGGAGTTTGGGGGTTCTGACCGCCGCGCTCTTTGCCCACGTCCTCGCCCCAATCTCTTGCTCCGCAGTATCCCCGCGGGCCGCCGCGGCCTGGTTTCCCCATGGGGCCGCCCGGTCAAGGTGAGAGGGGGCGGAAGAGGAGTTGGGGGTGGCGGTGCCATCACCTCCGTCCGCGTGCGTCGCATTGTCGCCCGCGCTGCGCCGTTGCCTATTTGCGCAAACGCACTCACACAATATATCTCTGCAGGCCCCCCTGCGCAAATGTACATGCAACAACGCCCTCCCGGCATGGCTGCGGGCCAGTTTGTGGCGCACCAAGGGCCGCGCCCCGGCTTTCTGCCGCACCCGGGCGGCCCCGGCGCCTACGGTGCACCGCACGGCCTGCCCATGCGCCCCATGATGCCCGGCATGCGGCCCGGCATGCCGTCCGGGGGCTACGGCCCACCGCACGGCGGCATGCAGCAACGCCCACCTATGATGGCGCCTCCCGGCTACGGCCCGCCGCAGCCCGGCCCACCCGGCATGCAGCAGTACCCAGGCATGTACGGCGGCCCGCCTGCGCAGTACGGGAGCGGAGGGTACCCGGGCGGGGGCCCTGCGACAAACATGTGCGGTGATGGGCTTGGGGCGAGAGAGGGCTGCGCCGCCCGCGTGCGCCGCTGCCCGTGCATGCGGACTACACGCGACGATGCGGCCACACTCACGACCCCCACCCTGTCCCCCAGGCCCGGCGGCCCCGGCGGCCCCCCCGCCCTGCACGCGCTGCCGCCCGACCGCCGCGCGCACGCAGCCGCCGACTTTGCCGCCGGCTCCCTCTCCATGGGCATGGACCTCGGTGGCGACCGCGACCGCGACCGCCGGAGGCGTGGTGAGCTTTTGTGGGGGAGAGGGTGGAGAGAGAGGAGAGGGTGGTGGCGAGATGCGGCCGACTAACCCCTTCCTTCCCCTCTCCCCCCTCTCCTCCAGACTCTGACCGCGAGCGCCACCACGACCGCGACCGGGACCGCGACCGCGACCGCGACAGGCGGCGCCGCAGCCGGAGCCGCAGCCGGTCGCGCGAGCGGTCGCGGCGGCACTGAGAGAGGAGGAGAGGTTTGGGTGTGGTGGAGTGCGCCTCGTTCGCCCTGTTTTGCGTTGTCAACTACGCTCTGTCAGGTTCTCTTGCCAGTGGTGGCGTGGGCGAAATCAGCGGCCGGGGCGCGCGCTCTCTCGCAGCCCGCCGGCCGGCCGCGGCGCGGGCCCCGCGCTCGGGCGGCCACTTTGTTCGGGTCGGCGCCGGCGCCTTTCACCCTCCCCGCTCGACTCGATTGTGCGTCATTGCACGAATCGGGCAGGCAGCGGGCGGCGGGCGCGCCCCGAAGAAATCGCTCCCCCGTCCGCGCTTTTGAGCGAGCCGCCCCAGACGGACACCCCACACCGCCCGCGCGCGCCCCGACCGCCGCCCTCGCCCCCCCCGTCGCGGCGCGCCATGCGCACCGCGCAGGTGGCGCGCGGCCTGGAGGCCGCGCTCGCGCGGCGCGTGCCTGCGCGGCGCGCGAATGCGGCCGACACCATCTTCCTCGCGTTCGACGCCGACGGCGACGGCCGCTTGGACCGGGTGCGACCGGGATGGTGGCGGCGTGCTTTGCACGGCGCCCGAGAGGCGGGGCGAGGGGCGGGACGCCGCCCGCGCCCATCCCCCGACGTGCCCCCCTCCCTCCCAGGCCGAACTGACCACCTTCATCGCCCGCGTCAACCCCGGCGTGTCCCTGACCCGGGATCAAGTGGAGGCGGTGTTGGACGAGGTAAGGAGGAGGAGGAGAGAGAAGGGGGAAGGGCGAGGCGCGAGCAACAGAGCCGACCGACGACTCTCCTCCCCCCCCCTCCCCAGCTCTTTGCCGAGTACGCTGACCACGTCGACCGCGGCGGCCTGACGCGGGCCGGCTTGGTCGCGGCCTACGCCGACGGCCTGGGCGACGCCGACGCCGACGCCGCGACGCTCGGCCTTTCGACGCTCGCCCATGAGGTCCGCGTGCCGCAGCCGGCGCCTTCGCCTCCCGGTGCTGCGGCGGCGGCGGTGGCCGCCGCCGCGGCCGAGGCCGCGCGCGGGCGGCGGCGCGCCGCCGCGCGCGTCCCGCCCGCGACGCCCGAGCCCGTCGCCCCGGCCCCCGCCCCCCTACCACCACCCCCTCCCACCACGGGCGGCTGGTCGCGGGTCGCGTCACGCTCGTCACCGCCGCCCGACGCGTCGCCCGCGGCCGCGCTGTCGCTGTCGCCGCGGTCGGCGCCGCCGTCGCCGGCCGCCACGCCGCCCGCGCCGGCCCGCGCCGCCGCCGTCACGCCCGCGTCCTTGCGCCGCCCCCGCCCCCCCAGCGGCGACCCTTTCCGCACGCCGCCCGCGCCCCCGCGCGCCGGCTCCGGCGACGCAGACGCGTGCGTCGCCACCTTGCTCGCCCGGGGCCAGGCCGACGCGGAAGCTGGACGTTTGGCGGATGCTGCCGCGGCCTACAGCAGCGCGGCCAAGCTGGCGGCGACGCCCGGCGCGCGCGCCGCGCCCGCGCTCGCCGCGCGCGCCGCGCTGCGGCTCGGCAACGCGCTCTTCGGCCTCGGCCAGCCGGGAGCGGCTGAAGCGGCGTACGCGCAAGGCCTGGAATCGCTGGAGCGGGAAGAGGAGGGCGGGGAGGGGGGCAGCGACGCGGCCGCCGCGCGTTCTTCCCTCCTGCCCAAGCTCCGCCTCAACCTGGGCATCGCCCTGGAAGCCGGCGGCGACCTGAAGGCCGCTGAGGCGGCCTATGGCGACGCTGCAGCCGCCGCCCCAAAGTCCGCCGCCGCGCACAAGCTCCGCGGGTCGGCCCTGTTCGCTCTCGGCCGGGCGCGCGACGCGGCGTCCTCGCTGCGCACCGCGCTCGCGCTCGACCCGGCCTACGCCGACGCGCACGTCGACCTCGGCTGCGCCCTGTGCGCCCTCGGCGACGCCGCCGGCGCGGCCGCAGAGTTTGGCGCCGCGCTGCGGTCCGACGGCGGCCACCGCGAAGCGCTCTTCAACCTCGCGTCCCTCCGCCGCCAGACCGGCGACTGGGCCGGCGCCGTCTCCGGCTACGACCGCGTGCTCGCGGTCGACCCCGGGCACTGGCGCGCGCACTTGGGGCGCGGCGTCGCGCTCGCGGGCGCGCGGCGCGACGGCGACGCGTGCGCCGCGTTTGCGCGCGCGGCCGCCCTCGCGGGCGCGCCGCTCGCCGACGAAGTCGAGCGCCTGCGCGCCGCGTCGGCCGTGCCGGCGCCGTGCCGGGAGACGGTGGCAAGGGCGATGGCGGCGGTGGCGGAGAAGGTGGAGCAGAGTCGAGAGCGGGAGGGCCGCTGCCGCCGCGCGTGACGCCCGTGTCCCGCCCTCTTTCCTTCTTTTACTGCGTGCGGGTTTCTCGATAGGGGTGCCTCTCGCCCGCCTCACTTCTTGCCGCCAAACCCGAAAAAGCCGAGGAGGCCGCCGCCGCCGCCACCCTGCTTGGCCGGCGCGGCGGCGTCGCCCGCCGCCGGCGCGGGGTCGGCCGCCGGCGCAGCGGCCGGCGCAGACGCAGCGCTGGCGGCGCCCTCCACCTTGGCTGTGTCGCCCTTGGCGGCCCCCGCCTTCTCTTTCTTCTTCTTGGGCGCCGCCTTGCGCGGCTCGCGCGGCGGCGGCGGCGGCGGCTCGGGCATGCCCTGGACGCGCGCGAAGACCGAGCCCACCATGTGGGACACGAGCACGTGCGGCTTGCGCGGGCGGGCGGGGTCGTCGACCGCGCGGCCGCGGCCGCGGCCGCGGCCCGCGCCGTCGCCGCGGCCCTCGCCTCGCCCGCGCCCGCGCCCGGCCTCGCCCCGGCCGCCCACGCCGCGCCCGGCTTTGGGGGCGGCAGGCTTGCTCGTGGCCGCCTTCCCCGCCGGCGCGGCGCCGGGCGCGGCCAGCGCGGCCTTCACAGCGTCGACGCTCGCGGGCGCGGGCGCGCTCCCCGCCGCCGCGGCGCTCAGCAGCTCCCCGAGCGGCGCATACAGCGCGGCGGGCGGCAGGTTGGGCGCCGACACCTTGCGGTCGCACCCGCACACGGGCAGGGACGCGTCCAGGAACCCGCGGCCGTGCCAGTCGAGCATCGACCGCGCGGGGAACGGCCCCCGCACCGAGCCGCCCGGGTCGACGTAGCGCCACACGGGTTCATCGGTGGCGAGCTTGGCGCCCGCGGTGAAGAGGCGGACGGCGGCCTCGCGGTCGGGGGCCGGCGCGCCGCCGGCTTTCGGCGGGGGGGTCGGGCCGCCGCGCGACGTGCCGCGGCCGCGACCGCGGCCCCGGCCGCGGCCTCCAGCGTCGCCGGCGTCGGCCGCAGGAGCGGGAGCGGCAGGGGTGGGCGCGGCGGCCAGCTTGGCCGCCGCCGCCTCGCCGCCGCCACCACCACCGCCCGCCAGCGCCGCCGCCTGCCGCCGCAGCCGGGCCGTGACGACGTCGAGCGACGCCCACCCGTCCCGCCCCACTTCCCGCAGTTGGAGGTCGTCCGGGAAGTAGCCGCCGTCGAGCCATTTCACCATACGGGGCGGCGGGTAGGGCCCCTGGACGGAGCCGTCGGGCGCGACGTACTCCCAATCGGGGGGCGGGCCGGCCGGGGGGCGGGGCCTGTGGAGGGAGGAGGTGGTGAGCGCGTTAGGGCGACGGGCGCCGCAGCAGCGCGGCGTGCGCGCGAAATGCAGCCCGCGCGCTCCAGCGGGGTCGCGAGCTCGGTAGAGCGCCGCGCGGAGGGATGGGGCTGAGGATCGGGCGCGCTGCGGCACGCCGTCGCGCCCATTGCGTGCCGCCGGGCCCGGCACGGGCCGCCTCCACCCCCTCACCGCCCACCTGTCGTCCCCACTGCGCCCACGCCCGCGGCCGCGCCCGCGGCCGCGGCCTCTGGAGGGAGAGGAGGGGCGGGAGGGGGTGAAGGCGCGCCGCAGACGCTGGCCACCGCGCGCCGCGGCGGCGGCGGCTCCGTCCCGCCCCTTCACGCGCCTGCCGCGGCCAGTGCCTTCCATGAGGTGGCGGGTGGGGGAGGGGTGGGGGCGGAGGGAGGGCGGGAGGCCGCAGAGGACGCGCCGAGCGTGACGGGTGTGCGCGCGCGCCGGCGGCGGCCGGCCCCTGGGCTCGCAGTGCGCGCAGTGCAGCCGTTGCAGCGCCGACCTCAGTCCCTCCTTCCTCACGCCCCTCCCGCCAGGCCGTGCTGGCGGGCGGCGGCGCGCAGGCGGACGACAACGAGCAACCGCGCGCGGACCGCGCGCCACAGTTCCCGCCCCCGCGCGCTCGCCCGCCCGCGCCCCCGGCCGGCGATGGCGGCACTGGCTTCATGGACCGCGCGCACGAAAAAGGCGTCGTCCAGGATGGCGCCGACGGGCTCCACGCGGACCAGGGCGGCGCGCGCGTCGGCGAACGGGATGCGGCGCCCGAGAGGGGACCGCGCGTCGACGATGTTGGCCGCCGTGTGGCCCACGTTGTCGTCGAAAAAGATGGAGACGGGGGGGTCGGCCGAGGGCGCGGCGGTGGTGGCGGCCGCCGCGGCGTCCGCGCCGCGCGCGTCGCCCGCGTCTCCTTCCTCTCCCTCCACCGTGAACAGCTTGCCGCCGCGCCCGCTCTCCCCTGTCGCCCGCCAAAAGGGGTAGTAGTCGCGCACGGCCAGGGCGCGGGAGACGCCGTCGAGGGGGGGGGCGGCCAGGGCGGCGTGGATGGCGGGCATGGAGGTGAGGAGGCGCGCGCCCGGCGTCGCGGCCAGGGCGGCATCCAGATCGGCTCTGCCGTATTTGGCGGCCTCGAGCAAGGCCCGCGGCGCCCCCAGGAGCAGCGCGGACCCATCCGGCCGCGATGAGCGTCTCACAAACGCGCCGCCCGCCGCCGGCAGAGGCACGCGCACGTCGACGCGGCCGTCGGACCCGTCCAGGCGGGCGTGGGGGTAGGCGGGGTGGCGGCCGCACGCGAAGCGGTTGATCTCGTCCACGACCGCCGGCAGGTCGGTGCCAAACGACCGCAGAATGATGGTGAAGTCCCTCTTCTGGGCTTGCAGGTGCAGCAACAGGTTGAAAAACGAGGGGAGGACGCGCGGCCGCAGCACGGCGTGGCCGTGCGCGCACGTGCCCGCACGCGCGCCCGCGCAGCACGCCTCCTCGAGCGCGGCCAGGCGCGCGGTCAGCACGTCGAAGACCGAACGAAACATGGCGCCAGGGTGGCCGGGCTCCGTGAAGCGGCGCTTGAGGTCGAGACGGGCCGCTTTGCGGTCGGGGCGGTCACCGCGGTCGAGGGAGGCGCGGCGGTCGCCACTCCCGCCGCCTCCACCATCGTCGGGCAGGGCAAAAGAGTCGAGAAACGATCGATAGGTCATCAACTGGGGGTCGCCCGCGGGTCGGTCCCCCGCGAGCCTGCCGACGGGCGCCCACGCGGGGCCGGGCTCGAGGCGGCCCCACGCGCACTCGGACAAGAGCATGTTGACAATGCAGCTGCAGGGAGGGGGGAGGGGGTGGAGGCGGGCGCGGGGGTCTCCGGCGCGCCCACCCCGCCCTCACTCCCGCCGCCCTCCCTCTCCCCCACTCACCCCACCCCCGCTCCTTGCGCCGCGTCCGTCATGACGATCGTCTTGTTCACATCAAAATGGAGGACGAGCCTCGCGGCGGTGGGGAACCGCTCCGCGGCGGGCGCCGCGGCGGCCGCGCCGCCTGCGACGTAGCGTTCCACGAGAGCGGCGGCCGCCGCGCCCAGACGGGAGAAAGGTCTCGACCGGACCATTCTCCGGGCGTGGGCGCGGTAGGCGGCCTGGATGGTGGCCGCCGCCGCCGCCTCGAGCGCGGCGGCCGGCGCGCGCGGCTGCCGCGGCGGCGGCGAGGCGGGCGGCAGCGCCCCCTCGGTCGGCGACCGCGTGCGCCGGAACGAGTCCATGCCCTGCGCCACGGCGCCGTCGGGGCGGGCGGGGGAGGCGCCGCCGTCGGCGGAAACATAGCGCCCGACGAGCGCGGCGGCCGCGTCCGCCAGGCGCGACGCCGGCCGCGGCGGTGGCAGTGCGTCGCCGCCGTCGGACGGGGACGCCGGCACGGCGGCGGGCGGCCCGGCCGCGAGCGCGGCGGCGAGCTCGGCCGCGGCCGCGGCGTCCAGCGCGCCCGCGCCGCGCGCGTCCGGACTTGGCATGGTGCGCCTGGCGTGCGCCGGCCCGCGCCGCGGGCGGCGGGGGCCGCGAGAGTGGGGCCTGCGCTGGCGCTGGCCGCGCTCACACTGCGAGCCGGCCCATGGCGGCCCCGCCCGGCGGCGGGAGCGCCGACGCCAACGCGCGCCGCGTCAACTCGGCCGGCGTGGTGCGTCAAGGCGCGAGGCCCGGGTGGGGGCGCCCGGATGGCGCGCGCCGACCGACCCCCCTCTCCCGCCTAGCTCCCGCTCGCCATCACCCTGGCCCCCACCGACGCCGCCACGCACGCCCCCCCGCCCACGCTCTACGCGTGCGCGCCCGCGTGGGGATACTTGCCGTCCGTCGGCCGCCGCTGCGCCCCCGCGCTCCGCCACGCTCTCCCGCCCCCCGACGGCTCCCCCCCCTGGTTTGAGGCGGAAGCCGACCCGGGCCACCCGCTGCGGTGGCACCTGCCGCTGCTGGTGCTGGCGGAAGCGGCGGGGCACGACACGGCGGCGGACGGGCCTTGGCGGCTCACGCTCCGGTTTCGGGCCTACCCCGCCTCCGCCCCCTCCCTCCTCCCCTGGCACGGCCCGCACCCCGACCGGGCGTCCTTTTTCAATGCGGCCAAAGAGGCGGCCGCGTGCGTGGCCGGCGGGGGGGCGGCGCGGCTGACCGCGCTCGCGCCGGGGGCGGCCGACGCGCTGTGGGCGGCGGCCGAGGCGGGCGACGCCGCGGCGGCGGCCGACGCGTTTGCGGACGCCGGCGTCGGCGCCGCCACCGACCGGGTGCCGCTGCGGGTCGTGCTGGCTGCCCGGGGCCGCGTCGCGGCCGCGCTCTCGGCGCCCGCGCACGCGCGCGCGTCGCTCGCCGATGCCGTGCTGGCTCTGCTCGCCCAGTCTGGCGCCAGCGACGACCGGGAGTGGGCGCTGGCTGACGGCACGTTGACGCGGCGGGGAAGGGCGGTGCGCGTCCGAGCGGCCGGCGTCGACGCGCCGCTCGGCTCCCCCCTCGCCCCTTTGCACGCCGCCCTGCGCGCGCCCGACGGCTTCCTGTACGTCGTCTTGATGGACGAGGGCGGGGGGGGGGCGTAGGGAGGGGGAGCGGGCGGGCAGTCGGCATTGTTAGAGAGCAACAGGAACGTGCAGCACAGGCGCCTCGCGACGTGCTGTCGAGAGCCCCGCCGCGAAAGCCCCCCCCGCCCCCCCATCCACCGACAAACGCGAAACGCCTGACGATACGCGCGCGGGAGGGCGGGCCTCGCGCGGCGCGCGGCCGGCGCGAGAAGAACGCCTCGAGCGACCGCCGCGCGCTCGACCCTCCACAAAACCACGCCTCCCTACCCCGCCCGCTCCTCCGCCGCCGGCACCGCCGGCGCCGGGTCGCCCTGGTGGTCGACGTGGGGGGGGGCGACCGTCCCGACCCCGAGCGCCTCCGGGGGCTCGCCCTCCCCCACCCCCCTCCCCCCCGCGTCGCGCACCGCGCCCGCCGCGCCCCGGTCGAACGTGACCCGGAACGATTGCTCGGTGACAGTGTCGCACGTTATCGCGCCGGTGGCGAGGTCGACGGACGCCGGCGTGGTGGCGACGCGCGCGCGGTGCGCGACCGCGAAGCCGCGGTCGGTCAGCACGTCGACGAGCATCCGCTGCGCCCGCGGGGACGCGAGAATGGGGGACGAGGTCACGTACTCGGCGTGCCCCGCGAGCGCGCAGCGGCGGAGCAGCGGCACGACCTCCGCCGTGATGAGGCGCACCACCTCCCCAAACTGGCGCCCGTGCCGCTTGTTGTGCCTGTCGAGCGACGCGACGAGCGCTTGCCGCGCCTCGCGCACCAGGTCGGCGGCGAGCGGGAGGTGGCGGATCGCGGCGTACGTGGACGCGTCCAAGTCCAGCGACGACTGATAACGGAGCTCCCGCTCTATTTGCGACCGCACGTCGGCGACGGAGCCGCACGCGTCGATGATGGAGAACGAAAAATAGTCTGGGGGGTGGGGTGTGGGGTGGTGGGCGTGGTTATAGTGCGGCACGGTGGCCGCGGGGGAGCTGCCGGGCAGGCGGTCGATGCGGGCGGGTGGCGGGGCGCGGGCGCGGGCGTGCGGGTTGGGGGGGAGCGCGGGCGGGCCCACCCCTTCCCCTCTCGTCTCGAGTCTCACTCTTGAGCCGGCAGATCGTGTTGAAATGCTGCCTGTAGATGGAGTACCGCCTCGCGCAGAGCTTGGCGTCGACGTCGGTCGGGCGCACGGCGTGGAGTTCGCCGACGCCCGCGTCGAGCACGCGCGCGTTGTGCGTCGCGGCCGTGCGAGCGCGCGACAGCTGCCGCGCGATGGAGATGTCTTGGTCGACGTAGAGGACGACCACTTTGAAGGACGGGCGCGGGAAGCGCCACTCGGAGGCGGTGTCGGCGGACGCCGCGTGCAGCGCCGCGAGTTTGTCGTGCAACGCTTTCAGCAGCTCCGTCTGCAGCCCCGTGCGCGGGAAGCCGTCGACGAGCAACCCCGCGGGGTCGGCGTCGGGGTCGCACACGGCGGCGAGCAGGGCGTCGCACACGAGCGCGTCTGGGACGAGGTCGCCCGCGGCCATCAACCGCACGATGGCCGGGTTGGACGCCAGCAGGCCCGACATCGTGATGCAGCGAGTGAGGCCGCGGGTGTCCAGGATCCACTGCCGGTTGGCCGACTTGCCGGAGCCTGGCGGGGCGGGGGGGTCGGGGGGGGCGGCGGGCACCTCCTCCCCCCTCTCCCCCGTCTCCCCCCTCCCCCCGCCCTCGCCTGGCGCCCCCATGAGGTACACGATCTCGCGCGGGGCGGCGAGGCGGTCGCCGAGCCGGGCCTCGAGCCTGGCCCACGCCGAGCGAAAGACTGCGGCCGCCTTTTCGGACACGCTCGTGTCGCCCGGGGCCGCGGTCGGCGCGGTTGGCGGGTAGGACGGCGGTGGCGCGTAGGAGCCGTCGTCGGGGGCGAGCGAGGAGGCCTGGGGAACGGCGGGGCGCGCGTCGGCGGGGCGCGGCGCCGCGCGGGCCCGGCGGGCCGGCGCGAGGGCGCGCGCCACCGTTTTTGCCCACCTGCGACGACGCCGCCCGGACGACGCCGGCTGCCGCAAACGATGTCGGGAGCTGCTCAGAAGCGCGGCGGGCGGCGAAAAGCGGCGCGGCGGGCGCAGGCACGGCGCCGAGCGGCCACGAGCACAATGCGGTCCACGCAGGCCTGGCGCCCGCGCAGCCCGCCGTCGCGCGGGTCGGCAGTCCCGTCTGGATGCCCGTCGGGGGCGCTGGTGCCCGCGCGAGCGCGGCCAGCGCGCGCCGCATGCCTGGTCAACGCTCGGAGCGAGGGCGAGTCCCGGCTCGGTCGGTCCCCAGACGCGTCAGCCGCGATGCGGGCGCATCGCGGGGAGGGTGAAGAGGCGCGGGCGGGGTGGCGAGGTGTGACGGCGGCGTCCGCGGCCGCGCGCACAGACCCGGCCCCCCTCTATGCGCCTCCCACGCCCCGCCTTCCGCCCTGGCCCTGTGAGGCCGGCCCGGCCGGCAGCGCCTCGCCCCAGCCGCCCCCCCCCCCCCAGGGCGGCCGACCCCACGCCCGCCGGCCCGTCCTCCCTCTCCGAAGTCGCGGCCAACGACCGCTTGATCGACATGATGCTGGACTGCGGCGGGCCGCAAGAGGTTAATAAGGGGGGGCGGGGGTAGATTGTGGGTCGCCGCGCCGCGCTGCGCGCGACGGCTGGCCGCCGGCGTGGGCGCGCGGCTGTCGCCGCGCGCCTGCGGCCCGGCCAGGGGTCCAGACTTCCAATGCGGCGCTCCAGTGGGCCGGCATTGGGCCCAGGCGCGCCAACCGCCCACGTCCCACCCCTCACCCCAACCCTCTTCGCACCCGCAACCCTCTTCAGCTCTCCAAGCTCGTGGCCGAGAACCTGCTCTCCTTCGACCAGCGCTTCTGGGTGCGCGTCGCGGCCCGGTCGGACACGGCGGACGAGGTGGGGGGAGGGAGAGGAGGGTGGAGGCGGGCGAAAAAGAGAGAAAAAAAACCGACCCCCGCCCCCCACCCCCCTCACCCCAGGCCGGCAAAGCCCAGCTCTCGTCCCTGGCCACGTCCGTCATGCGCCTGGTCGACGCCGTCGTGTCCCAAACAGAGTCGGACCTGGACGCCGGGGGGGCGGCGCTGCAAGCCGTCCTGGCTGCCGGCGCCGACGCGGCTGGCGAGTGGCACCTGCCCCTGGACGACGACGCCCTGGCCCGCATGCGCGAGGTGTGTGTGTGTGGGGGGGGGGGGGGAGGGGAGGAGAGCGCGCGCGCCGCCGCTCGACCCTCCACCCACCCCTCGCCCCCCTCCCCTCCCCAGGCCCTCGACGCGCGCGCCGACCTCCTGGACGAAGCCTTCCTCTCCAACACGTTTGCTTGGATGCGCAAAGCGTCCGGCGATGGGGAAGGGGGGGTCGTCGCCCTCATCCAGACCGCGCTCCAACTCTACGCCGCGCGCGCCCTCGCCCCCTCCCCCGCCCCCACCGCCGCCGCCGACGCCGCTCTGCACGCCGTGCTGGCCGCGCCGGAGAAAGATTGGGGGGCGCGCATCGCGGAGGCGGTCGCGGCGGGCGTGCCGCGCGGCGCGGTCGACGCGGCGCTGCGCCGCCGCAGCGAGCGCGTCGCGCTGGGGCTCCCGTCCGGCTCCTACGCGCAGCGGGTGCAGGCCGAGTACTTGAAGGAGGTGGGGGAGCGGGTGGCGGCGGGCTATGGCGGCGGCGAGTGACGGAGGCGCGGGAGAGAGAGGGCTGCAACCGCCTCCTCGCCCCTCTCACACGCCCGCGTCCGCCCCGCCACCCCCCTCCCCGTCCGCCTCCTCCTGCGCCTTGCGCTTGGCCTCTTCAAACGCCTGGCGCGCGGCTTCGTCCGCCGCCGCGCGCGCCTTCATCATGCGCTCAAAGTCGGCGCGGTCCTTGGCCATGCGCGCGTCCGCGCCGGGGTTGTAGATCTTGTCCGCGATGCGGGCGCCGATGGCTGGAGGCGAGGAGAGGGGATGGGGTGAGGAAGAAGAGTTTTTATTTTCGGACCCCACCACCCCTCTCCCCCCCCTCACCTTCCTCCGCCGACAGCCACCGGTTGCGGCCCACGATCTTGCGCATGAAGGCCTTCGGGTAACCCGTGTAGCGGGACATGAGCGTGACGTAGTCGTCGGTCGTGCGCTCGAGCTCGTTCGCCTTGATCATCATCTGCGTCGTCCGCCCGTAAGCACTGCAAAGGAGAGGGGTGGACACGGGCGTCGGAATGGGTGTGCGCCGCATTCGGGGGGCTCGACGCCGGCCCCAACGCACCCCCCTCCCGACCCCCACCCCCCCTCGTCTCTCTCCAGCCTTTTTTTCTTCTCTTCTCCCCTCCCTCACCGGTTGAGCCGCGGCGGCGCGACCAGCACGCGCGCGTGCGGCAGCACGTAGCGCGCGCCCTGCTTGCCGGCGGCCAGGATGAGGGCGGCGGAGCCCAGGGCTTGGCCGATGGCGATCGTGTAGACGTCGGGCTGAGGCGTTTTGGGGGGTGGGGCCGGGGCCGGGGTCGGGGTGAGGGGGGTTCCAGCGTTCTGGGCCACGTGGGCCGCGGGGGGGGGCGGCGCGGGGGGGGGCGCGC
>Ga0315294_10001062_pt1 | contig 29643 bp, 30 predicted proteins | sample YL17G13_40_MG_FD_203626 | JGI IMG/M metagenome (GOLD analysis project Ga0315294, IMG submission 203626) | Sediment microbial communities from Yellowstone Lake, YNP, Wyoming, USA - YL17G13_40 | ecosystem: Environmental > Aquatic > Freshwater > Lake > Sediment | place: USA: Wyoming | collected... | reverse complement strand
AACCAGGTAGGAAAACCGTCAACAGTAGCAGTCATATAATCTCTTTCTTAAACTTCTTGTATAAGTAAATTAGTATACCAACTATAGTAAGTATGGTTGCGGCACCAAGCAAACCCATTAGGAAAGAGACAAATCCACCCATTAAAAATATCAGCCCGACAATACTAAGAGCAACAGATTTTTTCATTTCATTTCACCTTTGTCAAATTAAGAAGATAAATCTCTTCTATCTTGATATTCTTTGCTAAGGGCCCCATGAACTTTTCATATCCAGAAAAGAATTGGTTGAAGCATGGAACAACTATTACATTTTCTGTTATTGCATCCTTGAATGTTTTTGTTTTTTTCAGTTTTGCATATAACCAGCACGGATAATTATGTCTAACGCCAAGACTGTCCTTAAATTTGAATGTTGGATGTACATGCCCAATTACTATTGTTTTACAATTAAGTAATTCTTTACTTGGAATTCTGTGTCCATGCGTAAAACCTACATTATCAACAATATATTCTGCTAAAATTTTGACATTATCTTCATGTACCATGCGTTCAATATTGCCGTCATGATTACCCTTTATCAGAATTATTTCTTTAAATTCCGTGCTAAGCGCTCTGAACATGTCAGGAACATCATATTTTTCTTCATAAGTTATCCTTGGAACATTGTGTTTTATATCGCCAAGAATTATTAATTTATTAGTGCCAGTTTTTGCTTTAAGTTCTTTGAATTTTTCCACAAAAATTTTTGATAAGTTTGGGATATTATAACCACTTTCCGCAAGTTTTTTCTCATAACCAATATGTAAATCCGAAGCTATTAGAAACTCATTGAAAACCATTACTCGTTCATTTTTTATTAATTTGAATCCCATACTTAATGTGATAATTTTTATACTGCGTTTTTATTCATTATAGCTATGGAAGGATGTATTTTTTGTAGCATAGCAGAAGGGACAACCCCGAGTTTTAAAGTTTTCGAGGATAATCTGTTCATAGTGGCTCTTGACATAAATCCTGCAAATAGAGGACATTTAATTATTGTCCCAAGAACACATTTTAGGAATCTTGTTGAAATGCCTGACCAATTATACCAAAAAATGTTTTCTATTGCAAGGGCAATGATGATTGTTCTTATTGATTATGGTGCTAAAGGAGTAAACATGCTTTATTCCTTGGGTGAATCAGCTGGCCAAAAAAGCCCGCATATGATACTACATTTAATTCCAAGATATGATAATGATAAAGTACACTTTGTTTGGGAGCCACCAAAGCTAACTGAGGCTGAATTGAGAGAGATCCAGGCGGCAATCAAAGCAAAAATAGCTGGTCAAGAGCAAAAAGAACAGCAACCACCAGAGCCTGTGAGGAAAGAACCAGAAAAACCAATAATTCTGCAACGAAGAACTGGCGCTTATTAAAGTGCCATAGTTAATAAAACGAATATGACATTTCCTACTAATGATGTTACTATAAATGCAAAAAAGAATGCGGGTATAAATGGTATCCCGATTTTTATGAGAGCCTCTTTTATTTTACCATGTTTATACAATTGATTTAATTTCGTTAAGTCTTCATCAATTAAGCCTATAGCTCTTGGTTTAACAATCGTTTTACCAGATCTTATTTCTTTGACCAACCAGTCTCCCTCAGTAAGATTTTTGATTGATACATATGAAATCATACAATAGTTCTCTATTAATTTCAAATATCTCAAAAGACCGAGAGCTACAACTAATAAAATTAAAAGGAACATTATAGCAGGATTGAAATTGATATAATAAACAATGGCAATAACTGCGATTGCGACAGCTAATATTAGGATTATATCGCTTCTGCCTAGTTTAGATATTATCTTATCTCTGTTCTTGAATCCAAGATATAATGTCATTATAATCCCATAAATCGCTCCGACAACCATCACGTTCATAAAAAAATTGATAAAGTATGGAAATGCCAAATCAGTGCTGAATGAACTTAGCGCAATTGAAAGACCAGCCATTAGTTTTACGTCCCCACCGCCCCATTGACCAGCACGATACATAAGATAAGAGAATGGTATAAAGACCCCAACCGCAACCGGTATCCAAACAAGCGTCATTAAATTAAAATTGTCAACTGCCTGCAAAAGCCTAAAACTTATCGCCGCAATTATAAAGAAATAACACAAATAGTCTGGTACTTCTCTTGTTTTCCAGTCTTCTATGCTGGCTATTAACAGAACTATGAATGTTAATGCGAGTATCAACAGTTCAAACATAATTTAAAGTAGAAAAAGAAAAGTTAAATATCTATCTGATAGACAAGTATAAAAATGAACTTTTTTTGATGTTCCTTATGGTTTTATATCTAGTGGGGCTTGGACTCTGGGATGAAAAGGATATCTCAGTTAGAGGTTTAGAATCACTTAGATCATGTGACTTCATATACATGGAGGAGTACACTTCAAAGCTCGGAGCTTCAAAAGAAGATATAGAGAAGCTGATTGGTAAGAAAATCAAAATGCTTTCCCGTGATGAAGTTGAACAAAGCGATACAATACTCAGAGATGCAAAATGGAGTAATGTCGCATTTTTAATTGGCGGTGACCCATTGACAGCAACCACACATATTGACCTTATATTACAGGCAAAAAAGAGAGGGATAGAGACAAAAGTTATACATGCATCATCCATTTACACAGGAGTCTGCGAGTCTGGGTTGTTTATATACAAATTCGGAAAAAGATGTTCAGTTCCATTTCCAACAAAAAGTTTCAATCCAACCTCATTCTATGAAACAATTGTTGAAAATAAAAAACATGGTCTTCATACATTAGTTTTCTTGGATTTAAAACCAGAAGAAAATAAGTTTATGACAATAAATCAGGCATTAGAAATTCTTGTTAAATTAGGTTTGGATCAGAATACAACTATTGTCGGATTCGCACGAATTGGTTCAAAAGATCAGATAATTAAAGCAGGACAAATAAAAGAATTGTTAAAGTTTGATTTTGGCAAACCACAACATATTTTAGTAATTCCTGGAGAATTGCATTTTGTAGAAAAAGAAGCGCTTAGTTTAGAATCTTAAAATCGATAACAACGCGCCATACTCTTGGAGATAGCTGTCCACATTTTCTTTTGTTTATTATCTTAATCTTTCGTTTTGCTTTTCTTGCAGCACATTCTATTATTTTTATAGCGCCATTAAACAATTCTTCTTCTGGCAAAAAGAAGTAAAAGTATACAATCGCATTCTTTTTAGAGATTCTAAAAGCAATATCAAGGAATTCTCCAGCATGCATTGGAAGATTCATTATTACTCTATCAGCAACATGTTTCCATCTCTTTTTTGCAGCGATTTTTCTCGAATCACCGCAATAAGTCTCAATCTTTTCAGAAACCTTGTTTATGCGTGCATTTTCCTCCAAGAATTTACATGCAGACCTGTTTATATCTATTGCAATTACCTTTTTAGCTATTTTTGCTATTGGCACTGCAAAAGGTCCAACTCCCGCGAATAAATCATAAATAATTTCATTCTTTTTCACCTGTTTGATAACTCGCAGATGTTCGCTTCCAAGTCTTGGGGAAAAGTAAACTTTGTTTATATCAAATTTGAATCTACATCCATTTTCAACAAAGATTGTTTCTGTTGTTTTCTTACCAAGTACTACCTTTACTGGTCTAATTCGCTCTACACCAGAGGTAGGACCAATTTTTTTAGCAACAGTTTTTACATGATGGTTATTTTCCATTATTGCCTTTGCAATTATTTTTTCCTTGCTCTTTAAACCACGCGGCATAGAATTCATTACAGCAATCTCTCCAATCAAGTCATAGCTGCGTTTTAAGTTTGAAATTTGTTCAGCTGTAAGCTTATTTTTGAGAAGTTCTTTAAGAGTTGCCATTTTCTTTACCATTCATCAATATTGATCCACGTCCAAGCGTGGTAGAAATATGTATTTCGTTCCCAATTTTACAGCTTTCATCTATTATTGAATTGATTATGCTGCAATTATCTCCAATTTGATTGTTTTCCATTATGACTGAATTTCTAATTATACAGTTCTTACCAATCTTAGTATTTTTATAAATCACAACCGGACCTTCTATTTTAGTTCCCGCGCCAATTGAAACTGAGGGATCTATCCAATTTTGTTTCCCTAATCTACGTAGCTCATATGCGGTTGCTTCGATGTATGATGCAGGTCGTCCAACATCAACCCAGAAAACATTCTTTTGTAATAATCCATTTAGATTTTCCCCATTTTTCAGTAGAATTGGGAATATCATACCAGTTGAGTCCATGAATTCGTAGGTTAGAAACTCATTTATTTTAGGATCCATCACGTAGATTCCTGTGCTGATTAGATTGCTTGGTTCCGAACCTATGGGCGGTTTTTCTACAAATCGTGTTATAGAATGTCCTTCAAGTTCTGCAACACCGAATTTCCAAGGTTCAGATGTTTCTATTAAGCCGATTGTTGCTATAGCATCATTATTCTTTTTATGGAAGTCAATAAGTTTTTTTAGATTGAAGTTTGTTATGTTATCGCCAAGGTAAAGAAGGAATGGTTCATTTATTTTATAATTATCAAGAACATATTTTATTGCACCGACACCGCCCATACGTTTTGGTTCCTTTATCAAAGAAATCTGTTTTTTATTTTTGAAATGATCTTCAATCATTTTGAATTCTTCTGTGTAACCAACAGAAATTATTATTTCATCAATCTCCTTGAAACTTAAAATATAATCAACAATATGCTCGAGCATAGGTTTGTTAACAATCGGCAAAAGATGTTTGGGTCTAACAAATGTTAAAGGTCTTAATCTTGTACCAAAACCACCAGCCAAAATAACTGCTTTCATAATATCGACTCAAATGAAAAGGTAAGTTAAAAATCTATTGTATACTTTTTTGTTTAGCGTATAGGAGATTAGATGTAGTGCACTTATTTATTATAGCATTGACTTCAAAACCATTTTTCTCTAAAAATGTAACCAGATTTGTTACATTATACTTTTCGTCAATGTTGTGGTATTCCATGCTTATTTTTTTGATTGAGCTTAGAACTTTTTTAGGTAAATTATACAGTATTTCATATTCAGTGCCTTCGCAATCCATCTTCAAAAAGTCCATCTTTCTTATTTTATTCTTTTTAATGAAGTCATTTAAAGAAATTGTTTGCACTTTAACAGCGCCGCTTCCAAAATTGTAGTACATCGAATGAGCGCCGGTATGAGTTGTTGAGATGTTCATTATTGTATATCCGCGTTTTTTCGCCACAGCTTTGTTGAATGCAGAAACATTTTGTGTATTATTGAGTTCCATATTCTGTTTGAATAACATAAAATTTTCAGGCATCGGCTCGAAAGCATAGATTTTTCCTTTCTTTGCAGACATGGAAGCATAGATCGAGAATATTCCTATATGTGCGCCTATATCAAAGACTACGTCTGTTTCATTTATTTCAAAACCAGGCGGATTGTAGAGTTTGTTAATAAATATTTCAGCTATTGCTCCCCTATCAAATGTTTTTGCTCGTACATTTAGTCTTATACCATTCCTTAAAGCGTATTCAATATTCCCTGTTGGAATTATTTTAAAAAAATCTGCAAAGAATAATGGCCAATTTTTAACTATTTTTACAATTTTAATAGCTGTTTTAATATTGAACATAGGATATACATCTCAACTCAATTATTATGCAAGTAATTGATAGTATCAATTATTGATTCTTTAATTGTGAATTTTGGTTTCCAACCAATCTTTTTCAATTTATTTATTGCTAAAAGCATCTGAGGCACATCACCAGGCCAACCGGCCTTGCCACCCATGTATTTGTATTTGACATTATTAAGCCCTAACGAATCAACAATTACATCTGTTATCTCTTTTACAGAAATTTGTTCTTCGCTACCAACATTGAATATTTCACATCCTTCTTTTACATGGTCCTTGGCTAAGATGCTTGCATCAACACAGTCTTTGACATGAAGATAAGATTTTTTCTGTGTTCCGTCTCCAAGTATTTCAATTTCCTTTGGATTCGCTTTTAATTTATTATAAAAATCATAACAAATACCATGTGTAGATCGAGGCCCAATTATGTTTGCATATCTTAGGATAGTTCCTTTTATCCCGTAAAGATGCGAATAGCTCATTATGTAATTCTCACTGGCTGCTTTGGCTGCTCCATAATTGCTTATTGGTTTGATTAATTCATCTTCGGGTGTAGGCATTTTTGCCACGCCATAAACAACAGAACTGGAAGAAAATACAAATGTTTTAACATCATTTTGCCTGCATGCTTCAAGAACATTTAATGTCCCAACACAGTCTTGCTCAAAGTTCTTTATAGGCATAACATAACTATTTTTGACACTTGGGTCTGCTGCAAGATGGTAGCACTCATCTATATTCTTCATTGTTTCTTTTAGCTTTTTGAAGTCAAGGATGTCAGCTTTTACAACCTTACATTTTACACCTTCTATGAACTCCATTTTGCCTTCAGAGAAATTATCATAAACAGTTACATCATTGTCCATAGACAATTTTTCAGCAAGATGGCTACCTATAAAACCAGTACCACCTGTGATTAAAATTCGTTTTTGCATCTTACACCCTATATCTAATTTAATTTGTTATGGTATTTATCTATTTGTAAGCAAAAATTATAAATTCTCCTTTGAACTCAACCAGATTGTAACCATAAGAACTTAATAAATTCTCTATCTTTTTATCAATTCTTGGCGTATTCCAAGGATGAAGTTCTATTACAAATGTCGGATAATACTTCTTTATTATGCCTTTAGCGCCTTGCAGCACTTTGTATTCTGCGCCTTCAACGTCAATTTTTATTAAATCAATATTTTTCAATTTTATATCTTTGATAAAGTCATCCATTGTTTTTGTTTTGACTTCTTCAAAATTATCAGTTTTAGCAATGATTGAATGTTGTCCACTTCCAAGTTCATCAAGATATAATTTTAATTTTCCGGATTTATCTGAAAGTGCTAAATTGTATGGTAATAAATTTTGTAACATATTAAGACGTTTATTCAATGTAAGAGCATTATAATTATTCTTTTCTGGTTCTATGGCTATAACTTTTCCTTCAGGGAATTTTAAAGCATTTTTGATGCTGTAAACACCAATATGTGCGCCAACATCTATTATTATAGGATTTTTTCTCCAAGGAACTTCAAATAGTTCCTGTTTTTTTTCTCCATAGATCTCATAAAAATTTGATAATTCTTCTAATCTGCTAATAAAAATAGCAGAATCCTGCATTTTTGATATCAATTTCCTATTCTCTAATGAATTTAATATAGTCTTAGACTTTTTCCATCCAAAAATAGTTCGCAACGGAAGTCTAATCAGAAACCAAGCCAAGACAGTCAATTTTGAGTTTATTGGAGATTTTGTATTTAGATAAAACAAAACTTGTTTTAATGTCGTAAATTTCAATTTATTCATTTTTCCCCGCATAAATCATTTTAGTTATCTTATCTTCTAAAACACTATAACCGAATTTATCTTTTATTATTTTTGTTATACGTCTTTTTATTTTAAGATATTTGCTATTTTCTTTCCAAAGCTTATAATTTGTTAGTATAGCTTCAGAAAATTTTGTTACATCAAATGGTTGTATAAGAGTACCTTGGATAGAAGTATTAATTATGTCTTTTGGGCCTTTTATATCAAACGCTACAACAGGTAAACCATTTGATTGGGCCTCCAAAAGTGATAATCCAAAACTTTCTACTCTTGATGGCATAACAAATATGCTAGACTCAGAATATGCTTTAGTTAATTCATTATCCTGAATAAAACCTTGCCACACAATATTTTTTGGATATTTAGTTAACAGATTTTTTATTAAAGATTCACCATCTTCCCCCGAACCAATAACATGAAAAATGATTTTGTTATTTCTTGTTAATACATAATCGATTATTTTTGCTAAAAGGTCTAATCCTTTATGTCGGACATAAAGCCTGCCGACAAATAATGCTATGAACTTTTTATTATTATTTTTGATATGTTCTTCTTTAATTTCATTGTAACTGAAATGTGGGACATAGAATATATTATGTTTGTATCTCCAATTCAACAATGTTAACTTATCATCTTTGTTTATTACATGAATATTTGGTATCATTGAAACAATTATTCTTCTGAAAAAATTATAGATAGGGAATACGATATTTTTTGCCAAAGATGGATTATTTGGTTTATCTGCAAAAAAGTCTGGGTTATGTATGCCAAGCACATATCTTTTGTTGAATAGTCTACATGCGAAAAGCACATTGATGTTTGTTATCGGAAAGTACTGGTCCATGTTGTATACTACATCAAAATTTTTTATATCTAATATAGATTTTAAGAAACTGTAAGTTAATGGGCATATCTTTAGTATGGGTAATTTTATTGTGTTATAAAATTTTAATTTAACGTTGTTATGAAGCATCTTTTCTATTTCTTCAGTTGTCACTCTGTTATTTTTTTCAATATTTGAGAATATGGTGACATTCGAGTCCTTCAGTCTATTTGCTAATTCTATAGCATAGCGTTCTCCACCGCCAAATGTTCTTATGTCTACACCAGTAAATATAGCTATATTTCGCATCAAAAATTTAATATGGTGTAAATCTAAAAAGCTTTGTAACATACCAAAAGATATTTTAAGTGCTCATTTTTAGAGGGAACTATGGAAAAATTAAATACTGCGGTTATAATCGCTGGTGGCGAGGGAGTTAGGCTTAAACCTCTCACAGACGACAGACCAAAGGCGTTAGTTGAAATAAACGGCAAGCCGCTTCTGTACTGGGTCATCCACTGGCTGAAATCATACGGAATAAAGCATCTTGTTATAGGCGTTGCTTACAAAAAAGAGAAGATATACGAATTTATGAAGAAGCATGACAATTTTGGTCTAAAAGTTGATTTTAGCGAACATACGGTCGAGGGCGGAACAGCACAGGGATTTAAACGCGCATTAAGATTTGTTGATGATGATAATTTCTTAGCAATGAACGGTGATGAACTTACAAATATGAATATCTCCAAAATGTGGAAAGAACACTTAGAACATAAACCGGTTGTTACAATGGCATTAGCGCCGTTCCATTGCAGATTTAGTGTTGTAAAACTTGAAGGAAACAAGATTATTGCCGGATTCCAATACGGCCATAAACTAAAAGATACGCCAGTAAGCATTGGTGTTTACATATTTAATCATAAAATAAAAGAAATCATCCCAGAAACAGGTTCTGTAGAAGATTTAGTTTTTGCTAAACTTGCAAACGAAAGAAAGATGGAAGCTTATAGTCTTGATACTTGTGAAGAATGGGAAAGTATCAATACAATAAAAGATATCAAAGAAGCAGAAGAAAGACTAAAGGCTTGGGGCCATTAGCTAATTTATTTCAGTCTTAAATTCTTGTCAACTTTTCCAGATTCTATCAAATACTTAAATGCTTTTCCAGCCCAGAACCATTTGTCCTGGAAATTTTCTTTGTTTAATTTGAAGTCTCTATATGATTTCAGTAATTCTTCGCATCCTTTTTCAGTTGTCCATTTCATTTTGAACCCCAGTATTTTCTCTATTTTGTTGAAATTAACTCTGTATGATCTCAAATCTTTTTGCCCGCCCTTTGCATATTCTACTACAGAACTTGGAACATTTTTTCTAACAATTTCAGCAATGTCTTTAACTTGATAGTTTTCTCCGCCAACAGCAAATACTTGTGATGCTACATCAGTTTTTGGAGCTTCCAATGCCAGCCTATATGCTTCTGCTACGTCCTCGATGTGTACAATTGGCCTCCAAGAAGTTCCATCGCTTAGTATTTTGACATTTCCTTCTGTGAAAGCATAACCCATCAAATTGTTTAGAACCATATCAAATCTCATCCTTGGAGAAACCCCAAAACAAGTTGCATTACGCATTAATGTTACAGTGAAATCGCTTGAGTTCATACCTTTCAAAGCTATTTCAGATTTTAGTTTTGAAAAACCATAAGGAGTTAATGGCGCTGGCGAGTCTTCTTCATTGATTATTTCATTTCCCTTTACTCCGAAAACAGAGCACGAAGAAGCATAAATGAATCTTTTAACACCAGCTCTTCTCGCAGCTGTCGCGAGCTGTACTGTAGCTAAATAATTTATGTCATCTGCTAAAAATGGATTCAAATCACATGCGGGGTCATTTGGTAGAGCCGCTAAATGAATTACTGCATCAACGCCCTTCAAGTCTTCTTTGTTGATGTCTCTTATGTCCTTTGAAATCTGTTTAATTTTCTTGCTTGCATCAAAAGTATCTTTTCGTCCAAAACAGCTTATTGGAAAATAATCGCAATCATAACCGACAACATCATACCCTGCTTTAAGAAGATGATTTGTAAGTATGTACCCGATGAATCCATGATTTCCTGTTACTAAACATCGCATAATTTCACTTCCTTAGATCATTTTTATCATATATTTTAAATTTTGGGACAGCAACTATCATTTTTCCGCCGTGTTCCAAAAAATCTCTTTCCTGATTCTTTATTTCTTCAATGAACTGATATGGCAAAACAAAAAGATAATCTGGATATTTCTTTCTGTATTCTTCAACTGGTATTATAGGGATGCCAGTACCAACAATATACTTTCCCCATTTATCAGGGTTTTTGTCAGTAGCTGCCTTTATTTTTTTGTTGTCAACATTAGCATATTGTAAAACTACAAGCCCTCTTGTTGAAGCGCCATATACATAAAAAGTCTTTTTCTTTTTCAGCTCTTGGTCCAAGAAAGTATTAAGATCATCTTTTATTTTGACAATTCTTTTTGCGAATTCATCATATGGTTTTCTGGTTTCTAAACCCATATTTCTCTCATATGCCCATAATTTTTCTAATCGTTCTTTTGCTCCAAGAGCAGTTTTTACCTTACCATCTTTATGTTTAACATAGATTCTGAAACTCCCGCCATTTACATCGTTTAATTCAACATCAAATGCTTCCATCTCATGTTTTTTCAGAAGATGCTCAAATGAATACATTGAATAATATTCTAAATGTTCATGGCTAATGTTGTCAAATGTGTTATTCTCAATCATTAATCCAAGATAGTTCATTTGGATTATCCACAAACCATTCTTATCAAGACATTTTTTTATGTCCTCAACAAATTCATTTGGTTTTTCTAAGTCATAGAACATAGCGATACTTGTGATTATTTTTGCTTTCTTTTCTCTGTATTCTTTACTGAATGTTTCATAATTAAAATAATCATGGAATATCTTTGAGTTTCCTTCTACTCCGAGTTCCCACAGATTTGATGGTTCAAAGCCAACTGTCTGTACTCCTCTTGTTTTGTATTGTCTTAATAAAGTCCCGTCATTTGATCCAATATCAATAACTATGTCTCCTGCACTAAGTTTGATAATTTTTTCAGCGCTCGATACAATATCACCCAATGCAGTTACCATTGTTGTACTTATTCCTGATTTGTACCAATATTTTCTGTAAAGGATATCGTGATCTAATGTATGTTTAAGCTGAAGAAGGCCACAACCACCATTTTTTACATTACAAAGCACAAGATCTAACGGTGCTTTTATTGTCTTTTCTTTTGGATCATCTAAAAACCCAACTGCGTACTGTTCCCCTAATGAAAGTATTGGAACAAGATTTTTAGACCCACATATACGGCATTGTTTAACTTCATGATAGTAGTCCATAGCTGTCTTTGAAAAGTGCCAATTTAAATAAATAACTGTATGTAGCAAAATTCTTTAAACTATCAGGAGTTTTAAAAAAGTATGACTGACCATCTTAAAACAATTGCCAAAGGAGCAGGCATATTCTTTGGCGGGATATTAATATCAAAAGCTCTTTTTTATGTATACAGGTTGATAGTTGCCCGTGGATTGGGTCCAGAAGTATATGGATTGTTCTCATTATGTTTCGCGCTTGTATCATTAATAACAGCGTTAACTGTTTTTGGGTTGCCTAATGCTATAGAACGATATTTGCCTTATCATATAAAAGACAAAGAAAGAGTTAAAGGGATTGTAGTTTTCTCTCTAAAGCTTTCCTTGACTGCTAGCTTGATTGCGCTTGTACTTTTGTTAATGTTTTCAGATGTTGTTGCCAATCTGTTCAAAGGAGATTTAGGTGAGCCGCTTAAAATATTCCTAATTAGCATACCGTTCCTGTCATTTTCACAGCTGTATATCAGTGTCAGCAAAGCATTCAAAAGGATGGATTTGCAAGCTTACTCACAAAGTATCTTGTACCCGTTGGTAAATGTAATTTCTGCCGGCATTATTGTTTATTTTGGATTTGGCATAAATGAATTGGCTTATGGATTTGTTGCGTCAGCAGTAGTTGCTGCTTTGCTGCTCTTTGTACTGATTGAACGAAATGTATTTTCAATATTTTCAAAAATCAAATCAGTGTTCATGAGAAGGGAACTATTGGCGTTTTCATTGCCATTGAGCTTGGCAGTAATCTTTGGGTTCGTAATGCTGTGGGTGGATACACTGATACTTGGGTTTTTTATGGAAGAAAAGTTTGTAGGTCTATACAATGCAGCAGTTCCAACAGCCATGCTTCTACTTATTGTGCCAAGCGCACTTGTATCACTGTTAGTGCCGGTACTTTCCGAGCTTTTATCTGAAAATAAAATTAAAAGGATAAAGGAAATTTATCTAAGGATAACTGAATGGATTTTTTTCTTGAACTTCCCGATATTTATACTATTTTTGATGTTCTCAAGACAAGTGCTGGCATTACTTTTTGGTGGCGTTTATACTGAAGCAAGCATTGCATTCTCAATAGTTGCTATCGGATACTTTGCATTCTCCATGTCGCAGGCAGCATTGAAGATGATGGAACTTAAAAAGAAAACAAAAGTCTACATGTGGATAACCATCATTGCATCTATTACAAATATTGTTGCGTGCTTGGTACTTGTGCCAATTTATGGCATCATTGGTGCAGCATTAGGTTCAGTATTTGCATTACTTTTGATGTATGCTATACCATTAGTCTATGTTTCAATAACAGAAAAGATGCAACCATTTTCATTACCTATGGTAAAATCTGGTATTTTAGCAATCGTACTTGCTGCAATTGTGTATATAATATCAAAAATTATATTTAATGTAGTAACAGTTCCACTACTTATTCCGTTATTGTTGATTTACGCAGCAATTTATCTTGTAATACTAATCTTTAAGATAGCTGGGAAGGAAGAAAAAGAAATTCTGAATTTAGCACTGTCCAAGATAGGCATAAAAATAAAATTTTGAGCAATATTTTGCGTAATACTTAAATACCTTATTTATCTTGTTTTGCGTTATGAAAGTAGCAATTATTTCTCCAGACGAAAAAAGTGAAAAAGGTATTTCGACATATTCCACAGATTTAGCAAATACTATGATCAAGTATGGGATTGAAGTTGATTTATTACATTACAAGTCAGGCTCATTTATTTCTTTTTCAAAGAATATACCTAAAGTTCGCAAATATGATATTGTTCATGTTCAACACGAATTTGGTTTGTTTGGTATGACTGGTTTAATGTTTATACCAGCAATGTTGTTATTGGCACTTTGTAAGCGCGGAAAAATTGTCACGACAATGCATACGGTGTACAAAAAAGACGAGAAGCTTATGTACTACCCCCTTCTCGGAAAATTCAAAAGAGCAATTGTTAATAATTTACACTACAAATTAATCAAATTATTTTCCGCAGCAATAATAACACACACAGATTTCCTTAGATCAGATTTGCATGAAGTAGCAAATGTACCAAATGAAAAAATATCAGTAATACCACAGGGCGTCGTAAACAATCCAAGATTTGATAAGAAAAAATCAAAAAAGAAGCTTGGGATTTCAGGGCCATTATATCTGGCAATTGGGCATGTAGTTCCAGCGAAAGGATTTGATGTTGTTGTTGAGCAAGCCAAAAAAATAGGCAAAACAATAGTAATCGCAGGAGATGCGCCGGGTGTTGTGAAAGCGAAGTATGTTGAATCTCTTAAGGAATATGTAAAAATTAATCATCTCGAAAATATTGTTAAATTCTACATAAGTGATTCATTCAATGCAAGACAGGACCTTTGGTGGACATATTTTTCAGCAGCAGATATAATATTATTACCTTATAAAAAAATGACAACCAGCGGTATTTTTATCAATGCAATGGAATCAAGAAGGCCAGTTATTGGATCTGACAGCAGATATTTCTTAGAAATCGCTTCAAAATATGGTTGTATCAAAACAGTCAAAAGAGATGAAGATTATCCGAAAGCTGTGAAAGCAGCTATGAAAAACCTAAAGAAGATGGAATCAGAAGCAGACAGATTTGCCAAGGATAATAGCTTAGACTCCATTGCCAAGAAAACAATAGGTTTATACAAATCTGTTTTGTCTAAAGATAATATCTAACGTTGTGAGCATATGATAACAATCGGGATTGGTGCTTATCGGGAAGAAAAGACAATTTCTTTTACAATAGATGCAATAATGAAGCAGAGAATAAAAGAGCCATTCGAGATAATCATTGCCTGCCCTGATGAAGAAACTACTTCTGTCATAAGAAATTTAGCAGTCAAGAACAAGAAAATAAGATTGGTTAAAGAACAAAAGCGCGAAGGCCAGCCAGCAGCATATAATAAAATAATAAAAGCTTCTAAAGGGAAAATAATAATTTTCACAGATGCAGATGCAACTTTAGAAAAAGGAGCAATTAACAAAATAATTGATGCTTACAGAGATAAAAGAGTTGGAGCAGCTGGTGGAAGACCTTACCCAATAAATGATCGAACAACCAAATTTGGCTTCTGGGCACACTTCTTATTTTATAGCGGACACATAATGAGACTGATACAATCAGTTTCTAATGAGTTCTATTATATTTCAGGACCACTTTGCTCTATACGAAAAGGGATAATAGATGAGATACCAGTCAATGCACTTGCGACAGATGCAGTTCTTGGGTTATCAATAAAATCAAAGGGGTGGAAAGTTGTCTATGTTCCTGATGCCATAGTTTACCAAAAGGCACCGACAAATCTTTCTGATTTTTTCAAACAGAAACGCAGAACCATGGCTGGATTTTATCAATTAAAAAAATGGTTCCCAAATGTCCCTTCAAGATCCTTAGGTAGCGAAGCAAAGTATGGTTTTGTTTCTGGATTAAAATATGCTCGAAATTCAATAGAAAAAATATGGTTCCTTGAACTCGCATTTTATCGAGTAATTGCTTGGCTACTTGCATTTTATGATATACAAATCAAAAAGAAAAGTTTGGTGGAATTATGGAAGCCGATAGAAAGCAGCAAATAATGAAGTTCTTAGAGAATAATAAGGAAGTTCTTCTAATTGCATTAGTATTTTTTATTATAAACATATCTCTTGTCAATACAATATATTCAGCAGATGAAGGAACTCATGTTTTGCTTTCATTATTTTATAAAGATCTTATGACATTTGTGCCATCGCATCTTTCTTTTTCAGAAATCTATAATTATGCAATAAATTATCTTGTGCATTATCCCAAATTAAGTGTTTACTATCCTCCACTCTTTCATATAGCTGGCGCATTGCTTTTCTTTATTAACTCAGGTTATTTCACTTTGACAGCTCTTTCTTTAACATTTGCTACATTGGCAATAGTATTTTTGTACTTCTTAACATTAACATTCACAAAAAGCAAAAAAATTGCAATAATTGCATCAATTCTGCTCACTGTTTCGCCGATAGTATTTGTTTATTCTATCCAAGCATTGACTGAGACAGTACTATTATTCGCTGCAATTTGTGTATTGTACCTTTGGTATAACTATATTGAAAATTCAAAAGGAAACGTTTACTTGCTTACGTTACTTTCAATAATTTTAGTTTTTGCAAAGCAGCACATGATACTAATATTCTTAGTATTGTTTGCATACACTTTAATCTATAAAAAAGCTAAAAAAATTATTATTCCATTTGTAATTATTGGAACAGTATTTGGAATTTATCTGTTTGGTTTGTACAAACTTGGTGTTTTGCAATCAATGTTTACCTCGTCCCTTGTCGCTGCCACAGAAAAAGACCCAACATTTACGACATTAGCTGGATGGTTATTCTATCCTAAAACATTAATTTTTAATTACATAACAATACCGTTTGCATTACTTGGCTTTGTTGAAATGTATAAATGGTTCAAATCAAAGAAAGAATGGCAGATTCTATTGCTTATGTTGTTCTTTATAACTTTGATATTTTTTATCTTTGTCCCAAACAAGGATCCACGATATATTTTACCGGCGATTATACCGCTTGTTATTGCTACAGCAAGCTTAATGTCAAGATATCTTAAGAATAATTATTACCTTTTAGCAATCGCAATTTATGGAATATTCGTTTTGTTTGCAACTGTAAACATGGCACCACAGGCGTCTTATGGATTCCTAAGCGTTTTAGAAAAACCAGGAAACATTGGTATAATCTCTGAATCATCAAGTATGTATTCCTCAAACATGATGGCACTTTATGCATTAAACCACCCAATGGACAGGGTGTTCTATAGACCTTGCGCATTCTTTGATAATAAAACATTATTAGAAGATGTGAGATATGCAATAGTTGTTGTGCCATTTGACAAAGCTTACCAAGATCAGTATAATGAATCAATAAACTATGCACAAAATAATGACTTATTCCAAAAAGTATACGAACATTCTGAGAATGGTATCTCAACGTATGTTTATGAAAATCAAAATTATGTAATAAGTGATACAAAGTGCAACTTTGTCTGTATAAAACAGGAGTCAGTATGTTATCAGTAATAATTCCTGCATATAATGAAGAAAACAGGATACTTAGCGCTTTAAAGAAAGTTAAGAACGAATTAGCAAAAAGAGATGAGGTTATTGTTGTTGCTGATGGCAAGGATAAAACAGCAAAGTTGGCTAAGACTATTAAAGGGATAAAAGTTCTGGAATTCAAAAATCGTTTGGGGAAGGGCGGAGCTCTTAAGGAAGGAGTTAAAGTTGCTAAAGGTAATATCATTGTTTTCTGTGATGTTGATTATGGGACACAAGAAAATGTTTCTATCAATAATTTGGTTAAAAATTTAGATGATATAAATATTGGCTCAAGATATATTTCAACATATATCAAAGGGGATTCAAAAAGGATTTTCTTTTCTCGTGGACTAAACTTTCTTGTTAGAATAATGTTTGGGCTTCATCTTACAGATACTCAGTGTGGATTTAAAGCATTTAGAAGAGATGTTATTAAAAAAATAATGCCTTTGGTTAAAATCAAAGGATTTGCTTATGATATTGAAGTTCTTTGGCGAGCAAAGAAACTTGGTTATGCAATAAAAGAAGTTCCAATAAGATGGGATTATACAAAAGAAACCAAAGTAAATGTTCTTAAGACAAGCATTGAGATTTTTAAGGATATGTTAAAACTTAGGTTTACCTGACCCAATCGAATAAGAAGTTCAGTCCATCCTTTGCCAGATTTAGAATGTACTTAGGATTTGTTTTATTTTCCCATATTTCACTCATTATTTTGCTTGGTCTCAAATAAAATTTCTTAAATGCTATTTCTCTCATATATTCTATTTCTTTCGAAGTCAATGTATCAGTATGCATAACACTTTTGTCTATTTCATACAAGGAATAATCATTGCTCTCTATCCAACCATTCTTTTCAGCAATAACTCGCAATTGTGTTCCCCAATAAGGTACAGAGCAATAGAACTGTGCATAATCAACTTTATTTTTGAATAACCAATCCAATGTTTTGTTCAAAGTTTCTTTTGTCTGACCCGGAAGTCCAAATATTATATGTGCCATTACTTTGATTTCTACATCCCGTGTCCATTTGATTGCATTTTCCATCTGTTCAACATTTATGCCTTTTTGTATAATCTTAAGGACTTCAGGTTCAATCGATTCAATTCCATAAGAAAGCATCCAACAACCAGCTTGGTGCATTTTTTTGAGCAATTCAGGATTGACAATGTCAACTCTTGTTGGAGTCATCCAATTTATTCTTAAATTTCTTTTAATTATTTCATCACAGATTGCAATCATATTTTTTTGATCAAATGTTGCGCTTTCTACCCAAAAAAGAAAGTTTCTGATTCCATATTCATTGTAATCGCGCTCAATCTCATCAACAAATTTTACTGGATCTCTTAATCGTAATTTACGTCCAGATAGATGCGGAACCAAACAATAGATACAGCCATAAGGACAACCTCGTCCAGGCTCAACAAGCATAAGTCGTTTTCTTGTAAAAGGTAATGTGTAAGCATCAAGTTTCAAATCAGAAACATCTGGCATTGGTAAATCATTTAAATTTTCAACAGGATGATATATCATTGTGAATGGTTTTGTTGCAGAAATAAACTTTTTTGGTATTGGTTTCTTTGTTTCAATGTTCCTAACAATATCATAAGTCGCATATTCTGGATCATTTCTAATTCCAAAATCTATTTTTTTGTTAAATGCTTCAGGAATTGTAGTTACTGGAACACCGATAGCTATTACCTTTATGCCATAAGTCTTTGCAAATTCCGCAAATTGTATGTCATTCTTCACTGTTGGTACTGCTGTATTTAAAACTAAGATGTCTGGATCAAAACTTTTGATCAAGTCTATTGTTTTATGTGTGTCCATCTCTTCTGCCACAGCATCGACAAGCTTTGTCTGGCTGTAACCTTTTGACTTTAAATAAGATTGAACATAAAGTAATGGCATTGGCTGCCAAAGTGAACCTGCCCATGCTGATTTCTTCTGCATACATCTCTCTACACGAACATATTGTGTTCCGGCAGGAGATGGTGGATTTAATAATAGGATTCTCATTTTTCCTCAAAAAGAGGTTGACAGTTGTGCTTATATATTTTTTTAGTTTTTGATATTATATGGATTTAAACAAGAATGAATACACAATAGAATTACCCAAATTTTTTGAAGACAAGTTCAATCTTGCATTAATTGGTTTGATTTTATTTGCAGTTATACTTAGAATAATTTACATAAACATAAATCAAGCAGTCTGGTGGGACGAAGCAGTCTACCTTTTACAAGCAAAACATTACTTGTTTAATTCAATAAACACAGGATGGTGGGCTGGTAAGGGCATAGCACTTCCTGTAATGCTTTATGCGCTGTTTAAAATCACTGGCGGAGTAAATCTTATCGCAGCAAGATTTATGGAAATTTTATTCTCAACTGGAACACTTTTCCTAACATATTTAATTGCGAAAAAGTTTTTTGGGAGAGAAATAGCATTTTTTTCAGTAGCATTCCTTTCAGTTATATGGATGGACATATTCTATTCAGTAAAGATTCTTTCGGATATACCCTCAGTATTCTTTACAATACTTGCATTTTGGTTATTAATGAAAGATGACGTAATCAAAAAATACCCAATTATCCTAAGTGGAATTTTGTTAATATTTGCTGGGATGTTAAGATCTAATGCATGGTTGATGTTTTTTCCATTTTTAATGTATATTATCTGGCTTGATAAAAAGAAGTTAAAGTGGTTCTTAATTGGTATTTTAATCGCAGCGTTAATTTACATGTCAATCAATTCTATACTTTATGGCAATCCAATATATGAACCATTACAGTTCTTTACAGCAAATGTCGGTGGTGGAAATTTTGATTTCCTTTATTATTTTGCTTCATTGATACCAATATTTACTGTCCCAGTAGTAATACTTTTTATAATTAGTTTAATCTACAATTGGAAAAAGAAGAAAAGTCTGTTCATGATTATAGCAGTATTTTTACTGATTTTCATTCTGAGTCTAGCTAAAGTGTCTGATTACAGATATATTTACTATATATTTCCTTTCTTCTGCATCATTGCTTCCCTCGGTATGAGCAATTTAACATATAAAATAAAATTGTCTAAATACTTCTTTATAATAGGAATCTTAATTTTTGCTGTAGTTGCATTCTTACAAATAAGTTTTGCTAACGATCAACTTGTTAATAGAGGTTACTCATATTATGAAATAAAAACAGCATCTGAATGGATAAAGGCCAATAGCCCAACAAGCGTTTTAATTATGTCAATGTCACAGCCACAAGTAACTTTCTACTCTGAGCGAGCAACAATACAGTTCCCGAAAACTGAACAAGAGTTTATAGGGAATATAACTAAAGAGAAACCAGATTATGCGATTGTTTCTGCTTATGAAACTCATCCAGATTATGTAAATAAGTTAATCAATGGTACTTTAGTTAATGTGACAATTCTTGGCGGATATAATTTCTATGGAACTCAACAGGTGTCAACTATTTTAATCAAGTTTAACTATTAAGAAATCTGCGCTTAAGCATGAATTTTAGAATTTTGAAACCATTACTTATTTTTTGTTTTGCTTCACCTTCACGTTTCCTATATACTACTGGTATTTCTGTTATATGGCCCATTTTTGCTGCTTCAAGTTTTATCTCAGTTGAAAATTCCATACCATCTTCATTTAGTTTCATATAAGGCAATATTTTTTTTCGTATAAACCACATCCCACTTTGTGTATCCTTAAACTTTGTATTGAATAACAAATTACAGATGAATGTTAATCCCATATTGCCAATATAATTTATTTTTGACATAGATCCCTTTTCCATGTTTGGAAATCTAGAACATGTAACAAAATCTAAATCATCATTTTTCATCATATCTATGATTCTTGATATTTCTTCCAACGGATATGTGTTGTCTGCATCAGCGCATACAATCATCTCACCAGCTGCTCTTTGCAGCCCCGTTTTGTATGCACGGCCATAGCCCTTTCTACCCTCATTTATTATTTTACAACCATACCTTCTTGCAATCTTTATTGTATCATCAGTAGAATTTGTATCAACAATTACTTTTTCATATGTTAAACTTTTAGTTTGGGGTATTGATTCCAAGGTTTTGCCTACTGTTTTTTCTTCATTCATAGTAGGAAGCAAAATAGTAACTTTCATACAATCATTCCTTTATGTCAAACACATTTATTCCCTTTTTTGTCAATGGATAAATTCCAATAATATTTGGTATTATCAAAACAATTCTTGCTAAAAGATTAAATACGAATGCACTTGCGATTGGGACTCCAAGCAACAAGAATACAATCATACCACCACTTTCTTGGAAACCTAAACCTGCTGGTGATATTGGTACAAATTGCAGTATTGTTATCAGTGGTTGTAATAGCATGTATACATAAAATGGGAAACTGAATCCCAGCGCCATACCTAAAAATGTCCATTCAAATCCTTTAGCAATCCAAGTAAGTGCTGTCAAACCAATAAGTTGGGGATAAACTGATTTTATCTTGTTTGCATCATGTTGGAATGCACACATTTTATTTACTAATTTGGAAAATAAGTTACCTACAATTGGTATCTTAACAAGATGACAAATAATTCCTTCCGCCCTTTTGGACCATAGCATGAACGCCATTAAAGATGCAAATATGATAACAATTGTTATGCCCAATGCAACAAGCCATAATAGTGCAGCTTCAATTTTAATCATACTTGAAAGGAATATTACTGCAAGAACAGAGCCCAATATCTTAACAGAGAAGTCTATTATTTGGACTCCAAATATTGCTGAGAACCCGCTTTCTAGTGGAACCTTGTCTTTTATTAGAAATGGTAATATAAGGTAACCGCTTCGTCCTGGTGTGACATCAGAAGCGAGCATGCCACCAAACTGCGCAAGCAATAATTCCTTAAGAGAAATTTTCTTGCCAGTGTTCTTGAATATTATTTTTAATCTGAACGCCATAAGCGCATTCATCACAACATATGCACACATTGCCAAGACGAAAAATCTAATGTCAATCGAAGTTAATGTTTTTATAACGTTTTCAATATTCAGAAAATATAATACTACAGCAATTACAATAAGGCCTATTATTAATTGTGCAATTAATTTTATTTTTCCCATTTAGATCACGTAGATAACAAATACAATAGTACTCCATAATGCAATTAAACCAATTATTATTGTACTAACCTGCCATTCCTTGAATCTGCCAAGTTTCATGATGATATGTGTTATTGAATATACTTTTTCGTATGGTGCTTTCAAAGTCCCATCTGGTTGTAATATCCCAAAGTTTTGTGCTTTCAGTCTGCTTCTTAATTTAAGTAAAAATTCTAAGAACCAAGGGGCGAACATCAATAAAGCAAATTTCTCTATATTACCAATTACTGCGATTGTTGCTACCATTGCACCTATTGCATATGTCATACTGTCCCCAGGAAATATTTTCGCCGGATACCAATTGAATCTTACAAATGCAAGCAAAGCAGCCAATGTTACAAATGCAAGCAAAGCAGCTTCAGTTCTACCGTTCATGTAGCTAAATAATCCAAGGAAAAACATGAGCACAGATGCAGTGCCTGCTTCAAGTCCGTTATGGCCAGCAAGCATGTTCAGTGCATTTGATGCGCCAACAACTGCGATTGGTACTATCAATAATGGATAGAGTATCCCGAGATTGATTTCTCCGAGGATAGGTATAGTTATTGTTGAAACACCAATCATAACTGCCATTAATGGTATTGCTGCTCCGACTGTAAGCAAAGGTTTTTCCCATTGTTTAAGCCCCATTCTTTTGAACGTATCAATACCGCCCGTCTTTCCATGTTTCTTGATTAAGCTTCCAAGATCATCGAAGATTCCTACCAAGCCTGCTATTAAGAAAGTCGTAATAGCTGCAAATAAGTTTATAATGTTTGCATTATTGCCGTACAAAAAAGTGTTTACCCATATAAAAAGGAATATACCTGCTAGTATACCAACCAAAACTACTGGTCCACCCATCTCAGCAATCTTCGGTTTTTCTTTTTTATGCACGTCAGTTCCAACAAGACCTGCGGCTTCAAGAAATGTTTTCAGTTTGGGTACTAATAAATATGTAATTGTAAATGAGAACAGTGCACACATCAACATCAAATTGATAGACATTTTACCAACCCACATTATTTTCTATTTCCGAATAATTGAACTTGTATATTTGTACATTTGTTCCACGGCCATTTATAGTGTATAAGTCAAGCTTTGAACCAGCAGTATATACTAGATTATAGCCAGGTATTGTTTTTCCTAAAACATATAATTGTGTAAACAAAACATCCTTGGTCTTGTATGGTATGTTTAAAACACCGCCATCAAATGGAAGCACGCAAACCGGCGCCATTGGAACATTATCTGTATTATTTATGTCAGAGCATCCAACTTTCTTTATGCAAACGCATTGCGCCTTGAAGACTTCTGATTTTTGAGTTACTGAATTGAACAATTGGACAAGTATTGGCCCAGTTGTATTTTGTGTAGCAGGAATTATGTATCTAAGTATGAATGTTTTATCTCCAGAATAAAGTACATTATTAGACCTGAAATCTTTCATTACCTGACTTGTTCCGCTTAATGCATCCATTACTATAATCGTCGGATATTCTGTGTATATACCAAGATTATTTGGTTTGATATTAGTCTGGCTTGATAGCGCATATGTTGAGAAATATGATTCTCTTCCAAGCGTCTGATTTTCAGAAAGTGCGCCAGTTAAATTGCTTAAACTTCCAAGTCTTGATATCTGATAAAATTTAGGAACATCTTCTGATATTACAAACCAATAATTTGGTTTGCCATACTTATTCAGATAAGCCAGAGCTTCGCTATTGTTATGCGCATTAAACAGATACCCACCAGTATCATAATCACGTTCTACAAAAAAGTTTCCTGGATCAACAACTGTAGCTCTTTGAGCAACTGTTTGTACAATATAACCATAATCCCACCAATGTGTAAACACTGAGTTTGTTGGCGTGTTATCCTTTACCCAATTTAATGCGTCATAATATGTCTCAAGCCCAGGATACATATTAGCATTCGAGATTGATGCTACTGCAAACATAAGTATTATCAGCACAGCGCCAACTAAATATGGAACAAACTTATAATTAACATTTATCTTTGAAATGGATTCGGTGGCCCATTTAAGGAAATAAGATGCCATTATCATTGCCGGGAATGCAAGCATAAAGAATAGTCTAACTGCACCATTTGCTGCAATGGTTGCAATTATGAACCATGTTAAGATCAAAAGGTATGAAGAATTAATTTTTTCAAGATGTTCATGTTTTCTATGCACTAAGAACATGAATGCAATTATTGCTATGCCAAATAAAGCGAAATAAATGAATTGGTTCGAAAATAGCGAATTAACCCACTGATACCTTTGGTCATTTGAGAATTGCTCAAATATTAATGCGCACATGAATATTGTAAATATTATTGTAAGATACTTTACATAATCAAAATTCTTGAATTCTTTGTAGAACATTATTATTCCACCCAAAAAGAAAAGTATAAAGATTATTCCTACTGAGATAAATCCGCCTCCCGGACTCATGAAAGCAACCCCAAATGTTGACCACCAACTATTCCCGCTTTCAATAAAAGCAGGTGGCTGGTTCTCGCTTACACTTTGTGCAAATCTACTTACGCCGATTGGGATATTTATTCTTTCAACAACAAATCCAAGATTATCAATTAAGAATCCTGGTTTGAACACAGAAATTATCCCACCAATTAAAAGAACTAAGCAAATACCAACAAGTATATGGAACAAACCATACGGCAACCAATCAAGCTGTTTTGGTTTCTTAATGTAAACTGATATTATCCCAAATAATAATGCGACTATTGGTATCAATGCACGCATATCCATGAAATAAGTTATCGGATTTCCATATTTTGTGAACACTGATAAAAGTATAATAGACATAAATGCAAACCACAAACCAAATGTGATGAGCTTCTGCTTGTTAATTTTTTGTAAAAACACTTCGATTATTATGAAAACTGAAAGATATATTCCAATGAAAAAGAAAAGACCTGATGCATATCCCGCGAGTCCAGTAAATATACCACCAAGAGCGCCGTTTATGTATAACCATTTGTCTTGATTCTTTTGTTTGTAGGCTCTAAGGAAAAACAAGAACCCAAGTATCATTAAAGGTAAAAACAATGGTTCCTTCTCTAAGAAACCAGCAGTTGTTCTGAATAATATTGCCAATGAAAATGCGAGGAATCCACTTGCGACTAATGCAGCAAGATTATCTTCAAGTATTTCTCTTGTCAAAAAGAAGAATGCAGCAATGCCAATTACCAGAAGCACTGGTGCAAAATAAGCAGCAATGTCATACATTGTTGCACTTGGATTGAATATTCTTACAAATTTTAATGCATAACCAGCGACATAAGCAGAACCAAGATTTTCAGTCGTTATATCTACACCATCAGGATAATATCTTAATGTATCATTCGAAGGAAGCTTATTATTTGCGATGTCATCCGCATATCTTAAAAATATGTAAGGATCGTCAGGACTTATCAGATATTTACCTTCCAAAGCTGGAATATTCTGTGTTCTCGAATAAAACGTCATCAAGAGCAATACAAGTAGCAAACAGTAGATCACAGCAGTTCTATTTTTCTTTACAAAATTGATTACACCGTCAAATTTTATATCCAATTCAAGCTCAGTGTCTTCTTTTTTAGCTTCTTCAACCATAATCTTACCTTATCATTAGCATTGGGGTTATGCTTACTTCTATCAAAGCACCTATTATTAAAAGTAGCGATGCGAGCGCAATCAGGTCTACAGAATCAAGTAGGATATCATAGAATTTAGAATCCCTATAATCGCTGCGCACAACAGCCGCTGATATTATTCCGCCTGCGACAGCTCCAAGGAAATATGCGCTTAACTCTGGGATCCCATGAATCATATACTTCAATAAGCTCAATGAGCCTGCTTGGAAATATGCGCTGAACAAATCTAATCCAGTTAAGGCCCCAAGATCAGCTATTTTTGACTTAACGAAATTGCCCATAGCTACTGCCAACACGCTTGCGTTCCATGAAAGTATGAATATTGCACCTGCTCCATAAAGGAATGAAAATAAGAGTGAAAAAAGAAGCACTTTGAAATTGTTCAACATTATTATCTTCAAACCCTCTTCTGCGCTGAATGTGGCCGCAGTATTGATGTCTGCGCCAAAGAATCCTGTTGGACCAAGTATAGATTGTATTGTTTCAATTTGTTTTGAGAAGAAAAGATTGTTAAGGCTTGCAGGTGCAAGTATGTACACTATAAGAAAACAAACTAAAAATCCTACGAAAAGATAAGCAAAATCAAGAAATACATCCAAATGCTTCCCGATGAGCGGAAGATCCTTTACTTTTTCGATATAATGTATTTCTTCAGCAGCTTCATCCTCTAATACATGAATCATTAGAGGCAGTGCTGCTATTGTTGTCAAGAATATTATTGATAAGCTCGGATCAGATGGGAATATGAAATATGCCAAAACTATAGCAATTATGGCGTAAAGTATACCAAGCACCAGCATATTTTTCGGATTTTTTCTTACACCCTCGGGGCTTATTATATTCTCTAAGACCATAATTATCCTCAAAAGCGATGTAAATATATATATTACTGAGCGCTTTTACAACCAATATGGGCACTAATCTAAGGGATATACTTATAATCTCTGAAATAGAAATGTCTGATCTGGCTGGCAAAAAGATAGCAGTTGATGCACATAATGCAGTAATGCAGTTTCTGAGCACAATAAGACTACCAGATGGACAACCTCTAAAAGATTCTAAAGGAAACATTACTTCGCATCTGAGTGGTTTATTTTATAGAAACCTTAATCTTTTGCGTGCGGGCATAAAACCAGTGTATGTTTTTGATGGCCCAGAAAAACCATTTAAGGAACATGTGGTTGCAGAAAGAATTGAGCGAAGAAGACAGGCAGAAATAAGATATAAGGAGGCTATTGAAGCAGGAGAAATTGAAAGAGCATCGTCTCTTGCATCCCAAACCGCAAGATTAACCCCAGAAATAATTGAAGAATCAAAACAATTACTTGAAGCACTGGGTATTCCGTGGATTCAGGCTCCAAGTGAAGGAGAAGCGCAATGCGCATTCCTTTGTAAAAATAAGGATGTTTATGCAGCGGTATCCCAAGATTTTGATACATTACTGTTTGGTTCACCGCTATTGATAAGAAATCTCAATGTTACTGGAAAAAGAAAACTGCCAAAGCAACAGGTTTATGTGACAATCAAACCAGAGATGATTGATCTAAAAGAAAACCTCAACGTTCTTGGCCTAACTCAAGAACAACTAATAACCATCGGGCTTCTCGTTGGAACAGATTATAATCCTGGTATCAAAGGAATAGGTCCAAAGAAAGCTATTGCTCTTGTCAAAGAAACAAAGACGCTTAAAAAAACACTTGAGCAAATAAAATGGGATTATGAAATTCCCGCAGAATCAATATTCCAACTTTTCTTTAAGCCACATGTTAATGAAAATTACAAATTAGCTTGGGGAGAGGTGGATAAGGATAAAATCATTGATATAATGGTCAAGAAGCATGATTTCTCGCTTGAACGAATAAATAATCAGTTAGAGCCAAAAGAAGAAAAACCAAAACACAAGAGTTTAAGAAATTTCATTTGAATATTCTTTCCAACCTTCTTTCCCAATTAATGGAACAAATACGAATGGTCCAAGATTCTGTTCTGAAAATTTATTTTTGTCTATTTTTGTTATAAGCGTTAGGTCTTGGCTGAATTGGTCTTTGCCAACAGGGATAATCAACTTACCTCCAATTTTTAATTGTTCTTTCAAGGTCTTAGGTATTCTCGGAGAGCATGCAGTAACAATTATTCTATCAAACGGCGCTTTATTTTTTAATCCAAGCGATCCGTCTCCATGAATTATTTCAACATTCATGTATCCAGCACGTTCAATATTATGTTTTGCAAATTCAACAAGTGCAGGAATTCGTTCTATGGTGTAGATTTTCCCTTTGTTTCCTATGATTTCAGCGATTATTGCTGCCTGATAACCACTTCCTGCGCCTATCTCAAGAATATTTTGTCCTTCTTTTAAATCAAGAGACTCAGTCATTATTGCAACTGTTGTAGGTTGGGAAATTGTTTGTCCAGCAATTATCGGTAACGGTTGGTCAAGATATGCCCCGTCGCTATATTTTGGCAAACAGAAATTTTCTCGTTTTACCTTTTCAAATGCGCGTATTACTAACTCGCTCTTTAATGCACCTGACCTAATCATCGAATGTATAAGTTCTTCTTTATCCATACTCTTAAAAAAGGAGTTCATAGTTAATAATTTTATGAAAGGACTAAAAGACTTAGATTTGAAAGGAGTTAAAGTAGCAGTAGCCATGAGCGGTGGTGTTGATTCTTCAGTCTGTGCGTTATTATTAAAAAAAGCAGGCGCGGACGTCTTTGGAGTAACTATGCAGATAGTCCCTTGGTCAAGATGTTGTCTGCCAAAGGATATTCAGGAAGCGAGATTAGTTGCTAAACAGCTTGGAATAAAACATTATCTTGTAAATCTGATTGAACCTTTCAAAAAACAAGCGATAAATTATTTTGTCAGAGAAAGTAAAAAGGGAATGAATCCAAATCCATGTGTTCCTTGTAACCAAAAGATAAAGTTCGGAGCTCTTCTTAAGTTTGCAGAAAAGCATGGGGCCAAATATTTTGCAACAGGACATTATGCACGTTTGGAAAGAAAGAATGGTAAGATCCTGCTTAAACGACCTGTTGATGTTTCCAAAGACCAGTCATATGTTCTATCCATGCTTCCAAAGAAGTTATTCAAGAAATTAATTCTCCCGATTGGAGATTATACGAAAGAAGAGGTAAGAACAATTGCTAAGAACAATGGTTTAAAGGTTCATGCAAGAAAGTCAAATCAGGATCTTTGTTTTCTTAATTATGAAAAAGGAGAATTCATAGAATGGTGGACTAAAAAGAAATCAAAACCAGGCAATATTGTTAACATAAAAGGAAATATTTTAGGACGACATGATGGCATAATTAATTATACAATTGGCCAGCGTAGAAATCTTGGACTTAACACAACAAAAAGACTATATGTTTTTGATATAAATCCAAAAAAGAATGAAATAATTGTTGGCGAGGAAAAAGATATTTACAGAAAACAATTCTATGTCAGAGACGCCAATTGGGTTTCAATTGAAAAACCAAACAAACCAATAAGTGTTGATGTTATAATCAGAAACAAGATGAAGCCACAGAAAGCAAAACTATTCCCATATGGAAAAGGCGTCAAAGTAATTCCAAAGGAACCAATATGGGCTGTTTCACTAGGACAGATAGCTGTTTTTATAAAAGATGATGTTGTTCTTGGCGGTGGATGGATCGAATATGGCAATAGAAGAAAAGCTTAAGAAAGAAACAGAGCGCTTCCAGGAAAAAATGGACGCAGTTTTGAAAAGAATAAAAGTTTTAGATAAACGTGGACTTGATCTTCTACATATGTCAAAAGCTTACTTTGAGGATTCTTATCATTTTCTTAAGAAGGGAGATCTAATTTCAGCATTTGAAGCCATAAATATTTCTTGGGGATACATTGATTCAGGTATGCGACTTGGATTCTTTGAATTAGATATAGAATTAAAGAGATGGTTCACTTCTGACTAAGTTGTTTATATGCACGATAAAGCATTTCAACCCGATCTCTTGTTACCCAATTACCATGATGTTT
>Ga0315294_10001060_pt1 | contig 29678 bp, 28 predicted proteins | sample YL17G13_40_MG_FD_203626 | JGI IMG/M metagenome (GOLD analysis project Ga0315294, IMG submission 203626) | Sediment microbial communities from Yellowstone Lake, YNP, Wyoming, USA - YL17G13_40 | ecosystem: Environmental > Aquatic > Freshwater > Lake > Sediment | place: USA: Wyoming | collected... | reverse complement strand
ATGAGTATAGTGCGAATACAATTCTTCCACCGCTACGATTTCGGGCTCGAATTTCTCCAGCAGCGACTTTATATCTTCAGCTATGCTGTTTAATCTTGTCTCTATTGGCATCTCCCCGTCGGTTCTAAGAACGCCTGCTTCAATAAACCTCTCCTTGTCTGCGATTGTTTCCAGACAAGCATATCCGCACACCAGCAGTCCCGGGTCAATGCCCAATATCCTCATTTCATTCTCCAGCGGGTTTTCCCATCAGGTAGATCCTCTATGAGGACACCCATCTCATCCAATTTGTTACGAATAGCATCTGCCATACTGAAGTTTCTGTTTTTCTTTGATTCGTTACGTAAGTCAATGAGAGTATACACCGCCTTTGGGAACAGAACATCACTAGCGTGGATGTCATAATAAGCCCCTTTTACAATGCCAAGACATCCTTTTTCATCTTTTACTTCTTCTCCTCCTCCTAACCGCCTGAATAACATATCCACAGCATTGAGTGTGGCCTTGTTTGCAGTTCCCGCTTCAACCAATCTGTTTGACAATCGAACTAGGTCAAAAATCACTGACAATGCTTCTGGAGTATTCAAATCGTCATCCATTGCATTTTTAAATTTCCCCTCTATCTGTTTAAGTTCAGCCTCAACGTCTTGATCAGAAGATCCTTCTGGCGCGGAGTTCCACGCTATTCTCAATCTTAGTACAGTTCCCCTCAATCTCTCATAGCCGATTTGTGCAGCAAGAAGTGCGCGGTCTGAAAAGTCTATAGGGCTTCGGTAGTGTGTATTGAGAATCAAAAATCTTACCGCCAATGGGTCGTACTTTCTGGTTAGTCTTTCATGTTTGACCTCTTTAGTCCCCGTGAAAATCTGCTTTAGCGTGATGAAATTATTAAGGCTCTTGCCCATCTTTTGGCCGTCAACGGTGACCATATTATTGTGCAGCCAGTATCGGACAAACTGCACGCCGTTGGCTGCCTCCGATTGGGCAATTTCGCATTCATGATGCGGAAACTTGTTCTCCATCCCGCCACCGTGAATATCAAAAGGCTGGCCGAGATATTTTGTGCTCATCACCGAGCATTCCAGATGCCACCCCGGAAAACCAGGCCCCCACGGACTTGGCCACTGCATAATGTGATTCGCCTCAGCTTTCTTCCAAAGCGCAAAGTCCGCAGGACTTTTCTTGTCCGGCGAAACCTCTACACGCGCGCCAGCCAGCATCTCCTCTACATTCCTGCCCGACAATTTCCCATAGTTCTTAAATTTCGCGACTTCAAAGTAAACTGAGCCGTTGACTTCGTAGGCGTATCCTTTTTCCAGCAATATCTTTACAAGTTCTATCTGCTCGACTATATGACCGCTCGCCCGTGGGCTTATGTCTGGCCGAACGCAGTTCAATTCGTCCATGTCCTCAAAGTAGCTGCGAGTGTAATACTCCGCCAATGCCATAGGATGCTTCTTCTCTTTTCGTGCCGCCACGATAAGCTTATCTTCTCCTTCATCCGCATCATCGGTCAGGTGTCCCACATCGGTTATGTTCTGCACATACGTGACACTATATCCAAGGTACCGCAGATACCTGACCAGCACATCAAAACTCACATAGCTTTTCGCATGCCCCAGATGTGCGTGCCCGTATACTGTCGGTCCGCAGACGTATATCCCGACCTGACCTTCTTTGAGCGGCTTAAATTCTTCAAGCCGTCTCGTCAAACTATTGTAAAGCTTCAGGTCCATTTGCAAGCACTTTCAATAAACTGTTAAACCTCTCACAGCGTTCTTTTAAGTTTCCTTCTCAATAACACCGCTGCGGTCGCCGCTATCGCTTCACCGTCTCCTATTTCGCCAAGTCCCTGGTTGGTTTTTGCCTTGACGTTCACCGCCGTAAAGTCAATCCCCAAAAGACTTGCGATGGCCCTTTTCATGTGTCCCTTGACAGACTCCAGTCTTGGCTCCTCAGCGTGTATTATCAAATCAACATTGACCACTGTCCAGCGTTTCTCTTCGAGCTGTTCTTTTACAATCGTCAGGAGCTCTTTACTGTCTGCGTCTTTCCATTTTGCGTCTGTGCTCGGAAATAATGTCCCAATATCACCCATGCCGCTCGCTCCCAGCAGAGCGTCAACAACGGCATGCAGCCCGACATCGCCATCGCTGTGGCCGGCCAACCCCGCTGGGTAGGGGACATAAATCCCGCCGAGCATTAGTTTCCTTCCGGCAGCCAGCCTGTGGATATCGGTGCCGATTCCAGTGCGATATTCGTGGTCATGCTCCTCAATCACAGCGTTCCCTTTGTGCTTGGAACATCAGTCCCGACAATTTTGACGGCTCCGCCAAGCGCCTGGCCGAGAGCTTTGAAAATCGCCTCGGCAATATGATGAGCGTTTGTTCCGTATGGCACGTTTATGTGCAGATTGAATCTGCCGCTGTTTGAAAGGCTCCGCAGCATCTCCTCCAGACAGTCAACATCAAAGTCACCGATTTTATCCGTCTGGTACTCGACCTTATATACACAACTTGGCCTGCCGGACAGGTCTATAGACACATTGGCCAGGCTTTCTTCCATCGGCACAGAACTATGCCCGTATCGGGCAATTCCTTTCTTGTCCCCAAGGGCTTTTGCCAGACATTCCCCAAGGCATATTCCGATATCTTCAACCGTATGGTGGGCATCGACCTTCAAATCACCTTTCGCACCGACCACTAAATCGATTTTGCTGTGTTTGCTCAAATGTGCCAGCATATGGTCGAGAAAACCTACACCGCTGTCTATCTGGTATTTGCCAACGCCGTCCAGATTAAGCTCGACCTTGACGTTGGTTTCTTTTGTCTGTCTGTGAATTTTAGCGGCTCTCTTTTCCATAAAAATGTCCTTATTCTGATAAGATTTCTCTCAAAGCCGAAATGAGTCTTTCGTTTTGTTCGCTCGTTCCGACCGTTATCCTCAATTTATCACTCAACCCTGGCAAATTAAAGTATCTGACGTAAATATTACGCTGCACCAGCTTTTCATAAATCCGGTTCGCCTCGCAGTTCTTATGCCTGCCAAGAACAAAATTAGCAGAGCTGTCCGGCACCTCGATTTTCAAGCTGCGCAGTTGCGCTGTCAATATTCCGCGGTCTTTTTTTGTTTTTTCAATGTTCTTCTTGAAATACTCCTGGTCTTTTATTGCCGCCGTAGCAGCCGCAATGGCAACCTCGCCGATGTTGTAGGAATCCTTAATTTTCATCAGGCCCGCTATCAAATCTCGCTGAGCAATTGCATACCCAAACCGCAATCCCGCAAGTGAGTACCCTTTGCTCATCGACCTCAGTATAATCACATTATCAAAATCTTTCACCAGACCCGCACAATTCCCTTCCGCAAAATCCACGTAAGCCTCGTCAATCAATAGTACCCCGCTAGTTTCATCAGCCAGCGAAGCCATTTCCCCGGCATTTGTAAAGCTGCCGCTCGGTGCATTCGGGTTGCAGACAATTGTCAAAGCCGCCCCGGTCCCAGCCAGTTTGGCCGGCAGGTTGAATTCGCTGTCGAACGGAACTTCTATTGTCTTGCAATTTTGCAGTTTGGCCAGCACTGGATACAGCGAATACGTGGGAACAGGGTATGCAACAGGCCGCCCTTCATCGCAAAACCCGCGAAAAGCAATCGACAGCAGCTCATCTCCGCCATTGCAGCACATAATATTCTCAACCGAGACTCCATGCAGTTTAGCTGCTGCTTGCCGGAATGTATTTGCCTCCGGGTCGGGATATCGGCGAAGTTGTTCCGCCTTGATTTCTGCCAGTACCTTCATTACTTCTGGCGATGGTGGGTAGGGATTTTCGTTGGTGTTAAGCTTCACCACGTCTTTTTGGCTGGGCTGAAAACCAGGCTCGTAGCCCTCGGCTCTTTCAACATTTTCTCTGAAATACCCCATATCTGCTCCAAAAACTATGACCAGAGATTATACGGCAGTTGCCGCAAAAGCGAAAGGGGGATTTTAACGATTATTTACAGGATGATAGCCAACTTATGTGAACGCGGATAAAAACTATTTCTGGCAGTAATCTATAAGCCGGGCAATCTCGCTTCGCAGGTTCTTGCGGTGGATAATCTCATCCACAAAGCCGTGCTCAAGCATGAATTCAGCCGTCTGAAATCCTTCCGGCAGCTCTACCTTTATTGTCTCGGCAATCGTGCGGGGCCCGGCAAAACCAATCAGTGCCCCAGGCTCAGCTATGGTTATATCCCCCAGCATTGCAAAACTTGCTGTCACGCCCCCCGTAGTTGGGTCGGTCAGCACCGCAATGAAAAATCCGCCTGCTTTGTCGTACTTCGCCAGTGCCGCCGAAGTCTTGGCCATCTGCCCCAGCGCCACAACACCCTCATGCATCCTCGCTCCGCCGGAGCAGCAAACCGCTATAAAAGGCAGTTTCTCCTCCATGGCAATATCAACACCCTCGCAAAACTTCTCACCGACCACATACCCCATCGAACCCATCAGAAAATTCGGCTCCATCACCGCCAGGACGACCTCTCTGCCTTTGATAAAGGCCTTGCCGACTCGCATGGCCTCCTTGGACCCGCTCTTTTCCTCGTCATCTCTGAGACGCTGCTTGTAAGTTGTTTCTCTGAAGGTAAAGTTCAGCGGGTCGTTCGAAGTCAGTTCAGTTAGTATTTCCTGAAAAGAGTCCTCATCGACCAGGTATTTAATGCGGGTCGCGGCGTTGATGCGGAAATGGTGGTCGCATTCCGGACAGACATTAAGATTCTGCTCAACCGCATTCTTATAGAGCATCTGCTCGCAGTCTGGGCATCGCATCCACAGCCCTTCGGGCATCTCTTTCCGCGGCTTCAGCGAGAAACCGTCCCATTTGCGTTTTGTTTCGGTAGCCATAACCGTACCATTCCAAAAAATAACGGGGCGTATCTTACCAAAAATCCAGCCTTTTTGCTACAAAAAATTATTTAGCAGCCTGCCGAATGGCGTTTATTGCGGCAATACGGTCGGTTTTTGAGAATATTGCATTGCCGGCAACAAGCGTGTCTGCGCCGTAGGAAACCACGGTCGGCGTGGTTTCTGTGTCTATCCCCCCGTCAACTTCTATCCGAATGTTCGGACCAACAATTTGTCTTATTTGAGCAATTTTTTTCGCCGCCTTTGCTATGAATTTCTGCGCCCCAAATCCCGGATGAACCGTCATCACCAGAACCATATCGCAAAGCGGAGCAACCGCCTCTATATCCTTGACCTCTGTCTCAGGATTCAGGCATATCCCTGCTGTAACCCCGAGCTTGTGCAGCCTGTCAATAAGTTTCCGCGGCTCATCGGCAGCTTCAATGTGGAATGTTATGTGGTCGGCGCCCGCTTTAATGAACTCCTCGGCATATCTAGCCGGCTCACTTATCATCAAATGTGTGTCGAAAACCAGCTTGCTGTATTTTCGCAGCTTGGCAACAACCATCGGGCCAATCGTAATGTTCGGCACAAAGTGACCGTCCATAACATCAAGATGCACTATCCTTACCCCTGCCGATTCAACCTCTGCTATCTCGCTGGCCAATTTGGCAAAATCCGCGCTCAATATCGATGGCGCGACTTCTATCGTCCCAGCTTTTGGCAATCTTCTATTGGCCACAGAGTACTCCTTTTATTTTAAGCCACAGAGTTTTTAATTTTTATTTCAAGCCACAGAGAAAAACCAAATTTTTAGCCACAGAGAACACAGAGGTCACAGAGAAAATTAACAGAATTTAAACTGTTTCCAAAAAGCTACAAGTGCAATCACCGCGCCTATTGTAAACACCAAATAAGAGAATACCACTAATCCTATTATAACTCGACTGAGAATATCCCCGCCTTTGCACTTGCCGCCAGAGGATTCGGCATATTTTCTCTGAGCCAGATAAGTAAAGCCAGATGCTACTGCCCCTGTTAAATTCCCAAGAACAAATAAGGCCATCGAAACTAATAATTTTTTTACAACATAAACATCTGTCTGCTTATTCCAAATATTACCTATAAATGCAAGTATTGCTACTGCTGCGCCGCCATTAATAAGTATCACACTTTTCAGAGCACTTTGGCCGGCCAAAATTACCGATTTGAACATCTCCAAATTTGCGGTGTTTTCAGCGTTATACTGAGCCAAGTTGCAAGCGTTTTCAGCATTATACTTAGCTAAATTGGAGGCGTGTTCCATTTTCCATTTCTCAAATTTCACGTCGTTATCCATAATCTCAATCCCCACATTTTTCGGTTTGTTTGTTCAAACTAAAATTCATTTGCTTGCACGTCCAATCCGCTTGTAAACGAACTCAGTTATAATTCTCCCTATTCTCTGTATTCTCCGCGGCAATTTTCTCCTTTTTTTCTCTGTGGCTGTCATAGGGATACTCGTTTTATACCGTCGATAAGTCTTTTTTCTCCAAAGTTGAGTATCAGGCCTCTTTTGAGGCTTGTTGCCTTGAGGTATGAAAGGGTTTGAGCCAATGACACTTCAAGCATTTTTGACATAGATTTTATTTCCACGACAACCTCATTCTCCACGAGCAAATCCAGCTTTTGGCCTTTGATTGTTTTACCCTTGTAAACAATGTCGCAGGGGGTTTGCTGTTGATAGTTTATGCCACGCAGGTCGAATTCATGACACAGTGCTTCTTCATATATTGATTCCAGCAATCCGGGACCAAGTATGCTGTGCACTTCAATCGCAGCCCCGATTATCTTTTCTGTCAGGTCGTCCATGCCGTACCGTTTATATCTCTGTGTCCTCTGTGTTCTCTGTGGCTAAAATATCGTTTTTAACATTCCTCTGTGGCTGTTACTTTTCATCGAGGATTTCAATGCACACAAACTTCTTGCCTTCCAGAAATTCAAGCGATGCTCCGCCGCCGGTGGAGATATGGCTTATTTTATCTTCCAGGCCGAGTTTTTCAACGGCACTTGCACTGTCACCGCCGCCTATCACGCTGCGCGCGCCTTTTTCTGTCGCCTTGGCAACCGCCAAAGCAACAGCTTTTGTCCCTTCATCAAATGGCGGCATTTCAAAAACGCCCATTGGCCCGTTCCAGACTATCGTCCTGGCGCCGGCAAGTTTCTGTGCAAAAAGCTTTCGCGTCGCTGGCCCAATATCCACACCCTGCCAGTCGCCTGGTATGTCGCCGCTGACCACCTTGTTGGCAGCGCCGGCCTTGAATTCCCTGGTAACCACCGTATCAACAGGCAAAACTATTTCGCAGCCTGCATCCTTGGCCTGCTTAAGAATTTCCGTGGCTTTATCGAGGAAATCGTCCTCGCACAGGCTCTTACCCACCTCTTTGCCCTGCGACTTGAAGAATGTATAAGCCATCGCTCCGCCTATGAGAATGCAGTCAACCTTGTCGAGAAGATTCTCAATCACACCTATCTTATCCGAAACCTTCGCCCCGCCCAGTATCGCCACGAAAGGCTTCTCAGGATTACTGATAGTTTCACCGAGGAACTTCAACTCCTTTTCCACCAGGAATCCTATAACTCGAGGTTTGCTTTTCATCATCATCGGCACCGTATACATCGATGCGTTATCTCTGTGGGCAGTGCCGAAGGCATCATCAACATAAACGTCCGCCAAATCCGCAAGCTTTTTTGCGAAATTGTCTTTAGCCTCCCGCAGCTGCGCATCTTCTTTTGCCGCCTTGTCTTTTATGGTTTCTTCTTTGCGGAATCGCAAATTTTCCAGCAGCATGCACTCCCCGCTTTTCAGCGCCTTTGCCTTGGCTTTAACATCGGGACCGATGCAATCGTTGGCAAAAATAACCTTTTTGCTCAATAGCTCTGAAAGTCTCTTTGCTACCGGGGCAAGGGAAAACTTTTCATCTCTCTTGCCTTCGGGTCGCCCCAGATGGCTCATCAGAATCAGCGCTCCACCACGCCCCAGAACGTTCTTTATAGTCGGCATGGCCTTAACAATCCGGTCATCGCTGGTAATGTTGCAGTTCTCGTCCAGCGGCACGTTGAAGTCGACCCGCATCAAAACCTTCTTTTCCTTAACATTAACATCACCGATGGTTTTCTTGGCCATATCTTTGCCTGCCTTTCACAAACCCTGTTAACAAAGTTCGGGCCTGTTCAAAGCAGGAACAGGCCCGTAGTAATCCAACTTAAATCATCTTCGCCATTTTTTGCATAATATCAACCGTACGGTTCGAATAACCCCATTCGTTATCGTACCAGCTGATGACTTTAATCATTCTACCCTTTACCATCGTCAAAAGCGAATCAAAAATACTCGAAGCAGGATTATTGACTATATCGCTGCTGACTATCGGCTCATCGCAGTAAACTAGAATACCCTTCATCGGCCCATCTGCCGCCTTTTTGACAGCCGCATTTATCTGCTCGACAGTGACATCTTGCTTGACGTCTGCCACCAGGTCCACAACGCTGCCCACCAATACCGGCACCCGCAGGGCAAAACCATCGAGCTTGCCGTCCAGTTCGGGAACCACTTTGCCGATGGCTTTGGCCGCGCCTGTGCTTGTTGGAATTATATTCATGGCTGCAGCACGTGCTCGGCGCAGGTCCTTATGAATCAAATCAGATACCTTCTGGTCGTTGGTATATGCATGAATGGTAGTCATCAGTCCCCGCTCAATGCCGAACGCATCGTTGATCACTTTGGCCAAAGGCGCAAGACAGTTGGTGGTGCAGCTTGCATTCGATACGCATTTAACCTTCTTGGTCAGCGCATTATCGTTAACGCCCATAACGATTGTTGCATCAATGTTGTCTTTGGCTGGAACACTCAATACCACCTTTTCCGCGCCAGCTTTGATATGGTCCGCGTATCCGCCTTTGGGCGACTCAGCGCTGGTAAAAACACCTGTTGATTCCAGAACAATCTTCACGCCCATGGCTTTCCAGGGCAGTTCCGCAGGGCTTTTGACAGCCAGAACTTTAATCTCTTTGCCGTTAACAACCAATGCGTCGTCTTTAACTTCCACCGTCCCGTTCCATCTGCCCATTACTGTGTCGTATTTGAACAAATGTGCCAGACTCTTGGCGTCTGACAGGTCGTTGATGGCTACTAACTCCAAATCAGCGGCTCTTTGGATGATTATTCTTGCCACTGCTCTACCGATTCGGCCGAACCCGTTGATTGCAACCTTTGTTGCCATTCGTAAATCTCCTTTTTTAATACTAAAAATAAGCTTTTTACCTGTTTAACTGCTTCACAATAAGCGAGTGTGATACTCTATTTGCAGCCGGCCCGCTTGTCAAGAATTTCTTGCCCGCAATCGCCTTAATATGTTATTTGTAAGTTAAGGATTCTTCGCGTTGTGTCGGTAAGTTTTGCTTGTTCGCTAATCCTGATCGGCCAGACCCAGATTATCTTTTCACCGTCAGCGACAACCAGTAATTTTCCGCGTTTTTCCACCGGCACTTTCGTAGCGGTCAGAAACTTGCCGACCTTTTTCTCTTCAGATAGCCCTAGTGGAACAAACTTGTCGCCAGCCTGTCGAAAACGAACCACCAATGGCAGTTTAACCTTATCTAAATCAAACCACTCAATGAAATTTGTCTTTGTTCCCTTGAATTTCTCAACGTTGCAGTTTTCGGCATCCAGAACTGCCGCTTCTATTAAGTAGTCCTCGAATCTTGTCCGCCCAGGAACCTTTAACCGGATTGGTTCGCGGACCTGTGCATCAGACCCAATAATTTTCTTGGTACTTCGTACGAAAATCAGTTTCTCGTAGTCTCGCAAAACTGCGAACCTCCCGGGCAGTTCGATTTTTCTGCCGCTGACATTCTCCTGCGCCAGATTCAATACCCTTTCGTAGTGTCCCTGTGTCAGGTCTCGCTCACCGCCGCCAAGCGCTGCCAAACTTCTCCGAACCAGCTCGACCTTTACTGATTCTGCCTGTGTCAGAAAGCCTTTCAAATTCAGTGCAACTGTGTCAGCCCCACAATCAGCCAGCTTCGGCCAGGCCTCCTCTGCACACCTGCAAACCATACTATAGAGCCGCTGGGCCGACCGGGATAGAACAAATAATTGCTCTATGAGAGAATCCTTGCACTGCTGTTGTAACGCCGGAATCAGCCGGTGACGAATGAAGTTGCGCCTGTACGTGCAATCTTTATTTGTGCGGTCTGTCCGCCATCTTAGATTGCGCTTTTCTAAGTAACTGATAATCTCATCTCTGCTGATACAGAGCAGCGGCCTTGCAAACCTCTTGTCCCCTGTAAAGTTTCGCGCCGGCCAAATTCCCCCCAGGCCCCGAAACCCTGTCCCGCGAAGCATCCGATGTATCACCGTCTCAGCGTTGTCGTTCTTCTGATGTGCCGTGGCTATCACATTACAACCTTTGCTCTTGGCAATATCCAGCAGACTTTCAATCCTCAGTTTGCGGGCAGCTGTCTCGATTGACAGCCTGTTTGTCCTGGCAAATCCTAGCACATCCACTCGCCTTGTAATTGTATCCAGGTTTAGTTTGCCTGCCTCAGCGATGACAAAATCCTCGTCTGCCTCGGCATCGGCTCCCCTTAATTGATGATTTATGTGGGCGACAATAAACTGGGCCTCCAGCACTTTTTCAGCCTTTAGTGCGTGCATGGCGTGCAGAAGGGCTGTTGAATCGGCCCCACCGGAAATGGCCAGTATAATCCTACCAGCTGACCCAAAAAGCCCGTTTTCTTTGATGAAACAGGCCATCTTGTTTTCAAGTTCATTCACCGTATTCACCCGTAAAAAACGCGGGCCTGACATCCCTGCCAGGCCCGAAACTTTATTGCGGAAAACCCCTGCCTCGAGTTCTTTCAAATTTTATTTGCTCTTTTGTGAGCTTTCCTCGCTCTTGGTTAGTTCTTTTATACGGGTTTCCGCATATTCTTTATAGTTACTGCCTAAATTTTCATCTATGACGGCCCGCTGATAAAATACCAGTGCCTCCGCTCTGTTGTGCATGTATGTGTCCAGAATATATGCCGCCTTGTATGCAGCAGGATATTTCGTGGCAGGGTCCCACTGGAAAACCCTCTGGTAGTACAAAACTGCTAGCGAGTAGTCCTTGAAATATTCATAAATCCCGGCGGCCCTGAACGCCGCATCGTCAATCTTGTCACTGGTAGGATGCTTTCTTATAAGCTTATTGTACTCGTTCAAGGCCTTCCGCAGAAGATTCTCATCTACAATAACAATCAGTCCTTTTGCTTTATTTTCAAGATGCCGCGCATTAATATACATATAGTCAGCTTCACTGATTGAATCGCTTGCCTTCAAATCCGGCCCCGCCACGGTAGCTTCAATGATGTAGTTATATTGCGATTTCGATATCTTGCTCAGTGCCGCCAGCTCCTTTTTTGCCCACGTCAATTTTGTATTGTTGCCTTCTTTGCTGTAGTATTTGACCAGCAGCTCAAGGGACTGTCGATATGCTAGACGGTTGGCCAAAACCTGTTCGACAACATCGCTTTCGCCGGCATCGGCAATCTTCACCGCCACATCTGCCTCTGACAACGTTTCCTTGAGAGTCGGCACAGCTTGAGCGTCTCCACTGTCAATGGCACGGCAGCCGATTAATACGTTCAACAACACGATTAACACTACGGTCAAAATCGTCTTTGCCATAATGGCCTCCTTTCAATCTTGAACACGACCTTCCTGCTTGGTCTTGATACTCAACAGCCAAATTACCGCAGCCGTCTTGTTATATAATTCTCTTCCGAGAATTTCTAGTCTGACTTACAGGTAAATAGAACTAATTTTTACCTGCTCGTCAAGAACAAAACATTTAAAAATATTCAACCGGATACCTGTTCCGAGTCACCCGTAAATTTGCGTATTTCAAATTTTTCCCAGCCAATTTTATCCTGTCCCGACAGTTTGTTTTTGACCGGCAGGCCGATTTTAGCTATTGTACGGCCTGAAAGTTCCGGCCCGGCTACAGGGATTTGTCACCGCTTGGGCCAATGTCGCTCTGGTTAATTGTTTATGGTAAAACGCAGGGTAATAGTGGTTGGCGAAGGTGCGGCAGGCCTGATGGCCGCAGGCCAGGCCGCCGAATCGGGGGCCGAAACGCTGCTTCTGGGAAAAACCGACATTCCAGGCTGTAAGCTCCGCCTCACAGGCAACGGACGCTGCAACCTGACCAACACGGTTGAATTGCCTCAGTTTATCCGTCATTACAGACCCAATGGTCGTTTCCTCCGCCAGGCTTTTTCGATGGTTTTCTCCGCCGAGCTTATAGCCTTTTTTAAAGAGCTTGGTGTTCCCACCGTAACCGAGCAGACGCGCGTTTTCCCGGCTACCGGCCGGGCAGCAGATGTCGCTGATGCCCTTGTTCGCTGGGTCAGCCGGTGTGGTGTAACCATCAAACTGCTGTCGCCGGTGCAGCGACTAATTGTTGAGCATGGACAAATCATCGGTGTCGAGGTTTCTCAAAAAAACTTGAGCCAACAACGTCGCCAAAAGCAAATTTTTCACGCCGACGCCGTAATTATCGCTACCGGCGGCGCATCATATCCTTCCACCGGCTCAAGCGGCGATGGCTACCGGCTGGCCGGATCGGTCGGCCATACCATCGTCCCAATCAGGCCCGCACTGGTCCCTCTCGAAACAGCCGGCCCTTTCGCCGCTCGCCTGCAGGGCCTGGCCCTGAGCGATGTCACCGTTCGTGTTCTGGTCAACGGCAAAAAGCAGGCACAAACTGCCGGCGAAATGCTCTTTACCCACTTCGGTCTTTCCGGTCCCGTCATCTTGTCCCTCAGCGGCCGCATTGTTGACCAGCTGCACCTCGGCGGCAAAGTAACTATCTCTATCGACCTCAAACCTGCCCTCGACGAACACCAGCTCGATGCACTGCTTGTTCGCAAATTGGCTGATAATGGCAAAAAGCATTTTTCAACGCTTATTAACGGCCTTTTGCCTCGCAGGTTGTGCGGTGTCTGCTGCGAATCAATGGGGATTTCGCCGGAAAAACAATGCAATCAAATCACCGCTGCTGAACGCAGAAAATTAAGGATGTGGCTGAAAGCTTTTCACCTCGATGTAAGCGGCCATCAGTCTTTTAACGAGGCTACGGTTACTGCCGGCGGGGTAAGCACAAAGGAGATTGACCCCCGAACGATGGCCTCTCGGCTGGTCAAAGGTTTATATTTTGCAGGCGAGGTCCTCGATATAGATGGCGATACCGGCGGCTATAACCTGCAGGCTGCCTTTTCTACAGGCTTCCTCGCCGGCCAATCAGCAGCACAATAGCCGTTTCAGGTTTGCATACCTAATATGACTCTGCGCCGTTGGCTATCTCACCGATGACAGTTTGAAGGCCTGATACCACCCTTGCGAGGCTGTCATAATCGATTTTATCGGGCGTATCCTCTGGCAGGTGGTAGTAGGGATACCGAAAAAGGGCAGTGTCGGTTACCATAACCGCCGGGTAACCGCACCGCCAGAAAGACCAGTGGTCCGACCAGTTGACTCCCGGGATAATTTCCGGGATGGCTCCTCCTTGTGATGGAAACTTGCAGTTTTTGCGGAACGATGCAATAACGGCATGCAAAAGTTTTCGCGATGATAGATTGCTGACAAAGCCGATAAAATTGCCGGTTGATGGATATACCATACTGAACGGAAATGGATACTTTTGACTTATTGGCTGGTCACTGTAGTAGCCGATTGTCTCCAGTGAAAGCATTGCAACAATTGTTTCGCCTTTTGCCTTGCAGCTTTTGGCATAGACCATACTGCCCATCTGCCCCGTCAGGAAAAATGGAGGCTCCTCATTTGCGAACATAACAAACCGTATTGTCTTAGCGGTTTTTTCCCCTGCAAACCGCCGTGCCAGAGCAAGCGTTGCCGCAACAGCCGAAGCGTTATCATTGGCGCCAGGGCTCCCATAAACGGAATCATAATGGGCGCCGACAACTACAATCTGCTCAGGATATTTTGTCCCTCTGTTTTCGACTTCCAAATTACAGCAGGTTTGGTTTTCCACTTGGTAATTTTGTCGATTGATTTTGTAGCCTGCCTCCGCCAGGGACGCCTCTAAAAAATCAGCCGCAGCAGCCAGTTTCCGGTATTGCCAGATGTTCCTTTCCCCGATTTCGCCGGCTATTTTTTCTACATCGCGGATAAGTTCCTCTCGAAGCTGCTTTTGAGCATCCGTCAAGCTAGGCAGCTTTCCCTCATAACTTTTTCCAGGCATTCTTATCATCGCAAATTTCGCCCATATACAGAATATTACTAGGGCCGCGGCGAGTATGCTCAGTCTAATAATTGCGCCGCGCGTTATAATCTTTATGCCAAACTTACGTTTGTGTCCCAGTTTGCAGCTGGCAACTTCTTCATTCGCCTGCGATGTCTGTTCTTGCTCCAACACGACCTTATTATTACCACAACCGCCGTTACTTCAAGAACAACACCCCAAAAATTTATATTGATTATGACCTTACCCCCAAAAACTGTTAACTTTCGCAGAGTCTCAGCAGCCTTTCCGAAATTCTTTCGTTGCTTAATTGGGAACAGCACAGAAGTATCAGGTAACCATCTCGCCGACCTATGAAGAGCATTTTGAAAACTGGTAATTTACCTGCTCAAAAACGGGAAGGCATTTTAATAGTTTGTCTATACTCGTGATAGTAAGGGTCTTGTTGTCTTTTTCCATTTTAAATCACAAATGGCTCGCCATCATTTACAATTTTAACATTTTCAAAGAGCTCCTGATACTTTTCTGGCTCAAAGGTGTGAATTGGAACCAAGGACTTGGGCTTTAATGCCTTCGCAAAACGTTGCAGGTCGTTTAACACCGCATGTCCGCTTGTGTGAATATGCTCAACCGTGAGATTATTCGCGTGAACAAAATCTTGGAATGCGTTCGGTTTTTTCTTATCGCGAATATATCCTTCCCACTGGGAATAAATAAGCGTTGTACCTTTAATCCCTTGGATCCGCTCAACAAGTGGGATCATGGAATTGCGCATAAGGACAAGACACTTTTCGCGACCGACTTCCCATGTTTTAATCTTATGCCTGCCTATATCAAATGTTAGATATTTAAAATTTGATTTAACTATCTTATTGATATAGATATCACCGTGGCCGCGATAATTTCCTATCAGCACTTTAATATTACCCCAGTCCACTTGAGGTATCTTGTTGCGCTCATTTTTTAAAACATGCAATACGGTGGCGATATAGGGGTCAATAATGAGCGTAGCTTTTGCACGCCGGACGGCCTTATAGAATGTTACGATACGATCAATATTCTGCCCTGAACAATAGGCAAGCAAAACATTTTTCTCTGTCTTTCTAAGCACTTCCTGTATGCCGCTCAAAACAGCCGGCTCATCTGCAAAAGCGCCGTCTTGCCGCTCAATCGTAGTTCCTTCCATAAGCAGGCAATTCACATTTTTAGGAGGGTTCTTGATAAAACGATCGAATAAAGACTTCTTCCATCCACTTGCGCGAAAGTCCCCGGAATAAAAAATTCTTTTTCCTTCCGCTTCAATCAAATATGCCATGGCATCAAAACCTGAATGGTCAACGAGGTATGGCGTTACTTCGAAATCTTTTATACGAAAGGGCACTCGATTTTTTACAATCTTGTCGCTCGAAAGGTAAATGCCTTTATGCATGAATGTGTTTGTTACTTCAACAAGTTTTCGTGATCCCTCGCTGATATAGATAGGTATTTCCGGGTTTGCGAAATTCAATAAGCCGTAATGGTCTAAGTGCGAGTGAGATATCAGGATACAATCAATTTGTGGTTTTTCCCCTTTATATAAGCCTTTGATGTTGGGCAAAGTCTTTTCCTTTTTCAGTTCCTCAATGGATTTGCCCGCTATACTGTCAGAATCAAAAGGCTCTCTGTTCTTATCAACCAGCGGCATCCCGAAATCAATCAGTATCCTTGAACTGCCTGATTGAATCTCTACACAACTCCCGCCAATCTCTTTAGTGCCACGGTGGATCGTCAATAACACTCTGATACACCCTCCTTAAAATAAATGAATTTCAGCTTAGGTTTCATTTCCTCATACTCAAAATTTATATACCCAAATTCTATCTTCTGATTTCTCAACTTTTCATTAAGAAGATCAAACACTTTTTGAGTAATAAATGGATGCAGTTCAGGCGCCAAAATAAAGGCCTTGATTTTATTTGTGTTACGAATTGACTTTCCTTCAAATAACTCTTCTTCATTGGACTTTCTGACAAATCTTCCCACCTTCTCATCTCGTAGCACCATCGTATAGAAAAAGAGTTCAGACAATACACCAACCTTGCAATTCCTCTTGGCTTTTAATTCAAGTATGTATAAATCATCACCATTTGCACCCCACAAATCGATTGCACTATGCTTGCTGGGAAATATTGCATTATCTTTTATAACTTTTTCACGAAACAAGCCTACTGGAAGTTGCCTGTACAGCGTTGCAGGACACAATTCCTTTAGATCTTTGAGATTATCCTGTTGTCTCAATATTTCGTTTTCCAATCTGCTTTCTATATTCTTTGTTTCGTCATTTATACGATCTTCACTTCTTGTTGACGGAGAGTTAAGAAAATAATTTTTGTCGTCTTTTATTTCCAAATCGACCATAAATTCTTTACTCTCATCATCGATAAAAAACCAGCCCTCACTACCGCCGAAGATATTGTTAAACCTATCCACACGATAGAGAAATCTCTGATAGTGCGGATCTTTAGGATCGGCAGGTTTATTCCACTTCAGGCAACACTTCATCGGTTCTGCATCCAGACAAGCTTTCAGACACAAAGCCCAGCCTTCAAATGCGGCAGAATCATCCTGCATATTCTTTGCCATACTATCCAGCATGGTAAGGGTAATTACGTGATTGTTTTCTTGAAAGCCAATTCCACGTGGAAATTTAATACTTGGCTTCCCGCTTTTTTCTCTCACACATTGCAATAACTCTTCTTTATCCATATAATTCTCCTTATTCTCCCGCACCATTGCGGTTTATTATTGTCTGGAATATAGGTGATTGCCACATCGCTGTCAATACTTAAGGCTTTTCCTTTCTTGCTTTCTCTGTGTTCTCTGCGGTCTCTGTGGCTAAAAACAAAATTACTAAAACCCTCTGTGGCTAAATCTCGCAGAGTCTTAGTAACCTTTCTGCTATCTTTAATGCAGCGTCTTTTTGGACGACCGCAGCGCAGGATTTTTTCATCTCCTGGCGTTTCTGGCTATCCCGCATCAGCTCTTCCAATTCTTCCCACAGCCATTCAGCCCTGTCGGCCTCGTCGGCTATATCATCTACGATTATTGCTGCACCTGCCTCGACCAGTTTGCCGGCGTTTAAATACTGATGCATGTCCTTATGGTATGGGTAGGGCATACAAACACTCGGCACGCCCGCTGCCGCATACTCAGCCACGCTCACCGCTCCGCTTCTTCCAACCACTAAATCCGCAGCAGCAAGCAGGTTCGGCATATCATCGCAATAGTCCAGCACCTTGTGACCGATTTTCGCGCCGGCGTACCTTTCTCTAACATCATCAAAATTTGCCCGCCCGGCCACGTGAACTATCTGCCACTGGTCTGCAAAAACGCTTAGCTCACCAAGCAGCGAACATATTGTCTTGTTGATATTTTCTGAGCCGCTCGAAGCGCCTGTTATAAGTAAAATCTTTTTACTTCTATCCAGCCCCAGTTCCTGCACTATTTTTTCAGGCTGCAAATTCTCAAATTCCCTTCGCAGGGGACATCCGACAACGCTGACAGGTACCTTTCTCTTGGGAAAATATTTGACGGTATCTTCAAACTGCACAAAAATCTCATCTGCGAAATGCGCTATCACCTTATTTGCCAGTCCCGGCACGATATCGACATTCAAAAGTACAACCGGAATTTTCAGCCTGTGCGCCGACCAGCACGCCGGCGCCGCCACAAATCCGCCAACCCCGATTACCGCAACATTTTCAATTTCGCCAATAGTTTCGTTGGCAATTCGGCAGCTCGCCAGAAACGAAGTGCAGAAGTTTATTAGCTTGCCCGGCCGGATGGAAAAACCTTTTGCCGGCAGGGGCGTGTAGCTGAAACCTGTCTTTGAAAGGATTCGCTTGTCAATCGGACGATTGCTGCAGAAAAAGTGCGTCCTTGCCAGGGGTTCCAGTTTGACAATCTGCTGGGCTACAGCTAGAGCGGGATAGAGATGTCCCCCTGTTCCTCCGCCGGCAAAGAAGAAGGTTTTGCCAAGCATGATTTATCGTCCTCCAATATTTCCTTGTTGGATTGTTTGGCAATATTCAGCAGCACGCCGACAGCGGTCGCCGAAAGCAGCATGCTCGTTCCGCCGGCGCTGACAAACGGCAGCGGTATGCCTTTTGTCGGCAGCACAACCGTCACTACGCCTATATTTATCGCCGCCTGAATGGCCACCGCGAAAACAATTCCGCTGGCCAGCAGTTGGCCAAAGCGGTCTCGGCACCGCACAACCACCAGAATTCCCAGCACAACAAAAATGATAAATAATGTTATCACAGCGGTAGTTCCAATAAAGCCAAGTTCTTCGCCGATAATGGCAAAGATAAAATCTGTTGTATCTTCCGGCAGATGGCCGTATTTGCAGATTCCCATACCCAGCCCTTTGCCCAACAGTCCGCCTGAGCCGAGTGCAATCAGTGACTGATTGCCCTGATAGGCAGAGGAATCGGCGAACTTTTCAGCGTTTAAAAATGCAACGATCCGCTGCATTCGCCCGGGCGAACGGAGCAAAGCAGCACAAAAGGCAACCGCGCCAACCGGCAGCAAAGTGGCGATGTGCCATAATTTTACCCCGGCAATTATCAATATCAGAAAACTTAAAAGACATAAAAAAGCCGCTGTGCCGAAATCCTCGATGACTATAAGTGCGGTTACCAGGCCAATAATCAGACAAATCGGCAGAAACCTTTTCTTATATAAAGTGAGCTCAGCACTATACTTATCACAAAAAGCGGCGAGGAATAAAATAAGGGTCCATTTTGCAAGTTCGGAGGGCTGAAAACTTATCACTATCGGGCCGGCGGGGATACGGAGCCATCGGCGGGCCTTGTTTATCTCGGAGCCGAACTGCGGAAGCAAAACGAGTATAAGTAGCGCAATACTAAAGACTAATAAATAAAGAACAGGTGATTTAAACCAGCTGCCGGCGGGGGCAAATTTGCGGTAATTAAAGCAGGAGACGGTATATATAATTAAACAGGCCAGGGGGAAAAACAGGATTTGTCTCATGGCGGGGAAGTGGTAGAACCGCCGTAAGTTGAACTCCTGACTGACGTTAGCGCTGGCTGAAAAGACGAACACCGTGCCAATGGCCATCAGGAAAATGACGACCATTGCGATATCATCAGCGAGCGAAGTATTTTTCGTTTCTATGTCCAATTGATTGCGACAGACCTAAAGGAAACTGTTTTTTTGCTATTTAAGTGTAATTTCGGCTGTTTGGGGTCAATTGCAGCAAAAATTATTGGGTTGAGAAAGTGGGGGGATTAGCGAGAAAATTTTCAATCAAATGCGCAAGGGTCAGGGGAAAAAGTGTGAAAAGTTGCGTATTTTTCTGCAATTTTTTGCAGAATTTTGCAAACCACTGCATTTTTTCTGCAATTTTCTGCAAATTTTTGCAGTTTTTTACACCCCCCTGCGCAAATGATTGAAGAATTTATGTTGTTTTTTTGAAACATGCCCCCTGCGTAAATGATTGAATTTCAATCATAAATGTACCCGCGCGGATGGTCGAGGCTGGATGCTCGTTGCTCGATACTCGATGCTGGATACTCGATGCTCGTCGCTAGTGGTTCGTAACTCGAACGACAAATTTGATTAGCCACAGAGGTCGCCGAGAACACAGAGTTATTAAATCCTAAGTTCTAAACTCTAAGTTCTAAACAAATTCGAATTACCAAAATACGAAATTCAAAACAAATTTTGCCACAGAGGACACAGAGTTCACAGAGAATTTTTAGTTCATAGTTTATTGTTCATAGTTCATAGTAAAGAATGATTCAGACACGGAATTGTTTTGGCCGGGTGACTTGTCCTCGCACATCTTTGGCGGGGAGGGGGGCGACGATTTTGTTTTCCGTTTGACAATTGGGCCGGCACTATATAAGTATATGCGTATATGCTTATATAGTGCACTAACATTAAGAATATAAGGTTTTTGAGTGAGGGAACTGATGTTGGGGATGGGGCCCCGGCTTTGTTCCGATATCCGCCATAGGCGGACAGCGGACAGCGTGCAGCGTGTAGCGGATAGGATTTTTTAAGCCACAGAGAACACAGAGAAAGTAAAAAGTTCATTGTTCAGAGTTCGTTGTTCATAGTTTGTAGAAAAAATGGAGACAGAAGACAGAGGACAGAAGACAGACGATGGAGAGTGGAGGCGTACTCGAAACGAGTACGAGCCGAGAGGCGGCACAGAGAGTTTTGAGTGTTGAGTGCTTAGTTTTGAGTTGGAGGAAAAGGGAGATTAAAGATGAAATGGTTCGACAGGCTCACCATCCTGAGCAAAGTCGAAGGACAAATTCTAATGAACGAAATCCAAAATATAAAACCAACGGGCTTCTGCCTATGGCACAAGTGCCTATGGCATAAATACCTATGGCACAAATTGCTCAGACAATTCGTCTTTAATTGCCCGGAGTTGTCTCGGAATTCACCGGAAGAAAGAGAGACTAACGTTCTGAATGACAGTTTTTTCAAAGCAAGCAAATCGCAGCTTTGAAAAATACTTGTCCATTCAATTGTTGGCGATTCCTATTTTTTGGGTGATCGCTTCTTGTCGTTGAACTCTGGCAATTGGTTGAATGTTTCGGCAAATATGGCAAAACACTCGTATTCCTGCTTTGCGACCTCCCCCATGATGCGGAGGTCGGTAGGATCCTTAGATTCCACATTGCATTCATAGGGGCAGACAGAGACGTATAGCTGAGGGGCGAGGTCCTCATAGTTCGGATACTTGAAACGGACACGGCGACCGCCACCGTGTCCTTCTTTTCCTTTGATCGTGTTGTCGAATTGCTGGAGTCGAGACTTCAGGCCACCTTTGGCATTTGTCATGCCCACGTAGATAATCTCCAGTCTCCACGAGAACGGTTTGCCATCAATGTTTTTGTCGGACAGGGCAATTGCATAGACCCCCGGATATTGAAGTTGCAGGAGATCATTTCTTTTCGTCCATTTTATCCACTGAGAGAATAATGTCATCATATCCTTTGTATCGCCAACAACGATTATACAGTCTATAAAAACGGGAAGCACAGACTGTTTACGCCAGTATAAGAAGTTCCCGATGCTTGTTCAATTATCTTGTTGGTTTTTCATCTATTAGCTAACCAAAGATACATGTCCAAGTGTACTCTGACGATTCCTTTCAAATTGGCTTGTTCTGATGCGAAAGCCTGAAAATCTTCACTGACTTTCCGCGTTAAGTTTTTGAGTCCAGGCCATCTCGGGAGTTCACCTCGATTACTATCCAATTTCTTCAGGCCTTTTGCCACTGCGCTGTCCAAAGGGATCTCAAGCAATGTCTCAATCGATTGAAGCTTGAATTGTTTACAAAGATACTGGTTATACAGGGAATCTCGCAGGAACAGGTTAATGGCCTTTCGTGCAGCACCCCAAGGTCGGTTCTTGATAGGGAGACTGTCAAGAAGCAATTCGGTTTGACTATCCAGCCATAATTGAAATCTTTTTGTACTTGATTTCGGTACTCGCGCAAGAAACATCCGAGCGAGGAAATCCTGCGATGCTCGTAAGACTCCTTTCCCTTGTCCACGCAATGTAGATGGACCGACCGCTGAGAAGGCGACCTTGCGCTGAAGCGTTGTTATGAAGTCGTTAGTCTTCATTTTGATGCTGAACAATGATTATACAGTCTGTCTAAAACGGGTCAAAGCCCATCGCACCGGCTCAAGAGCGACGCGTTAGCGGCGTCTCACTGGAGCCGGATGTTATAGTTTAATCCTTGATTACATTAAAAGCCTTAAGGAAGAAAGTGTCATTGATGTTGTCTGGCAAGCAATCAACATCTTTACAAACTGCTTTTAATAGTGAAAGAATCTTGTTCTCAATATCAGGTTTGCTTGGTGATATCGTTGCAACATATAGCTCTTCGATGGCCTTAACTATTACCGCATTGTCAGAGAAAACGATAAAGGCTTCGTTAAGAGCTTGGGTAAAGCCCTCTCCTGTAAGATGATACCTAAATCCAAGCAAACGCCGTGCAGTATCAATCTTCATTCTTTTCTTTTCTTGGCGCGCATAGAACCAAGATGAAATGAATATTCCTATCAGTCCAGAAAGCAATGAAGAAATGATAGTGACAAGAGCTGGATTATTCATATTACTGTTCCCTATAACAATGATTATACAGTTTTATACGCCTCTGGCGTACTGTATAAAACGGGAGACACTATTTGTTGCTTCCGCCTTCGCCAGCCTACTCCGCCGAAATGGCTACGAAGGCCGGGAGGCTACGGCGGACAAGCGTATATTGTATGTAGTATGTTGTATTTAGTAAATAATAAATCCCAACTTACATCTTGTGTCCAATCTCCTGCGTTTCAACGAATTACGTTCTTTCGTCCCTTCCGGCATTACAGTGGCATTATATCGTCAAACGATGGGAGGAGACAGTTTTTTTTATTTACAGAACCGGCGAAGTCTAATTTAAGCGAACCTCGCGATTGCACCCCCGGCCAGAGGCCGGGGCTAAATACGAACGTCCAAACGGCGGACGTTAAAAGGGTAAAGCGAACCTTATGTGTGCACCTAAATACGAACGCCCAGACGGCGGGTGTTAAAGGGTAAAGCGGACCTCGCCCCGATGGGATAGCATACGGCGCATCCCACGGGGTAAACTTATGCAACCCAGGGTGAAACCCTGGGCTAAATACGCCGCTGGCGTAGCCAGTGGTATTGGGTTAAAATCCTGATATGGCGAAGACAGTTGGATATATGATTACGTGGACAACATACGGCACCTGGTTGCAAGGGCGAAAGCAAGGGTTCGTAAAGAATGGCGAGGTTCGTGGAGAGAATGTTGCAATAAAAAAAGATTGTGAGAAGAAGTTAGATGATAAACCAGTACGGTTGGGGTGCAAAGAAAAGGACGTTGTGAGAGAAGCGATAATTGAGGCGGCAAAGCGATTCAAACAAAAGATATGTGCGATAGCCGTGCGTTCGAATCATGTTCATATTGTGTGCGAGTATGTTGATGTTCCGATTAGCGTTGTGGCGGGTTATTACAAGAACGCTGGACGGGTTGCGTTAAAGAAATGCGGGGTTGATGGGCGGATTTGGACAAGAGGGTATGATAAGCGGTTTTGCTTTGATGAGAGGTCGCTGATGGAAAGGATTAAATACGTGGAGGGACATAAGAAAAGATAACCCCTGAACATCAAGATACGCCGATGGCGGAGTCAGCGGCGTATTGGGTTAAATATAAAGGGTTTGCAACTCTTAATGTTTTTGGCGAGTTGGGCGGCGTCTGAAGGTGTGAAACGTCCTTTTGGCGGAGGTAGAGAATTTGCCTCTGTGCAGGCCCAATTTGGGTTTGGGTGTATCGATTTTGGTGTAGGTATAGCCGGGACAATCGATTGGAGTGAATTGGCGGCTTATGAACTTTTCAATCTGACGAAGGTATTTGTACTCATCTCGTGCAACAAGGGTAATGGCGTCTCCGGTGGCCTCGGCCCGTCCTGTTCGGCCGATGCGATGAATGTAGTCTTCCGGAATGACGGGCACATCGAAATTTATGACGTGCGAGATGCCTGTGACATCGATGCCACGAGCGGCGACATCGGTTGCGACCATGACGCGGTACCTGCCGTCTTTGAAGCCGTCCATAGCCCGCTGCCGCTGGCTCTGGTTACGGCCTGAGTGAATCGCCACCGATACGATGTCTGCGCGCTCGAGGTATCGGTTAATCTTGTCGGCGCCGTGCTTGGTTCGTGAAAAGACCAGGACGCTGGACAACTGGCCGTCCTGGAGCAGGTGCAAAAGAAAGCTGATTTTCTGCTCTCTATCGACGAGATAGATATGCTGGGTAATAGTTTCGATGGGGTTTCGCGGCCTGCCAATCTGAATCATTATAGGCGACTTCTGGACGCCTGCGGCCAGTGCGCTTATTTCCGGAGTTACGGTGGCGGAAAAGAGCATGGTCTGGCGATTGGCGGGCACGGCGGCGATGATTCTTCGCACGTCCCTGATGAAGCCCATATCGAACATTCGGTCAGCCTCATCGAGGATGAGGATTTCAATGTGCCGCAGGTCTATGGTTCGTCGCTGCATATGGTCGAGGAGCCGGCCCGGTGTTGCGACGACGATGTCAACGCCTTGATGAAGGGCTGTAAACTGTCCCTTGATATTTACGCCGCCATAAACGGCGAGTGTTCGCAGGTGCAGGAACCGGCCATAGGTGCGTATGGACTTTTCGATTTGGACCGCCAACTCTCGTGTCGGCGTGAGGATAAGCGAGCGGATAACTTTTCTTTTGGACGGGTGCTCGTGGCTTAGGCGGTTGAGGATTGGCAGGACAAAGGCGGCGGTTTTTCCTGTTCCGGTCTGTGCGCAGCCGATAATGTCTTTGCCGGCAATTGCGGCCGGAATCACCTGCGACTGTATTTCAGTGGGAGCGATGTAGCCGGTGGCGAGAATGCCCTGCACCAGGGGGTCGGAGAGACCAAATGTCTTAAATGGCATCAGATAATCCTAATGATTTTATTTTTTAAGCTTCAAACTTAACCTTGAACGTTTGTGTCGGCGTTGCGAGCAGCATTAATCCGGTCGCTGCTACAGCAATATTCTTCTATTAAAGATTCAATGAGTTCGTTAACGGAGATGATTTTATCAACTCTATAGGCGTTAGCTCCCGCAAAAACGAATCCTCTTTCAAGGTCACCTTTTTTGGCATTGGTTAATGCACTGCCAATACAATAGGGCACATTTTTAAAATCGCAACTTCTCAGGCACTTCCAGGGGCATTTGAAAGGTTCTTTAAACCCTAATGAGACCCGCTCAAGAAAGTTATTCCGTATAGCTCTTCCCGGCAGGCCAACAGGGCTATCAATTATGATAATATCTTCTTTTTTGCAGTTTAAGTACGCATTTTTAAATTCAGGGGAAGCGTCACACTCATAAGTTGCAACGAACCTGGTTGCCATCTGCACACCCTGAGCGCCTAACCGCATAAATTTATGGATGTCGGCCCCTGTATATATTCCTCCGGCGGCGATTACAGGGATGTTTTTATTGAATTGCTCCTGGTAAGGCTTTATCGCAGCGACCACCTCCGGCAGTATCTTTTCCAATGCATAGTCAGGATTATCAATCTGCTCTTTTTTGAAACCGAGGTGACCTCCAGCTAATGGTCCTTCCACAACCACAGCATCGGGGACATGAGAGAACTGTTTTGCCCATGATCTAAATATAATGTTAGCTGCTCTGTCGGAGGAGACTATAGGAACAAACTTTGTGGACAGTTCTGATAATCTATCCAGCGGCAATGTTTTAGGAAGTCTTATAGGAAGTCCTGCGCCAAGAAAGAGCAAATTTGCCCCTTCGTCCACAGCACATTGTACAAGGTCATCAAAATCTGAAAGGGCCACCATTATATTTACACCGATAAGGCCGGCAGTTTTGGCCCTTGCTTTTCTTATTTCTTTCTGCAAGGCTCTTTTGTCAGCCTCCCTGGAGTTTGTATCCCAATCAGGTTCAAACTGACCAATTCCAGCGGTAGCAATAACTCCAATACCGCCGGCATTTGCAACAGCGGAAGCTAAGCCCGATAAGGAAATACCAACGCCCATTCCTCCCTGCACAATCGGTATATCAGCCTGCAAATCACCTATTTGCAATGTTGGCATTTTTTTTAGACTCATATTTTATCTCATGTAGTGTTTCCAGGCTTTGCAAAGTGCGAGATATTCTACTTTGACCATAAAGCGGTGTCAAGTTATCCGGCAAACCAGCTCCTTATCATGTCCCAGGGCATAGATGCGATAGCACAGTAGGTAGTAAAGAGCGAGTACAAAAAGACCAGGCCGATTCCGATGTTGGTTCCTGCGCCGGCTATGTGACTGCCCATAACGTTTTTGCGATTTACAAGAATCCAGATGGGCAGGACGACGGCGGGGAGGATGCAGGCCTGGAAGGCCTGAGAGGCAACCATAAGGACGGGGGGCTGCTGTTTCATGAACTGCATACCGAAGCAGAACAATATGCCGGCAAAGCCAAGAGCGCGAAACATAGGAGAACGGATGTCGCGTGGTTTATTGAGGTAATCGCAGAGCAGCCAGGGGGCGATAAGGACGATAGGAAAGACGGTGGAAAGGCCTGCGCCGGTGACGCCGAGGATGAGGATAAAGGCTGCGAATTTGCCGCCGATAGGCTCAAAGAGCTTGACCATTTCTACGGTGTTATTGAGTTTTAGCTTCATTACGTATAAGGTGCCTGCTGCTACGGCCATGATAATTGCGCTGAGGAACCACATCATGATGGCGGAGACGGCGGCATCTTTTTTCTCATTTTTGAGGTCGTTAATGGTCCAGCCTTTTTCTGCGACGACGATGCTTCGCATAACAAAAAGGGCGGCAGAGCAGGTGGTTCCTGCGGCAGCGGCTATTAATTCGAATTCGACTCGAGACCTTGGAACCTTAGGCACTAAACCTTTTACGATTGCTGCGATGTCTGGTTTCATCATAACGAAGACGATGATGAAGCAGACGCCCATTTGGATGACGAAGAAGGTGAGGACTTTTTCGAATGAAGGGTATCTTCCGTACCAGAGCAGGTAATAAAGGCCGATACAGAGGACGAATGTTATCCAGAAGGTCTGTCTGGAGAGAGCGAATCGGATGATGGCTGGAATGGAGCTGGTCTGGTCTTGTGCCAGATTGAGCAGACCCTGCGGCATGAGACTGTTGCTGGTCCCAGAGATGAGACGCAGTGCCTCATCGAGCAGTTCTGAGACGATTCCCATAATTCCCATGAGGGCGAGGATTTCGCCGAGGATGACAGCGATGAGGATGTAGATAGCCAGAGGTTTGCCCCATGTTTTAAACTCGTGCTTGATGTTGTTTAAGGAGGTCTTGCCGGTGACGAGTGTGACCTGACCATAGGCGACCATGAGGACATAGGTGAAGATGGCGGCCAGCGCCAGGGACCAGAACAGGTCCATGCCGTATTCAGCGCCTGATTTAGCCATGGTGGTGACGCTGCCGGTACCGATGTTGTAGCCGATGAGGAAGAGCCCCGGGCCGACAGATACCAAAAATATTTTGACCTTTGTCCAGAAAGGCTTTCCTGTTTGGTTTTCCATAATCCAATCCTTTATTAAAAAGTGTTTCCGTACGGGATTATTTAATACTAAAAGCCGGATTTTCGGTTATAAAGGGCTGGTTGTCAATTGGTTATTGAGATATTTTTTGTGGATGAAACTCAGGGGAGAATGATACGGCATTGAAGTAGCAGGCGGGCGATTTATTGGGTGCGAAGGAGAGGCGGTTGGCGGGAATATATTTTGGAAGTTTGTTCTTGACGGGTAAATACAAATAGGTTTTATTTATAATCGCAGCCAAGAATAAGGGAATTAATTGGCTGGGAAGGCTCGCAAAGGGAGCATGAATATTTTATGGGAAGGTGAAGATACCTGGCTCAATTATCTGGAAAGGACGAAATCATGAGAATCGGCAAAGTTTCGAGAGTTTTTCTTGTATGTGCATGTATTGGGTTTATGGTAGCAGCAAACGGTTGCGGCCCGAGCGCGACGGACCTGAAAATCCAGAATAATGTGCAGCGTAAAAGGATAACAGAGCTTGACAGCGAACTACAAGCCACCAAGTTAAAACTTGAGCAAGCGAAAAGAGAGCTCGAAACTGCACAAGGTCGCGGCGGCGTCGAGGTAGGCTCGCTCAACCAGAAGATTGCTTCACTTGAGGAAGACCTGGCAAAAAAGAAAGCACTGATTGCGTCGATGCAGAAGCACTTGCTTTACGGCGGAGCGGTATTGCCGGTGGAACTGACTACAATGCTGGAGGATTTTGCCAAAGACAAGGAAATGGTCACATATGATTCGAGCCGGGGGATTGTTAAGTTCAAGAGCGACCTGCTTTTTGCCAGCGGCAGCGACCAGGTGGCGCCGGCGGCGGCAGAATTGCTTAAGTCGCTTTGTGCGATTTTGAATTCTGAACAGGGGAAGGAATTTGATATTATTATCGCCGGTCACACCGATGATTTGCGGATTGCCAAACCGGAGACCCGTGAGAAACATCCGAGCAACTGGCACCTGTCGGCTCACCGAGCGATTTCGGTGCTGGACGTAATGGCCAAGAACAATATTGTTTCTGAGCGAATGAGTGTACGGGGTTTTGGTGAATACCGGCCGCTTGAGCCAAATAGGCCGAATAAAAAAGGTAATCCACAAAACAGACGGGTCGAGATTTACATCATCCCCAAGGGAGTGTAATGCAGCGGTTCGCGGGTTAGTGGATAGTAAATAAATCGCGAATCAGCGGAAGGGACCTGTCAACCACCGGACACAAAACAAAAGAATGGCGGAACGCACTTTAATTATTGTCAAACCAGACGGCATCCAGCGGCATCTTGCCGGTGAAATAATCGGGCGGTTCGAGAAGAAGGGCTTTAAGCTGGTTGCTGCGAAGTTTATGCAAATCTCTGAGGAGTTGGCGCGGCGACACTATGCTGTTCATAAAGGCAAGGCTTTTTTTGAGGGTGTAGTAAAGTATCTGTCTTCTTCGCCATCACTTGTAATGGTCTGGGAGGCGGGTGGTATTATAGATATGGCTCGGAAGATGATGGGTGCGACTTTCGGCTACGATGCTGTGGCGGGCACGATTCGGGGGGATTTTGGCTGTTCAAAAGGGTACAATCTGGTTCATGGTTCTGACAGTGCCGAGTCTGCTGAGCAGGAGATTAAACTGTTCTTTGGTCCGGGAGAAATCATCGATTACAAATTGGCTGACGAGGGTTGGCTTTACGGGAAAAACGACTAGGGTGGAGTGATGCCGTTTTTGTTTGTCATGGGCTGGGCGAGCTGACAAGCTCTTAATTTTTTCTCGGCGACTACCGAAGCAAAGGGCAATCTTTTAAAATTTGGCAGCGCTTATTTATTAGCTTTCTCAGCTCTTGTAAAATCAGGTTGTGGTCCGCTAAACTGTGTTACTTTATACTGCTGCTGTTCAGTTGCAGAGAGAGTCGGCTGGTTGATAATCCAAGGCGTTACAAAGACGACCAATTCGCTGTTGATAGTACTTTCACCTTCAGATCTGAACAGCATACCAACCAGCGGCAGGTCACCGAGCAGAGGTATTTTGTTAGTCAGTTTGCTGGTGTCTTTTTTTCGCAGGCCACCCAAAACGACTGTCTGGCCATTTTTGATTAATAGGGTTGTATCAGCCTCTCGCTTGTCGATAACCGGCACATTGTATGGATTTGAGCCAGTTCCGACCGCCTGCACATCCTCTGTTCTGACGCTGAATTTGGGTTTCAATTGAAGTCTGACCATTTCATCACGTGTAACATGGGGTACAACTTCAAGTTCGATGCCAACTTCTTTAAAACTGGTTGACCCCATGCTGCCGCCGGCTGATGTTTCGGTAAGCTCCTGATAAGGTATTTCGGAGATTATCTTGATTAGCGCGCTGCGATTATCAAGCACCAGTATTCTGGGGTTGGCAAGTAGTTTAGCG
>Ga0315294_10001059_pt1 | contig 29679 bp, 24 predicted proteins | sample YL17G13_40_MG_FD_203626 | JGI IMG/M metagenome (GOLD analysis project Ga0315294, IMG submission 203626) | Sediment microbial communities from Yellowstone Lake, YNP, Wyoming, USA - YL17G13_40 | ecosystem: Environmental > Aquatic > Freshwater > Lake > Sediment | place: USA: Wyoming | collected... | reverse complement strand
TTCTTTTAATGTGTGATGTGTTTTAACGTTCATAATAGCCTCCATGCTAAAATATTATCAAATGACTACCATGAACTATATCGGCTATTTGCCTATAGGCGCATTAATTAAATACAATTGGTATAAATTGTCGATTAAATAAAAGAGGGACGGCGGTAATAAACCAGCCGTCCCTTTTTGTTGCGTTATCACTTCAATCAGTATCTATAACCCATATTGCCGCCGTCGGAGGCGGTGCCGATGCAGGGGCTGCCGCCACCAAGATGGAAGTCGCCGCCGCCGGGATTGACAAACAGCGGGTCGGCACTGATACAATGCGAGCCGACCGTAATCTTGGTCAGGTTATCGTAACTGCCGGAGGTGTTGTTCCAGACGTCACTATAATCAATGCCTACCGCCACCGTGCCGTAAGTTGCGATGCCGTAGAGGTGGTTGTTTGTAACGATACAGTCGGTGATGGTGGTGTCGCTGCCGCTGCACTTAATGCCATCCTGCGTATTATTGTAAATGGTGCATTTTTTGATGACTGCGCCGTCGGCATTACTGAAAAGATAAATGCCTATCTTGCTGTTATTGTAGGACTGACAATTTTCAATAGTTGCGTAGTCACCTGCGTTGATATAAATTCCGTAGCCGCCGTTGCTGTATGCGATGCAGTTTTTAATTACGCCGTAGTCGGCGGCATCGGTGCTATATTGTATACCTGCCGTGCTTCCGCCGGTAACCTTGAAGCCGTCAATGACGATATAAGCCTTGGCGTTGGCAAAGCCGATGCCTTTTCCGGTTGCGTTAATTATCACATTGCCGGCAGCTCTGTCAGCCAGGTAGGTTATCGGAGAGCCTGAAGTACCGGCGTTGGTGGGCGTAACCTTTTCGGCATAAGTGGCCGGTTTGACAATCACCGTTTCTCCTGCGACTGCAAGAGAGGCGGCTTTCTGGATAGTCCTGAACGCTGTTTGCAGTGAGCGGCCATTGTTGTTGTCGTTCCCGTTGACGCCGTCGACATAATAATACGGCGGGTAGGTAATCACAGCGGCGCAGGTGTCATTATCGGTTGCCTGGCCGTCATCAACGGTCAAAGTAACCGTATAGGTATTAGGCGAAGGATAAGAATGTGTCACGATTTCACCGTACCCGTGAGCTGTGCCGTCACCGAAATCCCATTCGTAAGTCAATACGTCATTATCGGGGTCAAATGAGCCTGAACCATCGAAAGTAACGACATCGCCTATATATGCCGCCTTATCGGGACCTGCATCGGCGACCGGAGGCTGGTTCTGTCCAGGCGGCGAGTAACGGTAGCCCCTATCGTAGCCGTCTGAGGCTGTCCCGATGCAGGGGCTGCCCGGCCGGAGATGAAAATCGCCGCCGGCAGCATTGGCAAACATCGGGTCGACGCTTATGCAATGCGACCCGACGATAATTTTGGTAAGGTCGTCATAGTTGCCGGATGTATTGTTCCACACGTCACTATAATCGACGTTCACCACCACCGTGCTGGTGGTATCAATACCATAAAGATGATTATTGGTAATGATGCAGTCGGTAACGGTGGTATCGCTGGTGTAGCATTCAATACCATCCTGAGTATTGTTGTAAATGGTGCAGTTTTTGACAACAGCTCCATCGGCATTACTGTAAACATAAATGCCTATCTTGCTGTTATTGTAAGACAGGCAGTTTTCAACGGTTATATTATCGGGGGTGGTAATGTATATTCCGTGACCTGTGTTGCCGTAGCAGATGCAGTTCCTGATTACGCCGTAATCGCCGGTATCGTTGGAAAATTGTATCCCCGCGGTGCTCCCTGCGGTGACCTTGAAGCCATCGATGACGACATACGCCTTGGCGTTGGCGAAACCGATACCCTTGCCGGCTGCGTTGATTATCACATCGCCGGCGGTATTGTCCGCAAAATACGTGATGGGCCATTTGGCGGTGCCTGCGTTTAGCGGTGTAACTTTTTCAGCATAAGTGCCGGGCTTGACAATCACCGTGTCCCCGAATACCGCCGTATTGGCGCCCTTCTGGATGGTCTTCCAGGGCTGGGCTTCGGTGCCGGGATAAGTATCATTGCCGATGGCAGTATTCACATAGTAGTCCTTCGGGGCGTTGACAGTGACCCGGCAGGTGTCCTGGTCGGCAAGTTTGCCGTCGCTTACGGTTAATGTAGCTGTATAAATATTAGGATTGGCATAGGCGTGGGTCACAATAACGCCGTAGGCGTGCGTGGTGCCGTCACCGAAATCCCACTCGTATGTCAGCGGGTCGTTATAAGGGTCTGACGATGCGCTGCCGTTAAAAGCAACCACGTCGGTGATATACGGCGCCAATTTGTCGGGGCCGGCATTGGCGTCCGGCGGCAGATTTGTCCTGGCGGTAACAATGCAGAAGTCGTCATCGGTTTTTGTGCCGTTGTTTACCGTTAAAGTAACCGTATAGGTATTGGCGGTGGTGTAGGTATGGGTCACGATGGCGCCGTATGCGTGCGGGGTGCCGTCGCCGAAATTCCATTCGTAGGTCAGATTACCGCCGCCGGGGTTTATCGAATTGCTGCCGTCGAAGGTAACGACATCGCCGGTGTAAACCGTCTGGTCGGGGCCGGCATCGGCAATGGGGACAGGATTGATGACCGAGACAAGCTCAATCCCGCTGCCGGTGCCGAGGTTGCGGGTATATTGCTTATTTGTCTGATTGTTCCAATGCTCGTGAACGCCGAGGTTCTGGAACCGGACGCCGTCATTTTCAGGGTCGTAAAATGTGCCTGAAGGCGGGTTGCTCGCCTGCGCCGCCTCGTGCAGATAATCCTCTATTCCACCCTCCTTATGCGTCTCACCCATATTGTCGGCAAATTCAGCCCGCAGGAAATCCACGCCGACCGAATCAATCGCAACTGGGTCCTGCGAGACAATAAGACTCGATGGATAATCATTATAGAACGGCGGATAGTGCCACTTCTTCGGATACGAACCGGCATTGTGCCGCGAATATCCCCACAGCCCGTCCAGCATATAAAGCATAGTTTTCCCGCCGAGGTGCTGATGTCCCATCAGGTCGGTGATAATCCTGTAATTGCCGTAATTGGCCCTCACCAGGTCGTGATGATCGTCGCTGGGTTTCACACAAAGACACCCATACCAGTTCTTGCCGCACAGCGTAAGACCCGCGCTGCCGTGGCCCTTCATAATGGCAAGGTTAATGGCATAAGTGGCGTTAACAAACTCCATCGGCATATAGTCCGACGCCGTCGTCCGGTTGCTGTAATGAATCATAGGCGTCGGGGACACTGTAACCTGCACCCGCCCTGCGCCGCCGCCCCCGCCGTTATAATAATTGCTCTCAGCGTAAATGACATTCGGGAAAAATGCGGCACATCTGTTGTAAATCTTGTCGGCGATGATTCGAGATGATTCACAAATTGTGATTTTGTCCTGCGGCACACCGGCCTGCCAGACAAGCTGTTTCAACAACGCCAGTGTAATCTGCGGACTGAGGTCAGAATCATTGTCCTGGTCGCCGTGCGATTCCTCGTCAACGAGATTGGGCTTGATGACTATCTTTTCACCGGAGGCGTACCCAACACTGCCTCTGCCGTGGGTCTGGTTAAAATATATGAACAGCGAGTTCCACGCCGCCGAATCAGTTGACTGGCCGGTGAGCAACTGGAGAGACTGGGACATCATCTGCTCTGCAATGGTCTGGCTTGTGTGATTGTCGTCCCAGTGAAAAATATCAGTCCTGGTGTCCCAGGCGGTGTCCCAGTTTGTCGCATCGGGATTGTGAATCCAGACAACCCGACCGGGGTATATGCCTTTCGCAGTCCCGACAGGCGTGTTCGGCGGGTCGCCGGGGACATAAGTTGCAGAAGCCTTCTCCGAATCAATGCTGATGGTAAACCACGCACAGGTCAGGCCGACAAGTATACATATACCTGCCAATACATAACGTGCCTGATAGAGCCGCTGCCTCGCCTTGCGAAACGCCATTGCTGTCCCGAACAAGCCGAGAAAGTAAGCTATAAAACTTGACGCCAGAGGAAATGCCACTCGCTGACAGGGATAGGCCGCCCTGCTCGGTTTCGGTATCACACGAATCAGAAACCATATCAGCGCCGCCAGACCGGTGAATGGAAACAGCAGCCTGGCCCACCAATATTTCGCCCGCGGTTTAAGCAATTTGCCGGTTTTTGGACATCTGTGAAAATTGTTTTGATTTGTTTGGTCGCTCATAATTCGAATCTCCTTTTTTCCCCATTTTTGATTTTTGAATTTCCTCCGAAAAACACGGCTATAAGCTAACGCAGCCGCCGCAAAAAAGCAATGATTTTTTCAATTTATTTATGCTTCAATTTGACGAATCCCGCCATTTAAGCTATCCTGTTGACCGGCAGTGAATTATTTGATGTAAAAGCAGATGCGTAGCGACCCGTAACTTTCTCATTAAAATTTTGGCCCGATGCCCCAGAAGCTATGATTACGACAGTTACCAGTGACATAACCAAGCTTAAAGTCGACGCCATCGTAAACGCTGCGAACAAAACATTGCTGGGCGGTGGCGGCGTGGACGGCGCTATTCACCGCGCCGCAGGGCCCGGCCTTCTCGAAGAATGTCGCCGCCTCGGCGGATGCAGCACCGGAAAGGCGAAAATCACATCAGGTTATATGCTGCCGGCCAAATATGTGATTCATACCGTTGGGCCGGTATGGAGCGGAGGTAATCACGGCGAGGAAGCCCTGCTGCACGAATGTTATTGGAATTCGATGGACCTGGCACGAAAATACGGACTGACCTCGCTGGCATTTCCCTGCATAAGCACCGGGGCGTATGGCTATCCCGCTGACAATGCGGCTCGTATAGCGGTGGATACGGTGCGGACATATCAGATAAAGATGAACTACCACCCTGACGTTATTTTCTGCTGTTTTTCAGACACCGACAAAGCCAGATATACTGCTCTCCTGAAAGAAGATACCATTGCGAAGCCGTCATAGGCAACCGTGGCAATCTCATTTAATCAATTATTAACCAAGTTTTTCCAGAATCGCTTCTGACTCCTTCGCTTTCGGGTCCAATATCTCTTTTCTGCATTTGACCGCTTTTTTTATCCACTCCGCTGCCTGCCTCTTTTGACCCATAGCTGAATATATCTCTCCCAGCAAATGCCCTGCATCACCTTCCGCCCACCGGTATTTCATACCCGCCGCCTTTTCGTATGCTGTTCGTGCGTTGGTTTCTGCTTGCCCCAAGCTTGCCTGTGGTGAGCTTGTCGAACCATTCGAAGCCCGCCCTGAGCGCAGTCGAAGGGCCAGATACGCCTTCCCCAATACTATCTCCGCCCTCGGCTCATAAAACCTAAACCCCGTCCGCCCGCAAATCTTCAGTACTTGTTCCGCATCGCCAATTGCATCTTCATACTTCCCCATATCTAAACGCAATCTGCTCCGCTCAAACAGCGCCTCAATTTCAAGAAAAGGCATCCCAACCTTCCTTGCAATCTCAAGTGCTTCTTCAAGATGACCTTCCGCCTCTTTGTAATTTCCCTTTATCCTCTCGATAGCACCCAAGCATCGGTAACATCTTGAGATGTCATCTGGCCAACTATTACTTTTGCAAATCTCAAGGTTCTGTCTCGTCAGTTCGAATGCCTCATTAATTTTCCCCATTGATATGAGAAAGTCGGCATTGGAAACGCCCCCTATACCGTAAAGCCGGTAACCACTAATCTTTTTTTCAATCTCATCTGCCTGACTGAACTCCTTTTCCGCCTTTTCTGTTTTGCCCAACAGATAAAGTATCCAGCCAAGAAAGGCCTTTGAATCTCTAATATCCCTATCAGACCTTGCTCTCTCTGCTAAACCAAGTGCTTTTTTAGAGCTATCAAGTGCTGAGACAAGGTCGGCCGTTCGAAACCGAAGTTCAGCCAAGTTTTGATAACCCACAGAGGCATTTTCCCAGTCCTTTGTCTCAATATCCATTTCGACTCCAGTCAAAAATGGCCCTTCAGCCTCTTTTGGCCTGCCCGTAGAAAGAAGTGCCAGCCCTGCTACACCAAAGAGCCAGCTTTGGCCGCTCTTGTCGCTTACTAATGGTATTTGCAAAAGGTCACCTTCCGGAAAGAAAGCTTCAGCGAGAGCGATATCTGTTTCCCAAGCTCCAAGTTTATGTATAATGAAGTGTTCTTCTCGTTTGTGTATTTTCTCCCAATAAACATCCCAATAAACCTCATCATAAAGCCCCGCTGCACAGCCGTGATACACCTGCTCGAATAATGGCTGCATCTCCTCCAATGTCTCAGGTCGTTGCGGTGCGTGTTCGCCAAAGTACTTATAGATGCGCTTATGACATAGTTTCTTATCCTTTTGTTCAAATATGGACTCAAAGTAGTTCTTTATCAGCGGGTGGGTGGTGTAAGATCCTTCAGTGTTTCGAGAAATGAGACGTCGATCGCACAGGTTTTTCACCATCACTTTAAAATGAAAAGGTTGAATGCCCGCTAACGATCGGTTTATTACTTTAATAAAACGTTTAATAGGCTTGCGAAAAATACCTTCAAAATCATTTTCAGTTACATTAATTCTGAATAGAGAAAAAATCTTCATGAAAGTCCGCTGTTCCTCCTTCAGTTGTGCCTCGTACCAGCAAAGCATCCGGTGAGCTTTGCCGCCGGCTTCTTTATCTGAGTGAAATGGAGGAATATCCTTTGCCTTTGTTATATCACCTCCAAAATCCTCAACAAGATATCCGGCTAAAAGCGTCAAACTCAATGCATGTCCCTTATAGTCATCTATAACAGAATCTATTTCCTTCTGGCTTCTCTTTACTCCTATCTTTTCAAATAATCTTCGCCCGTCCTCTTTGCTTAACCGCTCTACCTCCGCCTTTTGATAGGTCGTCCCCTCATAATTTTCAATGTCAGTCAGCGGATATCGCGTAGTTATCAGGCACAACCCTGCTCCTTTATTATCCGCCAAAAATTTCAGCATCTCGGCACATTCCTTATGCTCCATACAGCCGAATTCTTCCCCGCTCGTCTGCCCCTTCTGCATCTCCTCTAAGCCGTCTAATATGATTAAATACGCTCCCTTTCCCGTATTCTCCTTTATCCTCTCCACCTTCTCCCACGTCCCCTTTATCTCCTCCGGCTCGATTTGTCCGCCGCTGACATATCGCAAAAGTGCATTTAGAAATAGTTCAAGATTAGCATTGCGATAAAATCCCCACCAGAATACCCCGTCCGGCTTTATATTATTAGCCTCCAGACTATCGTACCACTTCCGCACCAGCGCTGATTTTCCAACCCCTCCCCATCCTATCAGCGCCCCAATCCGAACTTTCGAACTTTTATACCAATCGGTGATAGTTTTAAGATATTTTTCTCGCCCAACAAAATTCTCCTCCGGCGGCGTCTGATTATGCAAACTCGGCTCAAACGGAAAATTAAGCTTCTCCTTCTCCGCAGGCTGATAAACGGTTATCTTTTTAGCCATATAGATGTCCCGCTCAGCCTTTTGTTTTCCTATATTAAACTCTCCTTCTTCTTTACCCATTTTTTGTAACCTATGAAAATATCCATCCTAATTTTGCAGCGGTCGTACCAAGCCATATAGCTGCTTTGCCAACCAACACTCCGATATCCTTAAGAGTTTCGCCGGTTGTCTTGGCCTGTTGCAAAATCTCATTGGTCTTTTTAATGCTTTCTACAATTGATTTTTTGTCGGGCTTTTCATCTTCAAGCTTTATCTTCGCACCTTCAATCTGATTGGCTATTCTCTTTTTGTCCTTTTCTGCAATGTCTAATTCGTCCACTTTTTGTTGAATTGCCTTCATTATTGTTAAAACATCTTCCGCTGGCGAAGTCTGATTGATATTCAGGTCTCTTGCGATGTTATAAATATCTCGCCCTGCTTTTTGTTTACCGATTGAAAAAATTGGTTTGTCATTCATTTTTTGGCCTCCACAATTTAACTGTTTTTACAATTATTGATTGCGCAATACTTCAATATAAATAGTTCTGCCTTATATAGTCGGGGATTTCCTCACCTTATTTTTATCATATATATTCTCATATATTATCATTTCCCAGCCGTTTTAGTCAAGAAAGTTTCTTTCTCATTTCCCCTTTTGTCCCGGCCATTTATCAACCTGAAAATCTGTCCCCCTTATATTCTCGCCAATCCCCTCGTCGGAGACCCCAGAATGTCTTTATCTGGGGTCCAGTTTTTTCGGAGCGCAGCGCAGATCCCCGCACGCCTGCCCTCGAATGTCTTTATCAAGGGTCGTAGGCGGGGACCCAGCCTGTTTTATCCGTATGCCTCCGGCATACTTACTGTACGTTTCCTCATAGCCGCCTCTCGTAGCGTAGCAAATATCCCGGAATATCGTTATCCGGGACCCAGTTTTTTGCAGCGACCATCAGCTATTTTCGGCCAGCCGCAAACTTGTACGCCTCTGGCGTATTTATTTGCAAGCCGACAAGGTCGGCGGTGGACGAGACTCCGGCCAATCGCACAAACCGTGTTTGGAGAATTGGCCGAGTCGAGTACACCTCACTGGCCGAAAAAAACCTGTTTATCCTGTCTAAAAAAACCGTGCTTGCCCCGTGAGGTGCGTCGTGTGCTACCTCATCGGGGTTAATCCGTGTCCGAACTTTTGGAACTGTGTTCATTCGTGTCCATTCGTGGTTAAATTATTTTTACAATGAACTACGAGCATCGAGCATTCTTCAATCATTTGCGAAGCTACCTTTCTAAAAAAATCCCAAAATCGCAAAAATCCGTAGCGAAGCGAAGGTCCTCAACTCAAGCTTCGTGAGAATCTCTGTTGAGGATCCAGAATCCGCCTGTCGGAGCGTAGCAAATATCCCGGAATATCGTTATCCGGTACCCAGTTTTTTGCAACGACCATCAGCTATTTTCGGCCAGCCGCAAACTTGTACGCCTCTGGCGTATTTATTTGCAAGCCGACAAGGTCGGCGGTGGACGAGACTCCGGCCAATCGCACAAACCGTGTTTGGAGAATTGGCCGAGTCGAGTACACCTCACTGGCCGAAAAATCCTGTTAACCCTGTCTAAAAAAATCTGTGCCAATCTGCGCTAATCCGCGGTTAAAAAATAAAAATTATACAGTGTCAATCCTGTGTTAATCCGTGTCTAAAAAAACTGTGTTAATCTGTGAAATCTGTGGCTCACTTTTCAACCAAACTCGCAGGGGGGTAATAAAAAAATCCCAAAATCGCAAAAATTTTCCAAATCCCCTAACTCCTTATCCCATAACAAGTTATCTCTTTTTTGCCTGCCCTTCGTAGCCCGCAGGGCGAAGTAGGGTCAATCCAAATGCGCATCTCCGCCCAATTATGGGGATACTTTATATCCCCACATTGGGAGCAAAGTGTGCTATGGGAAATTTGTTTTGGTCATTAAAATCTCGGCCATTCGGAATTTTTGCTGAAATCCGTAGCCGGATTTCATTTAAGTCCTTGTTATGACAATACTTAAGCAAAAACACTGGTGTCTTCTGATGCACTTTGGAGTATCTCTGGAGTGCTTCTGGAGTACCTCTGGATGCATTCTGATTACATCTGATGACACATCTGATGACCTTCTGATGACATCTGATAACAGTTAGAACGCACCAAATCCTGCCCCGCCTCGCAACTACACCAGCACATTCATAGACTTATCAGTAATAAATGAATCTGACAGCCCTGTCATATCAGCTTCCGCATCCCCATAACCGGCATTTGTCCCCCATTCATCGGTATAATTTCTTCGCTGACCATTATTGCCTTCGGGTAAATTGTGCTGATTGGCCCAGTTTTCCTGCCCGTTCTGCGTAAACTGCTCCTTCAATGCCTGCTGCTGCGGCTGCTCCGCCATCACAACATCAAGCCGTTTTATCGCTACTCCAGAATCCGCCAGGTTTTGTATCAACTGCGGCAAGGCCTTCTCAATCTCATATCTGGTCTGGGCCTCACTGACCTTCAGCACCCCAATGATATGGCCGTTATCCTCCTGAAACTTTATAAACACCTTGCCGAGTTCCGGCGGATTCAGCCGAATCGTTATCTGCTTGCTGTCCTGCTGAACTGAACTTTGAATAGACTCAAAAATCTGGTCCATAATCTGCTGCTTCTGCTGGCCTTGCGGCACAGTATCGGCAGCGGGTATCTGCGGAGGAGGCGGCTGTTCAACAATCGACTGCTGAACACTATTTGCGGTAAGTATTTGTTCGGGATTACTATTACTGCCGGCAGTCGTATCAATATGGTTCTGCAATATCTGAATAAACGTCTGGCTCGATGAATCGGCTCCTGCCTGGTTGGCCATTTGACCGTTTTTGCCGTCCGACACATTGTTTGCCGTGTTCTGGAAACCCTTCACAATCTCAGCCGACGCCTCGGATAACGTATGGCCTCGCTGATTATCGGTTGATTTGCCGGCAGCGGCAGGTTGCTTATCCGGCTCAGAATTAACCTGGTCAGCAGCAACCTGCAAGCCGGCTAAATCAGCCGGAGACGCCGGAAAATCGGTATTCAAAGCAGGTGTTTGCTGACCCGCAGGAGCAGGGGCAACTATCTGGCCCTGCGGATTTGCGGGATTTTGGATATTAGCATTGGCCGGCTTATCGGCAATTACGGCGGTGTCCTTTATCAAGCTTGCTGCTGCTCCATCTGCTTTCGGCATATTACCGGCAACAGGGATTTTGGCAGTGGGAATTGATACGCCGCCGCTGTCTTTCTTTGCTCCCTCACTGCTTACCGCAGCAATAATATTGGGTTTGCCGGCTTCAACCACTTCGGTTTCAACTACTGTGGCTTCAACTACTGTGGTATTTGGAATTGAAGTAATTTCGTTTTCAGATTGCATTACCGGCAATATCGCTTCTTCAGGATTAGCTTCGGCAGGATTGAGGGCCGGCTCTGCGATTACTACCGGCAGTCCTTGAACTACAACAACATTGTTCTGTTCAGCGGTCTTATCAGTATTTTGGGTATCGCCCTGCTGCGAGGGAACCGTCTCTGTCAGGGGTTTCCCGACAATCATTACGGCTGCTGTGTTTTGAAGAAGCTGCAATAGCTCAAAATCAGGCTGTGCAAGTTCGCCGGCTATAACCGGCTTATTTTCAGTTGTTGCGGCATTTTCACTCTTTTGCCCCGTTATTACCGGTATATTTTCACCATTTTGCTGAACCTGGCCTGCGATTGCTTCAGAAAGCACATCCTGAAAGCTTTGCTGCTGGGCCTGAATAAAAACCGGTATATTGCCGGCGTTTGCCGTATCAACAACACCAGCCGCCGCAGGGTTATCAGTTGAAACCAAAGCTGATTGCGCATTAGCAGGGGTTGCAACACCTTTGGGCTGTGCGGGATTAACTATGGGTGCAATTTCACCCAAAATCAAACTGGATACAGACATACCAACATTCATACAAAGCTTAAATAATGCAACTGCCATACCAGCATTAAGAGGATATTCTCACCAAGATATAACTATCTGCAAACAATAAGGTTATGGGTGCAAAAATAGTAATAATTTTTGGGCGCTCTTTTGACTGCTGTTAGTATGAGAAATCTTTGCCGTTTTAAGGAAATAATTTCCGGCAAAACAGGGTGCCGGTTTCCTGTGATAGTCATTGGCAAAAAAACCATCAGGCTGTATAGAAACCTGACGTTGAACAAAGGCCGAATTGAGCAGAAAACGACGTAAAAACCCGTTTGGGGGGCAAAAAGCCTGTTTTTGAACAGAAAACAGCTTACTTTTTGCATCTGGCACAGTTGTTGCTGTTTATTTTTAAACGGTAAGAGTCCGTGCCTATCTACGAGGAACGTATATGTCTAAAATAGACAACACGATAAGCCTGCTTGAAGCGGGTATAAAAGCTGAAGGTCTGCGCCAAAAGGCAATCGCAAATAATGTTGCCAACCTTGAAACACCCGGATACCGCACCATCGACGTCAAATTCGAAGAGTTGCTGGCCAAGGCGCTGGACTCGCCGGGAGAAATCGACCTCAATAAAATCAGTCCGCAAATTTTCAATCCCCAAACCACAACCATTAAATCAAACGGCAATAACGTCAGCCTGGAAGACCAGGTCGGCAAAATGATTAAGAACACCCTTAAGCACAAGGCATATACCCGGCTTTTAAATAAGAAATACAATCAAATTGAACTGGCGATGGATGTAACAAAATAGGCGGTGAAATATGGAAGTCAATAATACCCTCGGCCCGATAGACATAGCGATTTCCGGTTTGCAGGCACAGGGCAAAAATCTGGAAGTTATCTCATCGAACATTGCAAACCTTCGCACAACCGACGCCGGCAACGGGCAGCCTTACCGCCGGCTTGAAGCAATATTAAAAACAAAAGGCGATGAAGATGAAATAACGGGCGTGACCGTAGACGAAATCATAACTGATATGAGTGATTTCAACAGGATTTTAGACCCAGGCAATCCTGATGCGGACGAGAACGGCTACGTAACTATGCCTAACGTAAATCTGCCGACCGAAATGATAAATCTGAACATTGCGACCAAGGTATATCAGGCCAATGCAGCAATATTAAAACGCTACCAGCAAATGGTGGAAGTTTCGCTCGAATTACTTCGGTAAAGGGAAAAATAATGATTAATTTAAATCCAGATGTAAGCTCGGTAATATCGAAGCTTTATCCCAACGGAATCGAACTGCCCAAGCTGGGCGATGCAGAGCCTGGCAAGTCAGACTTTGCAGATACTATCAAGTCAGTTGAAAAATACCTGCATAAGGTAGACGACCTTCAGCAGACATCGGATGTGTCCATAAAAGATTTGCTGGCCGGCAAAAACGAAGACATCAACTCGGTGGTTGCCGCTGTGGCCGAGGCTGACGTCAGCTTTAAGCTGCTGCTGGGCGTCAGAAACAAGCTTATCGATGCATATAAACAGACTATGAATATGCCAATATAAAGGTTAAATGAACTTTTTTCAGAAGATAAACATAATCTGGCAGAAAGTAAGCGTGGTTCAGCGGGCATTGCTGATTGCGGTGGTGCTGACGCTGATTGCCGCCGCTGTGCTGCTGACCCGCTGGGCAAGCAGGCCTGATATGCGTATGCTTTACCAGAATCTGCCTCCCGAAGAAGCTGCGAAAATCACGGACAAAATCGCTGAAAAAAACATTTCTTACGAACTGCGGAATGGCGGGACAAGCATTTACGCCCCCCAGGAAAAAATTTACCAGCTTCGCTTAGATATGGCAAAAGAAGGGCTGCCTGCGGATGGACAGAGCGGCTATAAGATATTCGACAATGAAAAAATCGGCATCAGCCCATTTGTTCAAAACATCAACCTCAAGCGGGCATTGCAGGACGAGCTGGCCAAGAGTATCCAGATGATAGAAGGCGTGGTACACGCAAGGATTCACATAGTAAGCCCGGAGCAGACATTATTTTCGCCGCAGGGAAAGCAAACAAGCGCATCTGTAATCCTTAAATTAAAGCCGGGCTATCGAATAAGCTCATCGAACATAGGGTCAATCACACACCTGGTTTCCGGCAGTGTCGAAGGACTCAAATCGGAAAACGTAACCATAATAGACAGCGAAGGACACCTCCTCTCAAGTCATACGGACCAGACCGCAACCAGCAACGCCAACACCGCTGCCGATTTTAGAGAAAAGGTGGAACAAAACCTGGCGAGCAAGGTGGAAGATATGCTCAGCACCGTTTTAGGGCCGGGCAGGGCCTCGGTAAAGGTCAGTGCAACCATTGATATGACCAGCATAAACCTCGTTACGGAGACTTATGACCCCACTAAAAAAGTAGCCACGAAAGAAGAAATAAAGAGCAACTCGGAGGTTGAGCCGGGCAAGACAGCAGCCAAAGGGGAACAGCCTGCGCAGGCAGGGACAAAAAAGGACGAAACAATCGTAACCGAATATGTTGTCGGCAAGACAGTCGAGCAAAGGGCCGATTTGCCGGGCAAGATAAAATCTCTGAAAGTAGCGGCGGTCATCGACCTGTCGGCAAATGTCGCGGAGGCCAATAAGCCCGGGACTGAAGGCAAGTCTGCCAAAATAATGGGATTGGCGGACGTGGAGAAACTTATCAGGAATGCGCTCGGCCTTGGGCAGGCGGATGAGCTTACGGTAGTTGAAGCAAGATTTTATCATCCGGTTGAGTCGCCCGCCGACAAAGAGCCGGTCCGCAAATTCGATTTTGTTGCGATTGCAGGTCAGGCATCGCTGGGGATTACGGCGATTTGTGCGCTGCTTGTTTTGAAGATATTCAGCGGAGCAACGAAGAAAGCGGCTGCGATGACCACAGCAAGGCAATTGGCCGGCGGTGAGGGTGCTGCCGGTTTTTTGTCCGGCGGGACAGCCGAAAATGAACCGGTGGCGATGCGAAAGCAGATAGCCGGCAGCCTGCAAAGCAATCCCGAACAGGTCAGACAATTATTTGCCAACTGGCTGGAACAGAAGGGGGAATAAAAAATGACAGGCAAACAAAAAGCGGCGATGCTGCTGATGAATCTCGATACCGCAACGGCATCGGAACTCCTGCGGGGACTGCCTCACGAAGATGTGCAGGCAATCGGGCTGGAGATTGCGAAGATAGACGTATCAGGCCACCGCGACAAAAGAGAAGAGGCAAAAATCGTTCAGGATTTCTATAATGAGATTCGCAAGCAAACCCAGGGGTTCAGCATAAAGGGATTTCTTAACGATGTGCTTGTGGGCATACTCGGCAAAGACAAGGCAGAACAAATCCAGGCCCAAATCAAAAAGGTTACGGAAAAGAAAGACCCATTTTTGGCTATTCGCTCGGCCAGCACAGATGAATTAGTTCTTGCGCTTAAAGGCGAGCATCATCAGACAATAGCAGTGATATTGTCGGAGCTGCCGCCGAAAAAAAGCCAGGAAGTGCTGTCGCTTCTGGGCGAAGATATTCGGCTCAAGGCCGTCTGTAAAATGACAAACCTCGATTTGCTCGGCTCCGAAGTCAAGCAAAGAATCGCCTCTATGGTCGGGGAAAAACTCAAGACGTTTCAGGGCGAGACCCTGCCTGAAGACAGGCAGCAGACCCTCAGGAGATTAGCTATTACGTTAAGCGGGCTTGAAAGAGACCTGCGAGACCGACTGCTCGAGGAGATTCGCAAACAGAACGAGGAAACCTGTACAACGATAAGAAAACTGATGATAACCTGGGAAGACATCCCGTCAATAGCCGACAGGTCGCTGCAGGAATGCCTGCGAAGCGTGGAGAGCAAAAAACTCGGAACTGCACTTTATGGGGCTGACGAGGAAATTGCTCAGAAGATAAAGGCAAATATGTCGGAGCGTGCGGTGGCTATGCTCGAAGAAGAGATTTCCCTGATGCAGGAGCCGCTGGAAAAAGAGATTATCGATACCAGAGAAGAAGTGATTAAACCTATGCGAGAGGCCAACGAGACCGGAACGTTAAGACGCATAAAGCAGTTCTGATATGGCGGCAACAGTTACAATCCAGCTTAGTAAGCCGATTAAATCGGCGGTAATCCTCAATGCCGAGGGGCCCGGTGTGCCTGATGAACAAACCGCATTATCGACGGATTTGAAAAACCAGAAAACCGAGCTTGCACAACTGCTGTCTGCTCTTAAGGGGCTGGTCGATAAACTTAATCAATTTTATGAAAAAATATTCGCAGAACATAAAGAAGAAATTGCGAAACTTTCGGTGGAAATCGCAAGGAAGATACTACTTCAAAAGGTCCGGCAGGGAGATTATCAGATAGAAGCCATTGTGCAGGAGGCGATAAAGAATGCGCCTACACAGCAGGATATTATCGTGCATCTGAATCCAGTCGACCTTGCCCGGATTCAAAAGATACAGCAGGAAGATGCCGGCGCTTTTACGGGAATTAAATTTGTTTCGGACCCGAATGTCGGGCAGGCTGAATGCACGATAGAAACTTCAAAAGGAATCGTCGAATCGCTGATTAACGAACACCTAGAGCAAATCAGCAAGGCGCTTGGGAAAGTGGAATAATTTATGACTATAAAACAGGCAGCTAAAAGTTTAATCGACTTTGAGAAATTTCACTCGGCCCTGCGGGAGGTGAATTTAATAAAGTGCCGCGGTTATGTGGTCAGGGTATCGGGTATGACAGTGGAATCTGCCGGCCCGGTGCTTGGCATCGGCGAGCTTTGCGGCATCTGTATCCGTGGCGGCCGGCGCGTGCTGGCGGAGGTCGTGGGTTTCCGGGATGACCATCTTATCCTGCTTCCGCTTGAGCATATAGAGGGCATATCGCCGGGCGATATGGTTACGGCCCGCACTACGCCGAGACACATTACACTCAGCGAAAGTGCGCTCGGCAGGGTGCTGAACGGGCTGGGAGAGCCTATCGACAATAAAGGCCCGCTGAAAGGAACGGAAAAGAAGGCCCTGGATGCGAGCAGTCCGCCGGCTTTGAGCAGGGAAAAAATCACCCAGCCGCTTGCCCTGGGAATAAGGTCGATGGATGGGCTGCTGACCTGCGGCAAAGGACAGCGAATAGGAATATTTGCGGGCAGCGGCATAGGCAAAAGCGTCCTGCTCGGCGACATTGCCAATTCGAGCGATGCGAGCGTTAACGTTGTGGCGCTTATAGGCGAGCGTGGCCGGGAGGTCCGCGAGTTCCTCGAAACAGACCTGGGGCCGAAAGGACTGGCCCGAAGCGTGGTGGTTGTGGCCGCATCCGATTCGCCGCCAATACAGCGAGTCAAGGCCGCATTTGTGGCCGTTACGATAGCGGAGTATTTCAGGGACAAGGGGATGAATGTGCTGTTTATGATGGATTCGCTTACGCGCTTTGCACAGGCGCAGCGAGAGATAGGGCTTGCCGCCGGCGAACCACCAACAACAAAAGGCTACTGCCCGAGTGTTTTTTCGATGATGCCCAGACTCATTGAACGGCTGGGGTGCGCCGCAAAGGGAAGCATTACGGGGATTCTGACGGTCCTGGTGGAAAATGACGACCTGACCGACCCCGTGGCCGACAGCGCCAGAAGCCTGCTGGACGGGCATATAGTCCTGTCGAGAAAACTGGCGGACAGGGGACATTACCCCGCAGTGGATATTCTACAAAGCATAAGCAGACTGATGCCGGCGGTAACAAGCGACAAACATAAAAAGGCCGCCCAGAAACTAAAGGAAATTTATGCCACCTATATAGACGCAGAAGATTTGATAAATATCGGGGCTTTTTCGCCGGGCAGCAATAGGCGCATCGACGGGGCGATTGCCCTGATTGACAAGATAAATAATTTCCTTATTCAGCCTATACGACAGAAAACCAACTTTGAGCAGACCGTCAACCAGTTAATTGCTATTACGCAGTCCTGGGACAAACTATTGGGCATAGAAAATTAAAAACGGAAATCAGATGAATGAAACGGTTCGTATGGAGACCGCAGCGGGTTCTCGACATCAGGAAAAAGGAGGAACAGGTAAAAAGAGCGGAATTGTTTGCGCTGACCGAAAAGCTCGCCAATGCACGCGGCGAGCTGCTGATGCAGCAGAGAATACTGGAGAACATAATAGCGGACATAAGCAAAAAAAAATCCGTCGAACGATTGAGCGAGCAGGAATTCTTCCTGAAGTATTCGGCGGCGAGCAACGAGCAGATTAAAAAGTTAAAAAGCAAGGTGATGGAGCTGGAATTACAGCAAAGCAAAAAACTGGCCGAGGTTCTGAAACTGCGACGATTTAACAAAGGACTGGAAAAGCTGCGAGAAGAGGCAAAAAAAAGATTCATAGCAGAACAGGAAAAATTAGAGCAAAAAGAGCTGGACGAAGGAGCCAATATTTCCTTCACCCGGAAAATTCAGGGAGAGCTGTCAACGATTGAGAAATAACTTAAAGCGATACCCGGACTAAAAAATTAAAGGAAAACGGCCGTGAACAAGAAACAATTACTGATAACAATAATAGCGGGAGTTATAAGTTTTGCAGGGGCTTTTGCCTTCGGATGGCTCACCAGGCCGGCCCCAATACCGGCAGAGGCAAAAAATTCAGCGCCGAATCAGCCGGCTGTCGCTGATGCAAACAAGCCGGAACCGGAAACCGCTGTGACAAATACCGCTTCGGCAAACGACGCAGAGAAAATTGTGCTGACCGAGAAGCAGCTTAAAAGTCTTGTTCTGGATGTGCGGGAAAAAATGAAAGAGTACAACAGAAAACTGCGAGACCTTGAATCGACCGAACAAAGACTGCAAATAGCTCAGGATGTCCTGAAAAAAGACATTGAAAAACTAAACAACCTGCGAATCGAACTTGCGTCATCCGTTGCCCGTCTCAAAGAGGAACAAAACAAACTGCTTGCCAGCAGGGTCCAGGTTGAAAAGGCGGAAAAGGACAACCTGTTGGTAATCGCAGCCACTTACGACAAAATGGACTCCTCCAGCGCCGCCAAGATATTGACTAATATGTGTGCGAGCCCAACCCAGGTAGGCGGTGCGAGCAGTTTCGATGATGCGGTAAAAATCCTGCGGTATATGACCGAAAGAAGCAAGGCCAAGGTGCTTGCCGAACTGGCTGTCTCCGAACCGAAACTCGCAGCGGGCATCAGCCAAAAATTGAAACTGGTAATTGAGAAAGAGTAATAATATGGACCTCGCAACGGTACTCGGCGCAATTCTGGGACTGACGGTAATCCTCGGGACAATCCTTTATGAAGGAAATCTGGCCATATTTATCAACATTCCCGCCCTGGCGATTGTGTTCGGCGGTATGACCTGCGCAACTATGATACACTTTTCAATGTCGCAATTTTTGAGCATTTTCAAGATTATCAAAAAGACGCTGTTTCAGAAAATCACGTCTCCGCAGGAGGTAATCCAGAATATGGTCAACTACGCCGCCATAAACCGCAGGGACGGCGCGCTGGCGCTGGAGCAGGAACTTGGCAAAATCAGAGACCCGTTCCTCGCAAAGGGGCTTCAAATGCTTATAGACGGCCAGAACGAAGAGTCAATCCGCGAACTGCTGGAAATGGAGATTCAATATCTTCAGGAAAGACATTCGGTCGGCAAAAAAATGCTGGAATTTATGGGGTCATCCTGCCCGTCGTTTGCGATGGTCGGCACCCTTATCGGATTGATATCTATGATGAGCAAGATGGAGAACCCGGAAGAAATCGGTCGAGGAATGGCCTGCGCGCTGGTATGCACGTTCTGGGGAGCATTCGCGGCCAATCTGCTGTTTCTGCCGCTGGGCGGAAAGCTCGGCCAATACTCGAAGGCGGAAAAAATCTCTATGGAAATGGTTCTCGAAGGGCTGTGTGCTTTGGCCAGAGGCGAAAACCCCACAGAGGTGCGTGAAATGATGCAGGTCTTCATTTCGGCAAAACGCAGGGAAGAAGTAAAAATAAAGGTCTGATGGCAAAAAATCCGGCTCCACCACAGGAAGAAGAAGGCGGCGGCGAAGGGGCGCCTATATGGATTATATCATTTGCAGATATGGTGTCCCTGCTGATGGCATTTTTTATAATGCTCTCAAGCTTCTCCTCGGTCGGCGACAAGGAAGCAATGGAGCTTAAACAGGTTATGAAAACCGCCCTGGCGCCTTATGGCGGCTTCTTCCAGGCACGTCATCAGCCGGGATTAGTGCCTATGCCGGAAGCCGAAGGACAGGCCGACCTGGGCAGTGAGAAACCAACCCTCGAAAGTGCAGCAAACAACAAAACCTTAAAGGAAACAAGAAATGACAATTTCAAAACCGATAAAGTGTTTCTCGTCGAATCGAGCAAAATATTCTGGGTGGACGGAGTGGCATTGTCGGGTGAAGGCAAAAAATTCCTCGATGCAATAGCCTTATTCACAAATCAGACACCGGGCAGGCTCATAATAAGCGAGGACGGCCCTTTTCTAAAACACGATGACCTCGGAATCTTCCGAGCAATTGTGGCGACAGAATATCTATGCGGTAAAGGCGTCCTGAAAAATCGCTGTAATATTACGCCGAAACCCATCTCAAAAACCGAAGATTTGAACACAAAAAGAATGCTCGAAATAACTTTTCTCGAAGAAGGCGTATACAAATGAAAAAATCACCACCTCCTCCTGCACAGGAAGAAGGCGGAGGCGAAAAGGCGCCTCTGTGGATTATATCATTCGCAGATATGGTCTCGCTGCTGATGGCATTCTTCATAATGCTGCAAACAATGGCGGTAACCAGAAGCGGCACGCTTTGCAACCGAGGCACTGGAATTTTTGAAGAAACGATTAAGGGATTCAAGACTTCCATTTCAGGGTTAGGTGTGTTCTCAGGCAAAGGATATAAAGCGATGGAGCTTAACACCAACAAAGCATATTACGCCGCCGCCGGCGACAGCAACGACGCTTCAGGCAGACTTATCGACGCAAAACAGGAAAAGACACGGCGATTATTCGGCACTATCAGCAAATTTGCCAAAACCCTCAAGCCCCAGATACGCGGCGAAAAACCCAATTTCGTCATAACTCCAATAAAGTTTGAGGCGGGGCAGGCCGCACTGAATGAACCAGCAAAACAATTCTTAACCAAATTTGCAGATGACCTGAAACAATCGACCAAAGCCGGCGGAACGGTAATATATATCGTAGGAATTGCTCAACAGGAGGCAACCATAAAGCAGCAGTGGGTGCTGTCGGCCAAACGGGCACAGGCTGTTGTGGATTTCCTGCGAAGTATGCTGCCTTCGGCGTCTGAATGGCCTATTTACTCCTGGGGGGCAGGTCTCGGCGGCGACTGGGTAGACAGCAAAATTCCGGCTTCCGAACAGTCGCAGATACTGATTGCAGTCCTAAAAACAGGGTAATTAACCCCGCGGGTGTCAAATTTTTCGACAATCACCTGATATTCCTACATAAATTTTGGCTGATTTTGCGTTAAAAACCGCCATTATTGCAGGATTTTGGCAAATCTTGCTCTTCGGCACACTATTTGCACTACCTATGGTATGGCATAGCCATTAAGAAGTTATAAAAAAATCGAATTTTGGCACATTACCTATGGTATGGCATAGCCATTTTTAGCGTGGCGGAGTACAAGAAAAAAATCATCGTATCCGTAACGGCGGCTGCGTTATATGCGGCTGTGCCGATATTTTTTTTCTGCCGGGCAAATCAGGCTGAAGCGGCAGAGCCGCCGGCCGGCAATACAAGCCCTGCCCCGGCAAATACGCCCAATTTTTACGTTACACAACCGGATAACCTCAGCGGCCGAGAGTTGTTCTACAAAATGATGGTGTCTGTAATATTGATTGTTATTCTCGGCGGGGCCGCAATGTATGTCTCAAAAAAGTTTCTGCCGAGAATTGTCAGCCAGAGCGGTAAAAACATTCATATTCTCGAAACAACCTACATAGGGCCGCGAAAAACGGTGCATTTGCTCAAGGTAGGCGAAAAAAAGCTTCTGATAGGCAGCACCAGCGACAGTATAGCTATACTCGCCGATGTAACCGATGCTCTAACAAACAAAACCAATGAAAGCTGAGATTATAAATGGTTTTTAGATTCCCAAAACTGATTTTCATTACTCTTGCAATCCTGGCGGCTGCTGAATTAGCTTTTGGTCAGGTGGCAAATAATACGACTGGCTCAATGCCGAGCATAGGGGATTTAATTACGGTAATAGACAAGGCAGCCACCAGCAAAACCGAAGGCAAAGACTGGTCGACGCCTATAAAACTTGTGATAATTTTCACCGGCCTTGCGATTCTGCCAAGTCTTCTGGTAATGATGACATCCTTTACGCGAATAGTGATAGTTCTGTCTTTTATCCGGCGGGCATTAACCACTCAAAGCATCCCGCCTACCATAGCAATTATGGGTCTGGCAATGTTCCTCACGCTTTTTACTATGGCCCCCACATTTTCAAAAATAAACACCGATGCCATTGGGCCTTATCTTGCGAACAAAATCGATTTTGATACGGCAGCAACAAGGGCCAAGGACAGCTTCAAGGAATTTATGCTCCGCCAATGCCGGCAGGCCGACCTGACTCTTTTCCTTCAAATGGCCAAGGTTGAACCGCCTGCCAACCCGATGGATGTCGGTATGCACATTGTTACGCCGGCATTTATCATAAGCGAGTTCCGCACATCATTCGAGATAGGCTGCCTTCTGTTTATACCATTTTTAGTGATAGATATGGTCATTGCGAGCGTCCTGCTCAGTGCCGGTATGATGATGCTGCCGCCGGTAATGGTTTCGCTGCCGCTGAAACTCATATTGTTTATTCTCGTTGACGGCTGGGGCCTATTGGCAAAGAGCCTCAGTTTAGGATTCAAATAATATGGACTCCAGTTTTGTTATTTATCTTGGACGGCACACGCTCGAAACATCTCTGCTTCTGGCTGCGCCGATTCTGCTTACCTGTATGATAGTCGGGTTAATAATAACGCTGCTGCAGGCGGTTACAGCCCTGCGGGATATGACCATAACCATCGTGCCAAAACTTCTCGCTGTGGGTGCTGTTACGCTGATTTTCGGCAACTGGATGCTCCAGGTATTGCTCAGATTCACCAATGAAATCTTCGGCTATATGCAAAATGTCGGGCATTAGCTTATGGAGCTGATGATTGAAAAGCTGCTCGGCTTTGTGCTGGTGCTGACCAGAATATCGGCCTTTTTTGCGGTAATACCTGTCTTTAGCTGGCAATCTATCCCCGTCAGAATCAAGGCGGCAATGATACTGCTGGTATCGATTTTCTTTTCGATGATAACTCCTCTGCATATAAACACAAAAGATATATCGACACTGGAGGCCTCGCTGCTGATAGCCAATGAGGTCATTTACGGTTTTGCTTTAGGGCTTATTATAACACTTGTATTTACCGCGGTTAAAGTAAGCGGGCTGATTATCGAGCGGGAAATGGGCCTTGCAATGGCTGAAATCCTCGACCCCCTGACTGAAGAAAGCGCCCAGGCAATGAGCATAATCATGGAGATGACATTTATACTTTTGTTTCTGAGCGTCAACGGCCATCACCTGTTCCTGTTGACTATACAAAAAAGCTATGAGACTTTTCCTGCAGGCAGCACCCCGACAATACCCGCATTAGTCAGAGGGGTAATCGAAGCCGGCTCAACACTACTGACAGAGAGCTTAAAGCTTGCTGCACCGATATTCGGGGCGCTGTTCGTGCTGATAATTACGCTGGCCGTCCTGGCACGCGTAACTCCGGAAATGAACATTTTCTTTATCAGCTTTCCAATAACTATAAGCGTAGGACTGCTGATGGTGATAGCGTTCCTGCCCTTTATTTTCGGATTTGTGTCTGAATTCGCTGACTATATGAGAAAACTGCTGCCGCTTTAAAAACAGCGGACAGCATATAGCAGATAGTTAAAATATGCCTGACAAACCAGCAACAGAAAAGACCGAACAGCCGACACCAAAACGTCTGTCTGATGCGAGGTCAAAGGGAAACATACCACACAGCGTGGAATTGACATCATTTGCCTCAATTGCAGTTTTGATAACGATGATAACGCTAATGGCCCCCGACCTGATGGAATGGTTCGCCTTACAACTAAGAGACGGGATGTCGGGCAACATATCAGCTTTCGCCGACAGCAAGGCATTTATTAACTTTATCGGCACGAAACTTATTGGTGCGATGCTGATTACAGCCCCCATTTTTCTTGCGCTTTGCGCAGGGGCAACATTATCACAAATCGTAATCGGCGGATTCAGTATCTCAACGCGGGCTTTGGAGCCTAAACTCAACCAGCTAAACCCGGCAGCAGGCTTAGGGCAGTTGTTCAACGTCAGTTCCGCGGTAAAGCTCCTTTTATCCATACTAAAATTGCTTTTCGTCCTGATGATTGTCTGGTTTTATCTCAAGGACAAGATAGCCATACTTGCAACTCTTCGATGGGCCTGGTCGGCACAGATAATTGCAGTCATCGCAAAAATAGTGCTGGGGATGATGATACGCGTTTGTATCGCCCTGCTTATCATAGGCGCCGCCGATGCCGTTTACCAGAAATGGAAATACATTCACGACCTGAAGATGACCAAGCAGGAGGTAAAAGAAGAACACCGTTCGAGAGAAGGCGCTCCGGAAGTCAAAAGCCGAATCCGGCAGATTCAGTTCAGGCTGACTTTGAAACGAATGATGCAGGAGGTGCCGAAAGCCAACGTGGTTCTCGTCAACCCGACACACGTAGCTGTTGCGCTGCGTTATGACGCAAAAACTATGGAAGCGCCGACGGTGGTCGCCAAGGGCGCAGACTATCTGGCGGAAAAGATAAGAGAGATTGCCCGCTCTTACGGCGTCCCCATCATAAGAAGGCCGGAACTGGCAAGGGCGATATATTCAACCGTGGATGTCGGTGAACGCATACCGCCGAACCTTTACGTTGCCGTAGCGGAAATATTGGCTATGATTTACAGGCTGCGGCACAAAAACAGCGACAAAGTCAAAAGGGCATAAGGGCAAAGGTCTGAGGTCGGAATACAATGCCTGTAGGTTGTGAACCAGATTCGAGCAGAACGGACGATTTGAAAATTGCGGTCCGCAATGAAATTCTGCTCGCCGCCGGTGCAATCGCCGTTATTGCGGGGCTTTTGCTGCCGCTGCCGACGCATATTATCGATATGCTCTTAATATTCAGCGTATCCCTGACGGCGGCGATACTGTTAATCACCCTGCCGGCACAGGGACTCTCGGAAATACCCGGCTTTCCGCTGCTGATTGTAATGGTTACTATACTGCGTCTGGCCTTAAGTGCAGGGTGCAGCAGACTGATATTTTCCCAGAACAATCCGGGAATTATTATCAACGCCTTCGGCGGCATCTTCGTTAAAAGTCATTATGTGCTTGCCGGCCTGAGCTTCGGCGTGCTGGCGATAATCATTTTCGGATTTACTTTCAGGGCAGCCAAAGGCATCAGCAGAGCGGCAGCAGAGTTCACCACCGTTATTCTGCCTGTCCGGCAAATCGGCATTGACTGCGACCTTAACGCAGGCATTATCAACGACGAGGCAGTCATCGGTCTGCGTGAGAAAATCGCCCGCGAGAACAGTTTCTTTAGCGGAATGGGCAGTGCCGCAAAATTTATGCGGTATGACGCCGCCATTGAAACAGTAATCGTTATAATAAATATCGTAGGCGGTATGGCAATGGGGGTGATGTCACCGTTGAATAATGACGTATCGGTAAGAGCTTATGCCACAATGTCCGTTGGCGCGGGAATGATGTCTCAAATACCGGCCCTGCTCATCGCTGCGGGCTGCGGTTATCTTGTCCGGAAAAATTCCGGGTGGCCGGCCAATAACAGAACTGCCGGCAGAAAAACAGCGTCTCTCTCTGAAAACAAAATCAACCTCAGAAAAAAGGTGGTCGCCAGAGATGTTCAGTGGTTTGATGAAAAAGCTGAAAATAAAGGGGATGATATCGAGCTGTGGAGCTGGGAGAAAATCAAAAACAACAACAGCTACAAAACAATCGCGGGGCTGATTGGAAACAAAGCGGCCAACAAAATCATTTTGACGGCTGCTGAAAAAATTGAAAAACTTCCGGTAACGATACCGGTTAATATTGCGATGTGCCTGGCACAGGATAATAAAAAATGCCTCCTGATAGACCTTGACCTTGAAAGATGCGCCATATCAAAGGTGTTTGACATCGACAACACAAACGCTGGTTCGGAAGCAATTGCAACTCCCGTCAAGGGGCTGTGGGTCTGGCCGGGGTCCTGGTTTACCAGCGACAAGAAAAATAATATTAAAGAGATAATTGCACGCCTGAAAGGCGGGTATGATTATCTGATTATTTACGTCCCCAATATAAAATTATTGGCGGATTATGCGAAAATTACTTGCTGTATCAACTCGGCTATGCTCTTCGGCTCAGAAAGGAATTCCGGAAGTTCCGTTATGGGTGATTTTCACAAATTGCTGGCCGGTTACGGCTGCGAGTTCCCTAATCCTGCAGAAACTTCTGCCTGATATGCCTGCTATCCCAGACCCAACGCTGCCATCTGGTTCTGCAGTAAAGCCAGCGTCTTTTCGAGAGCGGCAAACCGCAGCTTCAATCTCTCCTCTTTTTTAGCGAGACGCTCCTCCTCCCTGTTGATTTTATCCTGGAGGTTTTTTATATGGTCGCCCGTGTATTCCTGGTCGATTTGAATTGAGCCGGTCGTTGCCTTGAGCATATTATCGAGCATATCCTCCATTGCGCCGGTAAACCCCTGCTTTACGCTGACAACAACGGGATTCACATCTGTACCGTAAGTCCCATCCTGACTTAAATCGACGCTAAGCTGAAGACCATTCTCCGGACAAACCGGCTCGCCATCATCGTCGAAGGTGCTGTTGCCGGTAATAATATTACTGCCAGAGGCAAATGTTGCAAGACGATAGGTGGATTCGGTCGATAACTTAATCCAGGCGTACTCAATCTGGTGATTAGTAATCTTTACCTTGACATCATAAGCACCTGCGGTGGTATAATCACTGCTTGCGCCGTAAAATCCAACCGCATTGCTGTTGCTGCTGCCGGTCTTGTCGGCACCGATTATCGCAAGCACATCTGTATAATCCTGGGCTATTGCCTCATCAAAAGCGTCTGTGTCCAGACTCAACATTCCGTTTCGGTCGAGTTCAAGGCCGATATGGCCGGGCGTAAGAAAGTTATCAATATCTTCTATAAATCCGCTGGTCTGGCTGTAAAGTGGCGTGATAAGCTGTGTTCTTATGGTCGAAACGACATAATCACTCATCAGAACACCGGCGGTCTTCAGGACATCATTATAGCCGGTCTTCTCCCGAGTATAGGCGACCATACCGTTATAGGCGGTAATCATTGAATTTAGTTTATCTTTAACCGCAGCAATATCTCTGGTCAGATTGACTTCTACTGTGCCGGTGTCGTGCAGGTGCATCGTTACGCCGGGAACAACATCATTTACAGTATTGGAACTCCTGTGTATCCAGCCGTCAACTCCCTTGTTTGTTTCTGTAAAAGATTTACTGCTTAAACCCGTCAGCTCCGAGGTATCAATAGCTATCATACCGACATCGCCTGCCCCGACGGTGAACCCGAACGTCATTGAGCCGCCATTCGTGGTCAGCATATCGCCCCCTACCGTTATATCACCGACAGCAACATTCGGCAGAGCTTTGAGTGCATCCTGAATTGTGCCTAAATCAGCGTCATAAGTTATTTCGCCGGTTGTCTGCCCATTATATGTCAGGTGAAAATGGCCCGCAGAAGCCTGACCCGACCAATTCAGGGTCTGCAATTCAGGCACAGGAACGGTCTGGGGATAACCATCTATTTTGATTCTGGAATCGAGAGCTGCCTGAGTCAAAACAAAATCATCCTGTGCATAACCGGCAAGAGAAGCTGATGTTGCGCCGCCCTGAGTTATGTTCCAGTCCGTTTCTTCGTCGGGCAAAGTCAGAGAGGAGCCGGGTGGGACCGAATCAGGGTCCCAACTTAGATTTATTGAGATTTCGCTGGCGCCATAATTATTCTCCGTCAGGACAATCTTGCCGTCTTCGAGAACCGCTTTTGCTTTTCCATCAAAGGCATCGTTAATCTCCGAGATGAGGTGCATAACCTTTGTATTTGCAGTTACATTGAGGTCTATCTGAGCTATTGCATTACCATACCTGTCGGTGCCCGTTATGTGTATGTGCTCTCCGCCCGTAAGCGAACCGCTGAACTGGTCAAGGTCGGTTATCTTTGTATTCATCGTTGCGTTGTTGCCGTCAACTTTTAATGTATCTTTTATTGTCCAGACTTCAGTGTTGCTCGGGTTGACGGAAACCTTGTAATCTGTCCCCGCCTCATTGCCGTTAAGCACCAGATGATATTTATTGTTATAATTCAGCAAGCTCGCTGTAACACCGGGGTTATTCGCATCATTGTTGATTAAGCCGACCAAATCTTCGAGAGTCGTGCCTAAAGTGGTTGTTATGCTTGTCTCCTTATTGTTATAAGAATATACGAAGACCCCTCCCCCTACCAAATCCTCTTTATACTGCTGACCATCCGAATGCACCCACCGCTCGGCATTGGCCAACTGGTTGATTTCAACTGTGTGGTTGCCTTCGAAGGCATTATAGGCAGCCTCGGCTGTCAAAATATCCGAATCGCTGGATGCGGTCTTAAAAGAACGCAGTTTATCAGCATCAGAAAGCCCGCGAATGTTGCTTCTTAAGGAATCGAGCTTGCTTTCCAACGTGCTTAAGGAATCTTTTTTCTCATCCCAGGTATTGAGACGCTTTTTATACAAATCGAGCTGACGGCTTTCAACAGCGATAAGCTGAGAGATGAGCTTATTTGTATCAATGCCGGTAAAAAGACCTGGAAAACTTATACTTGCCATTTTTTACCTTCTCTTTTGTTCATCCTTACAATGCCTCGTATTACCTTTTATGCCTACTCTATTTATCGTTCAAAAACGGCCCTGAATTAACTATTTATTTCGTTTACGTCCTATAAATCCAGCCCGACTAACAAGCGGCCTGCTGCACCATTTGTGAGAATTCGTTCTTGACGGATTCACATCTGGCCAGCATCTGGCGAACCTGCTGATTTTCAGGCGCCATTTCGAGACAGTTATTCATCTGCAAACAGGCCAGTTCAAATGCTTTTTGGGCATAGCCGGGCATATTTTCCCTTACGTAGTTTTGTCCTATGGCAAGACAGGTCACAGCAGCCTTGCATCTGGCGTGCAGTTTTCTAAGGTTCGGCGGTATCTTGTCCCACTGGACGTCAGGGAACAATTCCTCAGGCTCAAACGTATCGGCAAAACGCCTGAGAACCTCAAAATGAGATTCGGCTTTTTGGGCGGTGTAATTTCTCGAATGACTGCCCGTGTTTATCCGCCGCAGATACAGAGATTCGCTTAAGTGGTGCGCATTTAAACCATTCTTAACGAACCGCCTCATCATATCATAGTCCTCCCCTACAACAAGGCTTTCGTCATACCATCCTATCTTGTCAAAAACATCTCTTTTTATACAGGTCCTGAACGGCACAACAGGAAAGCCGCAGCTGAACATATCTCTTATCAGGAGCTTTCTGTCCGAATACTCCCGGCGTTTAATCACCCGGATTGTACCGCCGTTTTCCCCGATAAGAACATCATCGCAATAAACCAAATCGGCCTGGGGATTCTTTTGAAACTCGATTAAATGCTTTTCAATAAACCCCGGCGCCATCATATCATCGGAGTCTAATTTGATAATGAATGGGCCTGCGGCCTTTCTGATACCCTCGTTACAGGCGGCTGCAAGCCCACTATTATCCTGATAAAAATATCTTATTACCCCCTCATCCAGAAACCTGGTAATTACGTCTCTGGTATTATCAGTCGAGCCGTCATCAATTATAACTATCTCAAAATTCCTATAATTCTGAATTATAACGCTCTCTATTGTATCCGTTATGTACTTAGAGGCATTATAAGCCGGAATTATGACCGAAACCAAAGGATTGTACACGCTTCTATACAAAGGAATTGTCGTTATATATGGCACTCCATACCGTCTGCCAACAATATATCGTTCGTACAGACTATGAATCTTTCTGCCATGTTCTATACCCTCTTTGTTTTCATAATATAATCCCAAAAACTCAGGTATGTGAAGGAATCTGTATTTGCCCGATATGCGAATCCAGAAGTCCCAATCCGATGCGCTATCAAGAGACTCATCAAAATATCCCAATTCGTCA
>Ga0315294_10001058_pt1 | contig 29721 bp, 10 predicted proteins | sample YL17G13_40_MG_FD_203626 | JGI IMG/M metagenome (GOLD analysis project Ga0315294, IMG submission 203626) | Sediment microbial communities from Yellowstone Lake, YNP, Wyoming, USA - YL17G13_40 | ecosystem: Environmental > Aquatic > Freshwater > Lake > Sediment | place: USA: Wyoming | collected... | reverse complement strand
CCAGGTCCTGCGACCAGACGCTGTTGGCCAGGCCGTAGGGTGAGCGGTTCACCAGTTCCAGCGCTTCCTGCTCCTCCTTGAATTTCAGGAGAAAGGAAACCGGGCCGAAGATTTCCTCCCGGCAGGCGATGTTCTCCGGATCGCCGGCCAGCATCGCGGGCTTCACCCAGAAGCCCTGCTCCTTGCCCGCGACCGCGGCCGGCTGAACGTCGAGCGAGGCGACGCGGCCGTCACCTGCCCCAACTGCGGCGTCGTGCTTCTCGATTCCGTGAAGATCGAACGATTCCTCGGCTTGGTTTTCGTCTGCCCCGCCTGCAAGACTCACTGCGACCCGTCCCTCGCTGCGGACATCGGTTCACCCGGTTGACCAACGCCTTCAGCAAGAAACTGGCGAACCTAAAGGCCGCGGTTGCCCTGTACTTGGCGTGGTACAATTTCGTGCGGGTTCACAGCACGCTGAGGGTCACGCCGGCAGTGGAAGCGGGAATTACGGATTGGATGTGGACAATAGCCGACCTACTGGCCGGTTAAGGTCTTTCGGTTTACCCAAACTAGCCCTGAAGGCGTAATTGCTAACGCGTCAACGCGTCCCCCGACGCTCGGTAGGTCTCCAGGAGCAGCGGTTATCCCGAATGCAAAGCGCTGCATATCGGCCGTCGTTCTCACAAGTGATAGAGCAAGGTCAATTCCGTCCTGCAGCATTAAGTACTGCCAAGGAATGAAATATTCGAGGCCCTGGAGTTGCGCAGCAAAGCCCTTCTTGGCATCCTCGGTAAGCCCAGCTAGTGCAGGCAGTGTCACGATTCGTGAATCCCAGCCCTTGACGAGCCGCGAAATCACATCGGTATGGCCCCTCCAGAGAGCACCGTGGTTGTCTCTTGTGTTGTAGCACAACACTGGGGTGCGCACAGATGGTAACGAGATCTCCACGATCTTGCCCGTTCCGTTTGAATCGTACCCCTCCAGAATGAACCCTACGATAGGCTTTGAATTGTTGGTTGCTGCGCCATGCCGGTCATAGACGGCGCCAATGTAATCGGCAAACTCTTTCGAGAATTGATCGATGTCCCTTTTGGAGTCCTTCACCAGCTTAAAGTGAAACTCTGCAACGTGAGCGGCGAGACTTCGACCGTCTAAAAACATTTCTCCGAACGTCGCGATTGCGAAGTTCTCCACACTGAAGACCTTGTTTGTGTTGTCGGATGCGATCTTATAGTTTGGACTGGTCTGTGTAAACTGAATGGTGAGGCGGCTATCTGCTGCCAAAACCAGTCCTTCCGAAAGCGCGATAGCGACGACAACGGTGCCCTCAGACCGGGGATTAGCTATGGGAGCCGCACCTGCCCCCCCCCGTAGCACTCGCACCCCGTGCGGGGTTGTAATCTTAAGCTCTAGGCGCGTTGACTGCCCGTAGCCGATTGGGCCAACATACGTCAATGCCATCCCCAGAGCCAGACCACTGATGCATCGTTTGGAATCCATCGTATTTTGGACCTCCGACAAAGCCGCTGCATTATCGCACAAGGAGTACGCTAGGCAGGGGAATATTAGGGCCAGGGAAACGCAGCAGATTCGAGGGGGTTGCGTCGCGCAGACTCCTGAGGTACTTGCAAAATTCGAGGCGCGAGGGCGAACGAAGCCCAAGCGCCGTAGGCGCGACCGAAAATAGCCCAGCACTTCAGTGCTGGGAAAGCAAACGCGGGTGACCAAGTCCCGTAGGGACGACTGAAAGCCTTGCCCGCCAAGCGTTTCAGCCGTCCCTACGGGACTGGACAAGGCTATCATTCCGCTCCCAGCACTGAAGTGCTGGGCTACCTTCAGATGTCCCTACGGGACATCGTTTGGCCAGAGCGCCGCACGAATTCTGCAAGTACCTCTCCTGTGATAACGTTTGAGTGCGCCCAAACGTTTTGGAAGGCCCCGACTGGCATCGGGGCTTTTGCCTTTCCCCATTAAAACACGACTGTCAAGAGTGGGGGCTGTCAGCCGTCCAGCAACACATTGTTAGACCAGTACCGAAAATGTGCGATCGGAGAGCAGGAAAGTCAGCGGGACTGCGCAACGACACGCAGCAAGTGTCTGCCAATCAGCACGATGTCACCGGCACGCAGTGACTGCCGGCCGCGAATGCGGAGGAAGCTTCCGTTTCTGCTCCCCAGGTCTTCAAACACGAAATCGGATCCCAGGCGGGAAATGCGGCAATGCCGCGACGACAGGAAGTCGTCGGGGAAGGTGTACGTGCCCTCGACCCGGCCCAGCACCGTTTCGTGCTCGGCCAGCAGATACTCTCTATCAGGCGTGTCCCCCCCAGCCAGGTGAAGAAGGCGGGCGACCTTTGGGGGGGCAGGCGCGCCTGCCGTTTCGTCCGACAGGGCGTCGGAGGCCGCCTCCTGGGCCTGGAAGCAAAAACGATTTCGCCCCGCCAGGATCACGTCCCCGGGCGCCAGTTTGTGGGGCTCGGTGAGCCGCAGAAAGACTGCTTTCTGATCCTCGGCCGGCTCGATGAACAGCTCCTTCCCGACTCGAAAGCGCGCGCCGATGGGCGGGAGAAGAGGATCGTCCGGCAATACGATGTCCGCCGGGCCGCTGCCGGCTGTAACCACAGGACCATCCAGCGAATAAGTGGCCAGCGCGCGCCCGCCGGCCTGCTCCCGCACCAGTGAAAAGCGGAGAGGCTTGGCGGCGGGGGGCGGCCCGCTGGACGTTTTGTACACGCCCGTGGCCAGGCGAATCTGTTTTTGCGAAGGGGCGGCCGGGATGGCTCTCGCAGAGGCGTCCTGGCGCCACAGCACCCGGTACAGGTCCAGCTTGGCGGTACGGCCCTTGAGCGAGACATCGGCCGCCTTGCGCTCGATCAGGATGCCGGCATGACCGCGCACCTGCTCGCATACCGATGGCGAGACGACGATCTCCTCCGGTTCGCTGACGCTCTCGATGCGGGCCGCCACGTTGACGAAGTCCCCGAAAACGTCGTTGCCGCGGACGATGCCGACGCCGTAATTGATCGCCGCGCGAATGCGGATCGCTTCCCTGTCCGGCCGCCCGAGGTTCCGCGCGGCAATCGCGCCCTGCATGGCGATGGCAGAGAGCACCGCCCCTTCGGCGCTGTCGAAGCGGCACATGATGGCGTCGCCGATGCTCTTGACCAGGGCGCCGCCATGTTGTGCCATGATCGGCAGCAGAGTGGACTCCACCTGCTCGACGAGCAGGACGCCGGCCGTGTCACCGTGCCGTTCGTAATAGGCCGTGGAGCCGGCGATGTCCACGAACATGATGGCCAACAGGCGGTGCCGCCGCTCCAGTTCGGCCTCCATCCGCAGGTGTTCGGCCTGCAACTCTTCGCTGGAGGCGGGCGTCGGCCGGACGGCTGCGGCGCCGCCCGCGGGCCTGGCGCCGGCCTGCCGCTGATAGCGGAAACGGTGTGCCGGGTTTGAGGAGAACTGCACGATGCTGCCGGGTTTCAGTATTACCGAACCTTGGATCCGCCGGCCGTTGACGAACGTCCCGTTCACTGATGAATCCTCGAGATAGATCCGCCCCTCCGGATCCAGGTAGAAACGGGCATGCAGCCGCGACACCCCTTCATCCTCGACCACCAATTGGTTTTGCTTGGGATCCCGGCCGACGCGCAAACCGGAGGCGGTGATCGGATATTGCTTTCCGGTCAACGGCCCGGCCTCCCCTACCAACACGTGCAGGGTGTCGTTCGGCAGCCCGCTCCCGCCCGCTGCCCGGCCCGGCGGCCGGCCGCAACTCGGGCAACGCTCGGCGCCTTCCGGGCATGCCGTTCCACAGCGTTCGCAAGCAAGCATGGTTGAACCTGGCGGCAGGAAAAGCTTAGTCTGAAGTGCGGCTGCACTCAATAGGAAATTGTCGGCGCCGCCCGAATGTAATCCTCTTCCAGACAGCCGATGAACAGCAATGACCGCCGCGATTGCTTACGGTGCGGTCAGCGTCAGCGTCACGCTGATCGTTTGCGGCGTATTAGCGGCGCCGGGAGCGGTGATGGTAATCGTGCCCTTGTAGGTCCCGGCCGCCAGCCCCGGCGTATTGACGGAAACCGTCAGAGGGGCTGTCGCACTCCCCGCCAGATTGGAGAACGACGAGGGAGAGACCGACAGCCAGTTGCCGCCCGTCGTGGTGCCGGCCGAGACCGTGCCGCTCATCGTGCCTGGCCCCGCGTTGGAGATGGTGACCGTGTAGGAGAAGGGATTAGCCCCGCTGGCCGGCGCGTTAAAGGAAATTGACGTCGTGCTCAGCTTGATGACTGGGCGGTTGTTGAGCGTGACGTTGATTACTTGCGGGTTGTTCGTGACCGTCGCGTCCGTGCTGGATACGGTGATGGAGCCGCCGTAGCTGCCGGCCGCCAGCCCGGCCACACTGGCGGCAACCGTCAGCGTCCCCGTGGTTGTGCCGTACAAGCCCGGCAGGGAGGCGGGCGACACGCTCAGCCAAGCGCCGCTGGTCACCCTAGCCGTGACGTTCAGAATTCCGCCTCCCAGGTTGAATGCGTACACCATCTGGTTGGCCGGGTTTCCGCCGCTGGCGGGGGCATCAAATGTCAAGCTGTTGGTGCTGACGCCCAGGGAAGGGGCCATGATCGTCAATGTCACCGAGACGATCACCTTCGCAGGGCTATCGGCGTCCGTCACTGTAATGGCGCCCGTGTACTTGTTGGGCCCCATGCCGCTGACATTGACGGAGACCGTCAGGGTGCCGGTCGTGCCGCTCAGCCCACCCGTCAGGCCGCTGAACGAAGCCGGCGTGACGGCCAGCCAGTTGCCGCCGGAGGTGGTGGTGGCCGTGGCGTTCACTTTCAAGACGCCCGCGCCGCAGTTCCCGACCTTCACCGTGCGGGATGGCGGATTGCCGCCCACAGCGAGAGGTGAGAACTCCAACGATGTAAGTGTAAGGTCGGTGCAGGGAACGCTGGTTCCCACCGACAGGGTCACAGGAATCGTCTTATCGGGAACGCCATTGCCCTTGATGGTCACGCTGCCCGTGTAAGTGCCGGACGCCAGGCCCACGGCCCGCGCCGAAACGGTAATCTTCGCTGCCGTCGAGCCGCTCAACCGCGAATACGACGCGGGTGATACGCTCAGCCAACTGCCCCCGGCCGGCGTCTGCACCGAGGCCGCCACGGTTCCCGACAGGTACCCAGCGCCGGTGTTGGTGATGGTCAGGGTTTTAGCGTCCGGATCACCGCCGGTGCCGGTGCCGGTCATGGATAGCGATAGAGGGTCCACGCTCATTTCCGGCGGCGGTACGGTGAGTGTGACGACGACGGTCTGCGGCGAGTTGCCGGCGTTCGGGTCGGTGACGTTTATCCGGCAGGTATATGTTCCGCTGTCGACACCCGAGACATTGAAGTTGACGTTAACAATGCCCGGCGCCGGCGGCGAGGGAGCGCCCCTGCCGCCCACCAAGTTACTGAGCGAGCTGGGCGATGTCGTCAGCCAGGTGCAGCCCGTGCCCGACACCGAGATGGTCGGGTTCAGCACGGTCGAGGGGAGACCGTCGTTCCTGACCGAAACGGTGGCCGCGCTGGGATTCCCGCCACCGACCGGCGCCGTGACCTTGATTTCGGTCTTATCAAGCAGGATGACGATGCCGGCTTCAATCGCGATGGTCACGGTATTTGACTGGATTGCGTTCGGGTCGTCGCCAACCGTCAGCGTGATCGGGATGGCGGAACCGATAGGCGCGGTGAGCGGAATCTCCACGTTCACCTGGTTCAACCCCACGAAGCCGGGAGCTATGCCCGACCAGTCCACTCTGGCCGGGAGCTTGCCGGGTCCGACCAGGACCTTGGGAATCACCTTGGTCTGCGAATCGGGTTTAGTTGCATCCTGCACAGCTCCCAGGCCGGTGCAGAAAATCGAGACGAACTGGCCCGCACCCACCGGCTTGGAGCCGGGGAACATGTTTGCCGGCTGGGCGAGGGAGGCGGTGTTGGCCAGCAGCACCGCGCCCAAATGCGCCGCGTTGATTTCGAAGATGCCGGGCACCGCCGGCTTGAGGCTGACGGTGGGCTGGTTGCTGGGCATCGGCCCTACCAGAACCACGACCATCGCCTGGGCCGCATCACCGACCTCCATAGGCACCAGGAAGTTGATCTGCTTTCGCGAGACGTAAAAGAGCTGCGCCAGAGTGCTGGCCACCCGCACCGTCGCGCCGCCCAGCGTCGTGGGCAGTGGCAGCGACGTCGCCTGGATTCCGGTGACCGTGGCCGGATCGTTGGTATCGGCCAGGTTATCGCCGAAAATGGAGGCGATGGAACCGGGCGCCAGCGCCCCGCCGGCGGCAAACGATGCCCCGTTCACGATTCCACCCGGACTGATCTGCGGCTGCTGAGCCGGCAAGGAAGCGGCGCAAGCCAACAGCGCTGCCACACAAACCAATGGACTCGGTAGGCGTCGGTTCTCCATTTTGGCCTTAGCTTTGGCGTCTTGGCTGCTTTTGATGTTGTGACTCACATCCACCGGCGCCGGCCCTGACCGCCACGGCTGGCGCTGCGGTGAACAGGGCGGCAGGCCAGTCGCGCCTGGCCCGCCGCGTCCATGCTTGGCCCTACAGGGTCACGGTAAACGGTGCCGTGGCGGCAGCCCGACCGACATTCGTCACGCTGATGGTGGCCACGCCGGTAGCCTTCCCGGTAAGGGTGGCGGTGAACGTCAATTGGCCGCTGTTGACAATAGTGAGCGACGAGACCGCGATAGGAGCAGAAGCGAAATCCGTCATCGTCACCGTCGTACCGTCGACAACGACGCCGTTGATAAAGCCACTACCGTCGATCGTGATGTTCACAGTAACGGCGGCTATGGACCCACTACCGGGCGTCACGAGGCTGATCGTCGGCAGCGGGTTGCTGACCGTGAACTGCACCGCATTCGACTGCGGTGCTCCCGCGTTCGTCACCTTGATGTCGTTAGCCCCCAGTATCGCCCCGGCCGCTATGTCCACCGTCACCGTGATCCTCAGGTGGTTGACCACCTGGAGCTCCCCGCCCGCGTGCACCGTGATACCCGCCGGCAGGTTGATCGCCGTCCCGTCCCCGCCGCCGTTGCCCACCACAAAGTTGGTCCCATCTATCGTCAGGACCACCCCCGTGTCCAAGCGGTTCCCGATGTTCGGGCTCACGCTTGTGAGCGTCGGCGTGGGGTTGCTCACCGTGAACGTTTTTGTGCCCGAGGGACCGCCGCCCGGCCCCGCGTTCGTCACCGAGATGAGGTTGGCGCCCAGCGCCGCCGTCCCGCCGATGTCCACTGTCACGGTCGCCGTGGTTGAATTAGTGACCGTGAAATTGTTCAGTGGGTTCTGCGTGAAGCCGGCCGGCAAGGTCACTGTGGTCACCCCGCTGATGAAGTTGGTGCCCGTCAGTATAATCGCTTTCCCGGCGTCCAGGCGTTTGCCGGCAATCACGTCCAGGCTCGCCAGCGTCGGCGCCGGGTTGTTCACCGTCAGCGCCGTGGTGGTGTCGTTGGCAGCCGCGAAGTTCGGGTCACCCCCATAGCTGTAAGTGATCGTGTGGGGTGACCCCGCGGCCGGAATCGTGGCGGTGTTGTAGTTCAACGAGAAGGTCCCATCGACGGCGCTGATGCTGGCCGTCTGGGCGCCGGCTCCGCCGTTGATCGTCACCGACACCGACCCCGAGGGATACGCGGCGCCCGCCGCGATCTTGCCCGACAACGCCACCGTCGCCGTCCCGTAGGTGATCGTCGAAGAAGCCGTCAGGGCGCTGAACGTCGGCGTCGCCTGGTTGATGATGAAGTTGCCAGCCGAGGCGCCGCTCAGGCTGTTGTAGTTCGTTGTATCGTTCGGGACGAAGTCCGCGGTGACCGCATAGGTGCCGGCGTTGGTCTGTGTCGCGGCGCCGCCAGTCAAGATGTTGCTAGCCGTACCAGGCACGGAACCCGCGACTGTGGCCGCATGGGCGGAACCGTCGTAGCCTACCGGCGAGTTGTTTACTGAAAGTGTCGGCGTCGCCTTGCCGATGGTTACGCTCTGTGTATTGGAGGCCGCCGTGAAGTTCGTGGTCGGGGCTCCGCTCGCCTTCACCACGCAGGTCCCCGCGCCGCTGGAGCTGAAGGTGCCGGCCGAGGCGTCGACCAGCGCGCACGGACCGCTCACGTAGCTGTACGTCAGTGAGTTGCTGTCCGTGTTCGTCGTCGCGGCACTCACCGTGAAGTTTCCGCCCAGGTAGGTCGGCGTCGGCGCCGCGCCGAACGTCACCGTCGGCGTCGCCTTGGTCACGGTAAGCGCGGTACTCGCGTCGGTTAGCGGGCCGTTGTAATTGGCGTCACCCGCATAGCTGTAAGTGATCGTGTAAGGCGCCGCAACCGGAATGGTGCTGGTCGGGAAGGCCGGGCAAGTGAAGGTGCCGTCAGCGGCGATCGGATTGCAGTGCACCGTCACGAGGTTGATGGTCACGTCGACGATTTGGCCCACCGGTATCGCGGTCGGCGCGGCGACCGGCGGGTTCACCTTGCCGCCTAGGTTGTTGATCGACACCGCGCCGTAGATGATGGACTGGGACGCCGTCAGGTTACTGTACGTCAGCGTCGCCTTGTTCACGGTAAGCGCGGTACTCGCGTCGGTTAGCGGGCCGTTGTAATTGGCGTCTCCCGCATAGCTGTAAGTGATCGTGTAAGGCGCCGCAACCGGAATGGTGCTGGTCGGGAACGGCGGGCAAGTGAAGGTGCCGTCAGCGGCGATCGGATTGCAGTGCACCGTCACGAGGTTGATGGTCACGTCGACGATCTGACCCACCGGTATCGCGGTCGGCGCGCCGACCGGCGGGTTCACCTTGCCGCCCAATGTGACCGTTGGCGTGCCGTAGGTGATGGACTGGGACGCCGTCAGGTTACTGTACGTCAGCGTTGCCTTGGTCACGGTAAGCGCGGTACTCGCGTCGGTTAGCGGGCCGTTGTAATTGGCGTCTCCCGCATAGCTGTAAGTGATCGTGTAAGGCGCCGCAACCGGAATGGTGCTGGTCGGGAACGGCGGGCAAGTGAAGGTGCCGTCAGCGGCGATCGGATTGCAGTGCACCGTCACGAGGTTGATGGTCACGTCGACGATCTGACCCACCGGTATCGCGGTCGGCGCGCCGACCGGCGGGTTCACCTTGCCGCCCAATGTGACCGTTGGCGTGCCGTAGGTGATGGACTGGGACGCCGTCAGGTTACTGTACGTCAGCGTTGCCTTGGTCACGGTAAGCGCGGTACTCGCGTCGGTTAGCGGGCCGTTGTAATTGGCGTCTCCCGCATAGCTGTAAGTGATCGTGTAAGGCGCCGCAACCGGAATGGTGCTGGTCGGGAACGGCTGGCAAGTGAAGGTGCCGTCAGCGGCGATTGCGTTGCACGGCCGGGTCACGCCGTTGATGGTCACGTTGACGATCAGGTTGTTCCCGAGGGCCGCCGACGGTATCGCCGCCGGCGCCGCTGGCGGCGGATTCACCTTGCCGCCTAGGTTGATCGACGGCGTGCCGTAGGTGATCGATTGGGACAGCGTCAGGTTACTGTACGTCAGCGTCGCCCTGTTCACCGTGAAGTTCTGAGCTGCGGAGGTGCCTCCACCTCCGCCGGCCGTATCGTTGCTGACGGTGATCGGGTTGTTTGCGGCGACCATGCTGGCGGCCGACCCCAGATCGAACGTGACCTTGGCGGTTTTCGAGTCCTGGAGGAAGAAATTGGCCGCTGGGTTCTGTGCGAAGCCGGCCGGCAGGTTGATCAGGGTGCCGTCTTTGCCGGGGGTAGTGCCATTGCCCAGCACGAAGTTGGTGCCCGTCAGGGTCACCACGCCCAGCGTCGTGCCGGGCTGCAGCCAAATGCCGTTGTTCGGGGAAATGCTGGTCAACGTGGGCAGCGGGTTAACCACCGTGAAGTTCTGAGGGGCCGACGTCCCTCCGGTGCCCGCCGCGCCGCCGCCCACTGCGTTGGTAACGTCGGCCGGGTTCGTCCCAAACGGCGCATCCCACGCCACCCGTACCGTAGCAGTGATCTGAGCAGCGCTGTCGACGGTGAGGCAGGTTACCGTAATGGTGGCCGGCAACCCAGTGATCTGGCTTCCGTCCGACCCAAGCGTACCGCAGCCGGTCGCGGTGTTGCCCTTGACGAACTTGGTGCCGGCGAGCACCAGCGTGGCATCCGGGTTGGTAACGCCGTCGAGGCGCTTGGGTACACCCGTAATGGAGGTGAGCGTCGGAAGCGGGTTGCTGACGGTGAAGACTTGGCCGGGGCCGGCGGGGGCGTAGCCGCCGGTCGTTGTCCAGGTGGGGTTGCACACGCCCGACGCATTGCATAGAACCGGTATGTCCAGTTGTGGGTTGTTCACCCCGAAGACGTTAGCGCCCAGGGCCGCCGTGTCACTGATGCTCGTGAGCACCGCGGTGGCACTTGTCGGGCTGTTCACCGTGAAGCTGGTCAGGGTAAAGGTGGCAGGCAGAACGATGTGGGTTCCGTTGGTGCCCGCGGCCACCGTGCCGTTGCCATTCACGAAGTTAGTGCCGGTGATAGCGACCGTGACACCGGTATCCAGGCGCTTCCCGGCGGCGGGCAGGCCTCCCACTTGGACATTGGTCAGGGTCGGCACCGGATTGTTGATGACAACGACGGCGTAATTGTCCGACAGGACGTCGCCGGTGGCCACGGTCGTGGTCGGCGCCCCAGTGCCATCAATCTTGTAGGCTGGAGCGGGAACGCTCAGGCGAATGTTGTTAATGCGGTCGTTCGGGCCGAGAGGCGCGGTTTCCAGGATGGTTACCATGATCTTGATGGTGTCCCCGCCATCCGCGCCCGCCAGCGCCAGCGTCGGCGGCGTTCCAGGTACTGTCTTGTAAACGTTGGCCTTGCAAGTACAAACGTACGGGCCGGGGTCAGCCCCTGTGCAACCGTAAGATGGGGAGGTGGCGCCGGGGTCGAAGACCGTCCCTCCTCCCGCGTCCGGCACCGGCTTGAGCCCCGCCGGCAGTTGGATCTTGGTCACGTTGTTGAGGAAGTACTTGCCTTTGAGGGTGAGTTCGACAGGGTCCAGCCGCTTGGCAGCCGCGGGATTGGCGCCAATCAGCGCCACCACCGCAGTCGCATCGGAGGAACCAGCGGGCTGAGCCCCAGTGAGCGCCGGCTGCGGGTTGTAGACCTGCAAGTTGACGCTCCGGGACAGGCTCACACCGCAGGTAAGAGTAACGGCCCCGGTATAGGCGGGCGTCTGAGCCGTAAGGAATGGAGCAGCGAGCGGGTCCACGGTCACAGTGAATTCAGCGGAGCCGCTGGCGGGCAAGCTGGCACCGGCAGGCGTAATGGACAGCCAGGCCCCGCCGGAAGTGGCCGCGGTCACACCCAGCAAACCGCCGCCCGAATTGCTGACTCTGAACTTCCGCGTCAGGGGCGTAGGTTTCGTCAGCAGCGGACTTTCGCTAGAGAATCCGGAGCCCCGGACGTAAGTAATGTTTTGGGGAATGCCGCTCATGTCCACCGAACAGTTCGGGTTGGCAATCGAGAGCGAAACAGTGATCGTCACCGGACTGCCGACGTTGGGAGTAAAAGTAATGGTTGCACTCGCCGAGCCGGAGGTCAGCGCGCCGGACGACACCGAGACCATAACCGCTTGCGACTGCATCGCAGTGACACCGCTGAACGAGCTAGGCACCGAGAGCCAGGAGGCGCCGGAGGTCATAATGGTGCCGGACATGACCCCGCCTCCCGCGTTGGTAATGGTCACGATTGCCGACGACCCGCCGGCGACGCCGGAGAAAGACAGGCCCTGTGGAGACACTCCCAGGATGGGCGGCGGGATCGTCAGGGTCACGGTCACGACTTGCGGCGAATCTTTCGCGCCGGGAGCGGTAATGGTCACCTTGGCGGTATAGGTGCCAGAAGCCAGGCCGGCCGCGTTGGCCGAAAGCGTGATGGTTCCCGATTTGGTGGCCGCCAGGGGAGGCAATGCCTGGGCGAACGTCAGCCACTTGGCGCTCGGGTCAGCCAGGTCGCCGGTGACTTTGACGTCGCTGACGTTCATGATCAAACCGCCGGCGTTGCTGACCGTGATTGTCTGCGGGTCAGGATTGGCGCCGCCCTTGGGCGCCAAATTGATCGTCGTGGGGCTGACCTTCAGCGTAGGCCCTGGCACCGTCAGCTTCACCTGGACGGTCACAGGAACAACGTCGGGATCGTTGGCGGTGAGCGTAATGGTGGCGGTATAATCACCCGCCCCCAGGCCACCCAGGTTCAGCGTCACGGTAACGGGCTGTGCTTTGTCCTTGCTCAGGTCAGTAAAGGAATCCTGAGACAGGGTCAGCCAGGAGCCGTTTACCGGCGTGTTAATCTTGAGCTCGGCCTTGCCCGTCAGCAGTCCGCCGCCCGTGTTCGAGATGGTCAGAGTCTGCGGTTCCGCGGCCGTGAACGTCAGCGAGGACGGGTTGGCCGAGATGATCGGCGGGCCCACTTTCAGTGTGACGGGGACCGTCACCGGCTGCGAATTGGAATCGCCGCTTAGGGTAATGGTGCCGGTGTGAGTACCCGTTGGCAGGTCCGCCACACTCACGGCAACAGATACCGTCTTCGGACTTGAACCGGTAATGCCGGGGAGCGGGTCGGTGGGTGTGATGCTGAGCCACTTGCCGCCCGGCGGCGTGCTGACGGTGGCCGTGGCGGTAACTTTCAGAGTTCCGCCGCCCGCATTCGATATTTTCAGGTCCTGCTTGGCCGGATCCTTGCCGCCGCCCGGCGCCGTGAAATCCAGCTTGGGCGGATCCGGCGCGATAACGGCATCCGGAACCTTCAGGGTTACGTCGACTGTCTGGACGGAATCGGGCTTGTCCTTGTCACTAACGAAAATGGTGCCGCGGTAGCTGTCGGAAGAAACAAGGCCGGTCACATCGACGCTGACGTGCAGCGTGCCGGCCGTCCCGCCTTGTGTGAGGCCGCTGAGGAGGGCGGGCGAAACGGTCAGCCACTTGCCGCCGGCCGGAGTGCTCACGGCAGCAACCACGTTCACGCTCAGGCTGCCCACCCCGCCGTTGCTGACTTTGACGGTCTTGTCGGCTGGATTGCCGCCGCCCAGTGGGGCTTCAAAGGACAACAAGGTTTGATCCAGGCTGATCACCGCCTGTCCGATAGACAGCGTCACCGGCACAGTCTTCACGGTGCCGCTCGCCGGCGTAAGCGTAATCACACCGGTATAGGTGCCCTCGCCCAGCCCGGTGGTGTTTATCGATACCGTAAGCGTGGCGGTCCCGCTCGCCCCGGCCAACCTGGAGAAGGAAGTGGGCGAAACGCTCAGCCAGTTGCCGCCGGCCGGTGTCGTCACAGAGAACGAGACCGACCCCGACAGGAAGCCTCCGCCGCTGTTGGAGACGGTGATCGTCTTGTCGGGCGGGTTCCCGCCCGTGGTGCCCCAGGGAAACGCAAGCGATGGCGGAACAACGCTGACCTCGGGCGCCGGCACCACCAGGGTCACCGGAATCTCGAAGGGGGAGTTCACCGCGTTCGCATCGCTGATGGCCACCCGGCAACTGTAGTTGCCACTTTCCAGATCCGTCACCCTTGCCGACACCTCGAAGCTGCTCGAGGTGGGGTTGGGGATGCCGGTAGAGCCCGGCAGCGGTGGCAGCGTGGCCAGTGAGACGTTTAACCAACTGCAAACGCCCACCACGGAAATGGCGGGATTCAAAGTTGTCACAGCAGGGCCCTTGTTGCTTACGGTCACCGTGCGGACCGCGGGATTAGCTCCGCCGCCCGGCGCGACAAAGTCGATGGCCGCCGGGTCCACCTGGAATTCGCCGCGGGACTCAATGGCCATGGTAACCGGGTTGGACCGCAGCACATTGGGCTCGTCCCCGAGAGTCAGCACCACGGGAATCGTGTTGCCGCTGGGCGCAGTCGCCGGAATGCGGGCGTTCACCTGGTACAGGCCGATGAAGCCGGGCGCCAGTCCGGACCACAACACCGTGGCCTGCTGCGAGCTGATGAGGATTTTCGGGATGGTCTTGGTCTGCGAAGCCGGATCATTGGGGTCTTGCACGGGTCCCAGACCAGTGCAAAAGATGGAGACTATGCCTCCGGCGGGCGCGGGTTGGGAGCCGGCCACCGCTTGGCGGGGGGCGGCCAGCGTGGGCGTATTGGCAATCAGGATCGCGCCCTGGTGCGGCGCGCCCGCCGACGAGAGATTCACTTCGAAGATACCGGGTATGGCGCCCTTCAGCGCCACGGTCACCGGGTTGCTCAGCGAGGCGCCCACAATCACGCTGACCGAGCCCTGCGCGGCGTCCCCGAGCTCCGTCGGCATCAGGAAGTTGATCTGTTTCCGCGAAACGTAAAACAGTTGCGCGGGGATGCCGTTGACGCGCACCATCGCCCCGCCCAGCGTGGTGGGCAGCGGCAGCGACGAAGCCACAAGGCCTCCGGCGGTCGCCGGGTCAGAGGAGTCCGCCAGGTTCTCGCCAAAAATGGAGGCAATCGACCCCGGCGCGATCGGGGCTCCCGGCGCAAACGACGCGCCGTTTACCACGCCGCCGGGATAGATTTGTGGCGTCTGCGCCATCACCTGCGTGGCGCCGCCGAGCAGCACCGCCAGGATGATGAGGACGGAGAAAAATGTATAGGGGGAGCGCAGCTTAGGAAAACAGGAACTGCCGCAACGCATGCTAGCCTCCACACAGGTTTGAATCAGTCTTCGTTACGTGCCAGAAAAACCCGTGGATTCGACCGATGGGACCCTGGGGGGATGCGATTCCCACTCCTGCCCGTTCACGTGGGAATCAGAACCACAACTTGAGCGCGAACTGCATGTCGCGCCCAGGCCGGGCCTGCAGAATCTGCCCAAAGAAATAATCCGGGATGAAGACCGCGCTGCCGTAGAAAGGCACCACGTTGCCCGCCTGGCTGTATGGCTGGCGGAAGTTGGCGCGGTTCAGCAGGTTGAAGAACTCGGCCCGCAACTGGAGCTTGACCTTCTCCCCCAGGCCGAAATCTCTCATGACAGAGAAATCGGCGTTGACCAGGTCCGGGCCGGAAAAAGCGTTGCGCGCCAGATTGCCGGGCTTCAGCGCCAGTGTGTCGGTCAGGTCGATGTGGTCGCCGATCAGCTTCTTGGCGATATTGAACTTGTTTTCGATGGCCTGCGCCGGATTGGTGTTGTCGGTCACCACCGTGCCGCGCTGGCTGAGACGCAGCGGAGATCCCAGGACGCTGGCAAAGACCGAGTAAGGCTGCCCTTCCTGGAGGGTGGTGATGCCGCTGAATTGCCAGTTGCGCAGGATGCGCGGAGCGGCCGATGACAGCGTGTAGACGTAGTTCAGCACCACACGGTGACGCACGTCGAAATCAGAAAGAGCCCGCTCGCCGCTGGTGGTGAGGTTGAGCGAGTACTGCGGCAGCCGCGGGCGCGTGGTCACAATAGGCAGCACCGGCCGGAATGTCAGGCCGCGCGTGGCGGCGTCGTAGCTGGCGAAGATGTACGGCAGCGTCGCCAGGTCACCGAACGCACTCGCGGTCGCCACCGACATGACCACCGCCTGGGGATGCATGGAAGAAGCGCTGTCGATCGACTTGGCCCACTGATAATGCATACGGACCTGCAGCATCCCGCCTTTACTGCTGGCCCGCCCCAGGCTGGGGGCGTCGAAGCGCGCCAGCAGGGAATGGAAATTAGAGGTGGCCGTGTTCTCCTGATTGAAGATGCTGGCGTCCCAGAACGCGCCCAGTTTGGCTTTGTTGCAGGCGGCGTTCAGGACCGGATTACACGGGCTCAGGTCGCGCAGCCGCGGCAGCCGGCGGCCCAGCGAACCCACATACGACACCTCATAGAGAGTCCCAGTGGACAACCTGTGTTGCATGCTGAGATGAAACTGGTGGATTTCCGAGAGGCGGCTGGCATCCGGATCGCGCGCAATGATCGAATAAGAGCCGGGCGCGGTGTTCCGCGCAAAGGCGGTCTGCAACGTCGGATAGGTCTGAATGTACTGCCGGACAAACGGCGGGTTCAGCAGCATGTTGACGGAAGGCTCCAGCGGTTGCTGGTCGAAGGCTAGGGCGTAGCCGGCGCGGATCACCACGGCGCCGGCGCCGGACCTGGTGCCCCTCGGCGCCCAGGCAAAACCCATATGCGGCGCGATGTTGTTCTTGTCCGTTTCGAAGCCGGAGCGCGGCGCCTGGCCGGCCGTTCCTATGCTCTTGCCCGCCGGATCCAGAACCTGGGTGCTGGCAGCCCGCATCAGCCCTCCGGCAGCCGGGAAGTAATTGACCAGGCGGTCGCGCAACTCGATGGGCGGCGTGTTGATCTCGTGGCGCACGCCGAAATTCATGGTGAAGTGTGGCCCCAACTGCACTTGGTGGTGATAGAACAGGTTCGCGGAGAGGGTGCGGAAGGCCCGGTCGAAGCCGCCGCCGAACTCCGGTTGCACCCGGGCGATGGAGGCCAGCAAGGGGCCAACCGTGGGATCGGGAACCGCCAGAATGCCCCGGCCAAAACCTTCGTTCACCACGTTCAGCCGCACGTGCCGAAGCTCAAACCCCAGCTTGGCGACATGCCTGCCGGACACGAACGAAAGGTTGTCCGCCACGGACCACACGCTGTTGACGCGGCGGCTGGGGGTGTTGGCGTCGGCGCCCAGCGTCGATAGCGCGCTGCTCGCGAAACTCCAGTAGCTGAGAAACATCGTGGGCAGCCCGCGATCCGTGTAGTTCAACGGCCCGCTCAGGCCGACCGAGGCCGGTGTCACATCCCGATCCGCGGCCAGCGTTCCCAGCCGGAAGCGGCTCCACCCCATTCGCGCTTCGTTGACCGTCCTGGTGAATTGGCGCACGTAGCTGTAACTGAAATTCTGATTGCGCCCGGAAACGTCGATTCCGTTGCCCGGGTAGGCGGCGCTCTTGGGAACGTCGCCGCCCTGGGTCTGGACGATCCGCTGGATGTTGTGCTTGAAGCTCATGCTCGAGCTTTTGCCGCGCCAATCGAGCCGCTCCAGGAAGTTGTCGGTGGAAGTCGAATTTGCCGAATCTCCAATGTAGAAAGCCCGTGTATCCAGGTCGGTGATGCCGGAAACCAGCGGCGCGTTGGGCAGCGGATAAAGGTTGCTGAAAGCCTGCTTGCTGTTGCGTGCCGCCAGGCCCGGCACCTGCTCGAACAGCGGACGCGGATTGGCCACCCGCGTGCTTTCCCAGTTCGCAAACATGAAAAACCGCTGGCCCAGGGCCTTGCCGAGGTTGCCGCCGAACTGGTTCTGCGCTACATGGGGCTGCCTGTTGTCGTACAAGGCCTGAAGCACCGGGCTCTGGAATGGGTCCTTGCCGCCGGCACGAAGCTGGCGTCCATAGCGGTCGAACATGCCGCCGTCGTAGACGGGGAAATAGTTGTCGGCGCTGAAGGCCGAATTGCGGTTGAACCCGAACAGCGTGCCGTGCGCCGTCCTCTCGCCCGAACGGCTGATGATATTGATCTGGCCGCCGCCACTACGGCCGTACGCCGCCGTGATCGCGCTCGATTGCACGCGGAACTCCTGCATGGCTTCCACGATCTGGAACGGCAACGACTGGTTAATGGTGTAGTCGTTGTTATCGGTCCCGTCCAACAGGAAGTTGTTCATCGAAGGTCTGACGCCGTTTACAGCCAACGACGCGCCTTCCAGCCGAGAACCCTGCTCCACGGGGTATGTACCCGGGGTCAAGAGCGCCAGATCCACCAGGTCGCGACCGGCCAGCGGCAGGGTGCGAACGCGCCTGGCTTCCACGACACCGCCCAGAGCGGTATTCAGGAAGTCCAGCGAGATGTCAGGCGCGTCGGGATTCAAACGCTGGTCGAGCTGGCCGGGCGACTCTTCCTTCTTCAGGTCCAGCGAGATCAACTGGGTGCCCGCAACCTTGATCCGCACGGGCCCCTGCGTCAGCGCCGCGTACCCGCTCAGCTCCACCCGGATCACATAAGTTTCTGAAGGCGGCACCGAAGCGAACGTGAAGATGCCGTGGGCGTCGGTGATGATTGTGCTTGTGAAACCCGTGTTAGTATTGGTCAACGTCACCGACGCCTGCGGAACCCCTTTGCCGCTTTCACTCACAACAATGCCGGTAACCAACGCGTTTTGGGCTAGGCAGATCGAAGTGCCAACGAGTACGAGAAGCGCTGTGCATAAAGAGATAGAACGCGCCAGCTTCATGGTTGGTATGCTCCTTTGGCATTCATTGAGACCCCTCAGATGTTCGCTATAGTAGAAAGCGCAGTCTTGGTTGTCAAGGAGGAAATGCATTTGTTTTCTCCCATCCCGAAAGTGTAAAGGCGATTCGGAAGTGCTTTTCCTTGAGTGAATTCGGCCCCTTGCCCTGAAGGGCACCAACGCGTTGCTGCGAGATCCAGCCTGCCTTCATGGCCGGGCTGTTCTCCGGCGCCGTTGCTTCCCAGACACAGCGGTCTCCGGCGGACGGCAGGGGCTCTGTTCCCGGTATCCAAAGCAGCGCGAACGGCTGGCGATGTTTCCAACGACCGTCCTATTGCGGACACCGAAGTGCTCCCCGCGAACCGCGAGCGTCCGGCAAGGGCTCGCTGGCCCTTGACCGCGATCCGTCTTCTCTGGAACCCGCTGGATCAACATGGCTTAACCGCTGTCACACTTTTGGGAGAGGAACCCAAATACGAAAGCCGCTTAAGATGGGCCGCCGTTCAAATTCCTGCGCAGAACGTCATAAGGTTATGAGCCAAAATGCAGATATAAACGTCCTAATATGGCGCCAATGGGGTGTCCAGGCTTTAGCCACAGCATGATGCCCATCCTATTTGGAGGCCTGCTCGTAAAGGGCGCGGATCTTGGGAGCAACGTACCTATCCGCCGGAGGAATGAAAGCGCCGTATCGGCGGCGCAGGGCCTGGAAGTCCGCTAGGGCCATCTGCCTCCTGGCCTTGTCTGTTTCGTCAGACAGGAAATAAAAGGTGGCATAAGTGGCGCCACGGAAGAACAACGCCAATGGCGTCCGGCGGCTCTCCTGCTTTAGGTAATCGGTCAGAGATTTGTCAGCATTGTCGAGCCGGCCCTCGAAATAGGCTTTCAGGCCGTCGCGAAGCAACTGGTCGTTGCCCGAGGAAGCAGGCGGGGAGGGCGGTTTAGCGTCGACCGCGGCCCGGGCGTCGGCCGCGGCCCGGGCGTCGGCCGCCGCCTTGGCCTCGAGATCTTTGATCTCCCGAAGGCGGTTGTTGGCTGCCTGCAGGTGGTCGCCCTTGAGCTGCACCACCTCGTTGTAGAGGCCGCGAGCGACGGTCCAGCTTTGCTTCTTGAACATTCCTTCGGCAGCGTCGAACTTCGTCTGCTCCTTCTGCGCTGCGGTCATCTTCTGCTCGATCTCGTCTTGCTTCTTTTGCGCCTGGGCCACGTAGTTCTGGGCGTCGCCGCGCCTGGCCCCATTCATGGCGGCGACCGCCTGGAACCCGCTGCGGGCCTCGGCGAAGCGGTTAGCGCGGAAATCGTTCATGGCCGCATTGAAGGCCGCGGTTTCCTTGGCTTCGCGGTCGGCGGCGTCTTCGGCCGCCCGGATTTCACCGAGCAAGCGCTGGGCATCGGCCACCCGCGTGCCGCGGGCAGCCACCAGTTCCTGCGCCAGCGTGCGTGCTTGCGCAAACCGCTTTTGCTGCAAATCCTGCGTGGCCTGGGCGTACTTGTTGTTCTCCGCGGCAGCTTCCTGTTTCTTGGCCTCGGCCGCCTGGTCGCTTTCTTTCCTGCTGATCTGACCAAGAAGCGTGCGGGCATCGGCAGCCAGCGGGGTGCTGCCATCGGCGATGGGTTGGGCCGCGTTGCGCGCTGCAGCGAACCGGCCCGCCTCGAGGTGCGTATTCGCGGTCGCCAGGGCGGTCTTGGCGGCCGCCAAGGCCGCGGCGGCGGCCTGCTGGGCCTGGCCCTCGTTGCTGGCGGCGGCGCCCGCGTCCGCCGCCTTCTTCCGGCCGTCCGCGATTTGGGTCGCGTACGGGTGGTTCTTCAGCTTGATCTGGGTGAGGATGCGGTCGAAGGCTTTCAGCGCCTCATCGTGCTTGCCCGCACCCAACAGCGCCTGGGCGTCCTTGAACAGTTTCGCCTCGGTCTGGCGCAGACGCTCGGCCTGCGGGCAGGCGCTATCCATGTAAAACTGGGTCCGGCCCTGGTAGTCGCCCCTGCTCTTCATTATGGCGGTGAGGAGCTCGCACGCTTCATCGTAATTCTGGCCGCTGTTGATGAGGCCGACGGCCTTGTTGTACTCCGCGGCCTGCGCCCACGCGCGCTGGGGCGCCAGCAGCAGCAGCAGCAGCAGCAGCAGCGCAGCCAGCAGCGCCGCCGCGCATGGCCGGAAAAAGCGAACTGCATCCTTCACGGCCGCCTCCAATTTCGGATTGCGGATTGCGGATTGCGGATTTCAAACCACGTGCTCGAAATCCGCAATCCGAAATCCGCAATCCGGAATTCTACGCTAGGGCCGGGATTCCAGTTTCTGGCGCTTGGGCGCCGACTTGCCGGCGGCCGCGCGCTTCCTCTCAATCTGCTTGCGGGCCTCTTCGATCTGCCTGGTGTACTGCCGGTTCTTGAGCCGGACCCGACCGGCGTCATCAAACCGCGCCGAGGCCTGGTCCAACTTTTCCTGCTGCAGCAACCGCAGGCCTTCGCGGTACATCGCTTCTTCCCGCTTGCGCTCCCGCTCAGCCTGTGGACAAGCTACATCCATGTAAAACTGCGTCCGGCTCCGGTAGTCGCCGTAGGTCTTCAGCAGCGCCCGGAGTTGGTCGCAGGCCTCGTCATAATTCTGCCTCCGCTGCACCAGGGTGATGGCCCGCCTGTACTCCTGTTCCTGCGCGTCCGTGTTCACTGCTGCCACCAGGACGGCCAAGGCAGTCAGGCTGTGTATCCATCGGCTCGGGCTAGCGGAGAACCTCGTCCACCAGATCATCGGCTCGCACTCCGGAGAGCGGGCGGTTTTCCTTGGTTGTCTCGCGGGCCTTGATTTCTACCTCTACCTTGATCGGTTGGCTTTGGCCGCCGCTGCGCAACTCGACCTCGTATTCACCCGGCGCCAGTGCCAGGCGCAGCGGCGTCTGGCCGCTCACGCCCTGCAGCGGCTGCCCATTCACCGGCCGGACACTGACCACGTCCACCCATGGGGTGGGATTCAACTCCAGGTAGCCGGTCGAGGGCCAGAACACGCGAACCAGCAACACCACCACCAACAGCGCAACCACGGCGGCCACCGGCAGGAGCCACTTCCTCGCTGGGGCTGCCTTTTCCGGTTGCGGCCGCACCCATGCTTCCGCCTTGGCCGGCGCCGGCAGCGGCCGGGCGATGGCCGGTGGGGGCACGGGCTCAGCGACGGGGGCAGGGCCGCCGATCGCCGTGGCCGAAAACGAAACAGGCTCCGCCGGCCTGACGGTCATGGCAGCCGGGCTGGCACCGGCCGAGGCGGCCGCCGCCTTGGCCCGGGCCGGCTGCGGCTTCCGTTGCCGCTCCAGTTCCTCGATCCGCCCGCGGCACTGTTCCTGGAGCTTCAGCACCTCGCTGTCGCGAACAAGGGCGGCGTTCTCGTTCAAGATCGCCAGGGCCTTGTCAGGTTGGTCTTGTCGAAGCAGGGACCGGGCTTGGCGCAGACATTCGGTGCGGCGCGTCTGGAACTCACGCTGCCGGCCACGCGCTTCGCCGAGCAACTGTTCGATCTCGCGCGCCCGGTCCTGCGCCAGCGCTTTCTCCAGCAACGCAATCGCTTCCGCGAACCGCTGCCCGCCCAACAAGGGCTCGGCGCCCGCCAGCGCGTCGTGGATGCGCTGCGCGCGCTGCTCGGCCTGGGCCTTTTCCCGCGCTTGGCGCGCCAGGGCCTGCAGTTCCGGCGCCGCCCCCAACTCCTCCTGGGCCTTCTCCAGCAGCGCGATCACTTCCGTGAACCGCTGCTCGCGCAACAACGGCTCCGCGCGAGCCAGCGTGTCCTGGATGCCTTGCGCCCGTCGCTGCTGCTCGGCCTGGGCCTGGGCCTTTTCCCGCGCTTCGCGTGCCAGGGCCTGCAGTTCCGGCGCCGCCCCCAACTCCTTCTGGGCCTTCTCCAGCAGCGACAGCGCCTCGGAGAACCGCGCCGCATCCATCAGCGACGTCGCCTCGCGCGAGATCCGCTCCACCCCGCGGGCCAGGTCGGCCTGCTTTTGCCGCACCAAGTCGGCGAACTGCTCGAGTTCTGGGATGGAGCCGAGTTCCCCTTGCGTTTTGGCGAGCAGGTCCAGGGCCTCGGAGAAGGCGTTCTTCTCGATCAGTTGCGTGGCCTCCCGGACTACCCGCTGGCTCTGGCGCGCCTGCTCTTCCTGTCTCTCGCGGACGACACGGGCGAGCTTCTCCAGTTCCGGCGTCGCTCCCACCTCGGTGGCCGCGGCGCTGAGAACATTGAGCGCTTCATCGTAATGCCGGGTCTGGAGCAACCGCGTGGCGTCCAGCCGGGCTCGTTCCCGCTGGCCTCTCTTCTCGGCTTCCTTTGTCCGGGCGATCTCCGCCACTTTTTCAAGCTCGGGCATGGGACCGAAAGCCTGGGTGGCCTTGGCGATCACCGCCAGCGCTTCCGAGTAAAGCCCGGACTCCAGGAACTGGTTGGCCTCCTGCAGCGCCTTCTGCTGAGCGGCAGCCCTGCGGTCTTTCTCCTCGGCTTCGCGGGCAGCGTTGAGAAGCTGCGCTAGGCGGGGCTCTTCGGGAACGTGCCGGATCGCCGATTCGAGTAACTGCACCGCTCCCTGGTAGTCCTTGCGTTCCAGGAAACCGCGAACCGCCTCCAGCCGGGCATTGACGTAAAACTGTCTTTCCTGGTCCCTGGCGCGCGCGGTGGCCTCGGCATGCAGTCGGACGAACTCCGCCTGCCCCGGGAACTCCTGCAGGGCGTTGGCGGCAGCTTTGACCGCTTCCTGAAAATTGCGCGCTTCGAAAAAGCCGCGAATCTCGCCCAGGCGCTGGTCTATCCTCGACTGGCGTTCATGAGCTTGGCGTCCGAGGCGGACTTTGAGCACCAGTGACTCGATCTCCGGATTCGTGGCATCGATCTCGCGGGCTCGTTCCAGCCGCTTCAAGCTTTCTTCAAAGAGGTTGGCTTCCAGGTCCGTGCGGGCGGCGCGGATGTGCTCCCGCGCCTGTCTCTTGCGTTCCTCGCTGGCCAGTTCTCGGGACACCCGGTTGAGCAGGGAGAGGCCTGCTTCGTGCCCCGGATCGACGGCCAGCAATGCCTCCAGTTCAGCTTTGGCGTTCACCCATTGTGCGGCCGCCATCGCCTTTTGGACCCGTTTGAGGTGGGATTCGATGACCTGCTGGCGGTCGCGCTTCTCCACCGCGATCTGCCGGTACTGGCGGACTGTCTCGCGTCGCGGCTCCAATACCAGCGCCTCGTCCAGTTCAGCGATGGCTTTGTCGAAGTTTCCTTCTTCGATATCGGTGAGCGCCTCCAGCAGGGCCTGGTCAACCTGATGGGCACGCATGCGGGCCTTGACCTGCGCCTGCACCTGGCTCATCAGCTTCCTGGCGGTGGAGTTACGGCTGTCAATTTCCAGTGCCTGCTGAAGCGCATCCTGGGCCGCCGGCAGCCTGCTCTCGGCCAAGGCCGCTTCACCTTCTTTCAAGTACATATCGAGGGCCTGGCGCCCGATGGAAACAGCCAGGCCTTCCAGGTCGAACGCGAGCTCATCGCCGGTCTGGTACCGATTGTCGGGATCTTTCTCCAGGGCTTTGCGCACGATCCCGTCCAGTTCGGGGGGACAATCAGGCAGGAAGTCTGTCAATGGCGGCGGCGGCTCGTGTTTGATCATCTCCGCCACGCTGAACGGATCGGGAACTTCATCGGGATCGACGGGCAAAAACGGATGCTGGTAGGCAAGCAACTCATAGAGCATCGTGCCGGCCGACCAGATGTCCGACCGGGGATCCGCCTTCTTCTTGCCGAAGCGCTCGGGAGCCATGTACTGCACGGTTCCCACCCACCATCCGGTCTTGGAAAGAGTCGCTGCCTGGACGATCCGCGCAATGCCGAAATCGACGACCTTGACGGCGCCGCTATTCAGAACAACCACGTTGGCCGGCTTGACATCCCGGTGCACCACGCCCTGCTGATGGGCATAATGAAGACCCTTGCAGACCTGGGCGACAATGTCGAGTTTTTTGAAGAGATGAACGGGCAACCGGGCGGCGATGACCTTACCCAGGTTGTTGCCCTCCAGGAACTCCATGACAATAAACGGGGTCTGGGTATCCTCATCAATGCCGTAGTCAAAAATCTGAACGATGTTCGGATGCACCAGGTTGGCACCGGCAACCGCCTCCTTCAGGAATCGGTCCTTGGAGTCCTTGTCGCTGGCCAGGCTTGCCGACATGATCTTCAGCGCCACCAACTTGCCGATCATGGCATGCTTGGCTCGGTACACGGTCCCCATTCCGCCGTGGCCGATTTCAGCCTCGATCTCGTATTTTCCAAGCTTGGTCAGCATCTGCCTTGGCGTTCTCGAAAGCTCAGTTTCCTATCCTTGAGACGCAGCGCAAGGTCGTCAGGTAATCCCTTTTGAAAACAGGGGGCCCGCCGCCGGCATCCACTTCGGCGCGAATGGTCAATGGTGTTCCGTCCGGCCTTTTCATCTCGCCGCCATCGGCGCGTCGGAGGTTCCATTCGAATCTGGTGACGGGTCCCGAAACTTCGACACGCGTGGCTTCATAGAACAGGTGAAACACGCCCCAGAGCCCGCGCTGGCCGGCCACCTCAAACCCGCTGGTGGTCAGCAGGCCTTCCTGCTGTTGCGCGCCCGGCCAGACGAACTGCAGCGGCCCCTCGTTGCCTGGAACGGTAAGCACACGGCCGTCGATCGCCAATCGGAAACTGGCGATCACCGGGTTGGGATAGGCGCGGAGCGTGTATTGGAACGACGGCGAAGCGCCCTGGCAAAGTGCCCGGCCGATCTCCGCCCCCCGGTTCAAGAACTCCAGGAATTCCGGGTTCACCTGCGCCGCTGTCTGGGGGTCGGGTATGTAGCGCGAGCCTTGGCGAACCACCAGCCCGGCCAGTCGCTGATCGGCAAACCGGCTCAGTAGCCCCTCTCCCGGCTGAAAGAACGCCTTGATCTCCTCCAAGTGGGCGGGCGGCGCATTCGGAGAGGCAGTGAAAGGAAACTTCGCGGCCAATTTGCGGAACTCCGCACACAGCGGGCGGCCATCGGGCACAGCCGGCTTGATGCTGGATTCGGCCCACTGGACGGGCTCCAGCATCAACCTGCGCACAACTTCGTCCAGGCGTGCTTCACTGTCCCGGTTGAAGTTGGAGGCCAGGCGGCTGACGGTCGCACTGGCGCCGGCCGCTCTGGCAGCCGCCTGCTGCCTGTTGTTCTTGTCGGGATTCTTCGCCACCTGCTCGACGGCGACCCGCAGGTCCATCAGCGCGGCCATATACCCGTTGTTGGCCGGTGAAACTGGGCGGCTTTGGCATCCCGGTGGTGCGACGGATTGAACCGCCTCAAAGGCCTCGGAAACGGGCTCGCCCACGGCGGTATTCTCCGATGCCAGGCAGAAAAGAGCGAGCAAGGGCGAAGTGGGTTCGGTCAGCGTCCTCAGCTTGTTTGCGGCGTCCCGCGCTCCGACAAAACGGACCACAGCAGCGCTTTTCAGAAAACCTCGCCACTGAGCTAGAAAATCCTTTCGATAGCGCGCCACAAGAGCCTGCTCGAGCTCTCCCGGCTGCGCTCTGGGTGTTTCCACCACCCAGTCCTCACCGGCTGCGACCCGATCCGGATTCCTGAAAGCGGTCTGCAGCCACATCCACCCATCCCGGGTGAAGCACCCCGGGATCGTTCGCGGGCTGGTTACCACCGGATTCGGGACCAGACTCACCGGCCGGTTCGCCGCCGAAGCCTGATTGAGCAGCCGCTGGTACCCCATCTCGACGGCATCGAACTGCTGCAGATACGAACGCGCCTGTTGAACCAGCGCTGCGTCCGCCTGCAAACGGCAAAGCGGATGAGTGCCCTGCTGTTCGGCGTAAAACTCGAACTGTCTCAGCGCCAGCTCCTTCTGCTTTTCGGAAAGGCCACGGCCCCGTTCCCAGTGTTGCAGCAACAGCGGCGCCAGGAAATGCCGGCCGCCTTTTTCGGGATACGAAGTGGTGATCAGGTAGGCTTTCAACCGCTCATATGCCGCGCGGTGGTCATCCTGGCGGCCGGGGTGCGCGGGCAGGCTCCTCAACCCCTCAACCAGCGCCAGTTGTGCCGGGACCAGCAGCACCTGCCGGAAGCGTTCGGCATAGATCTGGCGGGCGTGCCCGTGGACCTGTTCGCCGATGTACAAACCCCAGTCGAGCATCCACGGCACCCCACTATTGCGGTAGGCCGACAATTCCGCCAGGACCTGCCGCAGACCGTCGAGTCGCAGCAAGGCCTCCTGGGACGGTGTTTGCGCACCGCCCGGCACGGCGGCCAGCTCACGCGCGCCATCGATGACGCGCCTCTGGAGCGCCCGGTTGCCAAGAAACGACAGGACCAGGAAGGCCAGGCCGAGAGCGGCCAGCGCCACGCCGGTCGCAAGCAAAACGCGCCGCGCGAAACTGACCTTGACGATCGATCCGCTGGCCCACCCGGCGGCTGGGTTGCGAAGCAACACGTGGTTGAAAAGGTCACCGATGAACACGCCCTGCCGGATCTTCGGAACGGCCTTGGGAGGCACGAAAACCGGTGTGGCGCTCAGATCCCGTCCGCCGGCAGGCATGGGCTCGCCCGTGAACACCGCTGTGGCATCGAGGGCAGGAGCGGCGCGCATTGGGGCGGCCGGCGAGGGGGCCTGGTCGGACCTGAAGATCGAGGTCGCGCTAGGTGGCGCCGCCGTAACCGCCGGGCCGGAGCCGGCCGCCGCCGTCACTGCCGAGGCCGCCGCCGTAACTTCCCGGACGCCGCAAAAATAGAAACCGCGCAAAAACGGGGCACACCGCACCTGGAATGGGCGCGTGAGGTCGACGAGGAACTGCGCCAAACTCGAGCGCAGCTTCCGCAAATCGCGCGGAAACTCGTACACGCCCGGAAACTTCTCTCGGTCGCATTCACGGTGCAACAGCAGCGCGCGCTGGTCGCAGAACCAGAGATACAAGCGATCAAATGCATCGCTCACACGCGCGGCCTGCTGCTCGGCCCACGCGCCGCCCGGCAATTCCGCCTCCAGCGGGAAAGTCGCCCCCACGACCTGTGCGGCCTCCTCCCGGGTCCAGCCGTTGACGAAGTCAGCGAACGAGGCAATCCGGTCCAGCTTGGTAAACAAAACATAGACGGGCAGGTTGATGCGCAGTGCCTGGGCCATCTGGCCCAGCCTTTCTCTGAGGTTCCGCGCCTGCGCCGCCAACCGATCCGCGTCGGGGTTGAGGAATTCCACCAGGTCCACGCACACGACGGCTGTCCTGGGCGGTGGAGTTCCTTCGCGCAGCCGGGCGCGCCATCCGCGCCGCGTAAGCATGGTTACAGCGCGCAAAAGCAATTCGCTGGAACCCAGGGCGCGCCCGCCCACTTCGGCCAGAACCGTTCCCTGGCTGAACCACAAGTTGGCTGCGCGTGTGGGCAGAATCGAACTGTCCTGATAAACCTGTCCGGCCAGCAGTTCCTGCTCGAGTCCGGAGAGAACGATTGCGCTGGTCTTCCCGGACCCGCTTTCGCCGAGGAAAAAGAGCACGGGAACGCTGTGAGGCCGGAGGGGGCGGCCCACGGCGGAAGAACGAAGGCGCGCAGCAGCTTCGCGGAGCACGGACTCCGCTTCGACCAGCCCGGCGTCGCTAGCCGCGTGCGTTCGCGCAGTCGGCCCTTCCGAGGGCGGAGCAGCGTTTTGCCTGGACCGCCGCCACCAATACAGGCCCGCCGCACTAATGCCGAACGCCGCCAAGCCGCCGCGCAGCACCCACAAATCGGCTCCGCGCAGACTGGACCAGGATCCAGCAAACCATGCCCCCACCAGGAAAACTGCCAAGGCAGGGCACAGGAGGATGGCCTTCCAATCGTCCTTCATAGCTCCTCTAGCGGTTGTCTGCGACGATCGCCTGCAGCACGCCGACTCCTGAATGAAGCCTCAACCAAAATCCGCCGAAGCTGAGGACCAGCAGCAACAGAGCAATTCCAAGAGCATAAACCAGACGCCGAATCCAGGGATCGGCCCGGCGCGTGGGTGGGGCCGATTCCGGCGGCAATGCGCCGGGCGGAGCCGTTATGCGCTGCGGTCCTCGCACATTGCGAATCCGCTCCAACAGCGACTCGATCAAGTTCCTCGACTCGGCCTGTCCGGCCGCCCCGTAACGGCCTGGATACCCAAGCAACAGACAGAGCAGATAGACCTCCAGCAGGTCAGCCAGTGCCGGCGAATCCCGCCGCTCCAGCAGCGTACGCAGGTTCTCGTAGAACGGTTCGCCTGCCACCAAGTTGCCAAACAACTCTTCCTGCATAAGCTTGGTTTGCCAGTCGGCGAACACCGTGCCGTGGCCGGGGGAACTGGGCACGCTGTGATCCAGGAAGGCAACGACCGCGAACGTCGCCAACCGCGCGTCCTCGGCCGAGTACCCGCGGCGGACGGCGAGTTGTTCGGCCGCGTTTAACGCCGCCCGCATGTTGGCCCGAAACGATTCGGCATTGACCACCGGCTGCCGGTTATAACGAAGCCGCAAAATCGCGGTCAATGGCTCCTGATAGGCAAGGGCCAGATTCTCCGTCTGCGGCGGGGCCGAAGAGCCGGCAGTGCTCCGATAGCCACCGCTCGAAAGAGACGAATCCATAAGGCCAACCCCCCGCATAAGATACCACAAGGTTCGGTGAGCAAGCGCGATCATGGGGCAGCCAGAAACTTCGCACAGCCTGGTTTGGCAATCGCTCGGAAGCCTGCCGGCAGGCGGCAAGCGCGAGCGGACTGTCACTGGGGAGATTCGCGAAGCGTTTTCGAGCCGCGGCGGGGCGGGGAGTGGGACCCATTGGGGCGAGGAGAGGGAACGCCGGCATCTGGCCCCCAGGCGGGGAACGAGGCACAAGGGTTGCCGATCACTGCGGGCTCGTGGATTGTCGGGAGGGGGCGCGGGGGGGCTGCCCAAGCGGGCAATACAACTGTCGAGAGGTCTTGAGTGAAGGAGCAGGATCTGCTGGGGGAATCCGACGACGGCAAAAAAGCGGAAGAAGCGATAAGGCGATAAAGCGAGGCCCCAAGGGGCCTATCACAAGCCTCAGTACGCCGCAAACGAGGTTGCGAAAATTCGACGCGAACAACCGCGTTGAATTTTCAAGCTGCTTTTCAGCAGCCTGCTAAAGCCATTGTCCGACAAGGCTCGATGTTTGCGAGTTGACATCAATCACATCCTTGCTCTACCTTCTCAGACTTGACGCTCAGCCAGACGCTGATTTTTATCGACTTGAGCTTCTGGTGCCGCCCCCAGTCATAAGACCGGCCTGGCGCCGCAAGGTAGCGGACAACGCAGCATTGCGTAAGTGCCTCACTACGGAAAGGCCTGGCATGAAGCCGGGTACCGTGTGCGACGCGGCTTCGTCGGTCGCGCCTGCGACCGCAGTCGGTGGTGAGCTTATGCAGTCGTCGATTCAGTAATGCGCCTGGCGTGGGACAGTGTATGCATCACCGCTCGCGGTGCAGTCGTTATTCGTGTGGTCTGGCTCCGTGGATTGGGGTGCTGTTGCTGGTTCTTGTGGCGCCGTTGGCCATTGCCGGTTCCCGCGCGGATACCGTGGCAGGCCGGCAGGTGGCGGCGGTGGCCGGTTTCGGCCAAT
>Ga0315294_10001057_pt1 | contig 29729 bp, 25 predicted proteins | sample YL17G13_40_MG_FD_203626 | JGI IMG/M metagenome (GOLD analysis project Ga0315294, IMG submission 203626) | Sediment microbial communities from Yellowstone Lake, YNP, Wyoming, USA - YL17G13_40 | ecosystem: Environmental > Aquatic > Freshwater > Lake > Sediment | place: USA: Wyoming | collected... | reverse complement strand
AAGCTAAAGCGAGCTCGGACGGGACCGGCTGCGGGTGCACCATGCACGACCTGAGCTTGCTTCAGCCTGCTTTTCCATAACAGTAGACCGGGACTTCGAGTCCCGGGCCCGAGTGTCGATTTCCTACTGACAAATCCCACACGCACCCCGCGCGACGCCGCATCCTATCCTCTCAGCAGCGCCTCGACGAAGTCGCGCGAGTCGAAGTCCTCCAAATCCTCCGGCTTCTCGCCGGTTCCGACCAGCTTGATAGGTATGCCCAGTTCGTCCTTGAGCGTAACCACGATCCCGCCTTTGGCGGTTCCGTCGAGCTTCGCCAGGACGATGCCGGTGATCGGGACCGCGGCCATGAACTCCCTGGCCTGGCTGACGGCGTTCTGGCCCGTGGTGGCGTCCAGCACGAGCAGCACCTCATCGGCCGGTCTCCCGAGCTCGCGCTCGATCACGCGGCCGATCTTTTTCAGCTCCTCCATGAGGTTCCTTCTCGTATGGAGGCGGCCGGCGGTGTCGGCGATAACCACGTCGGCCTTTCTCGACTTCGCGGCCTGGAGCGCGTCGAATACGACTGCGGCGGGATCGGCGCGCTCTCGCTGCTTGACGAGCTCGACCCCGACCCGATTCGCCCATATCTCGAGCTGGTCAATGGCCGCGGCCCGGAACGTATCGGCCGCCGCCAGGATCACGCGCCTGCCCTGGGACTTGAACCTGTGCGCGAGCTTGGCGATGGACGTGGTCTTGCCGGTTCCGTTCACGCCGACCATGAGATAAACGGTGGGCGGCTCAGCGGACACGCGCAGACCCAAGTCGTCGCCCGCCGACAGCACGCGCTCCAGTTCGCCCTTCAGCCGGCTCCTGATGTCCTCCGCCTCGGAGAGGCGCTCCCGGCGCGCGGCCTGGCGCAGGTCCTCCACGATGCGCATAGTCGTATGTATGTTCAGGTCGGCCTGGATCAGCGCTTCCTCCAGCTCATCGAAAAGCTGGTCATCCACAGTTCTGCGGCCTGTGAGAAGCTGGTCAACCTTTTGAAATAATCCCTTGAATAGTCTCATCTGCGGATGCCGGATTCCAAATCCCAGATTCCAAATTGCAGATTGCAGATTCCGGATTCCAGATCACGGCTTCGGGCACGGAGGCCCCCAATGTGAAATCTGCAATATGCAATCCCTAGTCCCCTGCCTTGACAAGAAAAACACCCCGACCATGCCGGGGTGTCTCCACCACGCGAGTATAGCAGAAACGGGGGCATAGGTCAAGGGTCCTTCGTTCTTCGTTCCTCGTCCTTCGTTCTTGGTGCAGTGCAGTTTTGACAGCCTGTGCTCGGCCTGCTAGACTGTCTGGTGCAGATATCGGTCGAGGTAGGTATCTTGGGCACTGGAACCGTCTTCATCCTCTCATTCATCACCGCTTTGTCGGGCGCGCTGATGCCCGGGCCGCTGCTGACGGTTACGATCGCGCAGACCGCGCGGAAGGGCTTTCGCGCCTCGGTACTGCTCGTCGCCGGCCATTCGCTGCTCGAGCTCGCGGTCGTCGTGGGCCTCGCGTTCGGGCTGGGGCATTTTCTGAAGATCAGGCCGGTGGTCGGTACGGTGACCGTTCTCGGCGGGGCGATGCTCCTGTGGATGGGCTGGGGCATGATCCGCGGCGCCGGACGCAGTGCGCTGGACCTTCAGACCACGTCCGCGGATGGCGGAGCGCGCGCTGAGGCCCGGATCCTGCGCAACCCGGTGATGGCCGGCGCGGCGGTGAGCATATCGAATCCATACTGGGTGATCTGGTGGGCAACGGTCGGGCTGACGCTCTTCGCCGCGCTTTCACGGAACGCCCTCAGCACCATTGCCGCCTTCTACTTCGGCCATATCATGGGCGACATCATCTGGTATCTGGCCGTGGGCGCCGCGATCGCGACAGGGCGCAGGGTCATCAGCCCGGCAGTCTATCGAGCCATCGTGCAGATATGCGGCGTGTTTCTCATCTTCCTCGGCGGCTCGTTCCTCTACCTCGTCGCATCCGGCCGGCTCTGGGCGATCAAGATGAGCATTGACTGGCTGAGACGCTGATGGGGCGATGCCTCGAACCCGGGCCTTGGGGCTCGGGACCGGACGTCCACATAGGTCCCTCGATCCCTCGTCTTACCTCACAACGACTATGAGCGCGCACGCGACCGCCCACAATACGATGTCAATCAGCAGGGGCTTGTCCGCCAGCAGCAGCAATTCCGGGCTGTCCGTGGCGGCGTTCTTATGGATGAGGAAGAGATAGCGGAAGATACCGTAGATGACGAAGGGCAGCGTTGCCATCATGTACGGGTGCTGCGAGCCGGTCTGCGAGAAGAAGGTGTAGAGCGCATAGGCGATGATGCTGGAGGCGGCGGTGATATTGATGAGCTGGTCGAGGAACGGCACGGAATAGTGCTCCAGGGATGAGCGGTGGCCGGATGCATGCTCCTCCAAGCGGAGGAGTTCCTGGCGGCGCTTTGCCAGTGCGAGGAAGAGCGCGAGCAGGACGGTGCACATGAGAAGCCACGGCGATATGGTGACGTGAATCACTGCGGCTCCGGCGGCCGCCCGCAGGACGAAGCCCGCCGCGATCGTCATGACGTCGAGAATAACCACGTCCCTGAGGAACAGGGAATAGGCCGTGAGCAAGCTCGCGTAGAGAGCGGCGGTCACGGCGAACCCGAGATCGAGCGAGAAGGACCCGGCGAGCCCGACCAGGAGGAGCAACTGCGCAGCGATCCATGCTGCCGGCTGGGGCAGCTTCCCGGACGCAATCGGCCGTTGACACTTGACCGGGTGCTTTCTATCCTGCTCGGCGTCGCGGATGTCGTTCAGGAGGTAGATGCTGCCCGACAGGATGCAGAACAGGGCGAACGCGAGTACGACTCTGGCGTAGTCCGTGACCGGGTGATAGCGATCCAGCGTGAATAGCAGCCCCGCGAACACGAAGAAGTTCTTGGTCCACTGCCTGGGCCGCATGCTCTGCAGAACCGAGATGATCAAGTCGTCCGATCCCCAATCCGCAATCGGTTGCTATTCGTTCACCTTGACTTTGATGGTGCTTGTTGCCGGCTGCTTCAGGCCGAAAAGGTCGGAGACCGTGAGAGTCACCGTGAAGTTGCCGGCTTTCGAGAACCGGTGGTAGACAAGGTCGCCGACTGCTTGTTCCTGGATGCCGTCGGATTGGTCGAAATCCCAGGAATACTTTACCGCAGTGGCTCCGGACTCGCAGACCCCCTGAAATCCGATCAGGTAGTTCCTGGCGACTTCCTTGTCCTGGCCGGCGTTTGCCTGAAGAGGGGTAGTGTCCCGGATCGTGCGGATTTCACCGATGTGGAACGGGTCCATTCCATCGCCGGTAATGACCAGACGTTTGAGCTCGTACTCAGGGAGACTCAGCTCGCTCTTGAAGACTGCGAGCGGAAGCGACACATTCATCCAGCCGTCATCTGACAGTCTGAACGCTGATACGTCCACCTGGCGCTCCACCGCCGGGCCGCCTTCGAACTCGAGCATCACCCGTATCCTTCTCACCGGTCTGGCCGTCCTGGGAACTCCGGCATACATGTCCGTAGCGCCGGGACCGCCGAGGCCGACGGCCCAGTCGTCGTATTCGGACTGCACACCGCGGAACCGGGTCACAAACTGCAGATAGGCATCAGGGTTGTTGAACGAATTGGTGAGGTCCACCGGGTTGGCGAAGTCTATGCGACCACCCGCGAACAGGCCTCTCGGAGTGATCTCGATCGATCGGCTGCCGCTGTAGGTGTTCTGGGTTGACTCCTTGCATGTGCCGCTGCCCCAGTTTCCGAGTCTAATGGTCGCCTGATTGACAGGATTTCCTTCGTAGATAACCTGTTCTCTGCGTGCGAACAGGCCCTGTGCGAGTGCGCGGGTGCCCGAGGTTCCTGTCGCGATGGCCGCAGCGACCAACGCCAGCATTCCGAGTCGCATCCATCTTGGTGAGAGCATGTCCATTTTACCTAATGTACCTCCTGAGTATCGAGGCTGCCGGTTCAGATCCCGCCCGGCGGTTAAAACCACGGCTGCGAATGCACGAAGTCCCCCTACGGGGACTGTATCCACAGTGTCCGGAGGGACACTTTGTGCCTTCGTTGCCGTGAATTCATTCGCACGGGGAGGAAGCACTCCGTGTCAACATTACGCTCCTCATGAATGATCCAGCTGAATTCCTGGGCTATTCGCGAGCGAAACCCTCCGGGTTAGGAGTCCGGCAGCCGACCCGCCTCCGCGTGATTTCTCTGCAGGCGCTCTATCCCAACAGCGCTTCCCGTGGAAGCGTCCAGGTCTACGATAACCGCGGATAGGAGCACGTCACCCTCGGCCACCTCGAACTTGCTCGGCATTTGGGTCAGGAACCTCGATATGATCAGATCCGTCTTGACGCCGATGACCGAATCCACGGGGCCTGTCATTCCGACGTCGGTTATGTAGGCGGTGCCGCCGGGGAGTATCCGCTCGTCCGCCGTCTGCACGTGCGTGTGTGTACCGATTACAGCGCCGACCCGGCCGGCCAGGTACCAGCCGAACGCTGCTTTTTCGGAAGTAGCCTCCGCATGGAAGTCTACTAGTATGACGCTCGTTTCGGGCGCCAAGGTTTCCAGAATGCTGTCCGCCGCCCTGAAAGGGTTCTCCAGATCGTCCATAAACACGCGGCCGCACACGTTTACCACACCCACCGGCTCGCCCGTGCCGGTGGAGTAGACCTCCCAGCCGCGACCCGGCACTCCGCTGGGATAGTTCGCCGGCCTGAGAATCCTGGGCTCCTCGTCGAGATACGGATATACCTCCGGCCTCCTCCAGACGTGGTTGCCGAGTGTGATGACATCCACGCCCGCCTGGAGGATCTCCACCGCCGTCTCCTGGGTAATCCCCATTCCTCCGGCGGCATTCTCGCCGTTAGCTATGACGAAATCCGGGGACAGTTCCTCTTTGAGCCCGGGCAGCATCTGTGCCACCGCCTGTCTCCCCGGCCTGCCGACGATGTCACCTATGAATAGAATCCTCAAGCGGCAAAGTCCCTGTCTGGCTGTCAGCTTTCAGCTACCAGCCGTCAGCCTCCAAGCGCTGAAGGCTGGTAGCTGATTGCCGATAGCCTATTTGGCATAATCCACGGCCCTGGTCTCTCGGATAACCGTGACCTTGATCTGGCCCGGATAATCCATCTCTTCTTCGATCTTCTTGGCGGTGTCGTGCGCGAGTTTGACGGCGGCCACGTCGTCTATCTCACTCGGCTTGACCATCATGCGGATCTCGCGGCCTGCCTGGACCGCGTAGGTCTTGTCCACACCGGAGAAGGAGTCGGCGATCGTCTCGAGGCGCTGGAGTCGCTTGACGTAGGTTTCCAGAGTCTCCCGGCGTGCGCCGGGCCTGGACGCGGATACCGCGTCGGCGACCGATACGAGCACGGCTTCCAGGGTCTCGGGATCCACGTCGTTGTGGTGCGCTGCGACCGCGTGAACTACCTCCGGATGCTCGCTATACTTCCGGCAGAGGTCGGCGCTGATTTCCGCGTGAGGGCCTTCCACCTCGAAGTCCACGGCCTTGCCGAGGTCATGGAGAAGGCCGGCCCGCCGAGCCAGAGCCACATTAGCGCTCAGCTCCGCGGCCATTGCCCCGGCGAGATGCGCTACTTCGATCGAGTGGGCGAGCACGTTCTGGCCGAAGCTTGTGCGGAACTTCAATTTGCCGAGCAGTTTGACGATTTCCGGGTCCAGTGCGGTGACCCCTGTTTCGAAAATGGCGTGCTCGCCGGCTTCTCGAATCTTAGTGGCCACTTCCGCGGAGGACTTGTTGACCATCTCCTCGATTCTGCCGGGGTGGATGCGGCCGTCGGAGATCAGATTGCTCAAAGCGATGCGAGCGATCTCACGACGAACCGGATCGAAGGCAGAGAGCACCACCGCTTCGGGGGTGTCGTCAATTATGAGGTCTACGCCGGTCAGTGTCTCGAATGCACGGATGTTTCTGCCTTCTCGCCCTATGATTCTGCCCTTCATTTCGTCGTTCGGCAGGGGCACCACTGACACGGTTGTTTCCGATGTCTGATCAACGGCGCAGCGCTGGACGGCCAGGGCAATCACATCCCTTGCCCGCTTGTCCGCTTCTTCCCGCGCCTGGGCTTCGATGTCCCTGATCAAGCGAGCCGCGTCGTGCCTTGTCTCCTCCTCGATCATCTGGAGGAGCAAAGCCTTCGCATCTTCGGCTGAAAGCCCCGAAATGCGCTGCAGTTCGTCGCGGTGCTTCGCTGCCAGGTCATTCAGTTCTTCGCGAACTTTGTCTGCTTCCTGTTCCTTTGCGGATAGAGTGCTTTCCTTTTTCTCCAGGTTTTCAAGTCTGCGGTCAAGGACCTCTTCTTTTTGTGTCAGCCTTCGCTCTAACCTCTGAATTTCGGCTCTTTTCTCACGATTCTCGCGTTCGACTTCAGCCCGTATCTTGTAGGCTTCGTCCTTGGCTTCCAAAAGGATTTCTTTCCTCTTGGTTTGGATCTCCTTTTCGTACTGTTCCTTGAGTCCGAGAGCCTCTGCGTGTCGGTCATCTGCTCTGCGCTTTGCGGGTCTCAACCAGAGCAGAAACCCAAGTACTATTATCACTGCAGACGCCAGAATGGCTGCTGCTGCGTATTCTGTCCACATAAGGTCTGCCTCACCTCCCGAGATTTCGGATTGAGGTTGAGCGATCAAACGACCTCTGGGCCAGGCTAACAGGTTGTACCGCCAGCGGCTCGCCGGCATGGGTTGACAAAGCCGCCGGGCCGACGGCGCTACGGCTGGAGCAGTGAACCTGTGTTCACTGCTCGGAAATCAGGTCCTTAAGACTAGGTGAGCTTGTCCTCCTTTGAGATAACTCCTCTTGAATCTATTGCGGCTCCGTTTCTGCGGTCAGTTCGTTCAGGATTCTGGTAACAACTTCCCACTCGAAGCCTTGCCTGCGCAAGAAGGATGCCAGCCTGCGCCGCTTCGTGCGCTCGTCGAGACTGCCGTCTTTCCGCCAGCGGCGTCTTGCGGCATCCACAGCCGATTCGTACTCTGTGTCGGCATCCACTGCCGACAGAGCCTCCTCCAGCACGTCAGTCGGAACGCCTTTCTGCCTGAGCTCCCACTTGATGCGCGCTTTCCCAACGGCCTTTCCGGTCAGTCTGTGCTTCACCCAGCTTCGGGCGAACTGCGCATCGTCTATGAGACCCAGGTCTTCCAGGCGTTTCAGTGTATCCTCGATGATGTCATCGGCAAAGCCGGCCGTTCTGAGCCGCTGCACGATCTCCGCCCGGCTGCGAGCCCGGTATTCCAGCAGCCTGAGGGCCCTTGCCTTTGCCTTGGCGACCAGCTCTGCGTGGACGATCCTCTGCAACTCATCTTCGGTCATCTGCTGTCCGACGTGGAGACCCAGATCCGCGATAACCGATTCGTCCACTCCCAGAGCAAACTTGCCGTTCACGAAAATCGAGCGGCGGCAGCCCTTCTTTTCCTGAACTTCTATAGAGCTTATTCGCTGCTCAAGTGCCGACAACCTTCTACCAACTTCCCGGCTCTCCGCGCGCGCCCAGGCCCGGCATGTAGCCCCATACCGAGTGCCCCTCGCCGATTATTCCTCTTCCGCTCGAACCGGGGTGAGGATGACCTTGCCCATGCTCTCCGAGCGAATCTTCGCTTCCAGCTCTTCCATGAGCTCCGGGTGCTCTTCCAGGTATTGCTTGGCGTTCTCGCGGCCCTGGCCGAGGCGCAGGTCGCCGTAAGTGAACCAGGTTCCCACCTTGCTTATCAGGCCGGATTCAGCGCCTATGTCCAGGACTCCGCCGGACCTTGAGATGCCCTTGCCGAACATGATGTCGAGCTCCGCCTGCCTGAACGGCGGCGCGACTTTGTTCTTTGCGACCTTCACCCTTGCTCTCACGCCCACCATCTCGGCGCCCTGCTTCAGGGTCTCGACTCTGCGGACCTCCAGCCGGACGGACGCCCAGAATTTGAGCGCGCGGCCCCCGGGCGTCGTTTCGGGATTGCCGAACATCACGCCGATCTTCTCCCGGATCTGGTTGACGAAGACCACGGCGGTGTTCGACTTGCTCACCGATCCGCCGATCTTTCGCAGGGCCTGGGACATGAGCCTCGCCTGCAGGCCGACATGCGAGTCGCCCATCTCGCCCTCGATCTCGGACTTGGGCACCAGCGCGGCCACGGAGTCCAGTACCACCACGTCCACCGCGCCGCTCCTGACCAGCGCATCCACGATCTCCAGTCCCTCTTCGCCTGTATCCGGCTGAGAAACCAGGAGCGCGTCCACATCCACGCCGAGGTTCCGCGCGTAGGTGGCATCAACGGCGTGCTCCGCGTCCACGAAGGCGGCTATTCCGCCGGCTTTCTGCGCCTCTGCTATGATGTGATATCCGATGGTGGTCTTGCCGGAGGATTCCTGGCCGTAGATCTCGGTGATCCTGCCTCTGGGAATGCCGCCGACTCCCAGAGCGATGTCCAATGCCAGGGATCCCGTCGGGATGATGTCCACCGTCAGGCGTGAGGCCTGACCCAGCCTCATGACCGCGCCCTTGCCGAACTGCTTTTCGATGCGGCTGAGGGCAAGCTCAAGGGCCTGCTCTCTTTCCTTGCCGTTCCCTCTTTCCAAGGTTCAGTCTCCTCTCGAAAGTCGTTCGTCCTTCGTGCACAGCGCCTGGTGCGATTCAGTCGGCGGATCCGAAGTCGGCCGTCGGCCCTCACCCCGTCCCGGTTAAACCGGGACACCCCTCTCCCAATCCTGAGAGAGGGGAGAATGCGCTAACCAGGCGATAGGTCTCCCTTTTTCCGGGAATCTGCAATCTGCAATTTGCAATCTGCAATCTCCGTGTACACCGGTCCTGTCGGCCGCAGATCGCTCCTCATGACCGACACGCCTTCCACTCTGAACGAGTCCACATCCTCCTCGCGCAGGCGTTCGATTGTCTCCTGCAGCCTGTCGAGGTTCTTCGCCGACTTCACTCTGCCCACAGTGACGTGCGCGCTGAACCGCCGGGGCTCGCGCGCAAATCCTATGCGTTCCAGGGCAACCTCGACCCGCTCCGCGAGCGCCTTGAACTCCTCACTGCCCGCGGTGATCCCTGCCCAGACCACGCTCGGCCTGCTCGCCTTCGGAAACGCCCCGACCCCCGACAGATTCGCATCGAAGGACGCTGCTCCGTCTGTCGCAGACTCGACCGCCCGGGTGATCGCGTCCAGCCGCTTCGGCTCCACGTATCCCAGGAACTTCAGCGTGACGTGGAAGCTCTCTTCCGCGACCCACTTGACGTCGGCGCCCGATGCCACAAGCTGCTTCTCGACCTCGGCCAATCTGCGCCGCGTCTCCGCCGGCAGTCTGACTGCTATGAAGGTGCGAATCTTGTCCATGCCTGATGCCAGATTCCAGATTCCAGATTCCAGATTCCAGATGCCGGATTGGGCGCGTCTCGAATCCGGGATCACGCCTTTCCCAACAGGTACATCCTTATCAGATTCAGCGCGGCGTTGGAGGACCGCTGCTTTATCTCCAGCCGGCTCCCGCCGAAGATGTGCCTGGTCGAGCTCAAGCCATCCGGAGTCTTCAAGCCGACATACACGAGCCCGACCGGCTTCTCGGCGGTTCCTCCGCCCGGCCCGGCGATTCCGGTGACGCCCACGGCAATGTCCGCTCCCGTGCGAGCGGCCGCACCCTCCGCCATCGCCTCCGCGACCTCCGGGCTCACTGCTCCGTGCTTCCGGATGAGCTCCTCCGGCACGCCGAGGAGATCGGTCTTCGCGGCGTTGCTGTACGCGGCGATGCCGGCCAGCAAGGTATTCGAGCTCCCCGGCACGTTCGTCACCCGGTGGGCAATCAGGCCGCCGGTGCACGACTCCGCCAGAGCCAGCTTCAACTTCCGCTCGATGAGCGAGTGGACGACCACGTGCTCGAGCGTTTCCTCGTCCGCACCGTAGGCGTAATCTCCCAGGCGCTCGCGGGCTTTCTGCTCCAGGTCGGAAATCATGTGGAGCGCAGACTCCCTGTCCGACGATTTGGCCGTGATGCGGAAGCAGACCTCGCCGCTCTGCGCGTACGGTGCGATGGTCGGATTCTCGCCGGCGAGCAGGTCCTTTACCTTCTCCTCCGCGGCGGATTCTCCGATGCCGCATACCCGCAGTATTCTGGATACGATGACCGTTGGGGCGCCGATAGTCTTGCGGCTGAGATAGGGGATGACCGAGTTATCCACCATGGGCAGGAGCTCGCCGGGCGGGCCGGGGAGAGCGATTACGATCTTGCCGTCCTTCTCCACAATCGCCCCGGGAGCTGTGCCCGCGCTGTTCGGTATCGCGATGGCCGTTTCCGGTTTGAGAGCTTGTTTCAGTCCCGAAAGGTTTCGGGACTGAAGACCTCGGCGCTCGAAAAAGGCCCTGATTGCCTTCTCCGACTCGGGGTCCACTACCATCTGCTCGCCGAGGACCTCCGCGATCGTTTCCTTCGTCAGGTCGTCCTGCGTTGGTCCCAGGCCGCCGATGGTTATCACCATATCCGCCCTCGAGAGCGCCGTTCGAAGCGCCTCCGCAAGCCGGGCGGCATTATCTCCAACCGTAGCGCGGTAGAAAACGTCGATACCGAGGGTAGACAGCACTCTGCTCACATAAGGGGCATTACTATCCACGATCTGCCCCAGAAGCAGCTCGGTTCCCACCGAGATTATCTCAGCGCGCACGCCAATCCTCCGGTTTCCACGAGCATTATACTTTATCACTATCGGAAATTCAAGGAGTTATTTTGGCCGCAAACCGGTTGTAGCGCCGCCGGCCCGGCGGCCTTGTGAGGCCATGCCGGCGAGCGGCCAAGCGGTACATGCAGGCCATGCCGGCGAGCGGCCAAGCGGTACATGCAGGCCATGCCGGCGAGCGGCCAAGCGGTACATGCAGGCCATGCCGGCGAGCCGCCGGCGCTACATGCTGCGGGCGGTACATGCCGGTTGGATGCCGTGCGGCGTTTCCTCTACAGCCTCCCATGCTCTCTGCCGACAATATGGTATGTGTATCGTCCGACGCGACTTGCCACGAGGAGAGCAATATGCCGCAGCTGAGAAAAAACCCGGTTACTAGAGAGTGGGTGATCATCGCCACCGAACGCAGTAGACGACCATCCGATTTCTCTCAGGCCGAGGATACCTCCAGCTCGAGCAAGCCGGCATTCAGCGATAACTGTCCGTTCTGTCCGGGTCATGAGGAGATGACTCCGCCGGAGGTGCTGGCCTTTCGCGGCGTCCCGAATGCTCCCAATACTCCCGGCTGGTGGGTGAGGGTTGTGCCGAACAAGTTTCCCGCGCTCGCGATAGAGGGCGACCTTGGCCGCTCGGGGGTCGGAATGTACGACTTCATGAACGGCGTGGGAGCGCACGAGGTGATCATCGAGACCCCGGAGCACAACAAGTGCATGGCGACGATGGCGCCGCGCCAGGCAGAGGAGGTCTGGTGGGCGTGTGCACAGCGCATGATGGATCTCGGGAACGATCAGAGGTTCGAATACGTCAGTGTCTTCAGGAACCATGGGAAGGTGGCCGGTACGTCGCTCGAACATCCCCATTCGCAGCTCGTTGCGCTGCCGATGATCCCTATGGAAGTAAGAACGGAGATCATGGGTGCAGATACGTATTACAGTTACCACGAACGCTGCATCTTCTGCGACATGATACGGCAGGAGCGGAACTTCGGGGAGAGAGTGGTAGTGGAAACGGACGAGTTCCTGGCCTTCGAGCCGTTTGCGCCCAAGTTCCCGTTCGAGACCTGGATTATATCAAAGACGCACAGCAAGTCCTTTACCGATGACGCGGAGCAGATGATACCGGGATTCACGAAGGTGCTGCAGGAGGCACTCCGGCGCATCGGAGAGTGCCTCAACTATCCGCCGTACAACTATACTCTCCACACGGCGCCGTTCTTGACTGACAAAACCCACGTCTTCCACTGGCATCTGGAGATCATGCCGAGGCTCACGATAGCGGCGGGCTTCGAGATGGGCACGGGAATATACATAAACGTCACGGCGCCGGAGGACGCGGCGGCCCATCTCCGTGCCGTGGGGAAAGAGTCAACGGCCGCAAAGCCGGCGAAGGCAGTCAAGGTTCACGGATAACAACCCCCCGCGGTACCCATACGTTGAAACAGGGACGGAGGATCCTCCGTCCCTGTTTTGTTGCTGCGCCCCAGCGGGACGGTGCCCCCGCGTTGCCTGCGCGCTTCAGGGTATATACAGGGCGTGGGCATCGGAAAGGAGTCCTTCAGACACAAAGGGGATTGGCCGACCGTGCAAGGGCAAGACCCTGACCGGAGTGATTTCTGGGACATACCGCTGCAGGACCTGTTTGGCCGGTTGAACGCCGCGCCGGAGGGGCTGACGACCCCGGAGGCGGAGCGGCGCCTGCGCGAGTTCGGCCCGAACAGTCTCGCGCGCGCGCGACGCCTCGCTGGCGCAGTCGAGTTCCTACGCTTTTTCGCAAATCCGTTGGTCATAGTCCTGCTTGTGGCCAGCTCGGTATCCCTGGCCCTTGGGGAGAAGGTAAACGCGCTCATCATCATCGCAATGGTGATCCTGAGCGTTCTGCTGAACTTCTACCAGGAGTTTCAGGCCCGGCACGCCGTGGAGGAACTGCGGCGGCAGGTGGCTTCGACGGCGGTTGTAGTGCGTGATGGAAGCGAGCAGGAGGTGCCGGTCACAGGTCTGGTACCCGGCGACGTTATCAGGCTGAATGCCGGCAGCCTCGTTCCTGCCGACGCCCGTCTGCTGGAGGCGAAGGACCTTTATGTGCGTGAGTCGGCGTTGACCGGCGAATCGCTGCCTGTGCAGAAGAAGGCGGATGATCTGCCGGGCGGGCCGCACGGCATCACCGACGCTGTTAACAGCGTCTTCTTGGGAACGGCGGTCCAAAGCGGCATCGGCTCCGCGGTGCTTGTGCGCACGGGAAGCGCTACTGCGTTCGGAGGCATCGCGGCGAGGCTGGTGGAACGCCCGCCGGAGACCGAGTTCGACCGCGGGATACGACACTTCGCATTGCTGATCACCCGTGTGATCTTCCTTCTTGTGCTCTTCGTCTTTCTGGTCAACTCCGTCTTCAAGCGGCCGCTGCTGGACTCGTTCCTCTTTGCGGTTGCGCTGGCTGTGGGGCTGACACCTGAGCTGCTCCCGATGATCATCTCCGTTACCCTGGCGCAGGGAGCAAAACGCATGGCGGCCAAGAAGGTGATAGTCAAGCAGCTTGCGTCCATAGAGAACTTCGGCAGTATGGAGATACTCTGCAGCGACAAGACCGGCACTCTGACGCTGGGCGATGTAGTGCTTCAAAAGCATGTCAACGTTCAGGGTGGAGAGGACGAGCGCGTGCTGCAGACTATCTACCTCAACAGCTTCTTCGAGGCAGGCGTGAAGAGCCCGCTGGATGATGCCATCCTCAAGCATGAGCATCCCGACATCCACGAGTACAGCAAGATTGACGAGATCCCCTTCGACTTCGAGCGCAGGCGGCTGTCGGTGGTCGTGCAGCGAGGCCGCGAGCGTGTGCTCATCAGCAAGGGCGCGCCGGACAATATCTTCGAGGTCTCCAGCTCGGTAGAGACTGGTGGAAGCACGTCGCCCTTCGATCAGGAGCGCCGAACGGTGGCTGAAACCACTTATCGGAATCTCGGCGCTGACGGCTACCGTGTGATCGCGGTGGCTGTGCGAGCCGTTCCGAGGCAGGACAGTTACAGCAAAGCCGATGAGCGCGAGATGACGCTGATCGGGTTCGCAGCCTTTCTCGATCCGCCGAAAGAGGACGTTGGCGCCACTCTGGAGGCTCTTCGTCGTGACGGCGTCCAGGTGCTCGTTATGACCGGAGACAACGAATACGTGACGCAAAAGATATCCCGAGACGTGGGGCTTTCGGTTGACCGTATCATCGTAGGGGCGGAAGTAGAGTCAATGGATGACGCGGCGCTGGCTTACCAGGCGGAGCACGGCGCCATCTTCGCCAGGGTGTCGCCGGAACAGAAGAACCGCGTGATCACCGCGCTGAAAGTCCGAGGGCATGTGGTCGGGTTCCTCGGCGACGGGATCAATGACACTCCGTCAATGCACACCGCCGACATAGGTATCTCCGTCGTGAACGCCGTGGATGTGGCTAAGGACGCCGCCAGCATTATCCTGCTCGAAAAGGACCTGGGCGTGCTGCATGACGGTGTGATCGAGGGGCGGCGCAGCTTCGCCAACATAATGAAGTACATAACCATGGGCACAAGCTCCAACTTCGGCAACATGTTTAGCATGGCGGCGGCATCGCTCTTCTTGCCTTTCCTGCCCATGCTGCCCATGCAGATATTGCTGAACAACTTTCTCTACGACGTTTCCCAGGTGAGCATCCCCAGCGACAATGTGGACCCGGGTCTGCTGCTTAGGCCAAAGCGATGGCGCATAGATTTCATCCGACAGTTCATGGTCATCATCGGCCCGATCAGCTCGATCTATGATTTCCTGACCTTCGGTATTCTAATCGGGGTTTTTCACGCGGGAGAGCGGCTGTTCCACACCGGCTGGTTTGTGGAATCGCTCGCAACGCAGACGCTGGTGGTCTTCGTCATCCGTACCGCGGGAAATCCGTTGAGGAGCAGGCCGAGCCGGCAGTTGATATTGACCGTGCTCGCCATGGTCACGATCGCCACAGTGCTGCCCTACACCCGAATCGGGGGCGTACTCGGGTTTACTTCATTGTCTCCGGCGCTGCTGATTTCCATAGCCTTCCTAACCCTGACCTACCTGGCGCTGGTGCAGGCGGTGAAGGCGTGGTTCTACCGCCGCCATGCCCTTATATGAGGAGATGGAGGGGCAGGTTTGAAACCTGCCCCTCCATCCGGGTTCATCACTTCTTCCTGATCGCGCCGGCCGCTAGGAACAAGCCGGCCACGACTACGGGGACGATGGGCATCCCCGCGCTTGCCTGCCCGGTGCCGACTATGGCCTTCAGCTCCGCATCCGTGAGGTCTTCCTTGCCCTCAGAGCCGATCTCGAGCGCCTGGTTGTTCACCAGAATCCTCATGTTCCCGAGGCGCTGATACTTGCCGAGCTCCGGATACGCGGCCAGCAGCTTGAAGTGGGCATCGCTGAACTGCTTGATCTGCACGGTCTTGAGGCTCTGGCCTTCGAGCTGGTTGTCAACCCACTGCCCGGCTCGCTGGTAGAAGGTTCGAGTGCCGATGTTCTGTATCTGATCCACCACTACCGCGCGTCCTTCTTTGTCGAAGTACCCGCGCACGTTGCCCAGCCTCGCTCCGCCCTCGGGGCCTGCCGGAACCGCCGCCGGGCTCGCCATCACCTGGTTCTGCGACTTCAGCGCGTTGTAGTTCACGCTCTGGGAAACGCTCCACGTCCCGGCCTGAGCGCTCCGGGCCTTCGCCATGGATTCAGCCGCCCTCTCCACCGCATCATGTGCGACCATCGGCTCGTCAACGAAGAAGGAGGTGAACTCCGTGGGTATGCCCCACTCCTTCGAGAGCTCGACGATCTCCTTGATCAGCTCGTCGCTTCTGTGGAGGCGCACCTGATCCAGCAGGAAGCCGATCTTCCGCGCGGCCCATATCTGCGGGATGAAATCCTTCTCCGTGTCCTCCGCCGGCAGATTGACCGTGGTCTCCCACTTCCGGACGCCCTTCGCGGTTCTGCCGGATAGAGTGAAGGTCGCCTTGCCCTGACCGTCGTAGCGCCCCAAGACGATTAGCTGCGATCCCTTGAACAGATCGGGCAGGGGATCCGACGGGAACATCTCCGCGATCCGCGCGCCCGCGGCCTTGACCTCCAGATCGGTCAGCACCGGCTCGCTCACGCTGTTGAAGAACGAGGAGACCTTCGCCTCGATGTCCTCGCTCGGCAGCACGTACTCCGGCGCGCCGCGGCTCTGCTCGGCAAGCAGGTCGAGCAGATGCGCGTTCACATCGTACCCCACCCCGAAGGTGAAAACTCTCGCTGCGCCGCCGTTCGCCTCTTTCGCGTTCTTGAGGATCGTCTCGATGTTCTGCTCTCCGACCGTCGGCAGCCCGTCCGTGATGAGGACGATGAACCTGGGCACGTGAGCGAATCTCAGGCTGGTATCACGGGAAAGGCGGAGGGCTTTGAGCAGCGCGTCGTTCAGGTTCGTACCACCGGAGGCGTCCATCTTGTCCACGTAGCCGAGCGCATCGTCCACATTGCCCTTGGATGCGGGCTTCAGGTCGTCCCCGAGGAGATCGGGGCTTTCGTTGAACGTGATGACGTTGAAGCGGTCCTGCGGCTTCAAGGAGTTCAAGCAGTATTTGAGCGCGCCCTTCGCCTGGACGATCTTGTCGCCGGCCATGCTGCCGGTGCGGTCGAGCACGAACACGACGTTCTTCGGCATCGTCCGGCCGTCCTCCGCGACCTTCGGGCTGGCGAGCAGCATGAAGTAGCCGCGATCCTTGCCGTCCCTGAAGGTCAGCACGTCGAGGCCGACTTCGCTGTCCGCAAGGCTGTAGTAGAGGATGACATCCTGGTCGGGCTTCACGTTCTTTGCCGTCCAGGTGACCGTCGCCTCGGTGGGCCTTCGCTGCTCGATCTTGACAACGTGCGACGGAGAGTAGATATTGCTGATCGGAGTCTGCGCCTTCAGGCGGATCGTCACGCGGACATCCTCCAGCGGCTTTGCCGAGAACCTCTCGGTGCTGAGCGGATAGACGTACCGGCAGAGGTTGTTCGTCTTGCCGACCAGCTCGGTATACTCGAGCCGGATGCGCTTGTCTCCGTTCGCCGGGATCGGGTAGACCCTCGCCCGGAAGGTATTCCGGTCCATATATTCGAGCAGCGCGGGATCCTTGCGCCGTCGGACGATGGACTCGTAGAGCTTCCTAGCTTCGTCGCGGTCGAGTATCTTGCCCTCCTGCTCCTTCTCGCCGACGAACATGGAGAACTTGTGGATCGCGGCGCCCTTCGGGAGCGGGAAGATGTAGGTCCCCTCCTCCTCGCGGTTTGTCTCGTTGTGGAATACCTGGTCCACCTTCGTGGTTGCCGCCCGGCCGTCAATGAAGACGTCAACGTGGTGGTACTTAACCGAGAACACGTTGATCTCCGGCTGGCGGACCGGCAGCAGCATCCCGTCGGCGAGCGCGGCAGACGCCCCCAGGACGCAGAGAAGAGCAATCGCGCACAGGCTTAGAACGAGTTTTCGCATTTGATGTTCCTCCTAGGGTCGGGAATGACGGTTTTCTATGCGCTTAGACTCGGATGTGCGGAGGAACCTTCATTCGGAGTCGTCAGTGATCAGTTGTCAGTTCGGAGTGGGAGGGAGAGATGGGGGATTGGGGGAGCGGGGTGCGGTCTGGCCACCGGATAAATCGAAGGGACCGGCCGATTGAACGCCGGTCCCCGAATCACCTAGAGTTCACAGATGGCTACTTCCTGGCACCCGACTCTGCGGCATCTGCTGCGGGTGTGCGCTTTCTGCGCCGCTTCAGCGTTTTGACAAGGTTCACTGGCGGAACCATGATTGAGCCGCCGGGAGTCATACCCGTCGACTGCCCAATGATGCCCCTCGCGATACCGTACAGTATCACCGCGCAGTTGAGAGGCACGAGAGTGCGCACCAACGACTCCTCTGTCTCATCGGGAAGATGGAACAAACCGACCACCTTCGCGCTAACGACATCGAATCGACAGTTCTCGCCCTCCCGAGGCGTCAACCGGATATCCAGCGACACGCGAAAGTCCCAGTGAGACGGCCTCTTGCGCGCGCTCGCCTCAACGCGTGTGTCATAGGCTCGAACATCCTCAACGAACGGCTTCAAATCCCAGTTGGGAGATAGGCGTATCTCCAGGCTCTCGAGATACGCTTGCCTAAGTTCAAGCGGCGACAGCACGTTCACGCGCCTCCTTCCCTTGCGCTGCGGATACCTCTTCGAATGCACTGATCGCTCGTCCCGCCCGGTCCGTAGGGATCGTCGCAGGAGACCACTCCTCCTCGTAGCCGAAAGCCCTGGGGATGAGCCCCAGTTCCATCCTGAACCCCAACTCGTGCGCTACCGTGACGAGCGACCGGAGGGTGACATTGCGATCGCCTCGCAGCAACTTCGTAACCCACGCTCTCGAGACATTCAAGCGCGCGGCCAACTCTGACCTGCTTATACCCTGCCCTGACATCAGGCCGCATATCTGCTCGTTGATGTCGAGAAGCAGCCGCTCTAGATGATAGTCGGCGCTCCTTCTGGCTGAACTAGCTCGGCGCTCAAATTCGCGTTCGTTTCCCATCATTACTTGTTCCTCTCCTCCTGTACTGACACCCGAAGGTACTCTTTGCGTCGGCAGTCTGCGCGATCCAGGTACCCAGGCTCCGTGTACCGCTTGTCCTTAACAAAGGCCTCTGTGAAGACGAGCCGCCGCCCTTCCTCGAAGAAGAGCAGCCGCACGTGGTGGCTCTTCAGCTCGTGTAGGTTCTCGTAGCCATGTATCTTGTTGTACTTTTCCTTGTTGTGGCGCGGCAGGTCCTGAGCCCTCACCGAGTCCAGCAGAGCCACCACCCGTGTCAGGTCGCGGCCTTCTAGGCCGAGCAGGAAGTCCAGCACTGGAACGCGATCTCCCTTGCTCCACCAGAAGAGGTCGCGGACCTGGCGCACACCTGGTTGTGATTGTACTGCAATCAGCTTGACCACGATACGCGTGTTTACCTTTAGGTTAACTGCGCACGCATGATATCTCATTCCACGTCGGTGTGTCAAGCTAAACAAAAATATTTTTCACCTTCCCCCTCCTTCCTCCCAACCCGGAAGTCGGGGGCGGAGATTTCGAGCCAGGCGCACATGCCGACTTGGGTCGAACGTGCCATCCCTTCGGTCTGGTGAACTCCCTCTGCTTCGCAGAGGGAGTTCACCAGACCATTCTTCTCCTTCTTTTTCGCACGACTCCCGAATTCTGCTTGACAAGCGTACCCAAATCAGGTACAATCGTACCCAAAATGGGTACGCAGATGGAAACCGAGAACATCGCATCCGCTCTGTTCGGCAAGTCGCGCACCTCCGTGCTGGCGATACTCTTCTGCCACAGCGATCGGGCGTTCTATACCCGCCAGATCGTGCGGGCTGCCGGCGCAGGGCACGGCGCGGTTCAGCGCGAGCTGTCGGCGCTCGTGAAGGCCGGACTTGCGATCTCCTACCGCCAGGGCAATCAGACGTACTTCCAGGCTAACAAGGAATCCCCTGTCTTCCAGGAGCTCAAAGGCCTCATGATCAAGACCGCGAGGATCGCGGCGCCTGTTTAGCCGTCTGATCAGGCCAGTCATGCGCAGGTGAGATTCATGGTAGGGTAATGCGACTCCCTGTTGGTCTTGTGGGCTTTGATCTTCATGCCATTTCCACGCCGAAAGCGCCGGCTGCACAATTGCGGCGGCGATGAGGAGGTGGAAGCGGACCATTCGCCGAAAATCGCCTTGGCATCTCTGAACGCGGAAGTCTGGACCGCCCATGGGTGACCGGCATGCCTTTCATTGTCTACATGGATGAAACCGGAGACCACACACTCGCCCTTGTTGATAGGGACTTTCCCCTGTTCGCATTGGTCCTGCTTGTCTGCGATGTCTGTTCTTACGTACAAAGCATAGTTCCTGCCATCTATCAGCTCAAAATGGACTTTTTTGGCCATGAGTGCGACATTCTCCATTCCCGGGATATACGCAAAGCGCAGGGCGCATTCGGATTCCTGACCGACCCGGAGAAGAAAACCGCCTTCTACGACCGAGTTAACGACATTATGGCCAATCAGGATTACGCCCTAATCGCTTCGGTCATTCGCAAGCAACGCCACGTGGAGCGATACGGGAGTGCAGCGGCGAATCCTTACGAGTTGGCCATGACATTTGCGCTGGAAAGGCTGCTGCCGCTGCTCGAAGATGCCGGGCAGCTCGAAGTCCAGATTGTCGCCGAGGCAAGAGGCAAGCGCGAGGATAGGGCACTCGAACTTGCGTTCCTCAGCGTGGTCAACTACGGCACGGCTTTCATTCCCGCCGAGCGTTTCCGCGGGGTGCGCTTTCGACTTACGTTCAGGCCGAAGCAGGCTAATGTTGTCGGCACGCAGATGGCCGACCTCGCGGCGTATCCAATCGCACGCTGGGTACTGGACCGCAAGAAGCCCAACCCGGCATTCGAGATCGTGAGCAGGAAATTCTACAAAGGGCGCGGGGCTATCAGAGGCTTGAAGGTGTTCCCATAGACAAAAAACAAGGCCCCGGCATCCGCCAGGGCCTTGTTCCGACCGGGAATCCCCAGTCCGTAGACTTCTTCTAATCTCATTATGGCCTATGTAGCGCCGTTTGTCAAGGTCTTGGAGAAAATTCTCTGGAAAACGCTCCATGCCCGGTCAACCTCGCGTCGTTCACTCAGGGGGCGTCATCACCACCCCCTTGCTGTATCCCTCACATAGCCGCTCGTGGTGAAGCCGTTCGTGAACCTGTACCTGGGCGCGATGCGAAGCGCGAGCGCCAGGGCCATCACGCAGTCGTCATGATAACCTGCGCGCGCGCCGGTCCGAATGTTGCCGGACTCCGTGAGCGCGTACTCGTAGAATTGAAGCTCCCGGACGAGATGCTCGATGTACGGGAAGCTCACCTCCCGATGCGCCAGGCGGATTGCCAGGTTGTCAACCAGCTCCCGCTTCGACTGGTTCGTGAAGACCACGCCCTCGATCTCCGCGTCCAGATGCCGCTCGGCCCAGAGGGTGTTCCTCAGAATCTCCAGCACCGGATCGCCGGTCGAGGTCTGATCCGCGGCAATCCCGCGGACCCCGAATCTGCACAGGAGATCGGCCACCCGCTCCACCTGCGCGTGCCAATCCATGCGATTGAAACGGTCCAGAGCCACAACGCGGTAGATGGGGGATGGCTGATGGGGAATGGCTGATGGTTGATGGCTGATGGCGAATGGCTGATGGCGAATGGCGGATGGCTGATTGGCCGACTTTTCCCCATTGGCCATTGACCATCTTCCATTCTCCATTTGAACCACGACGACTGCCGTGTAGTCCGAGTACCTGGCCCAGTCTATCCCGGCGACGCAGGCGCCGCCGGCGATGCCCTCACCCCCGTCCCCTCTCCCAATCCTAGGAGAGGGGTGACCGCAGGCCGGGGCAAGCGCCGTCTCCCCGTCGCCCCATCGCCGTGTCTCCGTGTCGCAAACGGCCGCCTGAATGTCCGCCCACGGGAACACGGAGTTCTGGTCGTCCACGAACTCGGCCTCGTACTCGACCTTGAACTGCCGTTCGGTCAGGACGGACCTCTGGTACTCGATGTACTCCCGGCTGATGTGCGGGTTCTCCCACGATGGGAACCTGAACGACCGGACGCGGGATGCGTGATGCGTGATGCGTGATCCGTGCTGACTGCCGGCTGCTGACGGCTGGCCGCTGACGAACGCCCGGTAGAAATGGTTCTTGCCGAACGGGGTCGAGATCATCACGAGCTGGCCGTTCCGGTCGGCGAGCATCGGGCCGACGACCTCCTCGATCACCCGGTCGCGCACGAAAGCCGCCTCGTCCACGATCACTCGGTCCGCGGCATGACCGCGCAGATTGCGCCCGTCTTCATCCGCGGTTCGAGCCATTATTCGGCTGTCCCGGTAGCGAATGTCCGGGTACGGCGTCTTCGTCACCTGCACGTGCGGACGAATCCGGTCGTTCGCCAGGAGCAGCCGCTCGACGGTGTTCGAGATCAGCTTGGATTGATCGTAGGTCGGGGCGACGATCATCTGGATCGAGCCATTGTTCGCAATGGCGTAAGTTGCCACGTCAACCGCCGCGGCCTCAGTCTTGCCCCAGCGCCTGCCGCACGCCGCGACCTTCACCATGTGCCGGTCGAGCAGCCACTCCCTCTGCGTGGGGTGCGGCTCCCAGCCCCACAAGTCCCGGGCGAGTTCAATCCTCTTCGCCGGACTCAGACTCTTCCGGTTCATCTGCAAGCCTCCCGAGGAGGTTCCCAACGTAATCCCCATCCTCCAATCCCAACTCCTTGAAGAGGCCGCTCGCCTTGAGTACCTCTATGATGACTCTGGGTTTGTCTTTGTGATCGTCGGATCTGATGATCGCCTCGAGCTCGCGGCACGCCTCCACGTAGAGCCCGGAAAGGATGCGAATCGCGGTGCGGCGGCTCTCCTTCATGCGGTCGCGGAGCGCATGCGCGAACTCGGGATCCTGCTTCCAGGCCTCGAGGGTCTCGCGCCGGACTTTCAGTTTCCGGGCGGCCTCCTCGTCGGTGAGCTGGAAAAGCATGTCAACTGCCTTCGTCTGCGCCTCGGTGAGCATATGTCATCCACCTGCCTGTCTGGGGAACATTTGTTCGCCCGTATCTCCGGAGATGAGGCGCGGCTCCCCGGGCCTCTTTCCTTGCCTCATATACTTACGCGACCTGACAGCCTGTTCCGAAAGAACGAACTGTGAAATATCCGTGACATCTTTGGCCGCGCGGCAGTCCGTGTAGCGCCGCCGGCCCGGCGGCTTTCTCAGACTATGCCGGCGAGCCGCCGGCGCTACAACCTGCGTCATGCCATGCCGGCGAGCCGCCGGCGCTACAACCTGCGTCATGCCATGCCGGCGAGCCGCCGGCGCTACAACCTGCGTCATGCCATGCCGGCGAGCCGCCAGCGCTACTTACTCGTCGGCATTGCCACAAACATCAACCCACGGCCAGTTCAGAAGCCCAGCCTTCCGTGGGTTGTCCAGAACATAGTTCACGGCATGGTGGTACTCAGCTTCGTCACGGATCAGCCGGTCGTAGTACTCACGCTGCCAGAATTCGCCATTCCTATTCAGCAGCCGATTCGCCTTCTTGGCTGTATATGATTTCCAGGAATGTAGAATGCTTGCCAACCCATGCCCGCTCAGCGGCGTCAACACTAGATGCACGTGATTCGGCATTACACACCAAGCAACAAGGCGGTACTTCACGCCGTCAAAATGGAGCAGGTTGTCCCTGACAATCCGGGCAACCCGCGTATCCGCGAGGTAGCACGAGCCCGCGCCGGAATCCAGGAATGACTCTACCTTCTCGCCGTGCAGTTTGTCCAATCGGGCAATCTCTGTTGCGGTCAGTTTCCGGCCCATGGCCTCGGCGGTTCGGACGATATCTTCCCGCTCAAAGCGGTATGCATCCAGGACGCTCGCGGGAAGTGAGTCTACAAGCCGGAATGTGACGAAATACGTCGCGTCTTCGGCCTCCCAGTGGGGAAGCCGGCCACGGCTCCGTATGGCTACACTGCCCCAATGAAACCTCGGTCTCGGATGGCTTCTCATGCCACTGCCTCGAAGGTAGCACGCCGGTAGCGCGCCAGTCGCGCCGCCGGCCCGGCGGCTTTCTCAGACTATGCCGGCGAGCCGCCGGCGCTACAACCTGCGTCAGACTATGCCGCGGGCGGTTTTTGTCAGAGTATGCCGGCGAGCCGCCGGCGCTACAACCTGCGTCAGACTATGCCGCGGGCGGTTTTTGTCAGAGTATGCCGGCGAGCCGCCGGCGGTACATGCTGCCGGCGCTACAGGCCTAAAACTGCGGCAGCCACTCCTTCTCCGCCTCGAACATCTCGTCCACCATCGAGCGAATCTGCCTGAGGTCCAGAAGCGCGCCGGTGAGCGGATCGAGCGCTATCGCCATGCGGGCCTTGTCCCGGTCGCCTTCGAGCGCCGCCTGAACCGCCAGCTCCTGGACGTTGATGTTCGTCCGGTTCAGAGCCGCGCACTGCGGAGGCAGATAGCCTACGAAACAAGGCCGAAGCCCGGTCCTGTCCACCAGTATCGGCACTTCCACGCAGCAGCCGTCGGGTAGATTCGTGACCAGGCCGGTATTCCGCACGCTGCCGTTCACCCTGCACGGCTCGCCTGTCTCCATCGAGTGGAGAATATGCATGCCGTACTCGTGCGAGCGATCAACGACCGTCCGAGTCTCGCCCCGGATCTCCTTCCAGATGCTCTCGTAGTGCGGCTCGCGTCTGCCTTTGCAGATCTGGAGATAGTCCCACCTGGGGGTCACGAAATCCTGGATGAGGTCCTTGCGCTTCCGGAAGTAGGGCACGTACTCGGACATGTGGTGCGTTGACTCGGTCACGAAGTACGCGAAGTGCCGCATGATCTCGAACCGGACCTTGTCCTTCGCGAAGGTATCCGGATCGTCCATCGCCTTTCGGAGCGCGGGATAGGCGTCCTTCCCGTTGTGCTTGAACTCCAAAAACCAGGACATGTGGTTGATGCCCGCGACCCAGTACGAGACCTCCTCATAGGGCACGCCGATGTACGAGGATAACTGCATAGCCGTGCCCTGGACGCTGTGGCAGAGGCCGATGTTCTTTATCCTGCTGCCGTCGTTCATCCCCCAGCAGTTCATCGCCATGGGGTTCGAGTAGTTGATCAGCAGCGCGTCCGGGCAAAGCTCCCCCATGTCCCGGCAGATGCTCAGGAGCACGGGAATCGTGCGCAGCGCCCGGAAGACACCGCCCGGCCCCAGCGTATCGCCGACGGTCTGGTCTATGCCGTATTTGAGCGGAATCTCGATGTCCTTCTCGAACGAATCCAGGCCGCCGACCTGGATCATCACTATGACGTAGTTCGCGCCGTCGAGCGCCCGCCGCCGGTCAAGCGTGGACTCGACCTTCGCGGGGAACTTGTGATCGGCGGCGATCCGCTTCGTGAGCCGGGTGATCATCTCGAGCGTCTCGGGGTTGATGTCCATCAGCGAGACGGTGGAGCCCTGAAGCTCGGGGAATGAGAACAGGTCCAACAACAGCCGGCGTGCGAACACCACGCTCCCGGCGCCGATGAATGCTACTTTTGGCATGTATCGCTCCTCATACTGCTGCTCTACCTCGAAAATCGGCTCTGGCCGGCACAGAGGCACGGCCACTACAAGCCCGCACAGAGGAGACTTTGCCAAGGCTTCGTCCCCCGAGGGCACGGCCACTACAAGGCCGGCACAGAGGCACGGCCACTACAAGGGATCCTCATCCTCTTGTGTCCCGATGAATGGGGATGATGAGTTACTCGTACTGTTACCTCTGCTCCGGCGGATGACCTGCATGCGTGCCTGAGGGATTCCGGGCGCTTGACAACCTGCGATCGAGGGGTTATGCTTCAGCAAGGCCCACAGCAGCCGAACAGCCGGTCGTGGGAGGGTGGAAGTATGAAGCATGCGACGAGACGGGATTTCCTGAAAACCATGGGGCGCGGCGCGCTCCTGCTGGGCGCCTCTGACTGGCTCAGGCCCATATGGGCGTGGGGTGACTCCGGTGGAAGGCCGCCGAACTTCGTCTTCATACTCGCAGACGACTGGGGATGGGGCGACCTGGGTTGCTACGGACACGATCTCCTCAAGACGCCGAACCTCGACCGGCTGGCCGCGCAGGGCACGCTCTTCACCCAGTTCTACGTGAACGGGCCTGTGTGCTCGCCGAGCAGGGCCGCTATCATGACCGGTCAGTTCCCAAGCCGCCACCGGGTCTTTGCGCACTTCGCCAGTCCGGAGGAGAACCAGAAGCGCGACATGCCGGGCTGGCTCGATCCGAGCGTGGTGACGCTTCCGCGGCTGCTCAAGGAACGCGGCTACGTGACCGGCCATTTCGGCAAGTGGCACCTCGGATCCGGCAGAGCCGATGGGACGGACGCGCCCGAGCCGTCGGCTTACGGCGTTGACGACTACCGGGTCTTCGTCGGAAATGGCCCGCGCTGGGATGTGCCCGATTTCAACTCCCGCTCGTCCGAGCTTATCGTTGATGAGGCCGTACGCTTCGTCGAGGCGAACAAGGGAAAACCGTTCTTCGTCAACGTGTGGCTGAAGGACGTGCACGCCGTTCTCGATCCGACCGAGGAGCAGATGGCCGCGTACCCGAACCTCAAGGGCGCGTTGAGGGTCTACTATTCCGCCGCCACCGATGCCGACCGCCAGCTCGGCCGTTTGCTCGGGAAGCTGGACGAGCTCGGCCTGACCGAGAATACGGTCGTGGTGTTCACGAGCGATAACGGACCTGAGGACATCCGCATCGGGAACGCCTCGCACAGCGGGGTCGGAAGCCCCGGGCCGTTCAGAGGGCGCAAGCGAAGCCTCTACGAGGGCGGAATCCGCACGCCGTTCATGGTGCGCTGGCCGAAGGTCACGCCCGCCGGCAAGGTGGACGGCGCCACCGTGCTCTCGGGCGTGGATATGCTTCCGACGCTCTGCGCGCTCGCAGGCGTGCAGCCGCCGAAGGACTGGAAGCTCGACGGCGAGGATATGTCGGGCGCCTGTAAGGGATCGCCCAGGCGTAGGAAGAAGCCCCTGATGTGGGACTTCCGATACGGCGTTGTGGGCCATGTCCTGAACCGCAGCCCCATGCTCGCCATCCGCGACGGCGACTGGAAGCTCCTGATGAACCCCGACCGCAGGCGCGTGGAACTCTACGACATCCCGCACGATCCATCGGAGCTGAAGGACCTGGCGTCCGCGCGCCCGAAGGAGGTTCAGAGGCTGTCCGACGCGCTGCTCAAATGGTTTGACAGCCTGCCCAAGGGGAAGATTTGGCCCGAGGCAGGCAGGGCGGATTACTCCTGGCCGAAGCCCACTGAGAACGATTGAGGAATGATAGGGCGATAGGCACTGCCGTACTCCACCGCTTCGCTGCTTAACGACCAGTCCGCGGGCCACGGTATGTTGACAAGCGTTTTCCGCTCGTGCTACGGTATCTCCGGGCCCGTGATGCAGTTCTCTTCTCACGGTGCTTTGAACTGTAGGAATGCCGCTGACCCGCGAGACTGCCGCAGATGAGCCGACCTGACAATACACGTGTGCGCTACTTGATAGCCCTGATTCTGGCCTTGGCGACGTTCGCCGCATACTGGCAGGTTCAGGACGCCGAGTTTGTCAACTACGATGATGACGGCCACGTCACCGCCAATCCGTATGTTCAGGACGGCCCCACCTGGGAGAGCCTGAAATGGGCCTTCACCACGACGGAGACCGGGATCCGGCATCCGCTGACGTGGATGGCGCATATGCTGGCGTGCCGGTTCAGCGGCTTGGATCCGCGGGGACATCATCTGACCAGTCTCTTCCTTCACATACTCAACGCCATGCTGCTGTTCTTTATCCTGCTCCGATTGACCGGAGCCGCGTGGCGGAGCGCTTTTGTCGCCGCGTTGTTCGCACTGCACCCGCTTCACGTAGAGTCGGTTGCATGGGTATCTGAGCTCAAAGACGTACTCAGCACTTTCTTCTTTATGCTCACCCTATGGGCTTACGCTGGGTATGTGGAATCTCCGAACCTGCGCCGGTACTTAACGGTTGTGGTCGTCTATATCCTGGGCCTCCTCTCAAAGCCGATGCTCGTGACGCTGCCCTTCGTTCTCCTGCTTTTGGATTACTGGCCGCTCGGACGTTTTGCGCCGGCAAAAGCCGAGGCGGGCACCCCGGCATGGCCCATCCTTTGGAAGCTGCTTCGGGAGAAGCTCGTTCTCCTGCTGCTGGCTGCGGCCGCCAGTGTGGCTGCATACCTCGCCCAGCGAACAGCGGGCACAGTGGGATCTGTCGAGATATTCCCGGTGGGGGTCCGCGTGGCCAACGCGGCAGTGGCATACGTGCACTACATAGGCGAGATGATTTACCCCCGAAATCTGGCCGTCTTCTATCCACATCCGGGAGACACGCTGCCTACCTGGCATGTCGTTGGTGCGGTGTTCGCCCTGGTATGTATATCCGGCGCGGCCGTCTGGCTTGGCCGAAAGAGGTGCTATCTTACGGTGGGATGGATGTGGTATGTGGTCACGCTGCTCCCGGTCATCGGCCTGGTGCAGGTCGGAGATCAGGCCATGGCAGACCGGTACACCTACATTCCACTGATCGGCGTATTCATTGTGGTGGCCTGGGGCGTTCCCGAGTTACTGCGCGGCGTCTTCCGACCCTATGTTCCCGCTGTGCTCGCGGGTGCGGCGCTCGCAGCCCTCGCGGTGTGCACGTGGATTCAAGTGGGCTATTGGCGTGACAGCGTCACATTGTTCGAGCACGCGCTCAGAGTGACCAGGGCCAATTATCTCGCACACCACAACCTCGGAACGGCGCTGTGGGCCGGTGGGGATTATGCAGAGGCTGTCGCCCAACTTTCCAAGGCTCTGAAGATCAAACCCGACTATGCGTCGGCGCACTTCAACCTTGGCCTTGCCTTCGAGGATCAGGACAAGCCGGCTGCCGCGGAGAGGGAATACCGGAGGGCGATCAAGATTCAACCGGACCTCGCCGCCGCACATAACAACCTCGGCCTGCTGCTGGGACACCAGTCTAGGCCGGACGAGGCAATTCGCGAATACCGAGCGGCTATCCGTGTCCAGCCTGACTTTGGCCCGGCGCACTACAACCTGGCGGTGGCGCTCTATTTCAAAGGTGACTTCGCTGAGGCATGGAAGGAAGTCCATCTCGCGCAGAAATACCGAGTCGAACCGCATCCGGACTTCCTGATCGCTCTTTCCGAGGCAGAGCCGGAGCCGATGGAGTGAGCATCGGCTCTCTCCCGCCGGCCGCTGACTGCCGGCAGCCCGCGGCTAATATGAGATAATCCTCGGCGGTCTTGCCGCCATAGATGAATCAGATCGGCCCGCACAATGTGGACGCTCAGCGATAGTGCTGCGCCGGCGTCAGGTACTCGGGATACCTCGCTCGGAGTATCTCCCTCGCCTCCTGGCATAAGTGACACCGGTCCGCGTAATCGCTCTCCAACTCGAAGCCGAGTTCAGATGCCTCCTCAGCCAAGCCGACCGGCCCTCGTTCCAGCAGGACGGCGAAGATCGGGTGCACCCTCGCGTTGAAGCTCGCGATGATATCGCTCACCGGCTCCTGAGTGACATTCCCGATGGCAATGCCGCACCCCTTGCTGAGATACCCGTCAGGATCGAGGCTCAGGAGCTGCAGGTCTTCCAGCGAGCTGCCGGTCCACCAGGGTACTTCGGCGCAACACTCTGCGGGTACTCCTCTGCTGTGCTTCACCGTATGGGCCAGGCGGTCGGTAGAGCGGCCGGCATAGAATACCCGTCCCTGGTAGTGGCGCTCCAGGCGATGCCCCAACGCCTTCTCGGCATCTGCGACGAGCCGCGCGGTCAGGATGTCCTCCTCAGCGCTCCGGTTCGCCGGGTCAACGTAAGTGGTGTCCACCCAACAGTCCACGCCTATCTCCTCCGAGACTCGAACAGCCGTCACGACCCGCTCCGCGGGCACGAAGGGCGCGTGCAAACCGTCGAGGCTGACGGCGACCTGGGTGTTCGTGGCGCGAAGCTCCTGAAGGAACCGGCGTGCGGACGCCTCATTCTCGGCCCAGAAGGCATTCGTCTCCAGACGGGTGGCCAGGCCCAGTCCATGCGCCGTCGAGAGCAGCGCGAGCATCTCCGCGCGATACAGTCCCGGCTCGCCACCCATAATGACCACCAAACCAAGGTCATTGAGCTTCACCAGCTCCCGGATGCATCCCACCGCCATTTCCAGGTCAATGACCGGGCGCCGGTCGGGCGTGCATCTGAAACGGCAGTGTTCGCACTCCGCCGTGCACTGGTAGGTCATGTCTATCTTCAGAACGGACAAGCTGCTGACTCCGCTACGGATGCGCCCGGCACTTCCATACCTCCATGCTCCCATTCTGCGTGTTCTGTGGGCTTCTGCGTTCAGTAGGAGATGATACGTGGCGGCTTAGCGCCCTCCAGGCATGCCTCTATCAGGTCGTCTACCTG